>Ga0335077_10000799_pt1 | contig 35864 bp, 31 predicted proteins | sample Lox_Sample_31_FD_207151 | JGI IMG/M metagenome (GOLD analysis project Ga0335077, IMG submission 207151) | Soil microbial communities from Loxahatchee National Wildlife Refuge, Florida, United States - Lox_Sample_3.1 | ecosystem: Environmental > Terrestrial > Soil > Wetlands | place: USA... | reverse complement strand
CGGGCGGCCGGATAGCGGTCCGCAAGGTCCTTCCCCATCCCCACTTTCTGCGCACCCTGCCCAGGGCAGAGCAGGACCGTCACCATCGGAGGACCGCCGAGCCCCATGTGAATCCCGCCCCGAACGCAACCAGAAGCACAACCATGCCCGGTCGCAGCCGGCCGGAGGCTTCGGCCTCGGCCAATGCCATGGGGATGGAAGCGGCCGACGTGTTGCCATACCGGTCCACAGTCACGACCACCTTCTCCGGGGGAATGCCGGCGTGCTTGGCGGTCGCATCGATGATGCGGATGTTCGCCTGATGCGGCACGAGGAGGTCCACCTGGTCCGACCTGATTCCGGCGCGACGAATGGCTTCATCGCAGGCCTCGGCCATGGTGAGGACGGCGTGCTTGAAGACCTCCCGTCCCGCCATCTTCATGTAGTGACTCCGCTCCTGGAGGATCCGCTCGCTGATCGGATCCGCGGCGCCACCGCTCGGGATGTACAGCAGCTCAGCCAGTCGGCCGTCGGACTTGATGAACGACGAGAGCAACCCTCGCCCGCCCGGGCTTCCGGCGGCTAACACCGCCGCGCCGACACCGTCTCCGAACAGAATCGCGGTCGACCGGTCTTCCTGGTCGGTGATGCAGGTCAGCTTCTCCCCGCCGATGATCAAGGCGTTTCGCACCTGCCCGCTGGCGATCAGCCCCTCTCCGATCGTCAGCCCGTAAATGAACCCGGAGCAGGCGGCGGCGATGTCAAACGCCGCCGCCCGCTCGGCCCCGAGCTCCGCCTGCAGGTAGCAGGCGGTGGAGGGCAGCGGATGATCGGGCGTGGCGGTGGCGACGATGACGGCATCAAGATCGGCAGCGGCGATACCAGCGCGTTGCAGCGCGGTCATCGATGCGTGCTGAGCCATCGTTGCGACGGTCTCGTCGGGGCCGGCGAAACGCCGTTCCCGGATTCCGGTCCGCTCCACGATCCATTGGTCCGAGGTCTCGAGGCGCGCCTCGAAGTCCCGGTTGGTGACCACCTGGGCGGGCACAAAGGCGCCCAGGCCGGCGATATGGGCAAGGGGCCGCTGCATCAGGCCTGGGACTCCGAATCCCGCCGCGCGAAGTGGGCCGCGATATGCGCGCTCAGGTTTCCGGTAACCGCCTGGCCGGCGACCCGAATGGCGTTCTTGAACGCGTTCGGGGTCGAGGAACCGTGGCAGATGACCGCGACGCCCTTCACTCCGAGCAGCGGCGCCCCCCCATATTCGGCGTAGTCGAGCAGTTTGAAGATCCGCTGGATCTCCGGCATCTGCAGCACGGTCGGGGCCTCCTTCTTGACCAGCCGAACGATGAGCCGCGCCACGGACTCGTAGAATTTCAGTACGATATTGCCAACGAACCCATCGGCCACGACTACGTCAACCATTCCATACTTGTGATGCCCGGCGACGATGTCGCGCCCCTCGATGTTCCCCACGTAGTGGAGTCCGCTCGCCTGCCGCAGAAGCGCGTGTGCCTCCTTGGTGGCCGCGTTTCCCTTCTCGTCCTCTTCGCCGACGTTCAACAGCCCGATCTTGGGGTTGGATCGGCCCAGGACATCCTGCATGTAGATCGTGCCTAGCCAAGCAAATCCGACCAGCTCCCGCGGTGAGCAGTCGACCGTAGCCCCGGCATCCAGAACCAGGACGGGCTGATCGGAGGTGGGAAAGAGCGTCGCGACGGTGGCGCGCTCGACCCCGTCGTGGAGGCCGAGCAGCAGGGTCGCGCCAACCAGGACCGCGCCGGTGTTCCCTGCGGACACCAGTGCATCCGACTTGCCGGCCTTCTGCAGGCCCAAGCCAACGGCGAGGCTCGAATGCGGCTTCCGACGGATAGCCGCCAGCGGCTTCTCGTCCATCCGGATCACGTCAGGGGCATCGTGGATTTCAATGCGCGCCCGATCGACCGATGGGAAGCGCGCCAGTTCGGCCTCAATGGCCGTGCGCCGACCCACGAGCTGGATGAGAAACCCCGGGGGGAGGTCCGACAGGGCCTGCACCGCACCCTCGACCTCCGCCTGCGGGGCGTGGTCCCCGCCCATGGCGTCGAGAGCGATGCGGATCACGCTCAGGCGTCCTCAACCTCGACCATCTTCTTGCCGCGGTAATAGCCACACGTCGGGCACACCCGATGCGGCAGCTTGGGGGAGCTGCAGCGCGGGCAGGCCTGAGCTGGCATCGAGGCCGCCCGGTGATGCCCGCGCCGCAACCGCTTGCGGGACTTGGAGAGCTTGCGCTTAGGAACGGCCATCAGAACCCTCAGTCGGAAGGGGCCGTGCAGCGGCACGGCCCGGCATTGAGATCTGCCCCACATCGGGGGCAGAGGCCCGCACAGTCCTCACGGCACAAGGGGTAGCTGGACACCGCCAGCGCCACCTCCTCCCGGACAGCGGGGCGAACATCCACGCGCGTCACGGGCGTGGCAAGCGGATAGACCGACGGATCATCCGCCGCTTCCGGATCCGCGCTGAACAGCACCTCGATATCCGTATCGAGGGGGTAGACGACGTCCGTCAGGCAGCGGCGGCAGGTTCCCCGCAGGTGGCCCCGGAGGGTGGCCTGCCAGAAGAACTCCGCGTCCCCGGTCCTTGAGAGCCGTCCCTCCACCGCAACCGGGCCATCGAGACCCAACTCGAGACCTGCGAAGGTCGGGTCTTCGGGACCAAGCTGGCCGACGGTCGGGACTGGACCGTGACCGAATTCCCGGATGTCGACCAGAAGCATAGCCCCAAAACCTAATTGTGACAACAACTTGAGTCAAGTCAGCGACCTAGCCCCACAGCGCAGCCAGTTCCCCTTCAGAGAAGAAGAAACCCACTTCCCGCGACCCGTTTTCCACGCTGTCCGATCCATGAACGGCATTCTTCCCCTTCGATTCGGCGTACAGTTTCCGGATCGTTCCCGCGGCGGCTTCGGCGGGATCGGTCGCCCCGAGAATAGCGCGGAAGTGCGCCACGGCGTCTTCCCTCTCCAGCGCCATCGGCAGGACCGGACCCGAGATCATGAACTCGACCAGGCTGTCGTAGAACGGACGTCCCCGGTGGACCTCGTAAAAGCGTTCGGCCTGTGCTCTCGTCAATCGAGTCAGCCTGGCGGCACGTACCAGGAAGCCCTCGCGCTGGATGTGAGCCAGAATGAGCCCCGCCTTGCCACTCTCGATGGCATCTGGCTTGAGCATACCCAACGTAAGGATCTTGGCCACTCTCCCTCCCTCGAGAATGAGTCAGTCTCTTCGTCTTGAATCGCGCGCAGCCGCCAGGGCGGCTTCAAGCTCGTTGGAGCCGGGTCCGGACCAGCTCGACCACATCGACGGGGCGCTGCATGACCACCACGTTGGCGGCCTCGAACGCCGCGACCTTCTCCGCCGCCGTTCCCGACGAGCCGGAGATGATCGCTCCGGCATGGCCCATTCGCCGGCCGGGGGGCGCGGTACGTCCGGCGATGAACGCCACGACCGGCTTACGGACGTGCTCCTGGATGAAGCGCGCGGCATTCTGCTCGTCGGTGCCGCCGATTTCACCCACCAGGACGATCAGCTCCGTGCCCGGGTCTTCCTGAAATGCGCCGAGACAATCGATGAAAGAGGTCCCATTGAGGGGATCCCCACCGATGCCCACGCAGCTGCTCTGGCCGATGCCGTTTCGGGTGAGGTGGTTCACGATCTCGTAGGTCAGGGTGCCGCTTCGTGACACGAGCCCCACCTTCCCGGGCGAGCAGATGTTGCCCGGAATGATGCCTACCTTCGATTGCCCCGGCGAGATGAGTCCGGGGCAGTTCGGCCCGATGAGCCGGGCCCCACGCTCCCGCACGTAGGGCAGGACCTTGGTCATGTCCATCACCGGCACTCCCTCAGTGATGCACACGATCAACCCGATACCTGCGTCCGCCGCCTCGAAGATGGCACCGGCCGCTCCGACCGGTGGCACGTAGATCACCGCGGTGTTGGCGCCCGTCGCCGACGCCGCTTCGGCCACGGTATTGAAAACGGGGACGCGCTCCTCGAACCGCTGGCCCCCTTTGCCCGGTGTGACCCCGGCGACGATCTGAGTTCCGTACTCCAGCATCTGGCGGGTGTGAAAGGACCCGTCGCGCCCGGTAATGCCCTGTACCACCAATCGAGTGTCCCGATTGACAAAGATGGTCACGCCGCCTCCCGAGCGAGGCCCACGACGTTCCGGACCGCCTCGTCCATGTCGGAAAGCGCCGTCATGCCGATGCCCTGCAGGATCTTCACCGCCTCCGCCTCATTGGTGCCCGTCAATCGTACGACGATCGGCACCCGCACCGGAAACTGCGCGAGGGCGGCCTTGATCCCGTTGGCAACATCATCGGTCCGTGTAATGCCTCCGAAGATGTTGAAGAGGATCGCCTGGACCTTCGGATCGCTGGTGATGATACGCAGCGCGTTCACAACCTTCTCGGGGTTGGAGCTGCCACCGATGTCCAGAAAGTTCGCGGGTTCGCCGCCGTAGAATTTCACGAGGTCCATCGTGGCCATCGCGAGCCCTGCCCCATTCACCACGCAGCCCACATTGCCTTCCAGCTTGATGAACGTCAGGTTGGCCCGACGGGCCTGTACCTCGCTCGGAGCCTCCGCGCTCTCATCCCGCAGCAACGCCAGATCGGGGCGTCGGTCCAGCTCGTTGTCGTCGATCGACACCTTGGCATCGAGGGCCATGACGCGCCCGTCCGGCGTCGTGACCAGAGGGTTGATCTCCGCCAGGGAGCAGCCATTGCCGGTGAACACCTGATAGAGCTGTTCCATGATGCGAGCAGCCGCCCGGGCCGCAGCGATCTCCCGGTAGAGGAAGAAGGCCGTGCCCATCGCCTGATGCGGCAGCAGCCCGTACCGAGGGTCGATGATTACCCGGCGAATCCGGTCAGGGGTCTTGGCAGCAACCTCCTCGATGTCGATCCCGCCAGCCGGACTCGCGATCAGAAGTGGGCGCTGACTGGCTCGATCCATCACGAGGCCGACGTAGGCCTCGGTGGCGATCTCGGCGGCTGGAACAACCAGCACCTTCTGCACGACAAGGCCCTTGATGGTCATCCCCAGGATGCGCTCCGCCGCATCCCCGGCTTCGCCGGGGGTCTTGGCGAGCTTCACGCCGCCAGCCTTTCCCCGCCCGCCGGCATGCACCTGGGCCTTCACCACAACGGTGCCGCCCACGCGACGGGCTATCGATTCGGCCTCGGAAGGGGTGGAGGCCACATCCCCATCGGGCATGGGGATGCCGGCGGCGCGAAACAAGGCCCGGCCCTGGTATTCGTGCAGGTTCACTCAGACCTCGAAAGAGGGTGTGAGGCGAGCGCGCGCAAGCTAAGCCTATCCCTAAACGATGGCAAGATAGATACTTAGGGAGACTTGAGGGTTCGTCTGAGCCCTTCCCAGGCGCGCCCGAACGCTTCCATGTCGCCGCGGCGCAGCGCCGCCTCCGCCGCCTGGAGGTAGCGGCGCGCCTCGAGCAACTGGCTGCCCCGGGCACCGGCCGAAATGATGGGCGCGGAAAGCCCGAGGAGATTCTGCCAGGCTTCTTCGGCATCGTGCCCCGCGCCACGGCGATCGCCCACGGCGATGCTGACCCAGGCCAGCACGGGCTCCTGACCCTCCCGTTTCGCGAACTGCGGCTGATAGGCGCCGAGTCCCGCCGACGTCGCCCAGTAGCGCACCGGCCCGGGCTCGAGTCGAGCGCCCTCCTTCTCCACCGAATCCTTGAGCTGCTGAAAAGTCGTGAAATGCTCCCATCGGCTGGAGAGCGCCGATGGGTCGGGCAAGGAGATGAGGCTATCAATCCGCAGGATCGACAGCGCCTCCCACCCATCCGCGACGCGCGCCCAGGCAGTCGCCGACACCTGCCGCTGCTGCGGCCGCTCGTAGGGCACGTAGACCTGCACGCCGGTCGTGTCGGGAGACCAGGTCGCCTCTTCGAGGGGGCCGGTCGTGCCGATGTTCTCCCCGCGCCCGATCAGTTGCCCAAGTCCCCAGTGCGGCTCCGCCAACACCCTCATCTGGGCCTCGAGCAACTCCGCGGGGTATGGGAGCGCGCGAAGGATCTCCGGCGGAATCGCCGAGGCGGGCTGGATAAGGCTGTCGCTCAGAGCACGCCACTGCTTGGCGAGATCGTCCGCGGTATGGCGGAGATAGATGCTCGTGACCCCGGTGCCTGCCCGCACCACTCCGATCAGGCCGGCGCGAAGGCTCCCCACCGATTCTCCGCGCCACTCCACTCGGCTCGCCCCGGGGAAGGCTTCACCCGAGAAGTAGCCGTCCAGGAGCCACACCAGCTCTCCGCCGATCAACCGCGGAGATGGGGCACCCCACACGGCGAAGGGCGCCAGACGGGTGAGACGCTCGACCGGATCCAGATGCCAAAAGACGCGGGCGCCCGGTGGGGTCGGCCCGAGCAGCTCCGCGGACTGGAGTGCCCACGCCAGCGCCACGCGGCGCAGCCCCGACCCGACTTCGACACCGCCGGCAGCGGTGTCAACGACGCTGACCGGGCCCCGGGGCCAGCAAGCCCGCAGAGGCAGGCGAAGGGTGGGGACTCCCTTTGCGGTCCGTAAACTGTCGGCATCTCGAAAGAGAAGCGGGCGGCCTGAGATCGTCGTCTGGTCGTCGAGCAGCACGGAGATGCTCGCGCCATCGGCCGCCTGGTCTCGGATCACCAGCCAGGCGGGCCGAGCCCTCCGGCCGACGGTCACGATGGCGCGATCCGCCGCCACGACCCTGCCCGAATCCGACGCCGTGGCCTCGGCCGCGAGGGTCGCTTGCCAGATGGCCAGCGGTCGCGGTGGATCGGGCGGGGCGGCTCGCCGGGGAAACGCCGTATCCCGAATGGCGGTCATTCCATAGGCGACTTCATCGAGTTGCCGACGGTCTGCGTTTCGGAGGACCGGAACAGCGCTAGCGGGAAGAACTGCTGGAAGGAGGTAGTGCCCCAGCAATGACACACCAGCGAGGACGCCCCAGCATCCCGCCAGCAGCGTCGTCCCGCCCTTCCAGGCCCACACGACGGACGCGAGGGCGGCTGCGCAGGCCAGAATGACCAGGGTGAACGAGACGGAGCGATGGAAGTCGAACAGTCCCTCGTGGACGGAACCGTTCACCCCGCCCACCAGCTCGAATGGCTCGAGGAAGTAGCCCCAGGCCAGGGCGATCGCCAGCAGGGCCGCCAGCCCCCCGAGGTGGCGGCGTGCGTGGTCGTTGATCGCCGGGCGACGGTCGACCCACCGCACCGCGCCGATCACACCGTAGAGGGCCATCACGCCGCCGAGCGCGGTCAGGGCCAGCAGCAGAAAGTAGCCGTGGAAGAGGCGCCAGAGCGGAAGCCGCGTCAGGTAGAATCCCACTTCGCGTCCCAGGAGCGGTTCGGTCTGGCCATACGGCACGCCGGTCCAGGCCAGCATGAGATCGCCAGTCCACTCGCCCATCCCCCGACCCGTGATGAATCCCAGGAGCAGGCCTCCGGCCACACTGAGCCAGACAATCGCGCGCAGATTGACCGCTTCGAGAATGTCGAGGTTGGCGAGGCGACGATGGACCTGCACCGAGCCGATCGCACTATAGACGAGAAGCAGATTGCCAACGAACCAGCTGCAGGCGACCAGAATCCCCAGCGATTCGAGAACCAGCGACAGAACCTTCCATCGCGTCACGAACTCCACCGCGGCCGGCGAGAGCTGCGCGGCCCACCATCGCTCGGCCAGAAGCCCCGCCGTCCAGCGTCCGGCAAACAGCGCCGCGACCAGAATGGCGATGGCGAAGGCAATGCGAAGGGCACGAGGTGACATGGGCAACAAACGTAGGGGAGGCTGGGGAGCCCCGCTACCGGCGCCACCGTCCGGCGAGGTGGCGTCCGCCGCTCACCAACTCAGGGCTCCCGCGCGAGCCAGTCGGTGACTTCGGCCTGGTACGTTGCCAGGGCCGCCGGGTCCTTCGCCTCAAAGCGAAGCACCAGAATGGGCTGGGTATTCGAAGCCCGAATCAGGCCCCAGCCCTCTGGGAAGCTGATCCGTACGCCATCGATGGTGTTGATCGGGTAGCGTGTCGAAAAGTGCGCCGCGGCACGCGCCACGACCTCCCGCTTACGGTCCTCGGCGCAATCGATCCGAATCTCAGGGGTCACGGCCGAAGGCGGCAGATCGGCCAGCAGCGTGGCCAGGCCTCCCGGACCGGCCGACACGATCTCGAGCAGACGGGCCGCGGCGAACAGGGCATCGTCGAAGCCAAGCCAATCACCACCGAAGAAAATGTGGCCGCTCATTTCGCCGGCGAGGGGAGCCTCAAGCTCCTTCATCCTGGCTTTGATCAGCGAGTGGCCGGTCTTCCACATTTCGGGCCGGGCACCCGCGCGGGCGAGAGCCCGGGGGAGCACATCCGAGCACTTCACGTCGAAGATCACGGGAACGCCGGGCCCGAACCGTCGCACCGTGTCCCGCCCGAACAGGACGAGCAGCTGGTCTCCGAAGACGACCTTTCCAGACTCGTCCACCGCTCCGATGCGATCGGCATCGCCGTCAAAGGCCAAGCCCAGCTCGGCGCCGCTCAGGCGGACCTCGCGCGAGAGATCGCGGAGGTTCTCTACGACTGTGGGGTCCGGGTGATGATTCGGAAAGGTCCCGTCCGACTCGCAATACAGCGGAATGACCTCCGCCCCCAGCGCCTCCAGGGTGGGCACCGCAACCAGGCTGCCCGTGCCGTTGCCGCAGTCGACCACGACCTTCACCGGCCGCCGCAACGAGTGCCGGCTGACGATCGCCTCCCGATACCGGCTCAGTACACTGCCGTTCGTGGTCTCCGACCCCTGGCCGCTGGTCCAGGATTCCGAGGCAATGATGTCGTGCAGGCGCTGAATCTGCGCGCCGTGCAGCGCTTCTCCATCGAGCACCAGCTTGAAGCCATTGAACTCGGGCGGGTTGTGCGAACCCGTCACCTGAATGCCACCGCCCGCCCGGGCCATGTGGACGGCGAAATAGAGAGCCGGGGTGGGTAGGACTCCGACATCGACGGCTGTCCCGCCGGCGGCAACGATTCCCGCCCGGATCCCCTCCGCCAGAGCGCCGCCAGACGGACGATTGTCCCGGCCCACCACCACGAGGGGATTCCCCCCGAGGCGCTCTCGAGCCATGGTGACGAAGGCGCGGCCCAGCGCGACGGCGAATGGGGGGGTCAGCTCGCTTCCCGCGATCCCCCGCACATCGTACTCGCGGAAGACGGACCGGGGGACGTTCACGGCGATGGCTTGGCGGGACGCAGCGATGCCGGGCCCTTACTGGCCGGCCGCCGTGTCGATCGACTGCGGGAGCGAGGCGGCGGCGCGATCGCTCTGGCTCAGCGCGAGGGAGGGCCAAACCCCGAGAACCAGCACCAGCGCCACACTGATGGCCACGGCCACGCGCGCCGTGCCTGGGAGCTGGCGATCGTGGTAGACGAGCGGCGCGCGGGCTGGCCGCATGTACATCGCCGTGATCACGGGAAGGTAGTAGCCCGCCGAGACGAGGCTCGCGAGGACCACGATGACGGCCAGGGCGGCGTGACGGCTCACCACCAGCGCGGACAGGATGTACCACTTGCCCATGAAGCCGATGGTGCCCGGGAATCCCAGGAGGGAGAGCATGCACAAGGCCAGCCCGGCGGCCATCCACGGCCGCGCCTGTGCCAGGCCCGCGACGTCGGCCAAGGTCAAATCCCGCTCGCCATGACGCCCCAACGCCCCCACCAGAGCGAAGGCCGCGAGGCTGGTGATCCCGTAGCCGAGCAGGTAGAAGGTCATCGCCGAGATTCCGAGCGACGAGCCCGGCACCAGGGCGGCAAGCAGGTAGCCGGCATGGGCCACGGAGCTGTAGGCCAGCATCCGCTTGAGGTTCTTCTGCACCAGGGCGGCGAGATTCCCGAGAGCCATCGAGGCCGTCGCCACGACGAAGAGGACTGGCCGCCATTCCACGGCGGAAGCCTGAAAGCCAGAGAAGAGGACCCGCGCGAAAGCCGTGAACGCGGCGGCCTTGACCGCGGTAGCCATGAAGCCAGTGACAGGAGTGGGCGCCCCATCGTACACGTCCGGTGCCCACATCTGGAACGGGACGGCGGCCACCTTGAAGCCGAAGCCGATGATCAGGAACCCCAGCCCGAGCTTCCCCATCAGCGACAGATTGCCCTGTCCGAATTGGGCGCCCACAACGTAAAGATTGGTGCTCCCCGCCGCGCCGAAGACCAGCGCGATTCCGTACAGCAGAAACCCGGACGCGAACGCGCCGATGAGGAAATACTTCAATGCGGCCTCGGCCGAGAAGGTGCTGCCGCGGTCGAACCCGGCGAGCACGTAGACCGAGATTGACATCGTCTCGAGGCCGAGGAAGAGGACAATGAGGTCCTGCGCGTTCACCATGAACAGCATGCCGATCACGGCGAGCAGCAGCAGCACGTAGTACTCCGGCGCCACGAGCCGCTCCCGCTCCAGATACCCCATGGAGACGAGCACCGACCCGGCGGACAGGGCGAGCAGCAGGCCGCTGGAGACGTAGCGGAAGCTGTCGAGAGCTACCATCTGCCCGAGGCCGGGCTCGTCCGGTGAATGTCCCCAGAGCCAGGCCAGCGCGAGCCCGCTCAGCAGCAGGCTAGCGATCGCCAGCCAGCCGGCGAGCCGGCTATCGTCGCGCCGCTCGTGTCGCCAGCTCACGACGACGAGAACGACCAGCACGGCCAAGCCAAGGGCCACCTCAGGGAGGAGAGCGACGGTCGTGCCCACCGGGGTGGTCAGGTCGATCTGCGTCATCAGCGGGCCTGCTCCGAGTCGGGGCTCGCCGCGGGGGTGGACGGACGTTCAAATCCGGGTTGGGCCAGCTCTACGTAGCGCTTGGCCGCGCTGTCCATGCGGTCGAGGACGGGTTGGGGATAGAGACCCAGCCACACCATGCCTGCCACGAGGGGGAGGACGACCCAGAGCTCGCGAACATCGAGGTCGGGAAGGTGCGCGTTCTCCGACTTGTCGAGCGGGTTGAAAATGAGGCGTTGCAGGGCCCAGAGGAGGTACACGGCGGCGAAGATCACGCCGGTCGCCGCGATGCCCGTCGCCCACGGGTGACGGGCAAAGCTGCCGAGCAGCACCAGGAATTCTCCGACGAAGCCGTTCAGGCCAGGGAGGCCGATCGAGGCGAGCGCCGTCACCACGAGCACCAGGGAGAAGATCGGAATGACCCTGGCCAGGCCGCCGAAGGAGGCCAGGTCACGAGTGTGGCGCCGCTCGTAGAGCATGCCAATCAGCAGGAACAGCGACCCAGTGGAGAGGCCGTGACCGATCATGATCATGAGCGCGCCCTGGACACTTTGCAGCGTCGCGGCCCAGATGCCCAGCATGACGAAACCGAGATGGCTCACCGACGAGTAGGCCACAAGCTTCTTCACGTCGGGCTGAACCATGGCCACCAGAGCGCCATAGATGATCCCGATCACGGCGGACGCCACGACCAGCCCGGTCACGACCGGCGAGAGAGCCACGCCAGGGAAGAAGGGGACGGCGAACCTGAGGAAGCCGTACGTCCCCATCTTGAGCAGGATGCTGGCCAGCAACACCGAACCCGCCGTCGGCGCTTCCACATGGGCGTCAGGCAACCAGGTGTGGAACGGGAACATGGGCACCTTGATCGCGAATGCGATGGCGAATGCCCCGAACAGCCAGGGCGCCAGCGTCCCCAGGTGGGGAGAGGCCGCCAGGAATGTGTCGTACGCGAAGCTGGGCGTCCCGCTGGTCTTGCTCGCCTGGAACATCATGACCAGAATGGCGACGAGCATGAGCAGTGATCCGGCCATCGTATAGATGAAGAACTTGATCGCGGCGTAGAACCGGTTGCGGCCGCCCCAGATCCCTATGATGAAATACATCGGGATCAGCATTACCTCCCAGAACACGTAGAACAGGAACATGTCGAGCGCGAGGAACACGCCGAGCATGCCCGTCAGGAGCACAAGCAGGAAGCCGTAGTAGAGCTTCTCCCGTTCGCCGATGTACTTGAAGCTGCTGAGGACCGCGAGTGGCATGATCGCGGTGGTAAGGAGAACCATGACCAGCGAAATGCCGTCGACCCCCACCGTGTAGTTGATGCCCCACTGCGGCATCCAGGGAGCCGTGACCACGAACTGCATGCCGGTGGCCCCTGCATCGAACCCCCACCAGAGGCCCAGAGACACGATCAATTCCGCCAGGGTCACCCACAAGGCGATGGATCGAGCCCGGGCCGGGGGGGCAAGCACGATCGGGAGCACCCCCACCAGAGGCAGGATGAGCAGGGTGTCGAGAATCCAGCGGGAGTAACCCACCGAGGCCAGGAAGCTGTTCATGGCCAAGCCACCGTTCCCAGGATGTAGAGCGCGCCCACGAGGAAGAGCACGACGTACAGGCCCACCTGTCCCGTCTGCAGCCGGCTCCCGATCCATCCGACAGCCCGCGAGAGCCGGGCGGACCCGTTGACCAGGCCACCGTCAATCACTCCCTGGTCGACCGTTCGCCACAGCACAGTGCGGGAGAAGCGGACCAGGGGTTGGACGACGTAGCGGTCATAGAGCTCGTCGACGTAGTACTTCCGATACAGCACCTTCCAGAAGCCGCGGTCGGGCGACGAGTCACGCGCGGGGAGAATGCGGGCCCGGAGCGTCGTCGCCCAGCCCAGCACCAGACCGCCGACGGCGATGACGATCGCGAGGAGCAGCAGGGCGGTCTCGGTGGTGCCTTCGGGAGTGTGCGCGGCCGTGCCCAGCCGGGTGGCGATGTCGGCCCCGGCTGCGGTTACCGGCTGCAGCCAGAACTCGAGGCGAGCAGGCGTCAGGAAATCCTGGGCAAAGGCAGGCACATTCAGGGCGCCGCCCACGATGCTCAGAATGCCAAGCACCAGCAGCGGGCCCGTCATGATCCAGGGCGCCTCGTGAAGGTGGCGGGCCGACTCGGTACCGGTTCGGTTCTCGCCAAAGAAGGTCATCGCGATCAGACGGGCCATGTAGTAGGCCGTCAGCAGCGCCGCGACCGTCGCCATCGCCCAGTAGAGGCGGAACAGCGGCTCGGTCCCCCCACGGCCGAACGCCACCGCCAGAATCTCGTCCTTGGAAAAGAATCCCGACAATGGCGGCACGCCGGCGATGGCCAGGGTGGCAACTACCATGAGCCCCGTGGTCCAAGGCATGTACTGCGCCAGCCCACCCATGTTGCGCATGTCCTGCGCATCCTCGTGGCGATGGGACGCCTCGTAGGCGTGATGCATGGCGTGAATCACGCTTCCCGATCCGAGGAACAGCAGCGCCTTGAAGAAGGCATGGGTGACGAGGTGGAACATGCCGGTGCTGATCGCGCCCGTTCCCACACCGAGGAACATGTATCCCAGCTGGGACACGGTCGAATAGGCGAGCACTTTCTTGATATCGTACTGGCGCAGCGCGATCGTCGCGGCGAACAGGGCGGTTAGCGCGCCAATGCCCGCGACCACGAGCTGGCTCACGGGTGCCAGGGCGAACAGAACGTTGGCCCGCGCGATGAGATAGACACCAGCCGTCACCATGGTCGCGGCGTGGATCAGCGCCGAGACCGGCGTCGGCCCCGCCATCGCGTCGGGGAGCCAGGTGTACAGCGGAATCTGGGCCGACTTCCCGGTGCAGCCGAGGAACAGGAAGAGGGTGATGGCCGTAACGAGCGCCCCGCCAGCGGGGAGCACGGCCGGCGCGCGGGAAAACACGTCGATGAAGTTGAGGCTGCCAAACGCGCGCCAGATCAGCATCATCGCGACCAGAAACCCGAAGTCCCCGATCCGGTTCATGACGAACGCCTTCTTGCCCGCATCGGCGTTCGCCTGCTCGGTGAACCAGAAGCCGATCAGCAGGTAGGAACAGAGTCCGACCCCCTCCCAGCCGATGAACATCATGGGGAAGCTGGCGCCAAGCACCAGCACCAGCATGAACATCACGAACAGGTTCAGGTAGGCGAAGTACCGGGCGTACCCCTCGTCGGCACGCATGTACCCGACGCTGAACAGATGGATCAGGCTCCCCACGCCGGTCACCACGAGCAGCATGACCATCGAGAGCTGATCGACCTGGAACGCAAAGGGCACGTTCAGGGCGCCAACCGGAAGCCAGGGCCAGAGCGTCACCACCGGGGTGACGTTGGGGGAGGTGTGCCAGAGAGCCGCCATCTCGCGGAACAGCATGACGCTGACCGCGAAGGACGCGAGCAGGACCGCCGGGCCGATGACCGAAACGATCGCCTTGGCCCGGGGCCGGAGGATGGCCAGCGCGCCATTCAGCAGGAAGCCCGCCAACGGCAGTCCGATGATGGCGACCACGGCGCCCTCGACAGGCGCCCCGCTGGCGGCCTGCCCCTGGGCAAGTCCGCCGAGTTCGAACGGAAGGTGCATCAGCCCCTGAGCAGGTTGATGTTCTGCAGGTCGACGGACTTGTGGTGCCGGAAGATCGCGATGATGATCGCGAGCCCGACAGCCGCCTCAGCTGCCGCGACCGTCATGACGAAGAAGACGAAGACCTGGCCCGCGAGCCCGTACACCGTGGACAGGGCCACGAACGTCAGGTTGACCGCATTGAGCATGAGCTCGACGCACATGAACAGCACGATGGCATTACGGCGCAGCAGAACCCCGAACACCCCGATCACGAACAGGATCGCGGAGACGGCCAGGGACGGTCCAATGAGGGCCATCAGATCCTCCGCTTTGCCAGCACGACCGCGCCCACGATGGCAGCGAGCAACAGCACCGAAGTGAGCTCGAACGGCACGAGATACTGCTGGAACAGCGGCATCGCGATATCGCCGGGGACCCCGCGATCGAGCGTCGCCTGGGCCGGGTTCACGCCGGCCAGGTTCATGGTGGTGTCGAACACAACCGCGGGGTTCGCCAGCAGCGGAGAGTGACTGTATTCCAGGGCCAGGCGCTCGGAGCTGTACCTCGAGAGCGGCAGCAACTGGCTCGCGAGGATGCCGACCAGGATCAGGCCGACGAACCACACCGGGGCGCGCCGCATATCGCTCCCTCCGCGACCGACGTTGAGCAGCATGATCACGAAGAGAAACAGGACCATGACCGCCCCGGCGTACACCAGGATCTGCACCGCCCCGATGAATTGCGCGTTCAGCATGAAGAAGATCGCCGACAGCGCCAGCATGGTCACGATCAGGCAGAAGGCGGACGCGATCGGGTTCCGGAAGCAGATCATCAACAGGGCGCCGGCGATCGCGATGCCTCCGAAGAACCAGAAGAGCTGGAGGGTCATCTACTCACCCTTTCGGTCCGTGGGGTCCCACAGGGTCGAGACCGGATGGGTCTGCGCCGAGAGTCGCTCGAGGTCGTAGACGAACCGCTCCCGGCTGTATTCCGCATTCTCGTAGTGAACGCCGACGTGGATGGCCTCTTCCGGGCACACCTCCTGGCAGTACCCGCAGAAGACACAGCGAAACTCGTCGATCTCGTAGATGAGCGGGTAGCGATTGCCCGACTCATCCTCACCCGGCACCAGCTTGATGCAATTGGCCGGGCAGATCTGGGGGCAAAGGCCGCACGCCACGCACTTGGACCGTCCCTGTTCGTCGGTCAGCATCCGGTGGGTACCGCGCCACCGGGGCGAGAGCGTCCACGCGCCCCGTTCCGGCTCGGGAGCGCTCTTCTCCTCCGGGTACTGCATCGTCACCTTCGGCTCGAGCATCTTGCGGAAAGTGATCGCCATGCCCTTCAGCGTGGCCCGGACGTAGCTGACGTTTCGGGTCGGGCGCTTCAGGACCTTTACACCGATCGCCATGCGAGCCTCACGCGGCGCGGGAAGTAGTCGGAAGCGCCGCCCGCTGGCGGGTCCCGGTGATGAGGAGCCCGCGGTCCAGGACCATGAACACGATCCAGCTCAGCACCACGTTCACCAGCAGGAGGAGGGCCATCTTCACGACACCGCTCGAGACCGCGAAGACGTTCTCGGTCAGATAGATCACGATGGCGATCAGCATCACATAGGCGAGGCCGATCGGCATCAGCACCTTCCACCCCAGCGCCATCAGCTGATCATATCGGAACCGCGGCAGGGTCCAGCGAACCCACATGAAGAAGAAGAGCCAGAAGAACGTCTTCAGAAACATGACGCCACCGGTCGCGACCGTCTGCCACACGCCTGGAGTCTCGTCCCAGTGAATGAAGGGGATGTCCCAGCCGCCCAGGAACAGTGTCACCACCATGGCGGAGACGGTCACCATGTTGGCGTACTCGGCGATGAAGAACATCGAGAACTTCATCGCGGAATACTCGGTGTGATAGCCCGCGATCAGCTCCGATTCCGCCTCCGGCAGATCGAACGGCAGGCGGTTGGTCTCGGCAAAACCCGACACGAGGAAGTTGTGGAAGGCCAGAAAGAGGGGGAAGATGAACCACCACCCGTTCTGTTGCGCCTTGATGATCGAGCCGAATGAAACGTCACCGGTCAGCATCAGGACCGGCACCACTGCCAGAGCCATCGCCACTTCGTACGAGACCATCTGGGCGCTGGCCCGGAGCCCGCCGAGCAGCGAGTACTTGCTGTTCGACGACCAACCCGCCAGGGCGATGCCGTAGACGCCGGTCGAGCCTACCGCGAGGACGAACAGCATCCCGATCGGGAGGTCGGCTACGGCCATCGACAGCAGGCCATGGTAGCTCACCTGGCCGAACAGGGCGTGGAACGCGGCGCGCAAGGCGCCCCCGATCAGCCAGATCCGGCCCAGCGCGTCGCCGAAGTCATCGACACTGACCGGCAGCGGCGAGGCCCACGGGATTATCGAACCGAGGGTGAGCGCGGGGATGAAGGCCAGCGTCGGGGCCAGCACAAACAGGCCCCGGTTCGCCGTGCCGGGCAGGGTCTCTTCCTTCAAGATATTCTTGACGCCGTCGGCGGCTGGCTGCAGCAGGCCCGCAAACCCGACCCGATTGGGCCCCCGGCGATACTGCATCCACGCCGAGACCTTTCGCTCCATGAGGGTGAGCAGCGCGACGCCGATCAGGGTGATCGTGAACACCACGATCAGCTTGATCAGGGAAAGAAGAATGAGTCCCTTGAGTTCGGGCGACATCCGTCAGACTCCAGCGTGCGAACGGGCCGACGCCACGCGCCCCGAGAGTCCCAGGTCGGCGTAGCGGATGCCCGCAAGGTCGGGCGTGGCGCCGGCGATGAGGTCAAAGGCCTCCGCGACCGTCGAGGGCGCTTCCGGCACCGCGAGCGCCTGCGCCGCAACCCACCAGGCCGGGCGAGCCATGCCGGAGGCAACCTTGGCCTGCTGATAGCGCTGAACGCGGCGATCCCGATTCACGAACGTCCCGTTCTCTTCGGCCACGTTGGTGACAGGGAGTACGAGCCGGGCCTCCGCGACCACCTGGTCCTGACGGGTCCCGAACACGACGATCGCCTTCGCCCTCCGTACCTCACCGAGCTCGGCCTCAGTGAGCGTGACATCCAACAGAACCACCAGGTCCGCGCCAGCAGCGGCCCGGACCGCTGCCGGCCAGTCCCTGGAATACCCGGTGAGCCGCGCCCCTTCGCCGTTGGGGGCCCGCTCCGTGCGAAGCGCCAGCCCGGGCACCCCGGCGAGTGGAGCCTCGGCGTCTGCGACCGGGGGGATCTGCACCGCGAGGAGGGGGCTCGACCTCGCCAGCAGCCGCGCGACGAGGCCGAGCGATTCAAGCGACGCCCCGGCGGAGGCCAGAACGACGGTGCGCCCACTCTTCGCGACGAGTTCTCTGAGCCCGGCAGCGGCGGCGTCCCAGTCGGTGGCCAGGTGGCGTCCGGCTTCGGCCACCAGCGGCGCTTCGATCCGGTCTCCACGATTCATCCAGCGGTAGTGCATCCGACCGTGATCGCAGATGAAGTGGCGATTGACATCCAGGTTGGCACGGGGGCGAACCCGGACCACCGTGTTGTCCCGGGTGTCGACCATGATATTGCAGCCCTGAGAGCAGCCGGTGCAGATGCTGGCGGTCTTGTCCAGGTCCCAGGCGCGGGCCTTGTGGAGGAAGTCCTTGGAGATCAACGACCCCACCGGACAGAGATCGACCACATTGCCGGCCCAAGGGTGGTCGAGACAATGCGCCGGGTCGATGCCGATGTACGCGCGGTCTCCCCGTTCGGAGACGTTGAGCACCGGCGCCTCCGCGACATCTTCCATGAACCGCACGCACCGGGTGCACAGGATGCACCGGTTGGCGACGTAGAGCACGTCCGGGCCGAAGTCCTCGACCGGATTGTACCGCTTGGCGTAATCGCCGTAGCGCGAGCCCGCCCGCCCCTCCTGGAACACATAGTCCTGGAGCTCGCACTCCCCCGCCTGATCGCAGATCGGGCAATCCAGGGGATGGTTGATCAGAAGGAACTCCAACACCCCGGTCCGCGCCTTCCGAGCGGCTTCGCTGTCGGTGTGCACCACCTGACCGTCGGCGACGGTGGTGACGCATGCCGGCATGAGCTTGGGCGCCTTCTCCACCTCGACCAGGCACATCCGGCACACCGCCGGGGAGCGCAGCGAGGGGTGGTAGCAGTAGTGGGGGATGAGCACGCCCGCCTGCTTGGCCGCCTCGATGACGCTGGTCCCTTTCGGCACCTGCACGGCCAGGCCGTCGATCGTGACCGTTACGAGATCCTGGGTCATGGACTCACTGGTTCGGCCGTTCCCGACAGCGCGGTCGCGGCTGCTAGACTTGAGCCAGGGCCGGTTTCCTGGCCCGACTCAGATACGCTTCGAATTCACCGCGGAACTTGGCGATCGCACTGACGACTGGAGCCGCGCAGGAGTCGCTGAGCACGCAGATGGTCTTGCCCGTCATGTTGTCGGCCAGGTCCAGCAGCAGGTCCAGATCCGAGGGCTTCCCTTCCCCGGCCAGGATGCGCTCGAGAATGCGCGTGGTCCACGCGGTCCCCTCCCGACACTGGGTGCACTGGGCGCAGGACTCGTGGGCGTAGAAGCGGGCCAGACGCATCACCTGATACACAAGGTCGGTGGAATCGTCCATGACGATCATCCCGCCCGAGCCGAGCATGGACCCCTTGGCCGCTACCCCCTCGTAGTCCAGCGGGCAGTCCTCGATCTCGGCGGCGCTCAACATGGGCACCGACGATCCCCCTGGAATCACCGCCTTGAGGGTGCGGCCGGGCCGCATTCCGCCGGCCATGTCGTAGACGAGTTCCCGCATCGGGGTCCCCATCACGACTTCGTAGTTCCCCGGCTTCTGCACGTGGCCGCAAACCGAGAAGAGCTTGGTCCCGGTGCTCTTGGGGTTGCCGCGGCAGAGACTCCTGTACCACTCCGCCCCCTTGGCGATGATGTGCGGCACCGCCGAGAGGGTTTCCACGTTGTTGATGGTCGTGGGAGAGGCCCAGAGACCGGCCTGGGCCGGGAAGGGCGGCTTGATGCGCGGGTTCCCGCGTCGACCTTCGATCGAGTTCATCATCGCGGTCTCTTCACCGCAGATGTAGGCGCCCGCGCCGCGATGCACCACAAGGTCAATCCGGCGCCCGCTGCCCAGCACGTCGCCGCCCAGCGCACCGCCCCGATACGCCTCGTCCACCGCGGCCTGGAGGATCCGATACTCCGCGGTGAACTCCCCGCGCACGTACACGTAGATCCGTTGGGCCCCGATCGCATGGGCCGCGATGGCACACCCCTCGATCAGCTGGTGGGGAGTCCACCGCAGGATTTCCCGGTCCTTGAAAGTGCCCGGCTCGGACTCATCCGCGTTGCAGACCAGGTAGTGGGGTTTGGTCACTTCCTTCGGCATGAACGACCACTTCAGCCCGGTCGGGAAGCCGGCCCCGCCCCGCCCTCGGAGTCCGGACGCCTTGACCACCTCCACAACCTCGTCCCGAGAAAGAGCGAGCGCCTTGCGCAGCGCCTCGTAGCCGCCGCGCTTGACCCAGCCGTCGAAGGTGCGGGCGCCGGCGTCACCGAAATGCTTCGAGAGGACGACTTCTTCCTTCGGGTGACTGGCGTGAGGGTACCCCATTACTTGTACCCCTGCAGGATGCCCGCGACCCGCTCGGGGGTCACTCCCTCGACGAAGTCGTCGTCAATCAGGATGGGCGTCGCGAACCCGCATGCCCCGAGGCACTCGACCTCGATGACCGTGAACCGTCCGTCCGGGCTGGTCGCCCCCAGCGCGCCGCACCCGGTGTGCTTGAGGAGCGCCTTGGTCACTTCCTCGGCGCCGCAGATGTTGCAGGGCGACGTGGTGCACACCTGAATGAAGTGCCGCCCGACCGGGTGCGTATGGTACATGGTGTAGAAGGTCACCACTCCCCGCACGTACGCCGGCGTGAGACCCAACACCTCCGCCACTTCGGCGATCGCCCCGTCGGAGATCCAGCCACGCGCCTCCTGAACCAGCCACAGCGCCGGGAGCAGGCAGGCCTGCTTCTCGGGGTACTTGGGAAAGAGCGCCTCGAGCCGCGCGCGGATCTCCCCGACGAAGACCGGCTGATATTGGGTGGCGCTGCTCACCGGTCGATCTCTCCCATGACGATGTCGACGCTCGCGTTGATGGCAATCACGTCCGACAGCAGCACCCCCTCGCAGAGCTTGGGCAGACAGGCCAGGTTGATGAACGAAGGGGGACGGATGCGCCAGCGCACGGGCTTGGCGGTTCCATCGGAGACGAGGTAATACCCCAGCTCCCCCTTGGGATTCTCAATTCCCAGGTACGCCTCGCCGACCGGGGCGCGAACCCCTTCCATGACCTGCTTGAAATGGAAGATCATGGCCTCCATGTCGCTCATGGCGCGATGCTTGGGCGGCAGGATCGTGCGGGGATCGTCCACGTTGATGGGCGCCCCTTTTAGCCTCGCCAAGCGGTCCAAGGCCTGATCCAGGATCCGGACGGACTGGTACATCTCTTCGAGCCGGCAACGATAGCGGTCGTAGATGTCCCCGTGCTCGCCGATGGGCACGTCGAAGTCATAGCTCTGGTAGCCGAGGTAGGGCCGGTCCTTGCGCACGTCATAGTCCACCCCGCTGGCGCGGAGCATGGGCCCCGACAACGAGTAGTTGACGGCTTCGGCCGCGCTGATGACGCCGACCCCCTGGGTACGCCCGCACCAGATGGCATTGCGGGTGAACATCGCGTCGACTTCGTCGAGGGTCTTCGGGAAGGTGCGACAGAACTCCCGCAGACCGGTCTCGAAGCCGTCCGGAATATCCGCCATCAACCCACCCACCCGAGTCATGCTGGTGGTGAGGCGCGCGCCGGTCCATGCCTCCTGCAGGTTGTACAGGCGCTCTCTCTGATAGAAGCACCACAGGAACGGCGTGAAGGCGCCCAGGTCAATGCCGGTGGTGCCCAGCCACACCAGATGGGAGATGATGCGACTGATCTCGCAGGCGATCACGCGGAGCACCTGGCACCGCTCCGTCACCTCGATGCCCATCAGCTTCTCGGCCGCCAGAGCGAACCCGACGTTGTTGGCCATGGGGCTCAGGTAGTCGGTCCGGTCGGTGAGCGGGATGATCTGGTTGTAGTGCCGGTACTCGCCCAGCTTCTCGAAGCCCGAGTGCAGGTAGCCGATGTGTGGAACCACGCGCACCACGGTCTCGCCGTCCAGTTCGATCACCAACCGAAGCACCCCATGGGTGGCCGGGTGCTGCGGACCGATGTTGATCAGCATGTGCTCGCCGCCGAGGTCGTCCTGCGGCACGTGATACTCCGGCAGGGGCACGCCGAGCGGTACCGCGACGGGACGGCCCGAGGGATCGAGGCCGGGCGTGGCGAGGGACACCTCGAGGGTCCGGGTGCTCACGCGACGTCTCCACGCTCGCCGCGCGACAGGCGTTCCTTCATGTCGCCGGGCAGCTCGTCATAGGCGGCGGCGATCGACAGTTCCTGGATGGAGTAGTGGGCCTCGGGATTCGCCGCCAGCGCCTGGCGGGTCTGTTCGGCGCGGCTGAAGTGGCCCCGTAGCGGGAAGTCCTTCCGGAGGGGGTGCCCCTCGCGGTAGGTCTCCCACATCAAGATCCGCCGGAGATCGGGATGTCCGCGGAACCGCACGCCGAACATGTCGTACACCTCTCGCTCCAGCCAATCGGCTCCGCGCCACAAGTCGTAGACCGAGTCAACCTCGAGGGGCCGGCCCGGATCCAGCTCGACCTTGACGCGGAGATCGGCACCGCGCCCCAGGGCGCGCAGCTGCCAGACCACTTCGAGCGGCCGCTCGCGGTCGCGGTATTCGACCGCGGTGACGTCGGTCAGATAATCGAAGCGCTGACCCGGGTCGTCCCGGAGCCAGGCCAGGACCTCATGGGCGCGGTCGGGGGCCACGTACACGATCGTGTCACCCACCGACACCTCATGCCGCCGGATGGCCGGGCCGAAGCGCGCGGTCAGGGCCGCCACGGACGGCGACGGGGCGGCCGCCACGGTGCCGGATCCGGCAGATGCCGTCACGCGGACCTCGTCTGCTGCACCGAGTTGCCGAAGGGCTCTGACACCTCGTCGATCCGCTCGGCGGGAAGGAAGAGGCCGTCCGGACCGACCAGATGCTCCTGACGGAGGTCCGCATCCCGGAAGCTCTCGCCCTTGATCTTCTTCTGGAGGAGCATGATGCCATACATCAGCCCCTCGGGTCGCGGCGGGCAGCCGGGCACGTAGACGTCCACGGGGATGATGGTGTCGATGCCCTGCACCATGGTGTAGGTATCGAAGATCCCGCCCGACGATGCGCACGCCCCCATGGAAATGGCCCACTTGGGTTGCGGCATCTGGTCCCAGATCTTCCGGATCACGGGGGCGAGCTTGAAGGGCAGCCGGCCGGCGCAGATCAGGACGTCCGCCTGGCGCGGCGAGAAGCTCATCCGCTCCATCCCGAAGCGGGCCAGGTCGAAGCGGCTGGCGGCGGTGGCCATGAATTCGATCGCGCAGCAGGCAGTGCCGAACGGCATCGGCCAGAGGGAGTTGGCGCGCGCCCAGTTGGTGAGGAAATCCAAGCGAGTCGTCAACCAATTGGGCGACACCGCAGAGACTTCCGTCAAGGCCGGCCCCTCGTCAGCGGTCAATCCCACTGCAGCGCCCCCCGCTTCCAGATGTAGACGTAGCCCACGCCGAGGATCACGACGAAGACCAGCATCTCCGCCAGCAGAGGCCCACGGAACTCCGGCACCTGATGGAACGCCGCCGCCCAGGGGAGCATGAACACCGTCTCCACGTCGAAGATGATGAACAGCATGGCGACGAGATAGAACTTCACGCTGAACCGCTCGCGGGCATCACCCAGGACGGGCATGCCGGATTCGTAGGGGGCGAGTTTGACGGCGGTCGGGCGGGTGGAGGAGAGGAAGTGGGACAGCCCCAGCATCAGGATGGCGTTCGCCACGACGAATGCGACCACCAACAGTACCGGGATGTACGACTGCAGCATGGCGGGAGCCTCGCTCGTGAATTCCTTCACTTAGGGGCGCCAAGAAGGTAACGGCGACCCCCGGCTAATGGTACCCCTCCAATTGGGAATCGCCCCGTATTCCCGCGGTTCGCGCCGCGCGCAGTTTCCCTTATATTGCGGCGCACCGTCGACCCGAGCCGCCGGACCACCGCCGGGCTCAGGGCGACTCCTCCGACCACCCCGCCTCCCTTCACGCCGATGTCGATCAAGTCCGACCGATGGATCCGCCGGATGGCGAAAACCTCCGGCATGATCGAACCCTTCACGGAAGCCCAGGTCCGTCAGGTCGATGCCGCGGGCCGGCGGGTGATCTCCTACGGGGTTTCGTCCTACGGGTACGACATGCGGGTGGCGCCGGAGTTCAAGATCTTCACCAACGCGCTGTCGGCGATCGTGGATCCCAAGGAATTCGACAGCCGGAGCTTCGTGGAGTTCGAGGGTCCGGTCTGCATCGTCCCGCCGAACAGCTTCGCCCTGGCGCGCTCGGTGGAGTATTTCCGGATCCCCCGCAACGTGCTGACGATCTGCGTCGGCAAGTCGACCTACGCCCGCTGCGGGATCATCACCAACGTGACCCCGTTCGAGCCGGAGTGGGAGGGTCACGTCACGCTCGAGATCTCGAACACCACGCCGCTGCCGGCGAAGATTTACGCCGACGAGGGGATCTGCCAGGTCCTGTTCTTCGAAGCGGATCCCGACGACGTGTGCGAAGTGTCCTACAAGGACAAGGAGGGGAAGTACCAGCGCCAGACCGGGGTGACGCTTCCCAAACTGTAATTGTGATGTGGAAAACCTTCCCACGCCTTGGCTCGTAGCCATCCCCGGGGCCGCCTCGGTCCGTCTGGCGCCGCACGCCCGATGCGATCAACGCCACGCCCGACCCGATTAGATTGCCCCCCGTCAATTCCCGGGTCGCGTGTTCCGGCGGCCCACTCCGCCCTTGAGGAAGGCTCATGCGCGCGTTCATTCTCGGCTTTGCCCTGACTCTGCCCCTCGCGGCCCAGCAGCCGCCGGTTCCGCCCACTCCGACTCCTCCCGCGCCGGCCCGCCCCGCCCCATCCGCCGCGCCGCGCGAACTGCATCCCGCGGTCGCCGACACCGGGATCTTCGGCCCGCTTGAACTTCCCCCGGGCAACGAGATCCGCCGTCCGGATGGCGCCCCGGGACCACACTACTGGCAGCAGCGGGTGGATTATTCGATCCGGGCGACCCTCGACACCGCATCGAAGCGGATCGACGGCCAGGAGACGATCACCTACACCAACAACTCCCCCGACACGTTGACCCATCTCTGGATGCAGCTCGACCAGAACCTGTTCCGGAAGGGAAGCGTGGGGTCCTACCTCAACGCGCAGGATACCCGCTTCGGTGGGGCTGGCTTCAACGGGGGGTTCGAGATCAGGAGCATTACCGAGACCCCCCGCGGCGCGCGTACCCGCGGCAAGAAGACCGCGGCCCCGGAGGCGAAGAAGCCGGTGAAGACCCGGGTCGATGACACGATGATGGACGTGGAACTCGCCGAGCCACTGCCGCCCGGAGGAACCCTGCTTCTCGAGATCGCATACGGCTTCGAGATCCCCGAGCACGGGGCGGATCGGATGGGGCGGGACGGCACCCTGTACGAGATTGCCCAGTGGTACCCCCGGATGTGCGTCTACGACGACGTGCACGGCTGGAACACGCTGCAGTATCTCGGGCAGGGCGAGTTCTACCTGGAGTACGGCGACATCAGCTACGAGGTCACACTCCCCGCCGGGTACATCGTGGCGGGAAGCGGCGTCCTTCAGAACCCGCAGCAGGTGCTCACCGCGACGCAGCGCGCCCGCTTGGCGGCCGCCGTCAGGTCCGATACGATCACCCACATCGTGACTCAGCAGGACCAGAACAGCGGCACCGTCCGGCCGAGGAAGGACGGAACCCTGACTTGGAAGTTCCAGGCAACCAACGTGCGCGATGTCGCGTGGACCGCGAGCCCGGAATACCTCTGGGACGCCAGCGGCTGGGAAGGCGTCCTCGCCCAGGCCTACTACCGTCCCTCCGCCACCGAAACCTGGAAGAACGCGGCCGACATGGCGCGCTTCTCGATTCAGGAATACAGCACCCGGTGGTTCCGCTACCCCTATCCCCAGGTGTCCGCGGTCGAGGGGCCGGTCTCCGGGATGGAGTATCCCATGCTGGCCATGGAGGCGAAGGGGGAGAGCAAGGAAGACCTCTATTCCGTGGTCACGCACGAAATCGGGCACAACTGGTATCCGATGACCGTGGGGTCCGATGAGCGGCGCTACGCCTGGATGGACGAAGGGTTCAACACGTTCATCAACGTGTTCTCCGAGGAGGACTACTTCAAGCGGGATGACAGCCGCCGCCGCAAGGGCGAAGCGATGTTCGCGCTGGCGAACGACCAGGCGCCGACCGCGCAGCCGATCATGACCTACGCGAACCGCTACAAGACCGACGCCAACCTAGGCACACTCGCCTACATCAAGCCCTCCCTCGCGCTGTACACTCTCCGGAACAAGGTGCTGGGCCCCGACGTGTTCGATCAGGCGTTCCGGGAGTACACGCGGCGATGGGCCTTCAAGCACCCGCAGCCCGCGGACTTTTTCCGGACCATCGAGGACGTCTCGGGTCGGGACCTGGACTGGTACTGGCGGGAATGGTTCTTCACGACCGACGCGCCGGACCAGGCTGTCGACAACGTGACGCAGACTCGAGGTCCCGACGGGAAGTATCGGGTCCAGGTCACGATCAAGAACGTCGGCCAGATGGTCATGCCCGTCGAATTGCAGCTGACCTTTGCGGACAGCACGACCCGGCTGTACAAGTATCCCGTCGAGATCTGGTACAAGGCGAATACCTACACCGCCACGATCCAGGCCGATCAGGAGGTACTGGCCGCGACCGTGGACCCGGATGGTGCGACCCCCGACCTCAACCCGCAGAACAATGGGTGGAAGGCCTCACCAGCCGGCAACTGAGGCTAACGAAACGGACGCGGGGCGGGTCTCCAAGGGCCCGCCCTGCGTCGTTTCAGGAACGCCCTTCAGCGATCTATCAGGTCGAATGCCGCCTTGAACGCGTCCCGGTAATGCAGCCCGGACCCCTCGGGATCGGCCTCGTTGTCGGTATTGATCGCGACGATGACCGCCGCGCGCGTCCGGGGATTGATGCAGAGGAGGGAGAGAAAGCCGGCCTGTTCCCCGGTGTGAAAGACGAGCGGGCCGCTCTTACCAGCGTTCAGGAAGAATCCCAGACCCACCGAGTCCGGAGCCGCCTCCGAGTCCTGGACCGGCACCACGGGCCGCCACATCTCGGCCAGCGTGCTGCGACTCAGGACGAAGCCGAACGCCTGTCGGGAGGAATCGTTGCTCGCGGCACCGGTCAGGAACGCCGCCCACTTTGCGACATCCCCCAACGGGGCGTTCCAGCCGCCGTTCGGAATGGTGATGCCAGGGTCGAAGTCCGCGCCGTTCTCCCGCACCGAGATGCCGCCGCTGCTGTCCTTGAGCACGGTGTAGTTGTTCGAGCGCTCCACTGCCAGAAAGTAGGGAGTGGCGCCGAAGTAGCTCCGGGTCAGGCCGAGAGGACCCCAGATGTTCTTGTATATGTAGGACTGGTAGGGGTCTCCGGTAACCTGTTCGATCACCCGCGCCAGATAGATGAACGCCGGATTGCTGTACCCGAAGCGGGAGCCTGGCCGAAAGAGGAGCTCCTGGTAGGGCATCATGGACACGAGTTGCTCCCACCGCGTGGGTTCAAAGGGCTCCCAGTCCAGGTAACGGCGATACGGCCAAGTGGGATTCTGGAAGCCGCTTGAGTGCGACAGAAGCATTCGGAGAGTTATGTCGTCCATGGATCCGAAGGTGTCATGGACCTGGCGCAGCTCCGGCACCCAGCGGGTAATCGGGTCGTCCAACGACAGCTTGCCCCGATCACGGAGCTGCATGATCGCCACCGCGGTGAGTGTCTTGGTGATCGACGCCCAGTGGAAGATGGTACCGGGATCGACCCGCAGGCCGCGAGCCCGATCGGCCATCCCCATTTCGACATGCGAGACAATCCGTCCCTCGCGAACCAGGACCGCCGCCGCCCCGACGATGCTGTCCTCCCGGATCAGTACCCGAAAGGCGTCACTGATGGGGCCGAGGCTGCCGGCGCCCTGCCCCTGGACCTGGACAGCCGCGGCCGCAGTGAGACTCAGCAGCAAGGCGAGTCCGCGCATTCAGTTCCTCCGCGGTTGTGTCATGTCGCGAAGCTCCGCTGCAGCCGCGCGGATGCGATCGGCCAGGTCCAGAACCTCGCGGCTGACGCGGTCGGCATCGTGATCCCGCACCGCCTCCGCCACGCCCGGGAAGGGAACCGTGGCGTATCCATTATCACGGTCCGCCGCGAAGATCAGATTCCGGAACCAGGACCTGCCCGGGAGCCCGTCTGATCGCGTGAGCAGCTGCTCGATTCGCCGAAGCGATGCGTTGAGCCCCGAGAGGGTACGGGGCGGCGTGCCTCCACCTGCCAGCAAGGAGTCTCGCCGGTTATCCCAAACCACGGCGCTTGCCTGGAGCTCGCCGATGGCATCCTGGAGCGGGCTGAGCCTGACACCGGGAGCAGGGCCGGTCGGCGTCCCGAAGTCTCGGACCACTTTGCCCAGACGCCCGGCAAACGCGACATAGTCGAAGGGCTCGAGATCAGCGTTCGCCATGCGCTCGAGAAAGAGGGCCGCCAGGGTCGCGGCGGCCACATGCTCCTGGTACCCGGGATCCCCGAATCGCCGCATCCAGTCGTATGAATCGTACGCCGAATGATAGATGCCCCCCGGCCCGCCGAAACCGAACCCGGCCGAGGGAATGCCGAGGTGGTTGTAGAATCCCGCGAAGTCGCTGCCGCCGCCGAGGTCTCCGAGCTCGACGTCGGCGGTATCGGCCAGATGACTCTGGCGGCGCCACGCGGCGTAGATCGAGACCGAGTCGTACGGCTGCTGGACGAGTCTGGTCAGCTCCCGAATGAGCGGCTGCAGGGACGCCGTCCCATCGGCTCCGAACGCGGGGCCGCCGGCCGAGACATCGAGGTTGAGGTAGGCAACCGCGTGCGCCGTGAGCTCCGCCTCCCTCGATTCGACCCATTCGGTCGATCCGAACAACCCCCATTCTTCGGCATCCCAGGTGGCGAATACGATCGTTCGCTTGGGCCGGTATCCGCGGCGAGCTGCTTCCCCAATCATGCGCGCGGCCTCGAGGACGCTCACCACCCCGCTCACGTTGTCCTCGGCGCCAGGACCCCACGCATCCCGGTGAGCTCCGACCAGCACGAGCTCATCCGGCCATTCCGTACCGCGGATGACGCCGATCGTGTTCGTAATTGTCCGCCAGGCCGAGTCATCGGGCTCATGCCAGAGGCCCAGGTGCACCACTACCTCGCCGGAGCCGACGTGATAGTGGAACGGGAGCCCTCCCTGCCAAGTCGATGGAACGCTCACGCCACGAAGCGGCTGCATGAGGATCCCGGCATTGCCGTAACCAATCGGTACGACGGGAATACGGGGCAGGTCCATTTCGGCGGGCGTGAGACGCTTGACCCCCGGCAACGACGGTCCGTCCGGCGTGGAGGGATCACCGTCGCTATTGAGCACACTCCCCCGCTGGACACCCTGCGGCGGGCGCATCGGTCCGTCAGGATAGATGTCACCCACGACGTATCCGTCGTCCTGGGGATCCGAATAGAGCAGGAGTGCCGACGCTCCTCTCGCCTCGGCTTCCCGGGCCTTGATGCCTCGAAAGCTCCTCCCGTATCTGGCGATGGCGATCTTGCCACGGACGGAGATCCCCAGAGAATCGAGCAGCCGATAGTCAGCTGGCAGGCCGTAGTTGACGTATACCAGATCGGCTGTCACGTCCCCTGAGCCAGCGTGACCATTCATGGCCGGCCAGATCGGGCCCTGCGACGCGGTATCCTCCGCCAGGGCGGTTTCTCCCAGATTGAGTCGCATCGGCACCGGACTTACCATCTCCACGACCGTCGAATCCGGATACGGCAGGTACACGGTGAAGTTCGCCCGGCTCGTATCCAAGCCGTAGCTTTTCATCTGTTCCAGCACGTACTGCGCCGTGGCCTGCTGTGCCGGGGTGCCAGCAACGTGCGGTCCGGATGCCAGGCGCCGCGAGTGGGCGCGCGCCCGGCCCGTGTCACCGAGGGAGGTGAGGAGGTGTTCGAGCGAGATCTCCCGCCCGCCCGTCCCCTGGAAGTATCCGGTGAGGCGTGGCGTCTGTCCCGCGACGGATGGGGCCAGCAGGGCGATGCCGGCGATAGCGCAAAGATAGGTTCGCAGAGGGCGGATCAGGGGGTACTGAGCTGCCAGAGGCCGCTCAGCATGTCAATGGCGTACAGGAATCCGCCTGAGAGCATAACGCCCCAGACGTACGTATTGCCGCTGCCGCCGGGCCGGACCCGGGCAATCTCTCGAAAGCCGAGGTCTCCCTCCAGCGTGCAGGCCACATCCAGCGCGATCACGCCGCCGTTGTAGTAGGCGGCATAGAGGCGTTGATTGGGCTCATCCAGCCAGAAGTTGTGAGTCCCGGCACCGTTCATGTGATAAGAAGCGACTTCCTTCGGCTGGGTCAGATCCGTCACGTCCAGGACATGGATGTCGCCCGAGGACGAGGTTCCCACCGCACCCGGCCCTTCCTGGCCGACGAAGAAATAGCGCTTCTCGCCGGTGGCGGGGTTCCAGAACCACCAGCCGTTGTGTGCCTCGCCGCCTGACGTCTTGACCGATCCTATCATCACGGGATGACCGGGGCTCCCTCCGGCCACTCCGTTGCCGACATCGAAGATGTAGACCCCCTCGTTCCAGACCATGGCGAAGCAGATGCCGTCGCGGACAAAGGTGTCGTGAATGCCATAGTTCGGCGGGATCGGCGTGCTGCTCACCTGGGTGATCGTGCCCGTAGCAACCTCGGAAAGATCGAAAACGACGAGCGCGGGGTTGCCCGGATTCTTCGCCGTGAAGGCGTAGAGCTTCCCTCCGATCTCGGACAGCGTGCCGGTGTGCAGCCCGGCGGCGACCGGAGCGAAGGCGACTTGAGTGGGGGCAGCGGGATCCGAGAGGCTCAAGGCGTATAGCCCCTCCCCGGTGTTGCCCTCGGCCGTGGCCACGAGCCATTGCCCGTCGGGCGAGACCTGCAGGTCGCTCACCGTCGTCACGTTCGTGAGAAGCACCGAGTCCACCAGCGTGGGGGCACCATCGCCTCCCAGCTGAAAAACCTTGATCGCGCCGCCAACGCCGCCGGTACGCTGAATCCAGTTCCAGGTGCCGGTATAGGCGTACCCACCGGCCACCCAGAAGTCGGAGCTGTAGCGCTCGGGAACGTTGTTGCCGCCGCCCAGCACGGCAAAGCTGTCCACCCCCGCTGCGCGGCTGGAGAAGGTGAGCGCCGGGCCGATTCCATTGGCCGCGGAGGCAGTCACCGTCTGTGCTCCGGGAGCGGAGGGAAGCGTCGCGGCAGCCGTGGCGATCCCGCTCGCGTCAGTGAGCGAGGAATCGGGCGCGACGCTCCCCTGGCCGCACGTCACCGTCCAATGGACCATGACCCCCGCCTCAGGCGAGCCGCTCCCGCTCAGCACCTGGACCTGATACGGGGGGAGCGTCGCCCCGGGCTGACCGGTCTGGCCGTCGCCCGATTGGCGAACGAACCGAGGCGCCTGGGTTGGACCGCTGGGCGACGCTCCCGCGCCGCAGCCGACGAGGAGGCCCGTCAGCGACAGCCGGAGGAAGCTTCGGAGGTTGCCACTGGAGACGCGGAGAAACATCTGATCCCCGGGGTCACATTTCCATGGGGCCGGACATGGCAGGCATGGCTTCCTCGTCGAGGAGGCGGCCGTACCGTCCCATCCGGTGACCGGCCATGCGCCAGCTCAGCCGTACGCCCAACGCCACAGAAGCGAGCGAGCTCTTTCCATAGAACACCCCGGGCTGGAAGATGCCGCCCCCGACGCTCCGCATGTGCCCCAGCGTCCCCTCGACGAAGGGTCGGATCTCGAGGCGACCACGTGCCGCGGGCCAGCCGTATCCGTATCCCAGGGTATGGAGCGTGAACCGCGTGATGCCGACGATGGAATTCTCCAGGTGCGGCCGCACCGCTCGAAAGGGATCGGTGGTCCGCTCGTCCTCCGGGCGGTCGCTCTGCTCGAAACGGTAATACGGCCGGTGGCCGCCCACGTCAAACGAGGCTTCCGCCAGCAGGCTCCGGAGGACGAAGAATCCATTGGCCTCGCTGGTCCGAGCCCATTCCGTCAAGGCGTAGAGTCGTCCGCCCAAGACACGCCTGTCGAGCCGCGCGGCCGCGTGCCACTTCCAATCGTCGGGACCCGCGCCCGACGGGCTCTCTGGAGAATGCACTTTGGCCCGGGAGGCGGAAAGCTCGAGCCCCGCCGCCGGCAGGAGGGTGAGGCGGGCCGACCACGAGTCTCCAAACCGACTGAGGCGGGGCCAGGAGCCGGGGCCTGTGGGTTCATCCCCGTTGAAGAGGCCTCCTTCCAGGACGACCGGCCCCGCCCGTATGCCCACGATCCCGACCGCCCGCTCGAGAATCTGGGCGAGATGATGATTGACCGGGTACCGGAACACCGGCCGGCTCATTGGATCATCGGATCCGAACGGGGCGAAGCCCTTTCCCGCCGACAGTGACAGCCGTAGGGGAAGGCCGGTGCCACGCAGCAGATCCTGGCCCGTGACCAGGAGCTCGTGGGCGTAGGTATGCGGGTGACGGCGATCATAGAAGCCCTCTCCCCATCCGCCCGGCAGAAGTTCGCCGTTGGGGATCGTCAGGCCTTCGAGGTTGGCCGTCCCCGTGAAGGTAAGATGATCCGCGAGCGCCGCGGCCTGCAGCATGAGGACCGGCTGAACCAGCCGGACTTCGGTCAGAGAGCCGCCGCCCGGGACGGGATTCACGCTGGTAGTGGAAGGAATCCCCTGCCCCATGAGCATGATCCACGGGGCCGCCTGCGCCGTCGCCGGGGTGCGCACCAGCAGCAGAAGGACCAGTGCGGCGAGGCCGGAGAACCTCCCCTCAGATCGCGACTTCCAGAGCGCTCTCTTCGCGTCTGGCAAGGCTGGCCTTGAGGTAGTCGCGCTGCAGACGGGCGATCCAGTCGATCGAAATCTCCTTCGGGCACGCTTCCTGACATTCGCCGTGCCAGGTACAGCCACCGAACCCTTCCCGGTCCATCTGCTCCACCATGCTCAGAGCCCGGCGGGAACGCTCCGGCTGCCCCTGCGGCAAGGCCGCCAAGTGGCCCGCCTTCGCGGACGTAAACAGCATGGCAGACGCATTGGGACAAGCCGCGACGCAGGCCCCGCAGCCAATGCACTGGGCCGCGTCCATGGCCAGGTCACTGTCGACCTTGGGCACCAGGATGGCGTTACCGTCCGGGGCGCTCCCAGTCGAGACACTGACGAAGCCACCGGCCGCGATAATCCGATCGAAGGCGCTCCGGTTCACGACCAGGTCCTTCACCACCGGGAACGCCCGGGCTCGCCACGGCTCGATATAAATCGTGTCGCCATCCCGGAAGCTCCGCATATGGAGCTGGCAGGTCGCCGTTCCCTTCATGGGGCCGTGCGCCACCCCGTTGATCATCATCCCGCACGAGCCGCAGATGCCTTCACGGCAGTCGTGATCGAAGGCGATGGGGGCCTCGCCTCGATGGATGAGGCCCTCGTTCACGACATCGAGCATCTCGAGGAATGACATGTCCGGGCTGACGTCGGGCGCCTCGTAGCGCACCAGCTGCCCCGCCGCGGACGGTCCGGGCTGGCGCCACACGAGCAGGGTGAGCCTCACTTGTAGCTCCGGGTACTCAGGTGCACGTTTTCGAACTCGAGCGGCTCCTTGTGGAGCACGGCCGCCTGTCCTTCTCCGCGGTACTCCCAGGCCGCGACGTAACAGAAGTGCTCGTCGTCGCGGCGCGCTTCACCGTCCGCCGTCTGGTATTCGACCCGGAAGTGCCCCCCGCAGGACTCCTCCCGATGCAGGGCGTCCTGGCAGATCAGCTCGGCGAACTCCAGAAAATCGGCAACTCGGCCCGCCTTCTCCAGCGCCTGATTCAGTTCCTCGCCGCTCCCAGGAACGTTGACATCACGCCAGAACTCCTCGCGGAGCCGGGGAATGCGCTCAAGGTTGGCCTTGAGACCCGCAGCATCCCGAGTCATCCCGCAATGGTCCCACATCAGCTTCCCCAGCTCGCGGTGGAACGAGTCGACCGTTCGCTTGCCGCGGGTGCGGAGCAGCCGCTCCGTCCGAGCCGTCACTTCAGCTTCGGCGGCCCGGAAGGCGGGGTGGGTCGCGTCGACTCGCGGGAGCCTGGCGCGCGCGAGGTAGTCGCCGATCGTGTAGGGAATCACGAAGTATCCGTCCGCCAGGCCCTGCATCAGCGCGCTGGCGCCGAGGCGATTCGCCCCGTGGTCCGAAAAGTTGGCCTCGCCGAGCACATGGAGCCCGGGAATGGTGCTCATCAAGTTGTAGTCGACCCAGAGGCCGCCCATGGTGTAGTGGACCGCCGGGTAGATCCGCATCGGCGTGTGATAGGGATTCTCGTCGGTGATGCGCTGGTACATCTGGAAGAGATTCCCGTACCGTTCACGGATCCGGGCCTCGCCCAGACGGTGGATCGCGTCAGCGAAGTCCAGATACACGCCGAGCCCTCCCGGCCCCACCCCGCGGCCCTCGTCGCACACTTCCTTCGCGGCGCGGCTGGCGATATCGCGGGGGCAGAGATTGCCGAAGCTCGGGTATTTCCGCTCGAGATAGTAGTCGCGCTCGGCCTCGGGAATCTGCCCGGGGGCACGTCGATCTCCCTTGGCCTTGGGCACCCAGACCCGGCCGTCGTTGCGCAGGGACTCGCTCATCAGGGTGAGCTTGGACTGGTAATCGCCGCTCACCGGGATGCAGGTGGGATGGATCTGGGTGAAGCAGGGATTCGCGAAGAAGGCGCCGCGGCGGTGCGCGCGGTACGTGGCCGTAACGTTGCAGCCCTTGGCGTTGGTCGAGAGATAGAAGACGTTGCCGTACCCGCCCGTAGCCAGGACGACGGCGTCCGCGACGTGCGAGCTGAGCTGACCGGTCACCAGGTCCCGGGTCACGATGCCGCGCGCCACGCCGTCGACCAGGACCAGATCGAGCATCTCGGTGCGCGGGTACATCGTGACCGTGCCCGCCGCGAGCTGGCGTTCCAGAGCCTGATAGCACCCGAGCAGCAGCTGTTGCCCGGTCTGGCCCCGGGCGTAGAAGGTGCGGGACACCTGCGCTCCGCCGAAGGAGCGGTTCGCCAAAAGCCCCCCGTACTCCCGCGCGAAGGGCACTCCCTGCGCCACGCACTGGTCGATGATGTTGACGCTGATCTGCGCCAATCGGTACACGTTCGCTTCCCGAGAGCGGAAGTCTCCACCTTTGATCGTATCGTAGAACAGCCGCCAGATCGAATCGCCATCGTTCTGGTAGTTCTTGGCCGCGTTGATTCCTCCCTGCGCGGCGATGGAGTGCGCGCGCCGCGGGGAATCCTGGAAACAGAAGCACTGGACGTTATAGCCGAGCTCGCCCAGCGACGCCGCCGCCGCCCCACCGGCGAGGCCGGACCCCACCACGATAATCGAATACTTCCGCTTGTTGGCGGGGTTCACCAGCTTCATTTCGAAGCGATGCCGATCCCACTTCTCCGCGAGCGGGCCGGCCGGAATCCTGGCGTTCAACTCCATGAGCGTCCACGCTCCCTGAGCCGGCGTTTCATCTGAGCCATCCGAGCAGCACCGCGATCGGGATTGCCGAAAAACCGAGCCAGACTACGACCGCAACGAAGCGCGCTACCGGGCGGTGCAGCGGATCGGTCTTCGGGGCGAACGCACCGAGGGAGCGGAAGCTCCCCCAGGCGCCGTGGTAGAGATGGAGGCCGACCGCCACCATCGCGACGAGGTACCCAATGGCCGCCACGGGAGAGGCCAGCCCCGTGACCAGATTGTGGTAGACGTCCCCCTCGATGAAATCGGGGTGGATCTGCCCGGTCGTGAAGTGCAGGAGATGCAGGATGATGAAGACCAGCAGCACCACGCCACCGACCCGCAGGGTCCGGCTGGCAAGCGTGGCTGCCTGCGGCGCCTTCCGCGCATACGCGAGCGGGCGGGCCGCGCGGTCCCGCAGGGTCAGTTGGGTCGCGGCGACGACATGCAGGACGAGGCTCGCCAGGAGCACCACGCGCAGCAGCAGCAGCAGCTCGTGCAACGGCCCGTGCAGGAGCGCCCCATAGGCATTGAGCTTAGCGGGCCCCGCAAAGGCCTGAAGATTCCCCAGCATGTGCATGATGAGGAAGCCGATCATGATGAGTCCGGTCACTCCCATCACGACCTTCTTCCCCGGCGTCGAATCCCAGAAAGCCAGCAACCGC
>Ga0335077_10000798_pt1 | contig 35874 bp, 29 predicted proteins | sample Lox_Sample_31_FD_207151 | JGI IMG/M metagenome (GOLD analysis project Ga0335077, IMG submission 207151) | Soil microbial communities from Loxahatchee National Wildlife Refuge, Florida, United States - Lox_Sample_3.1 | ecosystem: Environmental > Terrestrial > Soil > Wetlands | place: USA... | reverse complement strand
GCTTGGCGGCCTCGCTGGCGAAGTCGTGGGCGGGGCGGATCTCTCGGTCGGGCACGTCGGGTCTCCTCAGAACTGCTTGAAGTAGTCGGCCTTGGCGCGCTCGGGTCGCGCGTCGACCCAGTACGTCGCGGCCTTCGGGAGCATGCGTCGCTCCATCGGGTCCATGCCGAAGAGGCGCATCACGAAGCCCACGGGCGCGATCACGACGTAGAAGAGCGTCGCCATGATCACGTACGACAGCACGAACCCGATCGGGAACGCGACGATCGAGAGGCCCACGAAGAGCGGGGCGTTCGCGCGCGGGAAGACGAGCGAGAAGAGTGCCGACACCACGCCGAGCGCGGCGAGTCCGAAGGCGACGGGCTCGCGCGCTGTGCCCAGGCCGTGGCGGAACACCCCCCAGCCGTTCCACGCGCACACCGCGAGGAGCGCGAAGCCCGCGAGCGCGATCCAGCCGAACTGGCGCAGCACGCGCTCGCTGGGGTGGAAATTGATCTCGACCATGCCGGCCATGCGCGCGCTCGGCTAGTCCAGCCCGAACTCGGCGAGGTAGGCGTCGATGTCGATCTCCTTCGCCTCGGGCTGGTCCTTCTTCAGCAGCACGAAGTCCTCGAGCACGAGCGCATCCATGTTCGTGTGCATGAAGCAGCGGTAGGAGTCCTCGGGCGTGTTCACGATCGGCTCGCCGCGCACGTTGAAGCTCGTGTTGATGACGACGGCCGAGCCCGTCTTGCGCTTGAAGGCCGAGACGATCTTGTAGAAGCGCGGGTTGCGCTCTGCGTCGATGGTCTGAACGCGCGCCGAGTTGTCGACGTGCGTGATGGCCGGCACGACCGAGCGGACCTGCTTCAGCTTGTCGAGGCCCTTCTCGCCCCGCGACTCGACCGGCAGCCGCTTCTCGTCCCTCACCGGCGCCACAAGCAGCATGTAAGGCGAGTCCTCGTTCGGGCGCATCTCGAAGTACTCGTCGACGTCCTCGCGCAGCACGGCGGGCGCGAACGGGCGGAACGACTCGCGGAACTTGATCTTCACGTTCATCGTCGCCTGCATCTTGCGCGACCGCGCGTCGCCGAGGATCGAGCGCGCGCCCAGCGCGCGCGGGCCGAACTCCATGCGGCCGGCGCAGTGGCCGACGACGTTCTCCTGCGCGATGAGGTCCGCGACCGCGTCGCACAGCGCGTCCTCGCTCTCGTAGTGGCGATAGACCGCGCCCTTCGCGTCGAGGAACGCCTGGATGCGCGCGTTGGAGTACGCGGGGCCGAGCAGCGAGCCCTTCTGCAGATCGCGGCCGTTCGGCTCGCGCTTGTTCTCGAGCAGCTGGTGCCACACGAACAGCGCCGCGCCGAGCGCGCCGCCGGCGTCGCCCGCCGCGGGCTGGATCCACACCCGCTCGAACGGGCCCTCGCGCAGGATCTTGCCGTTGCCCACGCAGTTCAGCGCCACCCCGCCGGCCAGGCACAGGTTGTCCATGCCCGTGAGCTCGTGCGCGTAGCGCGCGATCTTGAGCATGATGTCTTCGGTGACCCGCTGGATCGACGCCGCGAGGTCCATCTCGCGCTGCGTGATCGGGCTCTCGGGCTTGCGCGGCGGGCCGCCGAACAGCCGGTCGAACTTCGCGGACGTCATGACGTCCTTGTGCGTGTACGCGAAGTACGACATGTCCATGCGGAACGAGCCGTCGGGCTTCACGTCGAGCAGCTTGTCGCGGATGAGATCCGCGTAGACGGGCTCGCCGTACGGCGCGAGCCCCATGAGCTTGTACTCGCCGCTGTTCACCTTGAAGCCGGTGAAGTAGGTGAACGCGGAGTAGAGCAGGCCGAGCGAGTGCGGGAAGCGCAGCTCCTTCAGCATCTGGATCTCGTTGCCGCGGCCGACCGCGATGGAGCCCGTGGCCCACTCGCCGACACCGTCCAGTGTCAGGATCGCGGCTTCGTCGAAGGGCGAGGGAAAGAACGCGCTCGCCGCGTGCGACTCGTGGTGCTCGAGGAACACGTAGCGGCCCTTGTACTGGCCCGAGAGACCCTCGTCGAGCTCGCGCGGCGTGTAGAGCTTCTGCTTGAGCCAGAGCGGCAGCCCCATGAGGAACAGCCGGAAGCCGGCGGGCGCATAGGCCACGTACGTCTCGATCAGCCGGTCGAACTTGAGCAGCGGCTTGTCGTAGAACGCGACCAGGTCGAGCTGGGCCGCCGTGATGCCGGCCTCGGCCAGGCAGTACTCGATCGCGAGCGCGGGGAAGCGATGGTCGTGCTTCTTCCGCGTGAAGCGCTCTTCCTGGGCGGCCGCGACGATCTCTCCGTCGCGCACCAGACACGCAGCGCTGTCGTGATAAAAGGCCGAGATCCCTAGGATATTCAACGTTCGGACTCTTCCTGTCGGCAGACGCCCGGCGCTGGGAAGTGGCCGGTTCGGCTCGGGGAGTGGCGTCAGTCTAACCCGCTCTCCGCCCCGCGCTGCCTCACAGAGACGCAACGGGTCCGGGAAGTATTGAAGTCGCCAGCGCGGGCGGGCATTCTGGCGCCGGCCGGGCTCGGCCGGGGGGACCAAGCGTGGGGTTCGCGCGCAACGGGTTCGTTCGCGGCAAGACGATCGGTTCGCTGGCAGCGCTCCTGTTGGCCCTGGGCGTCACCGGGGCGTGTAGCCACACGAGCGGCGACGCCGCGGCGCCGGCCGCGGAGGGCGCAGCCGAGGGCATGCCCGACGTGCCGATGCTGCCCATGGAGATCGTCACGGCGAACAGCCTGAACGTGCGCTCGCTGCCCAGCACGAAGGGCACCGTGCTCGGCACCCTGAAGAAGGGCCAGGAAGTGCGGGTGATGGAAACCAAGAACGGGTGGAAGCGCGTCCAATCGGACGGCACGGCACCCGAGGGCTGGGTGGCCGGCGAATTCCTGAAGGCCCACGAGGCGCCGAAGCAGTAGGAGCAAGATGGCAGCGCTGGAGCTGACGCAGCACACGTTCGAGAAGACGATCGACGACAACGCGATCGTGTTGATCGACTTCTGGGCACCGTGGTGCGGCCCGTGTCGCAACTTCGCGCCGGTCTTCGAGGCCGCCTCCGCGCGGCACCCGGACGCTCTGTTCGCGAAGGTCAACACCGATGTCGAGCAGAGCCTCGCGGCGATGTTCGAGATCCAGTCGATCCCGACCCTGGCCATCTTCCGCGAGCAGATCTGCGTGTTCGCGCAGCCGGGCGCGCTGCCGGCCGCGGCGCTCGAGGAGATCATCGGGCGCGTGAAGGCGCTCGACATGGACGAGGTGCGCCGGCGCATCGCCGAGCACGAGGGGCAGGCCGGGGAAGAGGACGCCTCGGGCGAGTAGGCCCGTGGACGTCGAGCGCCTGCTCGCGGACGAGGAGACCGTGGCCTTCGTGGTCGCGGTGCCCGAGTCGGGGCTGCGGCTCGACCGCCTGCTGGCCGCGCGCCTGCCGTTCGCTTCGCGCACCCGCGTGGCGGGCTGGATCCGCGCGGGTCGCGCCCGCGTCGACGGGCTCGTGGTGGCGCGCGCGGCCGCGCAGGCGGTCCCGGGCCAGCGCGTCGAAGTCGATATCCAGAAGCGCCCGCGCGACGCGGCGGCGGAGATCGGCGACCTGCTGGCGCTGCCCGTGCTGGCGCGGGGCGACGGCTGGCTCGCGGTCGACAAGCCCGCCGGCGTGCCGTGCCATCCCGCGGGCAACGACGTGAAGCGCACCCTGCTCACGGCGCTGGCGCTCGGGCACGCGCGCGGCGCCGAGCCCGGCGGGCCGTGGCTGCCGCACCGCCTGGACCGCGAGACGTCGGGGCTCGTGCTGGTGGCGCTGCGGCGCGGCGTGCAGCGCGCGCTCGCGCGCGCCTTCGCGCGCCGCGAGGTGCGCCGGCTCTACCAGGCGCGCGTGCGCGGCGACGTCAGCCTACACTTCAGAGTGTCGGACGAGCTGGTGCTGCGCGGGCGCATCGCGCGCGTGGGCCACCGTCCGCCGCGCTTCGCGGTGGCACCCGAGGGCGTTGCCGCCGAGACGCGCGCACGGCTCGTGCGCGCGGGCGCCGAGGAGAGCGAGCTCGAGCTCGAGCCCGTCTCGGGCCGGCAGCACCAGCTGCGGGTGCACCTGGCGCACCTCGGTCATCCGATCGCCGGCGACCCGCTCTACGACCCGGCCGCGCGGCCCGGCGAGTCCATGGCGCTGCGCGCGCGGGCGCTCGTCCTGCCAGCGGGCGCCGTCGGGAACGCGGCGCCGCTTCAGCTCGACGCCGGCGGCTTCAAGTCGAGGCGGTAGCAGCGCACCCGCGCGCGCCGGTCGGGGTCGTAGCCGCGCCACTTCGCGGCGGGCACTTCGTCGGGCCGCGCGGCGCGAAAGCCGTGCAGCGCGAAGAAGCGGCCCACGCCGTCGCTGGTCGTGCACGCGAACACGTACGCGAGGTCGCGCTCGCGCGCGCGGGCGAGCGCGTACGCGACCAGGTGCCCGCCCACGCCCTCGCCGATGAACCGCGTCATGGTGTAGAGGGAGGCGATTTCGGCGCAGCTGCCGCTCTCGTCGACGAGCAAGGCGCCGATCCCCGCCAGGTGATAGTTCTCGACGAACGCGCCGAAGCCGCTGGCCAACACTGCATCGTGTTGCTCCTGCGTGCGCGGCGCGAGGTACCCCTCCGCGGTGCCGCGCGCGACGAGGTCGCTCGCGGCGTCGAAGTCGTCGAGGCCGAGCTTGCGTATCACCACGTAGCGCTGCTCGGTGAAGAGCGTGCCCGAGCCCGCGTACGAGAAGAGCTCGTCCGACAGGCCCTCGAGCGTGCACACGTTCACGGCGGGGACGCCCGCGACGAGCATCGCCTCGACCTCGCGCAAGAGCGCAGCACGGCGCTCGTTGCGCGGTGCGCCCGCGGCGAGCAGCTCGCGCAGCTCCTCCAGGTGCACGAACGAGACGCGCTCGCCGCTCGCGCGCACGATGCCGCCGTCGCGGTCGATCCAGACGAGCTTCGTGATGCCCAGCCGCACGGTCGCCTCGCGGCACGCGGGCGCGAACGCGAGCGAGCCCGCCACCACGAGCCCGAGCTGGAACGACTCGCGCAGCTGCCGCCACACCGTGCCCTCGAGCCGCGGCGTCGCCATCGACAGCACGTGCCCGCCGACGAGCGGTTCGAGCGCCGCGCGCTCCGTCGAGAGCAGCACGACGTTCGTTTCGTTGCGCACCAGCTCGTCGATCACCGCCGCGAGCCGCGCCGGCTGGCGCAGCTCCGCCGCCGGCGCCGCGATGGCGACCGTCTTCCCGTGGAATTCCTCGAGATAGAATTCCTTCTCCGAGAACGGCTGCGGCGCGGGTAGTTGGGCGGGTTCGGTGGTCAGGCGGCTCTAGCCCAGGCTGTTTCCGACGATGGAGACGAAGCTCACGCAGCGGCCCGGGGCGCCGCCGAGGTTGTGCGTGAGCCCGAGCTTCGGGTTCTTGATCTGGCGCGGGCCCGCTTCGCCGCGGAGCTGGAGCCACATCTCGTACATCATGCGCAGGCCGGACGCGCCGATCGGGTGGCCGAACGATTTCAGCCCGCCGTCGGGGTTCACCGGCTGGGCGCCTTCGAGGTCGAAGCGGCCTTCCTGCTCGTCCTTCCAGGCCTGGCCGCGCGGCGAGAAGCCCATGTCTTCCATGAGCACGAGCTCGGTCGGCGTGAAGCAGTCGTGCACCTCGGCCATCGAGATCTGCTCGCGCGGGTTCGTGACGCCAGCCTGCTTGTACGCGTCGGTCGAGCTGGCGACGACTTCGGGGAACGTGGTGAAGTCGTAGTCCTGGCTGAAGTAGCCCTCGGCCGGGCCTGCGGCGAACGACAGCGCCTTCAGGTAGATCGGGTGGTCGGTGTACTTGTGCGCGTCCTCGGCCCTACACAGAATTGCGGCGGCCGAGCCGTCCGAGACGCCCGAACAATCGAAGATGCCCAGCATGCCCGCGACCGACGGCGACGCGCAGATCTTGTCCATGGGCACTTCCTTGCGGAACTGCGCCTTGGGGTTCTTCGCGCCGTTCTTGTGGTTCTTCCACGCGATGCGCGCGAGCACCTGCTTCAAGGTGGCCTCGTCCACGCCGTACTTCTTCGCATACGCGGGCGCGAGGAGCGAGAACGTCGCGGGCGCGGTCATCGACGAGTCCGTGCCGTCGGACGGCGGCCGCGAGCCCGTGAGGCCGGAGTAGCCCGAGTCCTTCAGCTTCTCGACGCCGATCGCCATCACGAGGTCGTACGCGCCGCTGGCCACGGCGTACGCCGCGTTGCGCATCGCCTCCGACCCCGTCGCGCACATGTTCTCGAGCCGCGTGACCGGCTTGTAGTCGAGCTTCAGCGCTTCGGACAGCATGAGGCCCGACACGCCGCTGCCCATGGTCCCGAGCCAGTACGCGTCGACCTGGTCGGGGTCGACCTTGGCCGACTTGTAGGCGTCGGTCGCGGCATCGACGAGCAAGTCGTCGGCGCCCTTGTCCCAATGCTCGCCGAACGGCGTGCATCCCATGCCGACGATCGCGACTCGGTCCTTGATGCCCTTGGAAGCCATGAAGTTCTCCCTGCGTCGAGTTCCGAAGAATCTAGCGCTTCGGGCGCGCCTTCCAGAAATAGTTGTGCACGCCCTGGCCCGTGTACAGACGGCGGAAGGTCATCTCGAGCTCGTTGCCGATCGCGACCTCCTTCGGGTCGACGTCGGTGAGCTCGCAGGACAGCCGGCCGCCGCCCGCATAGTCGACGATCGCGGCGACGACGGGCGGCTGCAGCGTGTAGGCCAGGTGGTCGAGCGTGTAGGTGGCGACCTTGCACGAGGTGTCGGCGAAGCGCTCCTCGCGCATCTGGTCGACGGCGCCGCACTTCACGCACACGCGCTGGGGCGGCAGATGTCCGGTCGAGCACTTCTCGCAGCGCGAGCCGACGAACCCATACTTCCAGTGGTCGGCGCGCTTCATCGGCGGCGCGGCCGGGCGCTCGGGCTCGGGCCGCCGCGGCGGCTCGAAGGGCAGGATGCCGCGCCATTTCAGGTACGTGTTGTACGCGAGGTCGTTGCGCTTCGAGCCGAGCCAGCGGTCGACCGCGTGTGCGGGCCGCTGCGAAGCGATGCGGTCGGTGACCTCGAGGACGACGGCGTCGCAGCCGTCGGCACAGCAGAGCACGAGGACCTTGTCGCCGGCGCTCGCGCGGTCGAGCGCGCGCGCCAGCAGGAGGCCCGCGTGCGCGGCGCCCGTGCGCCCGACGGCCGCGAGCAGCGGGTCGGCGAGCTGCTCGGGCTTCAGCCGCAGCGCCTCGGGCACGAGCGCCACCGCGCGCGCGTTCGTGCCGTCGAGCACGACGGTGCGCAGATCGGCCGGGCCGATCCCGGCGCTCTTCAGCGCGCGCGTGGCCGTGTCGACGGCGATCGGGCCGAGCGTCTCGGCGCCGAACCGCTCCTCCCACTGCTTCGCGAAGGGGTCGCTCGGCAGCCGCCACACGTCGAGGATCTCGGTCGTCGCGGACGCGCGGCCGACGAAGCGCGCGAGTGACTCCGCATCCGGGCCGGTCACGAAGGCGACCGCGCCGTCGCCGCCGCCCGACTCGCGCGCGCCGCCCGGCGCGCCGATCACCACGTCGGCGGCGACGACGAGCGCGCGCGCGCCACCGGCCGCGGCGTCCGCGCCCGCGAGCAGCGCGCCCAGACCCATCCGGGTGGAGCTGCCGAGCTCGAGCGCGCGCACGGTGCGCGGCAGGTCGAGCGCCGCGGCGATCGTCGCGGCGTTCAGCTTCTCGGCGTATGGCGGGCTCGTGGTCGCGAAGACGAGGGCGCCGAGCTCGCCGGCGCCGCGCACGGCGTCGCGCGCCGCCTCGACGGCCATCGACACCGAATCCTCGTCGTAGCTCGCGACGGCGCGTTCGCCTTTTCCGGCGCCCATCGCCGCGCGCTGCAGGCGGTTGTAGGGCAGATAGCTGCCGTAGCGAGTGATGCCGGCCACCGGAGTCCTCCTCGAGTTCGAACAGGATCTTACACAGGCCCGCGGAGGCGCGTGGGCAGGGTGCCCACGCGCCCGTCGGACATGGACCAGTCGGTTCGGTGTACGATCGCGTATCTGCGGCTGTGGCCTTCCGTCCCGTTTCCCCTTTCGTCCCGTTTCGTCTGGAGACTCGAGTGTCGCCCCGAGCTCGGTGCTGGATTGCGCTGCTGATCTTCCTTTGCCTGGCAGGCGCGAGCTCGGCCGATCCGCCCGCCGGCTTCACGAAGCTCCCCATCGCGGGCCCGTGGACCCGGCCCGTCGGCATGACCTTCGACGCGAATGGGCGCATCTACGTGTGGGAGCGCCAGGGGAAGGTCTGGATCGTCGAGAACGGCGCCAAGCTGCCGACGCCGCTCGTCGACATCTCCGACGAGGTCGCGCACTTCGGCGACCACGGGCTGCTCGGCTTCGCGCTGCACCCCAACTTCCTCTCGAACGGCTGGATCTACCTGTTGTACGCGGTCGACCCGTACTACCTGCAGTACGCCGGCACCGCGGGCTACGACCCGAACCAGGACTTCTCGGACATGCCGACCGTCGGGCGCATCACGCGCTACACCGCGCGCTCGTCCGACGGCTTCCACAGCGTCGATCCGGCGTCGCGCCGCATCCTGCTCGGCGAAGCGCCGGGCACCGGCTGCCCCATCGTGTACGACTCGCACGGCGTCGGGTCACTCGTATTCGGCAGCGACGACTCACTGCTCGCGAGCTGCGGTGAGGGCGCGAGTTACGGCGGCCCCGACACCGGCGGCACGACCTATGGCTCGTATGTGCCACAGGCGCTCGCCGAGGGGATCATCCGCCCGCAGGAGGACGTCGGTGCGTTCCGCGCGCAGCTGGTGGACTCGCTCGGCGGGAAGATCCTGCGCATCGACCCGCAGACGGGCGACGGTCTGCCCAGCAATCCGTTCTGGGACCCGAACGCGCCGCGCGCCGCGCGCTCGCGCGTGTGGGCGCTGGGGCTGCGCAACCCGTTCCGGTTCACGGTGCGGCCCGGCACGGGCAGCCACGTGCAGGCCGACGGCCAGCCCGGCTCGCTCTACGTGGGCAACGTCGGCTGGAACACGTGGGAGGAGCTCGAGGTCATCCAGAGCGGCGGCTACAACGGCGGCTGGCCGCAGTTCGAGGGCGACGATCTGCAGCCGCTGTATTCGGCCTTCGCCGTGGCGAACCAGGACGCTCCCAATCCGCTCTACGGCACCACGGGCTGCATGCAGCCCTACTTCCTGTTCAGCCAGCTCGTGCTCCAGGAGAGCCTCTCGGCGCCGAGCTGGCCGAACCCGTGCGACGCGACCCAGCAGGTGCCGGCGGCGATCCCACACTTCGTCGAGCACCGGCCGAGCCTCGCCTACGGTCGCAACGACGACGGCCCCTGGGTGACGCCGGGCTGGTCGGGCACGACGCCGATCTCCATCCCGGTCGGCACGCCGGGCTCGCCCGTCGCGGCGACGACCACCGTCGGCGGCGCGACCGTCACGGGTGGCGTCTGGTACACGGGCACCGACTTCCCGCCGCAGTACCAGAACACCTTCTTCCACTGCGACTTCAGCTTCACCACGATCACGAACATCGCCTACGACGCGAACGACAGCCCGACGCGAGTCACTCCGTTCGACGACGCGGCGGGTGGACTCACCCAGCTCGCGACGAACCCCGTGTCGGGCGGGCTGTACGGCGTCGACGACGTCGGCGAGGTCGTCTACCAGATCCGCTACACCGCGCCGCAGAACCTGCCGCCCGTCGCGAACGCCAGCGCGACGCCGCTGTTCGGCGATCGCCCGCTGTTCGTGGCCTTCTCGAGCGCGGGCTCGAGCGATCCGCAGGGCCAGGCGCTCACGTTCAGCTGGAACTTCGGCGACGGCACGCCGGTCCAGACCGCGCCGAACCCGACCCACAGGTTCTTCGGACCCGTCGGCGTGGCCGTCGGCTATACCGTGACGCTCACGGTCACCAACGCCGCGAACCTGTCGTCGACGGCGCAGGTGAGGGTGGCCGTCAACGACACGCCGCCCCAGGTCTCGATCACGAGCCCGCTCGCCCAGGGGCTCTACTCGATGCTGCAGACCACGGACGTGCCGCTCACCGCGGCGATTTCCGACGCGGAGCAGAGCGCGAGCCAGCTGCAGTGCGCGTGGGAGGTCGACCTGTACCACAACGGCCACCTCCAGCTAGGCGACGTCGATTCGAACTGCACGTCGAGCTTCGCGCTGACGCCCGTCGGCTGCGACGGCAACGACTACCGCTACCTCTTCACGCTCACCGTGACCGACGGCGTGGGGCTCTCGACCGCGAACCAGGTATCGCTCTACCCGGACTGCGGCGCCTATCTGCCGGCGATCTGCGGCAACTTGGACGCAGGGCCGAAGCTCACGCTCTCCGACGTCTTGCGCTTGCGCGGCGCGCTGGTGGACCCCGTGCTGAACGGGCTCACCCCGGGCGAGCTCTCGCGCTGCAGCGTCATCGGCGACACGGCGTGCGACATCGCCGATCTGACCGTGCTCCGCCGCTACCTGGCCGGCAAGGCGCCCGGGCCCATGCCCGTCTGTCCGGCCGCGCAGCCCTAGCCGCGCTCGACTGGCCCGGCGCCGCGCGCGGGTGCAGACTCCCGCCATGCGCTTGCGACAGATCGCCCTGGTGGCGAAGGACCTGCAGAAAGTCGTCGACGACCTGTGCGCCGTGCTCGGCCTCGAGGTGTGCTTCCACGACCCCGGCGTCGAAGAGTTCGGGCTCCACAACGCACTGATGCCGATCGGCACGAGCTTCCTCGAAGTCGTGTCGCCGCTGCGCGAGGGCACCACGGCGGGCCGGCTGCTCGAGCGGCGGCGCGGCGACGGCGGCTACATGGTGATCGTGCAGACCGACGACCTCGCCGCCGAGCGCAAGCGCGTCGAAGGCCTCGGCGTGCGCATCGTTTGGGAGGTCCAGCTGCCCGACGCCGCGACGATCCACCTGCATCCGCGCGACGTCGGCGCCGCGATCGTCTCGTTCGACCAGATGAAGCCGCCCGAGTCGTGGCGCTGGGCCGGGCCCGAGTGGCGCGAACACGTACACACGAGTGTGACGCGCCGGCTCGTCGGTGCGGAGCTGCAGAGCGCGGCGCCTGCGGAGCTCGCGGCGCGCTGGAGCAAGGTGTTCGCGCGGCCCGTGAAGAGCTGCCCGGACGGCAACCACGAGATCGCGCTCGACGTCGGCCGGCTCCGCTTCGTGCCCGACCGCGACGGCCGCGGCGAGGGCGTCTCGGGCATCGACGTCGAGGTCGCCGATCCGCTCGAGGTGCTGCACCGCGCGCGCACGCGTGGGGTCTCGGCGTCGGCGGAGAGCGTCGAGCTCGGCGGTGTGCGCGTGCGCCTCCTGCGCGCGCGCTAGGAGGCGGCGTGGACCTCGAAGAGGCGATGAGCACCTGCCGCGCCGTGCGGCGGCTGCGGCCCGACCCGATTCCCGACGAAGTGCTGAAGCGGCTGGTGCAAGCTGCGGCCTGGGCGCCGACCGGCGGCAACGTGCAGCCGTGGCGCGTGGTCCTCGTGCGCGACGCCGAAGTGAAGCGCGGGCTGGGCGAGCTCTACGCGAAGTCGTGGGCCGCGTACGCGGGGCAGGTGCGCAAGAACCTGGCGCCGCTGCCCGAGGCGCGCCGCGCACCGCACGAACGCACGCTCGCCGCCGGCGATTACCTGGCGGCGCACTTCGCCGAGACGCCGGTCGTCGCGGTCTTCTGCTTCGATCCGCAGCAGATGGCGATCACCGACGCGGGTCTCGACCGGCCCTCGGTCGTGGGCGGCGGCTCGGTGTACCCCGCGGTGCAGAACTTCCTGCTCGCCGCGCGCGCGGCCGGGCTCGGCTGCGTGCTCACCACACTTCTGTGTCAGCACGAAGCCCGGGTGAAGCAGCTGCTCGACGTCCCCGCCGGCTGGGGCACGGCCGCCGCGATTCCGCTGGGCTGGCCGCTGCGGAAGGGCCATGGGCCACTTTCGCGCCGCCCCAACGACAAGCTCGCCTTCGCGGACCGCTGGGGCGCCGCCTGGAGCTGATTTCTCCAGCCTTGTCGCAGGGTTGCAGCGGCGAGCTTCCAGTGCCGTACGCGCGCGCCGATCCGCATTGGTGACGAAAATCACAGCTCGCAGCGGGGCGGCAGGCGATATACCCCGCGCAATGGACGCAATCGAGGGGACGCGTTTGAGCCCGGACAAGATCCTGCTGGCGGTGGCCATCCTGCTCGGAATCCTGACCACGGCGCTCTCGCTCTAGTCCGACTCCCGCCCTAGGACCCTTCGGGCTCGTAGCCCAGATTCGGCGCCAGCCAGCGCTCGATCTCGGGGATCCCGACCCGCTTGCGCGCCGCGTAGTCGGCGACCTGGTCCCGGCCGATCTTCCCGACGCTGAAGTAGCGCGCGCGCGGGTGGGCGAAGTACAGCCCCGCCACGCTCGCGGGCGGCGTCATGGCGAAGCTCGACGTGAGGTCCATGCCGATGTCGCGTGCGCCGAGCAGGTCGAACAGGGTCGCCTTCTCGGTGTGGTCGGGGCAGGCGGGGTAGCCGAGCGCCGGCCGGATGCCGCGGTACTTCTCCGCGATCAGGTCCTCGAGCTCGAGCTCCTCGGCGCGGCCGTAGCCCCAATCCCGGCGCGCGCGCGCGTGCAGCCACTCGGCGAACGCCTCGGCGAGCCGGTCGGCGAGCGCCTTGGTCATGATCGCGTGGTAGTCGTCGAGCTCGGCCTCGAAGCGCCGCGCGATCGCATCGGCGCCGAGCCCGGCCGTGACTGCGAAGGCGCCGACGCTGTCGGCGACGCCGCTCGAGAGCGGCGCCACGAAGTCGGCGAGGCAGTAACACGGATCGGTGTCGGCGTTCGTGCGCTGCTGGCGCAGCATGGGGAAGCGCGCGAGCTCGCTCTTGCGCGAGGCGTCGCGCCAGAGCACCAGGTCGTCGCCGTCGGAGTTCGCCGGCCAGAAGCCGTAGACCCCGCGCGCCTGCAGCTCGCCGCCGTCGACCAGCTTGCGCAGGAGCGCGCGCCCGTGCTCGAACAGCTCGCGCGCCGCGGGGCCCTGTACGGGGTGGTCGAGCAGCGCCGGGAAGCGGCCCTTCAGCTCCCATGCGGTGAAGAAGAACGTCCAGTCGATCCACTCCTCGATCTCGCGCAGAGGCGCGGCGTCGAGCCTGCGCAGGCCGAAGGATTCGGGCACGGCGACGGTCTCCGGCCCGAACTCGACGCGCGCGCGCCGCGCGCGCGCGTCGGCGAGCGGAATGAGCGGTCGCTCCGTGCGCGACGCGTGCGCCCAGCGCAGCCGCTCTTGCGAGGCGCGGTTCTTGCGGTCGAACTCGACGAGCTTCTGGTCGTCCAGCACGCTCGACATCACGCCCACGACGCGCGACGCATCCTGCACGTGCACGGTCGGCGGCTCGTACGCCGGCGCGATGCGCACCGCGGTGTGCTGCGTCGACGTCGTGGCGCCCCCGATGAGCAGCGGCAGGCGGAAGCCGCGCCGCTGCATCTCCTTCGCGACGTTCACCATCTCCTCGAGCGACGGCGTGATGAGCCCGGACAGGCCCACCGCGTCGCACTTCTCGGCGATCGCGGTGTCGAGGATGCGGTCGGCGGGCACCATGACGCCGAGATCGATCACCTCGTAGCCGTTGCAGCCCAGCACCACGCCGACGATGTTCTTCCCGATGTCGTGCACGTCGCCCTTCACGGTGGCGAGCACGATCTTCCCCGCCGACGACGCGCCCGACTTCTCCTTCTCCATGAACGGCTCGAGATAGGCGACCGCGCGCTTCATCGCGCGCGCGCTCTTCACGACTTGCGGCAGGAACATCTTCCCGGCGCCGAACAAGTCGCCGACCACCTTCATGCCGTCCATGAGCGGACCTTCGATCACGTCGAGTGGACGCGGCAGCTTCTGGCGCGCTTCCTCGGCATCGGCTTCGATGAAGTCGACGACGCCGTGCACCAGCGCGTGCGAGAGCCGCGCCTCGACGGGCGCGTCGCGCCACGACAGGTCGGCTTCGCGCTTCTTGCCCGCTCCCTTCACCCGCTCGGCGTACTCGATCATGCGCTCGGTCGCGTCGGGCCGGCGGTCGAAGAGGATGTCCTCGACGCGCTCGAGCAGCTCGGCCGGGATGTCCTCGTACACCGCGAGCTGGCCCGCGTTCACGATGCCCATGTCCATGCCCGCGCGCGTGGCGTGGTACAGGAACGCCGAGTGGATGGCCTCGCGCACGAGGTCGTTGCCGCGGAACGAGAACGACAGGTTCGAGACGCCGCCCGAGATCTTCGCGCCGGGGCAGCGCGCCTTGATCTGCTTCACGGCTTCCAGGTAGTTCACCGCGAAGCGGGCGTGCTCCTCGATGCCCGTGGCGATCGCGAGGATGTTCGGGTCGAAGACGATGTCCTCGGGCTCGAAGCCCGCGCGCTCCACCAGGAGCTTGTACGCGCGCTCGCAGATCTCGACCTTGCGCGCCACGGTCTCGGCCTGGCCGCGCTCGTCGAACGCCATCACGACGACGCCGGCGCCGAAGCGGCGCACGACTTCCGCGCGCGCGAGGAACTCCGCCTCGCCCTCCTTCAGCGACAGCGAGTTCACGATCGACTTGCCCTGCAGGCAGCGCAGGCCCGCTTCGATGACGCGGAAGTCCGAGCTGTCGACCATGATCGGCAGGCGCGAGATCTCGTCGTCGCCGGCGATCTGGTTCAGGAAGCGCGTCATCACGGCGGGGCCGTCGAGCATGGCCTCGTCCATGTTGACGTCGAGGATGTTCGCGCCGCCGCGCACCTGGTCGACGGCGACGGCCGCCGCGCCCTCGATGTCGCCCGCCTGCACGAGCTTCGCGAACTTGCGGCTGCCCGTGATGTTCGTGCGCTCGCCCACCATGACGAACGGGATCTCGGGCGAGAACGTGAACGTCTCGAGGCCGCTGTAGCGCGTGCGGCGCTCCAACACAGGAATGTGTCGCGGCGGCAGGCCCGCGAGCGCTTCGGCGATCCTGCGCGTGTGCTCGGGGCCGCTGCCGCAGCACGAGCCCGCCGCGTTGAGGAGCCCTTCCTCTGCGAACTCGCGCAGCAGCCCCGCCATGATCTCGGGCGTCTGGTCGTAGCCGCCCAGCGCGTTCGGCATGCCCGCGTTCGGATGGCACGAGACCAGCGTGTCCGCGAGCCGCGAGAGCTCCTCGAGATAGGGCCGCGTCTCGCTCGCGCCGAGCCCGCAGTTCACGCCCACACAGAGCGGCTTCGCGTGGCGGATCGACGTCCAGAACGCGTCGACGGTCTGACCCGACAGCGTGCGGCCGCTCTTGTCCGCGAACGTCACCGAGATGAAGATCGGCACGCGCTCGCCGCGCTCCGCGAACACCTCTTCGATGGCCACGAGCCCGGCCTTCGCGTTCAGCGTGTCGAAGATCGTCTCGACGATCAGGCCATCGACGCCGCCCTGCAAGAGGCCGCGCACCTGCGTGGCGTACGCGTCGCGCACCTGGTCGAACGTCACGGCGCGGAACGCAGGGTCGTTCACGTCGGGCGAGAGCGACAGCGTCTTCGGCAGGGGACCCAGGTCGCCCAGCACGAAGCGCGGCTTCGCTGGCGTCTTCGCCGTCCACTCGTCGGCGACTCGCCGCGCGAGCCGCGCCGCCTCGACGTTCAGCTCGAGCGCGACCTCTTCGAGCGCGTAGTCGGCCAGCGAGATCGCCGAGCCGTTGAACGTGGCGGTGATGATGATGTCCGCGCCCGCGTCCAAGTAGTCCCGATGGATGCCTTCGATGAGCTCCGGCCGCGACAGCACGAGGATGCCGTCGTGGCCCTTCAGGTCGTGGCCGTGCTCGCGGAAGCGCCGGCCGCGGAAGTCCGCTTCGGTGAGGCCCATGCCCTGCAGCAACACGCCCATCGACCCGTCGATGACGAGGATCCGCTCGGCAAGCGCGCGGCGCAGCAGCGTTTCTCGGGCAGAGGTCATGGACCGGGCATGGTACCCTGAGGACGGTGGGAGGAAAGCCCATGGCCGAGACCGGCTCCGCGCTGGCGCAGCCCGTGTTCCGCAGCCGCTTTGGCATCGACGAGCGCGCGATCGACGGCGCTTTCTCGCACGCCCTCGCGCGGCCCGTCGACTACGCGGACCTGTTCTTCGAGTACACGGCGCGCGACGCCGTCTCGCTCGAGGACGGCATCGTGAAGAGCGGCAGCCGCGCGGTGGAGCAGGGCGTCGGCGTGCGCGCACAGGCCGGCGAGCGCCAGGGCTACGCGCACACGGACGAGATCACGGTCGAGAGCCTGCGGCTCGCGGCCGGCGCGGCGCGCGCGATCGCCGAGGGCTCGTCGAAGTCGAAGAAGCTCGCGCTGCGCGGGCCCGCGCGGCCCGCGCGCGACTTGTACCCGCTCGCGCTCGCGCCGACGGACGTGCCCATCGAGAGCAAGGTGCGCCTGCTGCAGGAGATCGACACGTACGCGCGCAGCCGCGATCCGCGCATCGCGCAGGTCATGGCGAGCCTCGCGTGCGAAGAGCGCCAGCTCATGATCGCGGCGAGCGACGGCACGTGGGTCGCCGACGTGCAGCCGCTCGTGATCCTGCGCGTCGAGGTGATCGCCGCGGCCGCCGGCCGGCGCGAGGCGGCCTCCCAGGGCGCGGGCGGCCGCATCGCGCTCGCGGAGCTCACCGATCCCGCCGCCTGGCGGAAGGTCGTCGACGAAGCCGTGCGCATGGCGCTGGTGAACCTGGACTCGGTGAGCTGTCCCGCGGGCACGATGGACGTGGTGCTCGCGCCGGGCTGGTCGGGCGTGCTCCTGCACGAGGCCGTCGGCCACGGGCTGGAAGGCGACTTCAACCGCAAGAAGACCTCGGCGTTCTCGGACCGCATCGGCCAGCGTGTCGCGGCGCCCGGCGTCACCGTCGTGGACGACGGCACGATCGCGAGCCGCCGCGGCTCGCTCAACGTCGACGACGAGGGCACGCCCACCGCGCGCAACGTGTTGATCGAGGACGGCGTGCTCGTCGGCTACATGCAGGACCGCCTGAACGCGCGGCTCATGGGCATGCCGGCGACGGGCAACGGCCGGCGCCAGAGCTACCAGCACCTGCCGATGCCTCGCATGACGAACACGTTCATGCTCGCGGGTCAGGAAGATCCCGGTGACATCGTGCGCTCGGTGAAGAGCGGCCTGTACGCGGCGTCGTTCGGCGGCGGCCAGGTCGACATCACGAGCGGCAAGTTCGTGTTCACGGTGAACGAGGCGTACCGCATCGAGGACGGGAAGCTCGGCGCACCCGTGAAGGGCGCGACGCTGATCGGGAACGGGCCCGACGCGCTGCAGCGCGTGTCGCGCGTCGGCAACGACTTGAAGCTCGACTCCGGCGTCGGCACGTGCGGCAAGGACGGGCAGGGCGTGCCCGTGGGCGTGGGACTGCCGACCGTGCGCGTCGACGGGCTCACCGTGGGCGGCACGGGTGGCTAGCGCCGAGAGCTCGCGCGACGTCGTCGCCTTCGCGCTCGCGCGCGCGCGTGCCGCGGGCGCGTACCAGGCCGAAGTCGCGCTCTCGCGCGGCGAGGCGTTCGACGCGCGCGTGCGCACGAACGAGATCGACTTCGTGAAGCAGTCGCGCGAGCAGTCGCTCGGCGTGCGCGTGTACGTCGGCGGGCGCGGGGGCCTGTCGGCCGCGGCTGCGCGCACCTCCGACCTGTCGCGCGACGTCGTGGCGCGCACCGCCGCCGACGCGGTGGCGCTCGCGCGCGCGACCGTGCCCGACGCGTGCGCGGGTCTGCCCGACGGCGGCTTCGCGACCGACGCGCCCGACCTCGAGCTGTTCGCCCCGGGCGACCGCCCGTTCGAGCCCGACTCGCGCATCGCCGCCGCGCGCGCGATGGAGGGCGCGGCGCACGCGTTCGACCCGCGCATCTCCGACTCCGAGGGCTCGCAGGCGCACTCGGGCTTCGGCGAGATCGCCTACGGGAACTCCGCCGGCTTCTTCGGCGAGTATGCGTCGGCGCGCCACACGATCTTCGCCGAGTCGCTCGCGAAGTCCGACGGCGTCGCCATGCAGCGCGACGCCTGGTACAGCTCGGCGCGCAGCTGGGGCGCGCTCGACTCCGCCGCTTCGGTCGGGCGCCGCGCCGCGGAGCGAGCGCTGCGCCGGCTCGGCGCGCGCCGCGTGCCCACGTGCGAAGTGCCGGTCGTGTTCGATCCGACCACGGCGCCGTCGCTCCTGCGCCAGCTCGCCGGCTGTGCCAGCGGCTACGCGATCTACCGCGGCGCCAGCTTCCTCGCGGGCCGGCTCGGCCAGACCATCGCGAGCCCGGCGGTGACGATCGTCGACGACGCGCGTCTGCGCGGCGGCCTCGGCAGCCGGCCGTTCGACGGCGACGGCCTGCCCACGCGCCGCAACGTGCTGGTCGACCGCGGGCGGCTGGCGAGCTACGTACTCGACACGTACGCGGCGCGCAAGCTCGGCCTGCGCTCGACCGGCAACGCGGTGCGCGGCGGCGGCGCGTCGCCCGGCAATCTGTGGCTCGAGCCCGGCGCGAAGACGCCGGAGGAGATCATCGCGTCGACGCCGCGCGGGCTCTACGTCACGGACTTGATCGGCCAGGGCTTCAACCCCGTCACCGGCGACTACTCGCGCGGCGCGACGGGCATGTGGATCGAGAACGGCGAGCTCGCCTTTCCGGTCGAAGAGATCACCATCGCGTCGAACTTCGGGCAGATGCTGCGCGACATCGACGCCATCGGAAGCGATCTGATCTGGTTCGGCGCCACGGCGGCGCCCACCTTGCGCGTCGCGCGCATGACCGTCGCAGGCTCTTGAAGGAGACACCCCGGTGACCACGCTGTTCGATTTCACCCAGAACACCCTCGACGGCCGCGAGCAGAGCCTCGGCGACTACAAGGGCAAGGCCGTGCTCGTCGTGAACGTCGCCTCGAAGTGCGGGCTCACGCCGCAGTACGAGGGCCTGCAGAAGCTGCACGAGAAGTACGCGGCGCGCGGCTTCGCGGTGCTGGGCTTCCCGTGCAACCAGTTCGCGGGGCAGGAGCCCGGCTCGTCGGCGGAGATCGCCGAGTTCTGCAGCCGGAACTACGGCGTGACCTTCCCCATGTTCGCGAAGCTCGACGTGAACGGCGCGCAGCGCGCGCCTCTCTACGCGTGGCTCACCGCGCAGCCGACGCAGCCCGACGGTCCCGGCGACATCCTGTGGAACTTCGGCAAGTTCCTCGTCGACAAGCAGGGCAAGGTCGCCGCGCGCTTCAACCCGCGCATGGCACCGGATGCACCCGAGCTCGTCGCGGCCGTCGAGAAACTGCTCTAGCGCAGGAACTCGAAGGCCGAGCGGAGGGCGTCTCTTCCGCCGCGTTCCAACACGTGGCCGTGCGCCATCACGACGCGGTCGAAGTCCCACTGCAACATGCGCTCGACGGAGCCGCGCGCAGCGGCGCGGTCGCGGATGAAGAGCCACCGCACCCCCCGGTGCGGTCCGAAGCGGCCCTCCGCGCCGACCGCCAGGAAGAAGAGCCGCGTCCAGCCGTGCACGTCGCCTTTCGCGACGTTCATCACGAGGTCGGTGCACACGAGCGTGCGCGTCGCGGGGTGGAAGAACACGAGCTCGGAGAGGAAGGGCACGCCGCGGAACAGGTGCTGCTCGAGCTCCGCGCGCCACAGCAGGGGCGCCGCGTCGTCGAGCTCCTCCGCGAACTTCAGATCGGGTCGCTTCAGCGGCAGGCCGGGGGCGGCGAACAGGCGCGCGTCCGGGTAGCCCGCCGGGTAGTCGGCGGCGAACAGGTGGTGGTGCAGGTTGGGCGAGATGAGCGCGCGCACCTCGCCCAGCCGGTCGAGCTCGGCGCGCAGCTCGTGGTCGAGCCGCACGGGGGAGTGCAGCACGAGCCCGCCGTCGCGCAGCCGGATCACCGTCATGCGAAGGGGCGCGTTCCGGAAGCTCCGATCCGCGACCCAGAGGTCCGGCGCCAAGGGGCGCAGTAGCTCCGCCATTCGGCCCGATCATGGCACGAAAACGGGGACTTGGCTGTGTATCACGACGTGATACACTGGCGCACATGGAATCCGAGGACGACCGCGAACGGCGACGCCGCCGCAGAAAGGAGAGGGTCTTGCACACGCGCGTCTCAGAGGAGCTCGACGAAGCCCTGCAGGAGGCCGCGCGCCGCCTGCGCGTGCCGGTCTCGAATCTCGTGCGCAACGTGCTCGAGGACGTGTTCGACGCCGTCGAGGCGGTGACCGAGAACGTAGGCGAGCTGGTCGAGGACGTCGTCGAGGAGGCGCACGACTTCGGGCGCCGCTTCGAGCGCCGCTGGCGCCGCCGCACCGAGGCCGCGCGCGGGCGCGTCCAGGACGTGCCGCCGCGCCCCGAGCCGCCGCCCGCGCCCGAGCCGCCGCGCGGCCCCGAGCCGCGGGAGTTCGCCGACGTCTCGGCGTGGCAGCCCGTGGTGCTGAACGCGGCGCGCAGCTGTTCGGGCTGCGGAAGGCAGATGCGCCGCGGCGATCCGGCCTACCTGGGCCTCGGCTCGCCGAGCGGCGCAGGTCCGGTCATCTGCGAGCCCTGTCTCGACCGCGAGGGCGACTAGGGGGCCGTACACATGTTCGGCGTCACGAGCGCGACGGCGCCCGCGGGCACCTTCGCCAGGGGCACCGAGGTGCCCTTCGACGTGTAGCCGCCGATCACGGGCAGGTTCGTCAGGAAGAACATCGCCGTGCCGTCCGGAGCGGGGACCAGGTCGCTGGAGAGCGTCTGGAACGTCGCGCCGTGGAACGCGCCCGTCTTGTCGACGCTGATGCGCAGCACGTGCGTGCCGAAGCCGTAGATCACGTCGCCGCTCATGTTGGTGAACGTCATCTGGCCGTCGACCATGATCGCCGTTCCGTCGCCCAGCGCCGTCGCCACGAAGCTGTCGTCGGGCCCGCTCATGACCCAGTCGCCGTTGCCGTCGTTCTGGCACAGCACGGGGCCGGTGTACTGCCCGTGGGGCAGCTCGGGATTGTTCGGGTCGGGCGGCGTGTACTGGAGCTGCAGGTAGCAGACTGCCTTCGACGTGTGCTTCGCGCCCAGGCCCATGTTGTCGTCGAGGACCTCGATCATCTTCGCGGTCACGCTGATCTTCAGCCACTGACAGTTGGCGACGCCGTCCGGCACGGGCACGGGCGTTCCCGCGCGCGCGGACGCGGAGGTCCACAAGCAGGCAACTGCGGTCGCGAAGACGAGAACGGCGAGCGGGCGCTTCATCCCCCTTCTTGTCGGCACGAAGCCACCCCGGGGTGAGCGCTCCGGTAAGATGGCGGCACACGACGGAGGGAAGGCGATGAAGTTCGGGATCTTCTACGAGCACCAGCTGCCGCGCCCGTGGCTCGCCGACAGCGAGTACAGCCTGATCCAGAACTCGCTCGACCAGATCGAGCTCGCGGACCAGCTCGGCTACGACTACGCGTGGGAGGTCGAGCACCACTTCCTCGAGGAGTACTCGCACTCGTCGGCGCCCGAGGTGTTCCTGGCGGCCGCGAGCCAGCGCACCCGGCGGATCCGCCTGGGCCACGGCATCGTCCAGCTCACGACCAACCACCCGGCGCGCGTCGCCGAGCGCGTGGCGACGCTCGACCTCGTGTCGCGCGGGCGCGTCGAGCTGGGCTTGGGCGAGGGCTCGAGCGTCACCGAGCTCCACCCGTTCGACCGGCGCTTCCGCGACAAGCGCGACGTGTGGGAGGACGCGGTGCGCGCCGTGCTGCCCATGTTCACGCGCGAGGGCTGGGAGTACCACGGCAAGTACTTCGATTTCCCGCTGCGCAACGTGGTGCCCAAGCCGCTGCAGAAGCCGCACCCGCCGCTGTGGGTCGCGTGCTCGCAGCTCGACACGATCGAGATGGCCGGTCGCCGCGGCATGGGCGCGCTCGGCTTCCAGTTCGTGTCGGCCGAAGCGGCGCACGCGTGGGTGCACGCGTACTACAACGCATTCGTGAAGCGGCGCGACTTGTTGTGCGAGTACGAGACGAATCCGCAGATCGCGATCGTGTGCGGCTTCATGTGCGCGCCCACCGACGATGAGGCGATCGCGAAGGCCGAGGGCTGGACGTTCTTCCAGTTCGCGCTCGGCTTCTACAACAGCCACGGACCCGTCGTGCCCGCGACGGTGAATCTGTGGAACGAGTATCAGCAGTGGCGGCAGACGCCCGCGGGCGAGAAAGCGCAGCGCGGCGGCGGGCTCATCGGCTCGCCGGAGACGCTGCGGCAGCGGCTGCGCAAGTTCCGCGACTCGAACGTCGACCAGGTGATCCTGTTGAACCAGGCCGGCAAGAACACGCACGAGGACATCTGCTCGTCGCTCGAGCTCTTCGCGCGCGAGGTCATGCCCGAGTTCCACGCGGGCGAGGCCGAGCACCAGGAGTGGAAGCGCAAGGTGTTGTCGGGCGCGATCGAGCTCGAAGAGGTCGACACTCAGCCCTACAACATGCGCTCGAACCAGACGCCGACGAAGAAGGCGAGCGCCGCCGCGACCTGACCCGAGCCTGACGAGACCCTCGCGGCGAGATGTGCTTTTCTCCGCTCATGCGCTGGCGGGAGGGCACGGGACGGCAGAAGGCGGTCTACGCACTGCTGGTCTCGCTCTACGCGCTGGGTGTCTTGCTCGCTGCAGCGGACAAGCTGCAGCGGGTCGGGCGGCCGGACGTGGGCTTCATCATGGACGGCCTGGAGATCTCGCCTTCGCGGCGCGACTCCGCGGACCTCGGCCTGCGCGGCGGGGCGCGCATCGTCGAGGTGAACGGCCAGCCCGTCGCCGAGCGCTCGATCCGCGAAGAGGTCTGGGCGCGGCTCGCCGCGGAGCCGGGCGAGGCCAACGAGCTGGTGGTGCAGCACCCGGGCGGCGGCGTGGGGAAGCTGGCGATTCCCGTGCGCGACCTGCGCATGTCCGACGTGGTGTACGCGGAAGGCGGCGTGCTCGCGCTGGGCTTCCTGTTCTTCATCGTGGGTGTGGTGACGTTCCAGCTCCGGCCGTACGCGCCCGAGAGCTGGGCGCTGCTCGCGCTGTGCAGCGTGTCCGGTGGCTTCCTGTCGATGATCCTCTCGGGTGTAGGCCCCGCGAAGGCGCCCTACGCCATCTACTACCGCACCATGCTCGGCCTGCTCGCCGCGGTGCCGCTGCACGCCGGGCTCGCGTTTCCCGTCGTGCACCGCGCGCTGCTGCGCAAGCCGCCGCGCGTGCTGTTCTGGATCTACGGGCTCGGCTTGCTGCACGCGGCCGCGCAGATCACCGGCTGGGCGACCGAGTTCGCCGGGCCGACGCGCTACATCGGGATCTTCGACACGGGGCTCCTGCTCGTCGTGACGCTCTACTTCGTGGGCCGCTGCGCCGCGCTGTCGATGCACACGGCGGATCCGCTCGTCGCGCAGCGCGCGCGAATCTTGTTGGGCGGCGTGCTGCTCGGCGGCTCGCTGCCCGCGACCGTGCGCTTCGTGCAGGCGACGACGGGCATGCACGTGCTCGACATCCGCGTGGCGTACTGGTCGATCTCGATCCTGTTGCTCGCGCTCGCGCGCACGACGCTGCGCCACGAGCTCCTGAACGCGCGCGTCGCCGCGCGCCGCGCGATCGTGTACGGCGCGGCCGTGAGCGCGCTGACGGTGCTCGCCGTCGCGCTCGTGTCGGTGTCGCCGTACCTCGTCGCGCTCTTGCTCCTGCCGCTGCTCTACGTGTGGCCGCGGTTCGAGGCGCTGCTCAACGCGTGGCTGTACCCGCAGCGCCTGCGCCTGCCCGAGACGGTGCGGCGCATCGGCGAGGAGCTCGCCGCGGCGACGGACGCGGACGCCGTGCTCGACGCGCTGGCGGCCGCGCCTGCCCGGCTCGCCGACGTGGGCGTGTCGTCGGCGTTCCTGTTCGAGGGCGTCGCGGGCCCGGCCGAGTGCCTGCGCGGCGCGGGTGCGCACAAGACGCTCGCTTCGGCGCACAAGCCGCTGGCCACGGAGCCGCTCGTGCAGCTCATGGTCACGCTGCGCAAGGAGATCTTCCGCGACCAGCTCGCCGTGGAGCCGCAGTTCGCGAACATCCAAGCGGAATGCCACTCGTGTTTCGAGCGGCTCGGCGCCGACGCGCTGGTGCCGATCGTGCGCGACGCGCGCGTGATCGGCGGGCTCGCGCTCGGCGCGCGCGAGCGCGGCGACGCGTGGGAGCGCCTCGAGCTCGAAGTTCTGCAGACCATCGCGCAGCAGGGCGTCCAGGCGCTGATCCGCATCGAGGCCACCGAGCGCCTGCGCTCGCGCGAGCTCGAGTTCGCCGAGCTGAAGCGCTTCTTCCCGCCGCAGATCATCGAGCAGGTCATGGCGCGCGGCGGCGCGGCCGAGCTGCGTTCGCAGCGCAAGCTCGTCACCGTGTTCTTCGCCGACCTGCGCGGCTTCACGTCCTTCTCCGAGAGCGTCGAGCCGGAAGAGGTGATGGCGACGCTCGCCGAGTACCACCACGCGATGGGCCGGCGGGTCACCGAGTTCGCGGGCACGCTCGAGCGCTTCGCGGGCGACGGCTTCATGGTCTTCTTCAACGACCCCGTCGAGCAGGACGACCACGTGCACCGCGCCGCGCAGATGGCGCTCGCGATGCACCGCGACATCGCGCAGCTGCGCACGGGCTGGGCCACGCGCCGCTACCGCATCGACGCGGGCATGGGCATCCACACCGGCTACGCCACGTGCGGCTTCATCGGCTACGAGGGCCGGCGCGACTACGGCGTGATCGGCAACGTGACGAACCTGGCCGCGCGGCTCTCCGACGCGGCGAAGGGCGGCGAGATCCTCGTCTCCGCCGCCGTGCGCGGCCAGCTGTTCGACATGCTGCCGTTCGAGGCCATCGGCGAGCTCGAGCTGCCGGGCTTCCACGCGCCGCAGCCGACGTTCCGGCTGCTGGCGGCCGTGGCCGACTGACGCGATCCCGCGCCGCGCGCGCTGGTAGACTGCGCGGATGCGGTTCGAGACGCTCGCGTACGGCTACGGCTTGATCGAAGGCCCGCGCGTCGACGGCGCGGGGAACCTGTACTTCAGCGACGTGCAGAACGGCGGCGTGTTCCGCCGGCGCGGCGACGGCACGATCGAGACGGTCGTGCCCAAGCGGCGCGGCGTCGGCGGGATCGCGCTGCACGCCGACGGCGGCATCGTCATCTCGGGCAAGAACGTCTGCCACGTGAAGGACGGCGCGACGCGCGTATTGTTCGCGCCCGAAGGCGTGCCGGGCTTCAACGACCTGTTCACCGACGCGAAGGGCCGCGTGTACACGGGCTCGATGCGCTCGAACCCGTTCAGCACGGAGGGCCCGCGCACGCCGGGCGAGTGCTACCGCATCGACGGCGAGAACCGCGCCGTGCAGCTCTACGGCGGAGTGTCGCTCACGAACGGCATCGGCTTCTCGCCCGACGGGCGCACCCTCTACCACAGCGACTCGGCGCGCAGCCTCGTGCTCGTGCACCAGCTCGACGACTCGGGCAGAGCCGTGCCGGGGAAGCACATCCCCGTCGACTTCCCCGACGGACTCGCGGTCGACGTGGAGGGCGGCATCTGGGTCGCGCAGTACCAGGGCGGCGCGATCGCGCGCTACGAGCCGAACGGCGCGCGCAGCGCACACGTGCGGGTGCCCGCGCACGCGGTCACGAGCTTGTGCTTCGGCGGCGCCGACGGCCGCGATCTGTACGTGGTGACGGCCGACAACGACACCGACGCGGCGCGCGGTGGCACGATCTTCTTCGCGCGAAGCGAAGTCGCCGGCCTGCCGGCGCCGTTCGCGCGCGTGTGAGCGACGCCGTGGCGGGCGCCCTCGACGGCATCCGCGTGCTCGACTTCGGCCGCTACGTCGCGGGGCCGTGGTGCGCCGCGCTGCTCGGCGATCTCGGCGCCGACGTGATCCGCATCGAGAAGCGCGGCGGCAGCGAGGACCGCTGGGTCGGCCCCGTGTGCGACGGCGGCGAGGGCGCGCTCTTCCTGCAGACGAACCGCAACAAGCGCGCGCTCACGCTCGATCCGCTCGCGCCCGCCGGGCGCGAGGTCGTGCGCCGGCTCGTCGCGACCGCGGACGTCGTCGTCGCGAACCTGCCGCCGCAGACCCTGCGCACGATGGGCCTCGACTGGGACACGCTGTCGGGCCTGCGGCCGACGCTGGTGCTGACGACGATCTCCGCGTTCGGGCGCGGCGGTCCGTACGAAGAGCGGCTCGGCTTCGACGGTATCGGCCAGGCGATGTCGGGCGCGATGTATCTCTCGGGTCACCCCGGCGAGCCCATGAAGGCGTACGTGCCGTGGGTCGACTTCGGCACCGCGGGGCTCGCGGCCTTCGCGACGCTCGGCGCGCTCTACGCGCGGCGCGCGACGGGGCGCGGCCAACACGTGGAAGCGTCGCTGCTCGCCACGGCGCTCAGCGTCTCGAACGCGCCGCTCGTCGAGCAGCGCGTGCGCAAGCTCGACCGGGTCGCCAGCGGCAACCGCAGCCAGATCGCGGGCCCGAGCGACGCGTTCCGCACGCGCGACGGCTGGCTGCTGGCGCAGGTGATCGGCCAGCCGCTCTTCGCGCGCTTCGCGGAGCTCGTCGGCGAGCCCGAGCTGCTCTCCGATCCCCGCTTCGCCGACGACGACGCGCGCGGCGCGAACGGCGCGCTCTTGTCCGAGCGCATGGCGCGCTGGTGCGCAGAGCGCACGACCGCGGATGCGCTCGCGGCGCTCTCGAAGGCGCAGATCCCGGCGGGGCCGGTGTACTCGCCCGAGCAGGCCCTCGGTGACCCGCACGTGCGCACGGCGCAGCTCTTGCGCGACGTCGACTACCCGGGCCTGCCGATCCCCGCGCCGGTCTCGGACACGCCCGTGCGCTTCTCCGACACGCCGGCCGGCGTGCGCGGGCGCGCGCCGCTCCTCGGCGAGCACTCGGACGAGATCCTGCGCGAGCTCGGCTACGGCGCGAGCGAGATCGCCGAGCTGCGCGCGAGCGGCGTGGTGTGAAGGAGGCCCGATGGCGGACGCGGCGCAGCTGAACGAGGTCATGAAGGGGCTCCTGCCCGGCACGCTCGGCATCGAGCTCGTCGAGGTCGGCCCCGAGCGCGTGCGCGCGCGGCTGCGCGTCGAGGAGCGCCTGTGCACGATCCCCGGCATGCTGCACGGCGGCGTCGTCATGGCGTTCGCCGACACGCTCGGCGCGGTCGCGACGGCCCAGAACCTGCGGAACGGCGACGGCACGACGACGATCGAGTCGAAGACGAACTTCCTCGCGGCGGGGCGCTCCGGCACGACGATCGAAGGCGACTGCACGCCGCTGCACCGCGGCAGGCGCACGATGGTCTGGCAGACGCGCGTCAGCGGTCCGGACGGCAAGCTGCTCGCGCTGGTGACTCAGACGCAGGCGGTGCTCGAGCGCACGCGCGCGCCGGACGAAGTGCTCTCCGCCCTGTTCGCGGGAAAGTCGCTTCCCGAGCAGCAGGCGCTCCTCGCGTCGCTCGAGCGCGCGGGCGGCGCCCTGTACCAGAGCTTCGCCGAGCATGCGACCGACGCGCAGGTGAAGGACGAGCTCCTGGCCGCGGCGGAGCGTGAAGAGGCGAACGCCGTCGCGCTCGAGCGCCTGCTCGCGCGCAAGGAGCGCTAGCGGGCGGGCTTCGCCGCGACCGGCGGCGCGGCGCCTTCGAACTCGATCACGTCGGCGGTGAGCGTGATCGTCTCGACCGAGTACAACACCGCGATCATCGACGAGCGGTCGATGCTGCGGTTCGTGAGCGCGATCGCGCGGCCTTCGAGCTTCTCGCCGACGGAATCGTCGAGCTTCTGCTTCGCCTCGCTGAGCGTCGGGCTCGTGAGCGGCACCAGGCAGAACAGGAACACGCCCGAGCTCTGCCCCGTCGCGTGCGCCTTCACGAGCTTGTAGTTCTTCTCGTGCAGCTGCACGTTGGCGCCGGTGTCGGGCAGGAGCTGGCCCACGTTCGTCGTGCACGCGGCCGAAGCCGCGAGACAGAGCGCGAGCGCTGCGCCACCCCCGAGTCGCACCGCGGCGAACGTAGCAGGCCGGTCAGAGCTCCAGCCAGAGCGCCTTGGGCCCACGCAGAATGGTGTTGCTGCCCCAAGCGATCTCCTGGGGGACCACGCGCCAGTCGGGGAAGCGCGTGAGCAACGCCTCGAGCGCCAGGCTCGCCTCGAGTCGCGCCAGCTGCGCGCCCAGGCAGAAGTGGATGCCGTGGCTGAACGACAGGTGGCGCACGTCGCGCCGGTTCACGTCGAGGCGGTCGGGGTCCTCGAACACGGCGGGATCGCGGTTCGCCGAGGCGAGCAGGAGCACGAGCTGGTCGCCGCGGCGGATGCGGTGGCCGGCGAGCTCGCGGTCCGTGGTCGAGATGCGCGAGGTCATCTGCACCGGGCTGTCGTAGCGCAACAGCTCCTCGACCGCGTCGGGCACGCGCTCGGGCTCGCGGCGCAGGATCTCGAGCTGTCCGGGATTGCGCGACAGCGCGAGCACGGCGTTCGAGATCAGGTTCGTGGTGGTCTCGTTCCCGGCGACGAGCAGGAGCGTCATCTGCGAGAGCAGCTCGTTGCGCTTGAGGCGGTCGCCGTGCTCTTCGGCGGCGACGAGCGCGCTCACCAGATCGTCCTTCGGCGCCTGGCGCCGCGCGGCGATGATCGCCTCGAAGTAGGCGTCGAGCGTCTCGCCCGCGCGCATGGCGGCCTGGTGGTCCTCGAGCGTGCCTTCGCCGAGGCTGCGCACCAGCTCGTTCGACCACTGGCGGAAGCGCTCGTGGTCCTCGGGCGGGATGCCGAGCATCTCGGCGATCACGCGCACCGGCAGCGGTGCCGCCAGCTCGCTCACCAGCTCCATCGGCCCGCGCGAGGGTCGCACCTCGACGAGCTCCTTCAGGATCGCCTCGACGCGCGGGCGCATGCGCTCGACGGCGCGGCCCGTGAAGGCCTTGGCCACGAGCCCGCGCAGGCGCGTGTGGCTCGGCGGGTCGAGCCGGAGCATGGAGCCGCGGTCGTCCTCGTACGGGTTGGGGAGCCCCGCGTTCTGGAAGCGACGCGCGAACCACTTGAAGCGGCGGTGGTTGCGCTCGTCGGCCGAGAACGTCGGGTCGCGCAGCACCGCCAGCACGTCCTCGTAGCGCGACAGCACCCAGCCGTCCGCGTTGCGGCAACGGTGGAATGGATCGGTGTTACGCAGTTTGGTGTAGAACGGGTACGGGTCGGAGCGGAGCTCCGCGTTCATCGGGTTGTAGACGATGCCCGTCTCGAGCTTCTCGACGGCCGCGAGCGAGAGCCCTCGGACCATGGCGTAGACGTCATCGATGCGTGTGGCGAAGCTCATCGCAGCTCTCCTCTGTCGAAGGGATCGTGTTCGGGCGAGATCTCCTCGAGGCTGCGCCCGGCAGTCTCGGGGAACGCGAAGGCGATGACCAGCGGACCGGCCAGTGCGAAGGCGAGCAAGATCGACACGGCGGTCCAGTGCGACCCCGTCCGGGGGTAGAGCGCCGACTCGAGCGCCAGGCCGAGGCTCTGCGCGAGCGTGCCGACGATGAGCCGCGCGCCCGCGGCGGTGGAGCGGTGCGAAGTGGGGAACAGCTCGGCACCGTACGCCGAGAGGATGGCGTCCTGCCCGGTCACCGCGAAGATCCCCGCGATCCAGAGCGGCGCGAGCCACACGCCGCTCGCGTTGTAGAACGCGAGCGAGAGCAGCACGAGCGCCACGGATGCCGCGACGGCGACCGGCCGGCGGCCGATGCGGTCGCCGAGCCGGCCGAGCGTCGGCGCGCCGAAGATCGCGAGCAGGCCGCCGAACAAGTACAAGCTGCCCATCTGACCCGGCGTCCAGCCGTGGCCCTGCTGCAGGTATTTCGGAGCCAGGAAGTCGGCGGCGGCGTAGCCCACGCCCATGAACACGAGCCACGCCGCGAATGCCGCGAAACGGCCGGGGTACGCGCGCACGAGCCGGACGAGCGGCACGCCGAAGCCCTCGCGCTCGCCGCGCACGAGGAGCTCGCGCTGGCGGGCCTCGAAGCGCGCCGTCTCGGGCAGGCTGCGCCGCAGCCACGCCAGCACCAGCAGCGGGCCGAGGCCCACGAGGTAGAGTCCGCGCCAGCCCTGCGGGAAGCGCGCCGCGAGAGGCAGCAGCAGGGCCGCGAGCCCGACGCCGCACGACTGGATCGACAGGAACGCGCCGACGCCCCAGCCGCGGGTCCCGGCGTCGAACTCCTCGCTGATCACCACCACGGCGAGCAGCATCTCGGCCGTGCCGAACGCGCGCGCCAGGAACTGCAGCGCGATGAACGTGCGCGGGTCGGGCGCGAGCGCGCTGGCGCCGGTGAGCGCCGTGTACGCGAGCACGGTGCCGAGCAGCGCGCGCCGGCGGCCGATGCGGTCGGCCGACAGCGCGATGAAGAGCGCCGGCAGCGCGCCGAGCCGCACGATCGACGCGAGCAGACCGACCTGCGCCTCGTCGATCGCGAGCCCCGCCTGGATCTGGGGCAGCGCCATCGCCATGAGCGAGCGGTCGTACTGGTCGAAGAGCGACGCCAGCGAGACCAGCCCCAACACCGCCCACTGGCGCCGCGTGAGCTCCGGGGCGCGGACCAGAAAGGGCAGGTGTCTCGACCAGAGCGGCCGCTCGGGTCGACCGGCTTGCGACACCTCGAGCTCCGCGGGCTGCGCCATGGTCGCGCAAGGGAGCAACTCGGATGCCAGCGCTCGCTCGTCCGAGGCGGCGCCGCGACGGCTCCCGGTGCAGCGCGCGCGCGACAGCGCGGTGCAGCGCGCTAGCGGCGCTTGTTCCGCTTCTTGTGCTTCTTCTGGGCCTTGCGCTGCTCGCGCTTGGCCATGGCCTTCTGCGCGCGGGCCATGCGCCGGTTGGGCGCCAGGCCGCCCAGCCCGGCCAGCTGCGCGGGGTCGAAGCCGGCGGGGAGCTGCGGCGCGCCGCCGCCGAACAGCTTGCCCACGCCCGGCAGCCGCCCGAGCAGACCGCCCGCGCCGCCCAGCTGGGCCATCATGTCGCGCATCGCCTTGAAGCGCTGCAGCAGGCCCGCGACGTCGGGGACCTTCGTGCCCGAGCCGCGCGCGATGCGGTTCTGCCGCGAGGGGTTGATGAGCTCCGGCTGCTTGCGCTCGGCCGGAGTCATGGAAGTGATCATCGCCTCGATCCGCACGAGCTCCGCGGGATCGACCTTGGCGCCCTCGGGCATCATCTCCGAGACGCCGGGGAGCTTCGCCAGCAGGTCCGTGAGCGAGCCCATCTTCTGGATCGTGCGGAGCTGCGTCAGGAAGTCGTCGAAGCTGAACTTGCCGCGCAGCATGCGCTCGGCGTCCTTCTCGGCTGCCTCGACGTCGACGACCTTCTCGAAGTCCTCCATGAGCCCGACCACGTCGCCCTGGCCGAGCACGCGCTGCGCGAGGCCTTCGGGCCGGAACGCCTCGAGCTTGTCGGTCGCCTCGCCGGCGGCCACGAAGCGCACGGGCACGCCCGTCGCCGCGCGGATGGCGAGCGCCGCGCCGCCGCGCGAATCGCCGTCGAGCTTCGTCAGGATGAGCCCGTCGAGCGGGATGCGCGCCGCGAAGCCGCGCGCCACGTTCACGGCCTCGCGGCCCATCATGGCGTCACAGATCAGTGTCACGTGCTGCGGCTTCGTGCGCGCCTGGATCTCCTCGAGCTCGCGCATGAGCTCGTCGTCGATCTGCAGCCGGCCGGCCGTGTCCAGGATGACCGAGCCGCGCTTCTCGGCGCGCGCCCACTCGAGCGCTTCCGCGCAGATCGCGGGCGCGTCGTCGCCGTCGCGCGAGAACACGGGCACGCCGACGGACTCGCCCAGCACGCGCAGCTGCTCGCGCGCCGCGGGCCGGCGCACGTCGGCCGCCACGAGCACGGGCCGGTCGCCCTTCGACTTGAGCCAGCGCGCGAGCTTCGCGGCCGTCGACGTCTTGCCCGTGCCCTGCAGCCCGAGCAGCATGATCACGCGCGTCTTGTCGCGCACCGGCTCGAGCGGCTCGCCTTGGCCCATGAGCGCGACGAGCTCCTCGTAGCAGGCCTTCGTGAAGTGATCGCCCGGGCTGACCCGCAGCTTCTGGCCCGACTTCCGGCCCGCCTCGAGGCGGACGACCTCGCCGCGGACGCGCTCCTTCACCTTGTCGAGGAAGTCGCGGACGATCGCGAGGTCGACGTCGGCCTCGAGGAGCGAGGTCCGGACGTCGGACAGCGCCTCCGCGACGTTCGCGTCGTCCAGGGTGGCGACGCCGCGGAAGCGGTCGCGCGCGCTGCGGAAACCCCGGGTCAGCGTCTCGAGCATGGCGCGGCAGGCTAGCAGACGCCGGTTGAAGTGCGCCGCCGGCCTCTCATAGACTACGCGCGGCTTGAGTCAGAACGTCGAAGCCCACATCACGGGCACCGTCTTCAAGATCGAGACCTCGGTCGGCGCGACGGTGCGCGAAACGGACGTGCTCGTGATCTTGGAGTCGATGAAGATGGAGCTGCCCGTCGAGGCTCCGGCGCCGGGACGCGTCGCGAAGATCCTCGTGGAAGAAGGGCAGAGCGTAGAAGAGGGCGACGTGCTCGTCGTCCTCGACTGAGGAGAAACCATGGGACTTCTGGATGGCAAGGTCGCAATCGTCACGGGCGCGGGCGGAGGCCTCGGGCGCTGTCACGCACTGCTCTTCGCGAAGGAGGGCGCAGCCGTCGTCGTGAACGACCTCGGCGGCGCGCGCGACGGCGCGGGCGGCGGGCACTCGATGGCCGATCAGGTCGTGAAGGAGATCAAGGCTTCGGGCGGCCAGGCCGTGGCGAACTACGACAGCGTGGCCACCGTCGAGGGCGGCAACAACGTCTGCAAATCGGCGATCGACGCGTTCGGCAAGGTCGACATCCTCGTCAACAACGCGGGCATCCTGCGCGACAAGACGCTCGTCAACACCGACGAGGCGTCGTGGGACATCGTGATCCAGGTGCACCTGAAGGGCACCTACTGCGTCACGCGCCCCGTCTTCACGCACATGAAGGAGCGCGGCCAGGGCGGCGTCATCGTGAATACGAGCTCGACGTCGGGCCTGATCGGGAACTTCGGCCAGTCGAACTACGGCGCAGCGAAGGCCGGTATCGCGGGCTTCACGCGCTGCCTCGCGCTCGAGGGCAAGAAGTACAACATCCGCGTGTGGGGCCTGGCGCCGGTCGCGGTGACTCGGCTCACCGAGGACCTGCCGGGCATGGGCAACGACAACGTGAAGCAGATGCTCGCGCCCGACAAGGTCTCGCCCGCCGTGCTGTACATGGTGAGCGACCTGTCGAAGGACAAGACGGGCAAGTTCCTGTTCGTGTCGGGCAACAAGGTCACGGAGCTGAAGATCGTCGGCGCCGAAGGCTTCAAGAACCCGAACGGCGTCAGCGCCCAGGAGATCGCCGCGAACGAGTCGAAGGTCTTCCTGCCCGAGTCGCAGTTCAACCTGATGGGATAGTGGGCTCGCGCCGGGACGGCCGAGCGAGGGCCGTCCCGAGCGAGCGCCGCCGGCAGCGGGCCGCAGGCGAGCGAAGTCGCTAGGTTGTGCTTCGTGGCCGACGTCCCGCTGCGGTTGGTTCCGAAGCAGGTCGAGCCGGAGCCCTCGTCCGAGGCCGTGCGCGCGGCGGGGAACCCGTACACGTCGATGGCGCCCAGTTTCGGGCGGCTGGCGACTTTGTTCGGGCGGCGCTTCTTCGCGCGGTTCGACTTCGAGCCGCACGACGCGGAGCGGCTGCGCGAGCTCGGCGCGCAGGGCGCCGTCATCTACGTGATGCGGTACAGCTCGCGGCTCGACTACTTCCTGTTCAACTGGCTGTTCCTGCTCGCGGGCGTCCGGCTGTCGGTGTTCGCGAACGGCATCAAGTTCTTCTACTACCGGCCGTTCGGCGAAGCCCTGCGGCTGCTGTTCCAGGGCACCGCCGAGCGTCTGCGGCGCGGCGCGCGCGGCATGCGCGAGCAGTCGATCCAGCAGATCCGCCACGTGGTGCGCGAAGGCGGCTCCGCGTTCCTGTTCCTGCGCACCGACAAGATCCGCACGCGCGTGCACCGGCGCAACCGCGCCGTGCGCGAGGGGCGCACCGAGCTCGACTACCTGCGCGAGGTCGTCGACACGAGCTTCGCGAACGACGTGCCGATCTCGCTCGTGCCGCTCGCGCTGTTCTGGCGCAAGGGCGCGCGACCGCAGCGGCCGTTCCTCAACCTGTTCTACGGCGCGAACGAACGCCCGACCGACACGGGCAAGGTCGTCGCGTTCCTGTGGAACTACCACAACCTGGCCGTGCGCGTCGGCACGCCGATCGACCTGCGCGCGTTCATCGACCAGAACCGCGCGTCCGGGCGCGAGCGCGTGGTGAAGCAGGTGCGGCGCTCGCTCCTGATCTTCCTGCGCCGCGAGGAGAAGCCCGTCGTCGGCGCCGCGCTGCCGTCGTTCGCGCGCGTGCAGGAGGCCGTGCTCGACGACGGCGAGGTGCAGCGCGTGGTCGACGAGGTGGCGCGCGAGAAGCGCCGCTCGCACGCGCGCGTCGAGGCGCGCGCGCAGAAGAACCTGGCCGAGATCGCCGCCAGCCCCAGTCCCACCACGCTGGCGGTGCTGGCCAGCCTGGTCGAGTGGATCTTCAAGCGCATCTTCGCGCGGATCGAGCTGCACGACCTGGAGCCCGTGGTCGACGCCGCGAAGCTACACCCGCTGGTGTTGGTGCCGAGCCACCGCTCGCACTTCGACTACCTGATCCTGTCGTGGCTCTTCTACCGGAATCACCTGGTGCCGCCGCAGGTCGCGGCGGGTCTCAACCTGGCGTTCTTCCCGCTCGGGGTGATCTTCCGCCGGGCGGGCGCGTTCTTCCTGCGCCGCAGCTTCGACGGCGACCCGGTCTACACCGCCGTGTTCCGCAGCTACGTGCAGCACCTGATCAAGGACGGCGTGACCCAGGAGTTCTTCATCGAGGGCACGCGCTCGCGCACGGGCAAGACGCTGCGCCCGCGCCTGGGCATGCTGCGCATGGTGCTCGAGGCGTACGCGCGCGGCGCGCGCCGCGACCTGTACCTCGTGCCCGTCGGCTTCACGTACGAACGCCTCGTGGAAGAGGGCTCGGTTGCGGCCGAGCGCGCAGGCGCGAAGAAGCAGCGCGAGAGCCTGTTCTCGCTGTTCAGCGCCAGCCGCGTGCTGCGCTTCCGGTACGGCAGCGTGACCGTGCGCTTCGGCGCGCCGATCTCGCTGGCGCAGCGGCTGGGCCGCGAGCTGCCGCGACCCACGGGGCCAGGCCGCATTCCCGATCTGCGCGCAGCGTCGGGGGAGCTCGGCGTCGAGCTGTGCCGCGCGATCAACGACCTGGTCACGGCCGGCCGCTCGACCCTGGCCGCGGCGGCGCTGCTCGGCCAGACCGCGGACGCCACGCGCGAGGAAGAGCTGCGCGAGCGGGTGGTCGAGCTCGCGTCGTTGCTCGAGCTGCTCGGCGTGCCGCGCGACACGGCGCTGCAGCGCTGCCTCGACACCGGCCGGCCCGAGGCCGTCGTCGAGCTGCTCGAGCAGGCGGAGCGCGTCGTGCGCGTGCCGTCGCCGCGCGGCGACCTGCTGCGCGTCGCGGACGGCATGCGCCCGGCGCTCGACCTGTACCGCGCCGCCGTGGGCCACGCGCTGGCCTGGCCCGGCGTGCTCGCGCTCGGGCTGCGCGAGCCGCGCACGCGCGCCGAGCTACACCGAGATGCGTCGGCGTGGCTGGACCTGCTGGCCTCCGAGTTCTTCCCGATCGAGGGCGAGGCGCGCGAGGCCAGGCTCGACCGCGTGCTCGGCCACCTGGAGAGCCGCGGCTGGGTCGAGCAGTCGGGTGACCGCTTCCGCGCGACCTCGGCCGGCGCGCCGTGGCTCGAGTTCCTGCGCGCGCAGCTGCAGCCCCTGCTCGAGGCCTACGGCGCGGTGGCGCGCGTGGTCGCCGAGACGAAGGGGCCGATCGCGCGCGATGCGCTGATCAAGCGCGCG
>Ga0335077_10000797_pt1 | contig 35941 bp, 26 predicted proteins | sample Lox_Sample_31_FD_207151 | JGI IMG/M metagenome (GOLD analysis project Ga0335077, IMG submission 207151) | Soil microbial communities from Loxahatchee National Wildlife Refuge, Florida, United States - Lox_Sample_3.1 | ecosystem: Environmental > Terrestrial > Soil > Wetlands | place: USA... | reverse complement strand
TAGTTGCGCTGGCTTTTTTGCAGGTAGTAGCCAATGATTACAATGCTGTGTGCTACCGCAATGACGGCCCTTTTGCTGCCACGAGAAAACGAAAGTGGCGAACGGAAGACGCGGCAAGCTTGCCGGCTGCCTCGAGAAGACAGCCGTATGCACAGAAGTGGGCACGGAACCCTCCTGAAGTCCTGAGATGTTGTGATGCCCTTGCGCGGGTAGGGCGAGCGCTATCGAACCTAGAGACTGCAGGCAAAGCATTCTTTGCGATACCGGAAATGTTATCGTCGTTTAAATGTCACCATGTCGCAAACAAAGGGGATAGCGCGAGGCGGAAAGGCAGTTTCCAAAGATTTTGCACGCACAACGCGCTGCCACGCGCGCGAAAAAAAACGCAGATCCACTGGCGATTTCTCCATGAATTCCCACTCTTGCGGTAAGCGCCATGGCAAGTCCTGGAGACAACGTGGCACAGAAAGGCGATCGCAAGACTGGATCGGCCACCTCAATTTACTGGCGGAAATAGAGTATTGCTATTGCTTGGTATAGACGGACACGCTGCTTTCCGTCTGGCCTCTTTCGTTAGTCCCTTTCGACTTCAGCGTGGCGGTCTTGCCGTCCACGGAAACAACCAGAGTGCCAGTGGCAATCATCTTGCCACCGCGCCACAACTTGAACGAGAGAGTATTGGACGACCCGAGCGTGACTGCGATGGAATCGGCACCATAAGGCGCAGTCCCTATGAAGGGATACGGCTTGCCATCGAGGTTACTGGTATAGCCGAATTGCTGATTGCTGCCGTCGGCGTTCGTACGATCGACACTGACCTTCAAACCGTTCGGCGACGATTCCACAATCCGTGTTTCGCTCTTGCGCGCAGGAGTAGACTTCGCCGTGTCCAGTTTCCAGACGCCAACAAAAGGATCGGTTTGCGCCGGCGTCAATCCAGGCGTGAAGAGAACCACAGCTAGAGTGGCTGTAGCTGTGACCAGCCAACTGCGCGAAGTTTCGTTGAGCTTGTTTCTTGAAGCTTGCCGAGTGGCCAATTGCGATAGCAGTGTCGGTCGAATGTCCCGCGTAAACGACGATAAGAAGTTCATGTTTCCTCCTCCAAACTTAAGCCTTATATCACCTAACTCCACTTTTGTCGCACAAATGGCGCACGATTATCACTAATCGGAGACATATTTCCGCCGGCGCGAAAAACATTGGGACGCTTTCTATTCTCTTTCGTTCGATTCTCTCGTTCGGCACTGAGGGGCCAAGTTCTCGCATTTCAGTTATAGAAATCGTGAGTGCAGGTGATCTTGGCGTCGTATGATCCCGTGCGCGGAGCCAGGGGCAGGTCAAGAACAGTTGGAGTTACTGGGCGAAGACGGGACGGGACTGATGCAGATTGATTCGTTGACCGGGAGAGAAGTTCAAGAGAAAACCCGCACCCTTAAAAACCAAAGGGTGCGGCACGCAGCCGCGCCGGGCCTCGGCACTGGATTCATGGTTGCAACGAAAGAGGACTTTAGGAGGGACCCGGAAAAGTATGCCGTTGCCGCGCTGAGCGTCATCAACGCCATAGTTGACCCGCCGTCAAGTGTGCGGTCTGGAACTCGTGCGCTCGGGCCACTTCTTGTGGCTTTGGAAGAGGCGATTAGAAACACCGGCCACTGATCGAGCCGAACTCACCTATGAACGACCGTACAGACATAGTTCTTACAGTCGCGTGCGTTGTGACTCTAATATCCTCATTTTTGGCCCCGCCCGACTCACGCCTGGGGTTCCCCACAGGGACAATTGTCGGGTTCTGCATCATTCAGCGAGCTTTTAGCAAAAATCCAATAACTCCAGGCGCCTCGATCCTCTCACTGTTGATTGCGGGGCTTACTGTATTTGCAAACACTAGCCTGCCCAGACTAAACCCTTGGCACACCCCACTCACTTGGGTAACTATCGCACTGCTGATTCCGCTCCCTTTCCTGAAACCTCCGAAGGCCAAGGCTGGCGGCGCGGACTCCTGACCGCGAGTAAGGCGCAAAATCAGCTAACGGTAAACGGTCAACAAAGCAAATCAGACAAAGCACCCTTTGCCTTTTTTCTAAGCCAATCAGACGCGACGACGCCGAGTCCACGTTCCTCACAGAAAACACACGTAACCAAAACACACACAAGCATTTCGCGTTGATTTGAAACGGTGATGTTCTGGTGGGCTCGGAAGGATTTGAACCTTCGACCAACGGATTATGAGTCCGCTGCTCTAACCGCTGAGCTACGAGCCCCAGGTGGTTTTCCTATCTTATAACGAAAGAACGCGGGCATCGACACCAGCCCACTTCGCTATCCCTAGTCAGCACGCGCTACGGAGGATCACACGCCTCAGGGAGTTTCTGCCGATTCAACGCGCGGAGAAACGATAGATCGTCTCCGAGTGAAATTTCTGCCCCGGATTTAGTGTGGTGCTCGGGAACGCCGGCTGATTCGGCGAATCCGGGTAGTGCTGCGTCTCCAGGCACAATGCCCCGTTCCCCGGGTACGCAATTCCCTTTTTCCCCTTGATGGAACCATTCAGAAAATTGCTGGTATAAAACTGCACGCCCGGTTCCGTCGTCCACACCTGCATCACACGGCCGCTCGCCGGATCGTATACCTCCGCCGCCTCTACCAGTTTCTTGCCGCCGCCATCGATGACAAAATTGTGATCGTAGCCGTCATGTCCTAGCTTTAATTGCTCGTCATTCGCATTGATGCGCTCCCCCACCGCGTGCGGTGTGAGGAAATCGAATGGCGTGCCGGCGACCGGCTTCAGCTCGCCCGTTGGGATCAGCGTTGAATCCACTGGCGTGAATTTCGAAGCGTTGATCTTCATCATTTCCGACAGAATGGTTCCGTTGCCTTGCCCGGAAAGATTGAAGTAGCCGTGGCTGGTGGGATTGTAAACGGTGGGCTTGTCAGTGGTCGCAAAATATTCAATCTTTACGTCTCCGCCAATTACGGTATAACGCACCGTGGCCGCCAGGTTTCCCGGGAACCCATTTTCGCCGTCCTTGCTCACATATTTCAATTCCACTCCATCCGCGATAATCTTTGCGTCCCACATCTGATTGTGAAATCCATTCGGGCCGCTGTGCAGCGTGTTATCGCCATCGTTCTTCACCAGGTTGTACTCTTTGCCGTCCAGGGTGAACTTCGCGTGCGCGATCCGGTTCGCGTAACGGCCCACCAGGGGACAGAAAAACGACGCGCTTTTGGAATGATTGTTGTCGTAGTAGCCCGCAGGATCATCGAAGCCCAGCAGCACGTCCTCCATCTTTCCGTTCTTGTCCGGAACCTTCAGCGATAGCATGAACCCGCCGTAGTTCATCACTTCCAATTCGATCTTTTCGTCTTTCAGCGTATAGATATCGACGGCCGAACCGTCCGGCAGCTTCCCCCCACTGCGTTTCGTCACCTCTGTTTTCGCCGCCGCTACTCCGGATGTCGCCGCGAACACGAGCAGCGCTGACAACAGTAACTTTAGAGTCCTCATGGCACCTCGCTCGACTATCATTCTATGTTCTCCGCCGCACCCGTACAACCTTGGCGCCACAAGCCAATGCAATATTACTCATGAAGCGGTACAATCGGCCCGTAGCTGGACTTTATTCCTCTGTCAGGTTTTCAGGCTAACTGAGGGGTCACGCGCAGAAACGGCTCTCGACTTCGATGCCTACCTCAAAACTCCCGTACTCCAAAAAGCCCCGCAATGCTGTCACGCTGAAAGCCGTCGCCACCCACCTGGGGCTAACTCCGGGGACGGTCTCGGCAGTCCTGAATAATTCGCCCGCGGCTCGCTCCATTCCGGAGCATACCCGCAAGCGCATCCTTGCCGCGGCGCGCGAACTCAATTACCGCCCGAATTTTCTGGCTCGCTCCCTCCGGGTGCAGCGCACTTTCACGATTGGTGTGATCGCCGAGGAGATTGGCGATGCCTATGGCGGCATGGTGGTCAACGGCATCGAGACGTACCTCAGCGAAAAGAACTACTTCTTTTTCACCGTCGCGCATCGCCACGATTCCCGGCTCCTGCAGACCTACTCGGATATGCTGCTGGCCCGCGGTATCGAAGGCCTGATCACCATCGACACTTCGATTGAACAATCGCCGGTGCTGCCCACCGTCGCTGTTGCCGGCCATCAGCACGTCGACAATGTCACCAACATCATCCTCGATCACCGCCGTGCCGCCGAACTCGGCCTCCGCCATCTCCAAGAGCTGGGCCACAAGCGCATTGCCTTTCTCAGAGGACAGGAACAAAGCTCAGACTCCGCTACCCGCTGGGCCGCCATTCAAGAGGTCGCTGCCGAGTTCGGCATCGAAATCCATCCGGAACTCGTTCTGCAGCTCGAAGGCATGGAATCCACTCCGGAAATCGGGTATCCCTACGGCAAAGCGCTGCTCTCGCGACAGGTTCCCTTCACCGCCCTGTTCGCTTACAACGACATCTCCGCCGTTGGCGCCATGCGCGCCTTCCAGGAAGCCGGCCACCACATCCCTGAAGACATTTCGGTTGTGGGATTCGACGACGTGGCGCTGGCCCAGTTTTCGATTCCGACTCTCACGACCGTTCGCCAGCCGCTGCTGAAGATGGGCCGCATCGCGGCGCAAACGGTCATTGACCGCATCGAGGAACGCGCCGCGTTCCTGCCGGAGATTGCCGTCGAACCCGAGTTAGTGGTTCGCAATTCCTCCGCGCCGGCGCGCCGCTCCTGACCTCACGCACTGTTCCTGATTTCGAGACATCTCGTAGGGTCCACCTTCTGAGCTGGACCGTTCTGATGGCTTATGCTCGCGCGTGCCGCTGGCTATTCGGCTTCGACCCACTCAGCGCGAAGAACAAAATGTACAGGTAACAGATCACCGGCAAAAAGAACGCATGATGAATGCCGATTTTGTCGGCAATCCATCCTTGCGCAAGTGGCACAATCGCCCCGCCGACAATCGCCATGATCATGACTCCCGAACCGTCGCCTGTCAGCGGCCCAAGTTCCGCCACGCCCAGTGTAAAGATGCTTGGGAACATGATCGAATTGAAGAAGCCCACTAGGATGATGCTCCACATGGCCACGTGCCCCGTGCCTAACATGGAAATTGCAACCAGCACGCTCGTCGCCATCGCGCAAATCCCCAGTAGCAACCCAGTATGCGCCGTAGCTTTACCACCTTTGAATGCGGCAACCAATGCGATAGAAGCCGCCGCGACTGCAACCAGGATGAACAGCGGCCGCCCTTCAAACAGCAGCCACGCTAGAAACATTAGATTCGGCACACCCGGCTGATATCCAGCTGGTATCTGATTTCCAATTGGATAGGAGAGGAGAATCAGCGCAACACTAAGAGCGGAGACCCCCCACATGTATTTAGCCTTTGCGCCGCCAAGGAAGTTCGATCCGATGAATCGCCCCAGCATTGCACCACCCCAGTAAAACGCCACGAAGCTGGCGGCAACTTTTTCGGCGAGCCCCCCAATCCCAGGCTCATGGAAATACTTGACCAAGAAGCTTCCAATGGAGACTTCCGCACCTACATAAACAAAAATGGCAATCGCGCCAAAGATGAGGTTCGGATGATTCCAGATCGAATCGTTCACCTTTTCGCCGACTTTATGTTGCGCGTGCTCGATCTTCGGCAGTCTGAACATCCCGATCGCCATCGCCAGCACTACCAACACAATGCCCAAGCCCACGTAAGGGCTTTTGACTGTCGCCGCTTCATGCAAGCGGTAGGCCTGCAGAGCGTCCGGCGTTAATGCCCGTATCTCGTCAATGGCTTTTGGGGCTGCGCTCAGAATCAACAATCCGCCGAAGAATGGAGCAAGAAACGTCCCCAGAGAATTAAATGCCTGTGTCAGATTCAGACGGCTCGAAGCGGTTTCCGGCTTGCCCAGCACGGTCACGTATGGATTCGCGGCCACCTGCAGACACGTGATCCCTGCAGCCAATACGATCAGCGCTCCCAGAAACAACGGATAAGAAGGCACCATGGCCGCGGGCACAAACAGGAACGCTCCCAGGCCCATCGTCAGCAAGCCGGCCACCATTGATCGCTGATACCCGATCCAGTCGATGATTTTGGCGGAAGGTATGGAAAAAACGAAATACGAGCCAAAGAATGCGAACTGAATCAGCATCGATTTGAAGTAATTTAAATCGAAAATCGATTGAAGGTGGGGAATCAGAATATCGTTCAGGCAGGTCAAGAATCCCCACATAAAGAACAACGTGGTCACAACTGCGAGTGCGCCCCCATAGCTTTTTTGCGGACCCGGCGCCGCCGTGGTCTCCACCGCCGCACTCGACGTGCTGATGTTGGGCATCGTGTTTCCTTTTCTCCGCTCTTTCGCGGACCACTCATTTGCCTAGATACTGCCACACCTCTCGTTTTCTCCCAAAGGTTTCTCATCACAACGTTCCGCGGATGAACGTGGTATAAGAGTTGCCGCATCGATTTTCTTCAGCGGATTGAGAGACCTGACTATGTCCCACTTCGCCGCGTTGCTCATTTTTTTTACCTGCTTGCTCGCGCTTTTCAACCCTGCTTCCTCCCGCGCGCAACAGTATCCCTCTGCCGTCATTTGGTCGGAGCCCGGCCTGCCCTCCGCTGATTCCGCCGTTGCCACGGCCGCTCAGCTCAAACAAATCTTCCCGGGCGCGCGCTTCGCCGCCACCGATCAGCTCGCCGCCCAACTCGCAGATGAGAAAACGAAGTTGCTCATCCTCCCGCAAGGTTCCGCCGTTCCCGAAGCCGCCTGGTCCAGCATTACCGACTTCCTCCATCATGGTGGCAATCTCCTCGTACTCGGTGGCCGCCCCTTCACCCGCGCCGCGTATCACGACAATTCTGGCTGGCACCTACGCGACTACAGCACCCGCTTCACGCGCCCGCTGCTCATCGATCAGTATCAAGCTACACCGGGCTCCGATGGCGCCACCTTCACGCCCAATCCGGAGATTCCCGTCGAGTTGCCACATTTCTCCTGGAAGCAGGCCTTCAGCCCCATTATTCGTCTCAGCACCAACGACCTCTACAATCGTGGTGGCTCCGCCGGTTCCCTCGACGTCAATCTCGACGCGCTCGTCTGGGGCGTGAGCAACGGCCGCAAACTGTCTGCGCCGATTCTTCAGATCGACAACTATTCCTCCACCTTCGACGGCGGCCGCTGGATTTTTCTCTCCGCCGAACTTACGTCCGATTTCTACTCCTCACCCGATTCCACAAAACTTCTCCGCGTTCTCGCGGACCGTGCCCTTGAAGGCGCGCTGCAATTCTCCGTTCGCCCAACTCTGCCGCTTTATATCGCTGGCGAGCCCATCGAACTTGAAACGCTCTTCCATTCGCCCGTCAAGCCCGCCGCTCCCCTGACCGTCCAGATCACTTCTTATCCCGAGAACAAGCCGGGCGAAAAACAATCAGCCACCATTATTCTCCCCGCCATCACCACCACGCAGCTTCCCGCCCCCGCCTCCAAAGGTCTGCACATCGTTGAAGCACGCCTGCTCGAAGGCACCACCCTCCGCGCCATCTACCATTCAGCTTTCTGGATTCGCGATGAAGCCTACCTGCGCTCCGGCCCGAAACTCGGCGTCAACGCCGACTACTTCACGATCGATGGCAAGCCCCTTGCCGTTGTCGGCACCACCTACATGTCCAGCGAGGTTCAGCGCCTTTATTTCGATCATCCTAACGTCTACGTCTGGAACGCCGATCTGGGCCTGATCCATTCCGCCGGCCTCAACATGATTCGCACCGGCTGGTGGACCGGTTGGGACAAGCTCTGCGACGAGACGGGCCGTCCCTACGAGCGTACGTTGCGCACTATGGAAGCCTATTTAATGACCGCCCGCAAATATAATTTCCCAGTGCAATTCAATTTCTTCGCTTTCCTCCCCGAAATTCTCGGCGGCGTGAATCCCTATCTCGACGGCGAAGCCGTCCACAAGCAGCAAACACTGGTTACCTCCGTCACCGCTCGCTTTCACGACGTTCCCTTCCTCGCCTGGGACCTCATCAACGAGCCGAGCTTCTCAAAGCAGCTATGGAGAATGCGCCCCAATTACGATCAGGTCGAACTCGCCGCGTGGAACGCCTGGCTCGCACAGAAATATCCCGACCGCGCCGCTCTCGCCGCCGCCTGGAACGTCACGCCCGAATCCATCGCCGGCGCCATCTCCCTCCCCACCGAAGATGAATTCGCGCAACGCGGCGTTTATGCCGGAATTAATTCGTTACGTATGTACGATTATGTGCTGTTCGCCCAGGAGAAATTCGCCGACTGGGTTCGCGGCATGCGCGACGCCATCCGCGCAACCGGTTCCAACGCCCCCATCACCGTCGGCCAGGACGAAGGCGGCTACCTCGATCGCCTCAATCCCGCCTTCTTCGCCGACTACGTAGATTTCACTACCAACCACTCCTGGTGGCAGAACGACTACCTCCTCTGGGATTCCCTCGTCGCCAAACAGCCCGGCAAGGCCATGCTCATCCAGGAAACCGGCCTGCAGCGCGAACTCACTCCCGACGAAATTGCCCGCGGCACGCCCGAACAGGAAGCCTCGCTCTTCGAACGCAAATTCGCACTGTCGTTTGTGCAAGGTTCCGGCGCCATCGAGTGGCTCTGGAACTCCAATTCCTACATGACCGAAAGCAACGAGACGCCTATCGGCACGTTGCACGCCGACGGCACTGAAAAGCCCGAAGCTACCGTGCTCCGCGACATGGCCAAATTCGCCGCCGCCGCTTCGCCCTATCTCGTCAATCCCAAGCGTCCCGACATCGCCATCGTCACCTCGCAAGCCGCGCAATTTTCCGTGATGGGCCCACTGCAAATCGAAGCGCAACAAAACGCCGTCCGCGCCCTTGCCTACGGCCTCCATCAGCCTTGTTACATCATCGCGGAAAACCAGATCGAAAAGCTCGGCTCGCCCAAGCTCGTCATCCTTCCCTCCGCGCAGGCTCTCCGCGAATCCACCTGGCAAGCCCTGCTCACCTATGTCCGTGACGGCGGCAACCTCCTCGTCACCGGCCCGGTCTCCCGCGACGAACACTGGCACCTTGTCGACCGCTATACCCCATTGGGAATCAAAGCGACCACCGAACCGCTCACCTTTCACAAGGCGGTGATCTCGAACCTCAGCAATGAGAGAGAGAAACAGCAATACCCACCACACGAGGCATTCAGTGGGATGCCAATCTCGCTGTCGTTTGCTCAGGATCGGCAGCAGCTTTTGGAGTATCTGCGTTTCTGGGATGCGTCAACCATCAATCAGATTCCTTTGGGAAAGGGAAGATTGTTTCTGACTTCCTATCCGGTCGAGCTATCAAAAGAGGCAGGAGATGGGACCGCACTCTATCGCGAGGCCCTGGAGGCAATCGGCCTGATGGCACGCAGACTTGGCCCAGCGTTGTGGACAGCTGGTCTGCTCGAATATTCAATCGAACTCAACAGCACAGTTTTGTGCGTTCTTGAGAACGAATCTGACGCGAACATTGCGTACAAGTTTGGGGAACGAGTCGCAAGCACAGAACTCGAAATTACTGTGCCTGCCCAACACGCCGCCCTCGCTCTCATTGACAAGAAAACCAAACAAATCGTTGCCAAGTATGGTTTCTAGCTCTTTTGTGGGGACGGCCTTCTGAGGCCGACCGCTTCGCTGGACACATAAACGCCAATTTAATCTCAACATCAAACGAATTGAGGAACCGTTATGCTTCGTTCCGAAGGCGCTCAAGACCCCGGTCTCGCCGCACGCATTCTTTTCTTCTTCGCCAAACGCGCACTCGGCCGCGTTCCGCTCGGCATGCGCATCCGCGCCTTCGATCCCAAATACCTCCGCCACGCCACCCGCCTTGATCTCTATTCCGCCGCCAAGGGCACTGTCCCGATGCACCTGAAAGAACTGGCGCAGCTCAAAACCGCGGTGATGGGGGGCTGTCCTTTTTGAATCGACATTCATTCTGCCGTCGGCAGAAAATCCGGAATCACCGAACAGCAGCTCCACGAGATCGCGCAATTCGAATCCAGCCCCTACTTCAATGATCAGGAAAAACTCGCCCTCCGCCTCGCCACCGCGCTCACCCGCACACCCGCCAACGTTTCCGACGAACTCTACGCCGCCCTGCGACGGCAATTCCCCGAGCGCCAGCTCGTTGAACTCACCGCCATCATCACTTGGGAGAATTCCCGCGCCCGCTTCAACCGCACCTTCGACATCGCCGCCGAAGGCTTCTTCGAGGGCCAGTTCTGCCCCATGCCCGAACATCCATCCTCGTAGTCACCCCAATCGCGCCACCACCACGACCTGATTGTTGCCCTATCCCTGGTCGTCCCGCGGGTCTATAATCGCCGTGTATCGACCTGGGCGAAGGGAGTACTCCTATGAGTGTTCCTCAGCGTCTGAAGTTTTTCCTGCAGTCGAACCATATATCTTACGAAACGCTTCCTCATACCACCACCTACACCGCGCAAGGCACGGCAGCGCTCATGCAGATTTCCGGCCGGGAAATCGCCAAGACCGTGGTGCTGCGCGCTGGTGAAGGTATCGAGGAAACGATTCTTGCCGTGTTGCCGGGTGCTCGTCACGTAAAGATCGACAAGCTCGCTGCCGTCGTTGGCAAGCCTGTCCGGCTCGCTTCCGAGCTCGAGTTCGTCGGTCTTTTCCCTGATTGCGAACTCGGTGCCATGCCGCCCTTCGGAGCGCTCTACAATTTGCCGGTTTACATGGATGAATCGCTGGCCAAGGACAAGGAAGTCGTCTTTAACGCGGGCACGCATCACGACGCGGTGCGTGTTGCCTACGCCGACTTCGTCCGCTTGGCCAAGCCGACGATCTGCTCCTTCGTGTGACCCGGTGTGGCGGCGCAAGCCGCCGCTGAGCAACTTAGCTCGGTTGCGGGTGTGTGCGCCGCGATTCCATCACGCTTCCCAGATCCACCATCGGGTCGCGCAATTCGGGAACTTCCAGCACGCAGAGGAATTCTTCATGCTCCGCGTGTTCCGGATTGGTCACAATCCATCTCCGACTCTCGCCGTTACCCATATGTCCCAAATTTCGAAATGCGATGAACACCAGCCGGTCCACGTGGTACTGCCTAAGCAACCGCACCGCCTCGGGCATTTCCCGAAACGTCAGCGCGGAGACGACATATTGAACCGTGATCCCGAACTTCTCGCCTTTCTTTTGCCGCAGCTCATCCAGAAACGCCAGATTCCTCACAAACCGTTTCAACGTCCCCCCCGCGTCGCGTCGCGCCATAGGTTGCTTCCCGCGCGCCATCCATCGACAGAAAGACCCGGTCCACGCGTCCGAGCAGATCAAACTCGCCCCACGCCCGCTGGTCCAGTAATTGGCCGTTCGAGATGAGTTGGAACTTCAGGTTCGGATACTCCGCGCGCGTCAGCGATTTCAGGAGCCCCCGCGAATGCTTGCTCGCCAGCGCTTCTCCGGCTCCGTCAAGATAGATCACCCGCGCCTCGTTCGCCAATCGCCGCACGGTTTCGCCGAACGCCGCTTCCATTTCCGCCTGACGCGTTGCCGGCGCAACATACTTCGCTGGACGACACGAAGGGCAGCTCAGGTTGCAACTCCGGTCGTAACTCAAGTGCAATTCCTCGGGCCCGTGCATTACGGTCACGGGAAACAAGTCCTCCAAAACGGCATTCGTTGCTCCCGCCTTTGCACGCGCCGTTGCCAGCTCTTTCTCACGCGTCGGCAGATGCCTTCCCCCAATCAGCGGGCAATGGATGGGGCCGCAACAGCGGAAGCTCCCGTCCAGGATGCCTCGCCGTACTTCCTGCGCCGCTTCGGAGTTCCACACTTCTTCAGCTCGCCGTTCTCGTACATTCCCGACCACAAGTGGCAATTGCCCCGGGCAACACAAATATGCGTTCCCGGTTTTTTCGATCTCCACTCCCCATGAGCCAATCTCCAGGTTCTCCCATGGCACGGTGCAAAAGCTGTTCTTCAGGTATTCCTCCAGCCCCGCAAACGGATTCTCGTGCGCCGCATCCGCTTCGTGCCACTTTTTCTCCGGCGTGCATCCGCACCCGTTCGACGTACAGATCCGCGGGATTCTGGTCTCCCGTCGCCCGCACCAGCCGCAAGACCCGCGGCCAATCCTGTTTCTCAAACGCGCCCAGCGCTGCAATCAGTCGCAACCGATAGTTTTCTTCTCCGGCCTGCTCCATCCATTCCGACGCGCGCCGTTTGACTCCTTCCTCTATCAACGCGAACAAACGGTAAGCTTCACGAACAACGTAGGAACTGTTCGTCCCCGATTTCTCGAGCGCGTCGCGTAGCCACGCCGGCAGTGTCGGATCGCAAAGTGGAGTCTGCTCAAGTGCATTTATGAACGATTGCAACGCCGCGTCCAACCTCTGTTCCGCGGTGTACGCGGGTGCCGGCTCAACGGCGGGCTCTTTGCCCGATTTCGACCCGTTCGCTTGCGTGGCTTCCATCGTCTTCAAGCATTGCTCACGCAATGCCAGCAGGTTCTCTTTGGCCTGCACATTCGCCGGATCCACTCGCAGCGCCCGTGTAACCCGGCAATCGCCGCCTCAATCCGTCCGCAAAACGTCTCCGCTGCAGCCCAATCGTTCCAGCCCTCGCTTGTTTCCCGCTCGTCCAATTCCTGGCGAAATCCACGCGCCGCCTCCTCATATTTCCCGCTTTGAAACATCCTCAACGCCGCCGCCCGCCGCTCCCCCGCTCTAACTTCTTGCATGTCCAGGCCTCCACGCCAGTAGCCACACCTCAACCCACTATGCCTACGCACACCCCTGCACCCGCACAACCGATTAGCAATTTTTTTTGAGAATTATTCCCGTCGCCAAATTGCGGCTCGGGCGTCCCCGAATCGCCATCCACTCTTTTTGCCGTTCCTGATCTGGTTTCAATTACCCACCGCGGCTGCCGCTACCTTCGCCGGTGTTGGCACCTCCGCCGCGATTTCTGTGCCCTCGTTGGGGCTCGATCGCACGCTCAGCACCCCGCCGCACAACCGCAAACGTTCTCGCATGCTCGTCAGTCCAATCCCCCCGGATTGCGCTGCCGGATCGAAGCCCTTCCCGTAATCCCGCACCACGAGCTGCGCCCTTTCTCCATCCTGCGTCAGCCTCACGTAAATCTTGTTGGTTCGCGCGTGTTTCAAAGCGTTGGCCAGCGATTCCTGCGCTACACGCAGCAGACACAGCGCCGCGTCCGGCGGCATCTTGAACTCGGGAAGATCCGCCTGAAGATCGATCTCCACGTTATGATTATAGACGTATTTCCGGCACAAGTCCTTCAACGCAATCTTCAGCCCGCCACACCGCAAACTCGCCGAGTGCAACTCGTGGGAAAGCTTGTGGATGTCTGAGGCGATGGCATCCAGTTCCGCGCGTAGAGCCTGGCCGTTCCCGCCGAGCCGCTCGCGATCCAGTTCGCAGGCCAGCAAAGCCACCCGCTGCCCGATATCATCGTGCAATTCGCGGCTAATCCGGCTGCGCTCCTCCTCCTGCGCTTTGATCAAGTGTCCTGCCAGCCGCTGTAATTCCTGGTCCCGCTGTCTCAACGAATTCTCGGCGGTTTTTTGCGCGGTACAGTCGCTGACCATCCCCAGCACCAGCGGAGCCGAATCCGGACGCAGGTTCAGCAGTGAAACGCTCACCTGTCCCCACATCTGCGAACCGTCTTTCCGGTAAAACCGTTTCTCGATGGTGTAACTCGAGCTTAGCCCTTGCCGCAATTCCTCAAATAGCGGCTTTTCCACCTGCTCGTCATCCGGGTGGCTGATCCCTGCGCAATTCAGTTCTCTCATTTCCTGCAGCGAATACCCGAGCATCCCACAAAACGCCGGATTCACTTCCAGAATCCGGCCATCCAACGTTTCCAGCGCGATACCGATCGATGCTTGGGCAAACAGATAACGGAACCTCCCCTCGCTCTCCTGCTCCGCGGCTTGCGCATACTTCCTTTCCAGCGTGGCTCCGATGATGTTCGCGGCGATGGCCAGTTGGCTTACCGCATCTTCCGGCCAGGTCTCGTTTTTGCTGTATGACGCCAGCCCAAGAACCCCATTTCTTCGCGGACTGTATCTCGACGGAATCAGCAGCAGCGACTTTACCCCCAGGCCTTCCAGAAATTTACGATCCACCTGCCCTGCTGGCGGCAGATCCTCCAGCTCTTCGAGAAGCACGCACTCGTGATTCCCCAACCGCTGCGCCATGTATGGCATGTTGTCCGGCAGAACGGTCTTTGGCGACGAGGGAGCTTGCCGCACGCTTCCCGTAAACTTGTGCCGCAGCACCGCGGAATCCTCGTCCACCTCATACCAGCACAGCCGGTCCGCGTTCAGCAGCTCGACGATGCCCGTCAATCCCTGTGTGATCATGGATTCCAGCGCGTCGGGAGCGCTGCCCGCCAGCCGTTCCCCAAACTCGGAGATTCGTTTTCCCAGAGCGTGGCGTTTTGCCTCTCGATTCAGCGCCTGCGCGTGCCGGCGATGCTGCAGCAGCAGGAACAGTAGCAAACCCGCGATGACCGCCAAGGTCACCGCAGCCTCAGGCCGCAATGCAATCACTTTCGAAGCAGTAAGCGAGGGGAATTCGCCCAAGTCCATTATTACGAGGCCAGGAGACATAACCGTGCTCCTCAATACGGGAAATTTGCACCGTGCACCCGTACATCCTCACGACCCGGGCAAGCCACGACTGTGGGCTAGGAATATAGCTAAATCCTGAATTTCGTCAACTGCAAAGCTCTAGGTACGCCTGGTAACTACCTTGGTATCATTGTAAAGATATGCACCGTCCAGGCTCAGGGTCGCGCGGCCCGGCGCTGGCTCATAGACTCAGGCTTTCTTTATTTCCTGCAGGACGTTTCCACCGTCCACGATCAACACCTGGCCGGTAATATAGGAAGCCTCGCGCGAAGCCAGAAAACAGACCGCCGCGGCTACCTCCCGCGGCGTACCTGCCCGCCCCACCGGCGTGTACTCTGCCGCTTCCAATTCTTCCGGCAGCGACGATCCCGTCTGAATCCATCCCGGTGCCACGGCGTTCACCGTAATCCCCTCGAGCCCAGCTTCGATCGCGGCTGCCCGCATCATTCCGTCCATCGCGCCCTTTGCCGCTCCGTAGGCGCCAGATCCCGCGTTGCTCACCGTCGGCCCGGTCACCGAACTGACATTCACAATCCGCCCGTACTTTTGCTTCCGCATCACCGGCAACACTTCTCGTGTCATCAGAAACGCCGTGTCGAGCGTCATCGCCATCTGTTTCTGCCACTCCGCGTAGGTTAGCTTCTCCAACAGATCGTTCGCCGGCTGATTCCCGCCGGTAGCCATCCCTGCATTGTTCACCAGCACGTCGATTCGCCCTTGCCACTGTGTGACCGTTCTCACGAGCCCCCTCACTTGCGATTCGTCGGTCAGATCGGCCACGAACCCGCTCACTCGTTCACCGATTGAATCCAGCTCCTTCACGCGTGCATGAATTCGCTCTCCCGTCGCCGTAATCGCAACATATGCGCCCTCATTAACGAGCTTTCGCGCAATCGCAAAGCCAATTCCCGATGCGCTTCCCGCCCCCGTTACAATCGCCACTTGTCGGTTGAACTCTTGCGCCATATCGAATCGCTACTTTTTCCTCACTCTTCCACCGCTTTACAGTTCTTTTCTCCCGTTCAAATCCCTTGCGGATGAATCGCCAGTAATTTCGGCTCCGTCATCTCTTCCATGGCATACCGAAGCCCTTCGCGCCCCAGGCCGGAGTCTTTCACTCCGCCATATGGCATGTGGTCGATCCTCCAACTCGGTACCTCGCCGACCATTAATCCACCCACTTCCAGCGTCTCAAACGCTTCCGTAATCCGCGAGAAATCTCTCGTGAATAGGCCCGCCTGCAACCCGAAATCTGACCGGTTCAGTATCGCAAGCGCCTCGCTGAAGCTGTGGAACTTCTCCACCGTCACGACTGGCCCGAAAATTTCCATGCAGTTCACGCGCATCTCCGGCCGCGTGTGCGTCAACACTGTCGGGGCAACGGTCACGCCGCGCCTCTTTCCGCCACACAACACCTTTGCCCCGCCTTCGACCGCTTCGTCGATCCACTCAATCACGCGCTTCGCCGCTTCCTCGTTGATCAACGGGCCTACGTCGGTGTGCTCATCGAGCACCTCGCCTACCTTCAGCCGCTGCACGCGGCGCACCAGCGCGGCCGTGAAGTGATCGAACGCGCTTTCCTCCACCAGAATCCGCTGCACCGAAATGCACGTCTGCCCCGCATAGGTAAACCCACCCAGCACGCATCGCTCTGCCGCGTACTCCAGGTTCGCATCCGCGCACACCACCACGCCTGCATTTCCGCCCAGTTCCAGCACCACTTTCTTCTTTCCAGCTTTTTGTTTCAATGCCCAACCCACCGCAGTGCTTCCCGTGAAGCTCAACAGTTTCAACCGGTCGTCGCTCGCGATTTTCGCCGCGTCTGCGTTCGAAAGCGGCAACACGTTCAATCCGCCCGGCGGCCATCCTGCCGCCTGGATAATCTCGCCCAGCCGCAAGGAGCACAGCGGCGTCTGCGGCGCAGGTTTCAGAACGATCGGGCAGCCCGCGGCAATTGCCGGCGCCAGCTTGTGCACCACCAGGTTGACCGGAAAATTGAATGGTGTAATCGCGGCGATGGGTCCCAACGGAAACCGCCGCACGATTCCCCACTTGCCCGCCGCAGCCGCCTGCCAGTCCAGCGGCAGGTACTCTCCGCCCAGCCGCACCGTCTCTTCCGCCGCAATCGAAAACGTGAACGCCGCCCGCTCCACTTCCACCCGCGCCGCTTTCAACGGCTTGCCCGCCTCTAGCGCCACCAGTCGCGACAATTCCTCTTTCTGCCGCTCGATTCCGTGCGAAATGGTCCGCAAAATCCGCTGCCGTTCGAACCCGCCCATGTGTCGCGTAATCTCAAACGCGCGTACCGCTCCCTGAATCGCTTCTTCCACGTGAGCAGCGGTCGCGCGGCGGGTCGTGCCAACCAGTTGCCCGGTTCCCGGCGCATGCACCTCAATTCGCTCACCGTCGTTGTGCCATTTCCCATTCAGCAGAAATCCCAGATCCGGTGCCGTGACCGTTGCCCTTGTGCTCATCGCCTTCCTCGCTGCGTATCAGGCCTCTATACAAGAAAGGCGGCCTCGCAAGGCCGCCTTCTCACACTCATTTCTCTAACTATGCGTGCGAAGCCACTGGCTCCTTCTTTTCGCTCACGTGTGCCAATCCCGCTTCCAGCACTCCCATCGCTTCGTCGAACTGCTCGTCCGTCACCACCAGCGGCACCAGGATGCGCATCACATTCCCCAGCGTCCCCGCCGTAATGGTGATTACGCCGTGCTCGTACGCGTACTTCGCCAATTCCTTGGTTTCCGCGCCGGCGGGTTCACGTGTTCCTGCGTCCTTCACCAGTTCGAACGCGCACATTCCGCCCAGCGCCCGCACCTCGCCGATCAGGCTGAATTTCTTCCTCCATCCATCCACGTGTTGCACGAATCGATTACCAATCGCCGTGGACCGCTCGAGCAGCCCGTCCTTCTCGATCGTCTCGAGCGCGGCAAGCGCCGCCACGCACGACATGGGATTCCCCGCGAACGTACTGCCCAGCCCGCCGGGATTCGGCGCGTCCATAATTTCCGCGCGTCCAGTCACCCCGCCAATCGGCAACCCGCCGCCCACTGACTTCGCCGTCGTGATCAGGTCAGGCTCGACGCCGAAATGCTCTATCGCGAACCACTTCCCAGTTCGCCCGATTCCGCTCTGCACTTCGTCAGAAATCAGCACAATTCCGTATTTATTGCAGATCTCGCGCAGGATCGGGAAAAATTCCTTCGGCGGCACCACAAATCCGCCTTCGCCCAGCACCGGCTCCGCAATAATCGCCGCCACCGTGTTCGGGTCCACCACGCGCCGGAACGCATCTTCCAGGTGCTTCGCACAATACACTTCGCATGTTGGATAGGTCTTCGAATACGAGCACCGATAGCAATACGCGTACGGCACGCGATACACTTCCGGTGCGAACGGCGCGAATCCCGCCTTGTACGGCACGATTTTGCTGGTCAGCGACATCGTCAGCAGTGTGCGCCCGTGAAACGCATCTTCGAACGCAATCACCGCCGGCCGCTTCGTATACGCCCGCGCGATCTTGATCGCGTTCTCCACTGCTTCCGCGCCAGAGTTGATGAACATGGTCTTCTTTGGCCCACTGATCGGTGCGAGCCCATTCAGTGTCTCTGCCAGCGCCACGTATGACTCGTAAGGCGTCACGCCAAAGCAAAGATGCAGGAACTTATCCAACTGCTCGCGAAGCGCCTTTTCGACGCGCGGCGCACGGTGCCCCGAGTTGAGGCAGCCGATCCCGCCCGCAAAATCGATGTACCGGTTTCCATCGAGATCCTCAATCCACGCGCCCTCGGCTTTCGCTGCGCATACCGGTGTTACCAAAGCTGGCCCTCGCGGAATCGCGGCATCCTTGCGCGCCACCAACGCCTTCGACTTGGGCCCAGGAATTTCCGTACGAATCTGTATCGTCTTCATCGCTTCTTCCCCCTCGTCCTGAGGCGCCCGGCCAAGGGCACCGAAGGATTCAAGCTGCTCGAAACTTGTCATCCTGAGGCGCGCCGTCTGCGCCGAAGGATCTCAAATGAAGCTCTACGACCAACCGCTGCTCATCGCATCTCAGTACCAACCGATCGGCGCCTCATCCAAATTCACGAACACCTGCTTCGTCTCCAGGTATTCTTCCAATCCCCACGGTCCCAGCTCACGCCCGAAACCGGACTGCTTGTATCCGCCCCACGGCGCTTCCATGTACGTCGGCTGCATATGATTCACCCACACAATGCCCGCGCGCATCGCCTTCACCACCCGGAACGCTTTATAAATGTCGCGCGTCCACACCGCTCCCGCCAGCCCATACGGCGTATCGTTCGCGATGCGAATAGCATCGCTTTCGCCGTCGAACGGAATCACCGACGCCACCGGCCCGAAAATCTCTTCGCGTGAAATCCGCGCGCTGTTGTCCACGTCATAGAAAATCGTCGGCTCGACGTAATAACCCTTCCCGATGGCCTTCGGCCGCCCGCCGCCAATCGCCGTTTTTGCTTCTTTCTTGCCCACTTCCAGATACGAACTCACCCGGTCGTACTGCTCCTTGCTGACCAGTGGTCCCATCTTCGTTTCGCGTGCGAGCGGCGGCCCCAGCTTGATGCGCTTGGCCTTCTCCGTCATCGCTTCCACAAACTTGCTGTAAATTTTCTTTTCCACCAGAATGCGGCTGCCCGCCGAGCAGACTTCGCCTTGATTGATGAACACGCCGAACAACGCGCCGTCCACCGCGGCTTCCCAATCTGCATCGGCAAAAAACACGTTCGGGGATTTCCCGCCCAATTCCAGCGTCACGCGCTTCAGCGTATCCGCTGCGCCCTTCACGATCATTTTTCCCACGGCCGCGCTGCCCGTGAACGCAATTTTGTCCACACCCGGATGCGCCACTAGCGCCACGCCCGTGATTTCGCCAACGCCGTTCACCACATTCACCACGCCCGGTGGTAGGCCCACCTCTTCGAACCAGTTCGCGAATTCCATCGCCGTCAACGGCGTTTGTTCCGCCGGCTTCAGCACGCAGCAGCAGCCCGCGGCGATCGCCGGCGCCAGTTTCCACGCCGCCATCAGCAGCGGGTAATTCCACGGAATAATCTGTCCCGCCACGCCCACGGGTTCGCGCATCGTAAAGCTCAGAGCGTTTGCTGGTACCGGGTTCACTGTCCCGGTCACTTTGTTCGCCAGCCCGCCGTAATACTCGTAGCAGTTCGCCACGTCGGCGATGTCGTACTCCGCCTCCACGATCGGCTTGCCGGAGTTCCGCGCCTCCAGTTCCGCCAGCATCGCGCTGTTCTGCCGCACCTTCTCTGCCAGCTTGAACAGGATCCGCCCGCGGTCAGCCGCAGTCGTTTGCGCCCACGGCCCGCTATCAAACGCTGCCCGCGCGGCTTTCACGGCCTTGTCGACATCCGCCGCCGTCGCCTGCGCCACATAAGCGATCACCTCTTCCGTCGAAGGGTCGTACACCGCGAACGTTTCATTCGAAGAACCGCTCGCCCACTGGCCGTTGATGTAGTTCTGATACGTCTTCACCGTCGGTTTTGCTGTGCTTGACATGCTCCGCCTCCGAATTCCTAAGCTGCCGTGGAACCCGCTGCTAACTTCCGAGCCGCCTTCCGGCTTCCATACACGAAAAAGAAAAACGCCGCGAGGCCAATGAAGAAGATCGTGCCGCCTGCCATCCAAATCTCGTACGACCGCAGCGACTTGATCTGCTGCGCCGGGAAAAACGCCAGCGCAATGCCCAGTGTCGTTGTCACCAGCCCGCTCACACCCGCAAAAATCAGAGTGCCCTTGCCGTAACGCCCCCGTACGAACCCGTCATCAAACGCGATCTTCAGCAGCGCGCCGAACATGTACAGAAACGGGATCAGCTGCAGCACCACCGCCAGTGACAGTAACGATTGAAAGCTCGCCTGTACGTTCCCCGTCGACAAAAAATTCACCGTCACTAGAATCAGCGACACCGTGGCATGCACGATCAGCGCGGCATACGGCGTCGCATACTTCGGGTGGATCCTCCCAAGCCATGCCGGCATATACGAGTCCAACCCAGCCACGAATGGAATTCGCGCCGACCCGCCCAACCACGCGGATCCGATCCCCGCAATCGACAAACTCAACAAAAACGCAAACGGCGCCACAATCCACGCCACATGTACCTGATCCGCCATGTGACTTACCGCCTGCACTATCCCCTGCAACACGCTGATGCTGTTCTTGTCTACCGCCACCAGCAAGGTCAGCGTCGCGCCGATATACAGCAAGCCCGACAGCAGGCCGCCCCAAGCTACCGCGCCAGGCAACGTCTTCCGCGGGTTTTCGATTTCATCTCCCATGATCGACGCGAGTTCCAGGCCCACGAGTCCAAAACAAATCACGCCAAACGAATTCAGCACGAACCTTGGGTCCTTCGGAATCTGGAAATCCGCCCACCGGATGGTGGTCCCAAATTTCATGCACACCACCACGCCGAGGCCCATCAGCAAAAATGCCGCTACAAATGTGCCGATTCCACCGAGGTTATTGATCCACTTCCCCACGCCCAATCCCAACACATTCAAAATCACCAGCGCCGCCAGCAGCACCACCGACGCGATCAACGCAAACGTCCGGTTATCCGCCAATCCCTCGTGCCCCGGCCCCAGCACGAACACCGACACGCCAACGAAGTACAGCATCACCGTCGGCACATACATCATGTTGTTGGTCCAGTAGCACCACCCCGACAAAAATCCGTGGAAGTCGCCAAACACTCCCTTCGCCCACAAATACACTCCGCCTTCGCCGGGATACCGGTGCGCCAGCTCGATCACCGCAATTCCTTGCGGCCAGAAAAAAAGGATGAGCGAAATCAACCACAACCAGATGGTCACGCCGCCGTTCGCCGCGATCGATGGCAACACATTCAGGTTGAATACCGCCACCACAAACAGTAAGACGAGGTCACACCGGCCCAGCACCCGCTTCAGATGCGGTTGCTCCTCCGCGGCCGCCATCGCCACTCCCGTCGTGACCTCGCTGCTCAACTGTCTTTGCCTTTGTAGGGACCGCCTCCTGCGGCGGTCCGCATCTCAGCTGCCTTTAGTGCCCCGCGGCGCCTACAAACTTCAGCCCGCGTTCCTTCTGAGTCTGCGCCAGTCCCGCGGCCACTTCTTCAAACACCGCCAGGTGCTTGTCGATGTCCGCTTCCGTGTGCTGCACGCAAATGGTCCACTGCTCGTCCCACCAATACGGCATCGCCAGCACGCCGCGGTTCACCATGCCAAACCAGAATTGCCGCCACAGATCCACGTCGATCTTCAGCCAGTCGCGGTAGTTCTGAATTTCCTTTGGATAGAGCATCAGCGCGCCGTTCACTCCGGCCCGCACCACATAAGCTTCCAGTCCGACTTTCTCGACGATCGTCCGGTAGCCGTCGGACAGCTTGTCCCCAAGTTTTTCGACATACGCATAATTCTCGCGCGTCAACACTTCCCGGAACGTCGCCAGCCCTGCCGCCATCGCCAACCGGTTCGTGTTGTACGTCCCGCCGTGAAATACCTTGTGCTGGACGATCAGGTCCATCACGGCGCGGCTCGCGCCAAATGCCGCCAGCGGCACTCCGCCGCCAATCGATTTGGCCAGCGTGATCATGTCGGGCTTCACGCCGAAGTAGCCGCTCGCGCCGCTCCAGCCAAGCTTCGCACCGGTCTTCACTTCGTCGAAAATCAGCAACGCGCCGTTCTTCGTGCAGATCTCGCGCAGCCCTTCCAGGAACCCCTTCTGCGGCAAGCACAATCCCACGTTCATCAGGATCGGCTCGAGAATGATCGCTGCGATCTGCCCCGGGAACTGCTTGAAGCGGTTCTCCACGCTCGCCAGATTGTTGAACGTCGCCACCGTCACGTTGTCTAGCACCGCTTGGATCACGCCAAGGCCGCCCGGAACCGAATTCGGCGCGTTAATATCGCCGAAATCCTCTTCCTTTGGTTTTACGCTGACCAGCGCTGTGTCGTGCAATCCGTGATATGCGCCTTCGAACCGCAAGATCTTGTCCCGGCCGGTGGCCGCGCGCGCAATCCGGCAAGCGTGCATCGTTGCTTCCGTGCCGCTATTGCCGAACCGCACCATCTCCAGCGGATACCTCGCACAAATTTCTTCCGCGAGCTCCAGCTCCATGCCATGCGGCATGCCGAACGTGCTGCCGTTGTCGAGCGCCCACTTCACGGCTTTCACCACCGCGGGGTGCCCGTGGCCGGCCATCAGCGTACCAAAGCACAGGTTATGGTCGATGTACTCGTTCCCGTCGATGTCCTTGATCTTCCCACCGTGTCCTTCGGCCACGAAAATCGGATAGGGATCGTAGGCCCGGTAATTGCTCGCGACTCCAAGCGGTATGCGGTTCTGAGCTTTCTTGTGCGCTTCGCCTGATTTTGGCGTGCGTTTTTCATACAAAGCGATTTCCTTCTGTAGTGCTTCGTGCATTGTCTTGCTCCGTCAGGTTGGCCTTCCTGTGGTCATCCTGTGGCAGGTCTGTTCCCTGCGGTCAGTGTAGCGGCGGTTTTCCGGCTGGCGAAAAATCCCCGTTGTTCAGGAGGTGGGGGCTTTAGCCCTCACGAAAACTTCGCGGTTTCTGCGGCGAAGTACGTCCTGTATTTTACGCCTTCCTGTGGTTTTGCCGAACTCCCGCCGCTGACGATTCGGGGGGCGCAAACCATCACGGTCCGCGGACCCGCTCCTTCAAAGCGAGTCCCCGCCGCGACTGTACTCGTCAGAACAGGAACTTCAATCCGAACTGGATTTCGCGCGGGTCACGGGCATGCAAGGCCTGTCCAAACGTTCCGCCGATGTCCGAGATGTTGCCGTCTGTGCCGTAGAGTTGCGTATGGTTCCACACGTTGTAGATCTCCGTCCGGAACTCCATGCGCAGCCGCTCCGTCAGGCTAAAGCCCTTGAAGAAGCCCATATCCCAGTTGTTGATCCCTGGGTTGCAGCAGAGCGAACGCGGCGCGTTGCCGATAGTCCCATACGCCGGCCCTCCGTTGCTTGGATCGTTCGAGAACTGGCTCGAATCAAACACAAATCCGCCGTTCTTCCGCGCATTTTGCGTATGGAATTTCGTCAGCAGGTTCGGCTCGCCCGGCGCTTCAAAGAACAAGCTGCCGAACTGTTCGATGTCGTCGGCCGATGTAATACGGATCGGGAAGCCCGTCTGGAATGTTACGATTCCCGACATTTGCCAGCCGTTCAGCAAGGCCCCTTTGAATCCGTCCATCTTTGGCACCGGCAGTTCCCAGACGTAGCTGAACACGAATCGGTGCCGCGCATCGTATAACGAAGGACCGTAGGTGGCGTTGAAATCCACCGGGTTCAGCGCGTTCTCAAAGCTCGACGCGTTGTCCAGCGACTTGCTGTAGGTGTATGAAGCCTGGAACTGCAGGCCCTTCGAGAAGTTCTTCTGCAGCATCGCTTGCAGCGAATTGTAGTTGGAATGCGCCACGGTATTTTCCGTGAAAATATTCGAAAATACCGGTACGCCGTCTACCGGGCATCCGGTTCCCGTCAGTGGCTGGCACAATGGCGACGAATATTGCCGCAAGCCTACCAGGGTGATGCCGTTTCCGCTGTTGTTCGCGCCCACGTTGCCCCCGCCCGGCAGGAACACATACGGCGAGCCGTTCGGACCGCCGTACGGCAGCGTGATTCCTCCAACCGGAATCGTCGCCGATGCCGGTATGAAGTAAGAACTGTCTTCGCCGTACGGTCCGCAAGTCCCGGCGCCAAGTACGGTGTTCAGGTCGTTGCAGCTTTGCGGATTGCCGTGGTTCAGGTCATATGACGCCAACAACCGATGCCCTTGCGATCCTACGTAGCCCACCTGGAAGAGAATCTCTCCCGGCAGTTGCCGCTTGATCGTCAGGTTGTATTGCGCCGAATACTGTGTCCGCAGCTCGCTGGGAAATTGTCCGTACAGCAAAATCGATCGGAAAGTTTCCCAGTTGATCGCCGTGCCTCGCGGCGGGTTCAGGATCCCGTTGAACGGGTTCGGATAAACCGATCCGGACTGATCTACGAACGGCGTCTGGAACAACGGGTTCGTAATGTAGTTGCTTCCACCGAACGGCGGCTCTGCGCTGAATTGCTCCAGCACCAGCTGCTCGATCGGGTTGTAGAAGAGTCCCCATCCGGCGCTAATCGTGAATTTTCCTGGGTCGCCCGTGATCGTATGCCAGAAACCGCTTGACGCAGAAGGCGACCAGTTCGCTCCCAGCCGCGGTGCGAATGCCTTGTAATACGTGTTCGTGAGACTCATCGGCACGCCCTTGTCGCCCGGGAATACCAGGCCCACCGGCGTCACGCCTGCGCTGTTGCAATCCGTGATTCCCGCGGCGGCATCGTAGAGCGGATCTGTCGGCGGCAACACGCACGGGTAGATCGTTGACAGCTGCCCGGGGCGAAACGTCTGCACCTTGTGCCCTGCGTCGGTCAGTGGTGTGTTCAATTCCCAACGCAGCCCGTAATTCAGCGTCAGGTTCGACCTGATCTTCCAGCTGTCCTGAATAAACAGATATAGCGACTTGCTTCGCACCAGCTCCTGTTGCGCGGAACCCTGGCTGTAGCTGTACGGCAGGCCCAGCAGGTAATTCGCGTAGGAGTCCGCATATCCCAGGTCGTTCCCGGTGTTGTATAGCGACTGCTGCGTGCAGGTTGGGTCGCTCGCCAGATTGCAAACGTTGGCCGTCGAATTGAAGTTGTACGACCCGTTCACGTTGTAATACAGTGTCTGATCGAAATGCTGAATGCGGAAATCCGCGCCGAATTTCAGGCTGTGCGTTCCAATGATCTTGCTGAAGTTATCCGCGAACTGGTAAGTGTTGCCCGTCTGCGGCAGCTGCCCTTCAAAGTTGTTCCCGGCTGAAAATCCGCTCGACACCGTGATGAATGGCAGACCCTCATAATTTGCTCCCAGGCCCGGGTGAATCCCGTAGTCCGCGCTGGTCCCCAGGGGATTCCCACTGCTGTCGACGAGCGGCGTGTCTGCGGTTCCCGTAAAACAATAATTCGCAACGCTCGACCCGCACGACGCATGGATCGAACTGGTCAGCTGTGGCTTGTTGAACTTCGGCTGCGCTTCCCGGAAATACGTGAACCGCGCCTCATTGACCATGGTGCTGCCGATTGTCGACGTATGCGTCACGTTCAATTGCTGCGCGACGGTATTCGTCACGCCTGGAAAATTCCCCAGATTTCCGCCAGCTGCCTGGAAGTTGGCAAACGGATCGATGTTGTTATCGTTGTCGTAGTAGTAGTACACCGACGTTTTCTGGCTCGGTTTCCATTCGTGATCGATGTGTACCTGGAACTGATCCCCATCATCGAAGGAGTTCGGCACGACTTGGCGGATCCCGTTCGCTGCGTTTGCTGCTGCTACGTATTGATTCTGGATCGCCACGGTCACCGGATCGAAGCACTGCGTCGGTATGGTCAGGTTTGGAAAAATACTGCTGTACGGCGTGGCCGTGCCGTTTGCCGCTTGAGCCAGCGCCGCCTGCTGCGTGCTCCCCAACGAGCTGCCGCAGCGCGACTGTAGAACGTTCGCCACCGTCGAATTGTTCAGCACGCCCAGGAAGTCCTGCTGCCCGGTAAATGGATTCAGCGGCTGATTGGCGTTCGAAAAGTCTCCGCCCAACTCGGCTGACGTCGGCACCGGCACAGGTGTCGAGGAAATCCCCTTCTTTACTCTTCGCCCTTCATACGACGCAAAGAAGAACGTCTTGTCCTTCTTGATCGGTCCGCCCAGCGTCGCGCCGAACTGGTTCTGAATCGACGCCGGCTTCGTCGTGTCGTAAAACCCACTGGCATTCAACGTCGCGTTCCGGAAAAATTCGTACACGTCTCCGTGGAATTCATTGGTTCCCGACTTCGTAACCACGTTGATGACCGACCCCGAGTTCCGTCCATACTCTGCGTCAAAACTGTTCGTGATTACCTTGAATTCTTCGACCGTGTCCGGCGAGGGTTGCACCGTCGGAATGTTCGCGAACAGGTCGTTGCCGTCGCCACCATTAATGGTGTAGTTGTTCGCCCGGCCGCGTCCGCCGTTCACTGTCACCACGCCCGCGCGGTTGCTGCCGTAAAACAAATCGTTTCCAACCTGTGACTGCACGCCCGGCTGCAGTTGCAACAATTGGTACGTGTCCCGCGCGTTCAGCGGTAACTGCGTTACGCTGCGCTCGTCCACCACCGCGCCCAGCTGCGTCGACGTGGTATCCACGATTGGCGGCGCTCCCGTCACTTCCACTGTCTCCGTCGATCCGCCCAGTTGCAGCGAGATGTCCACGGTGACCGTTGTGTTCAGGTCTACCCCTACGTCTTTCCGCACGAATTTCTTGAATCCCGCCTGGGTAATGTCGATTTCATATGTCGCGACCGGCACTTCCAGAAACACATATTCGCCCGTCGCACCTGTCGTTGTTTCGCGCGATGTATTCGTCGCCGTGTTGATCAGCGTCACTTTGGCGCCCGCCACTGCTCCGCCGCTCGCGTCCGTTACCGTTCCGCGAATTCGTCCGCCGGTGCTCTGCGCATTTCCCCATGGTGCGCACACCGCCAGCGTTAGCGTCAGAATTACCGCCGCCACAACGCATTGGCGACACGCGTACTGCAAGTTATTCGAGCTGAATTGCTTCATTATCTTTCACCCCTGTTCCGCGAAGACCGTTTCCCCGAACTCCAGTTTCTTCGTGGTTGCTACCAGACCCTAACCTTACTATAATCCAGCAAACTTAGAGAAAGCCGGGAGCCGTGTCAAGCAGAAAGAATTTGTCCACCCTATCAGAATCTTCGCCGAACCGGAATCTCCTTCGTATCTCCGAAGTGGCTCGGCGCCTCGGCATTTCTTCGTCTGCGCTTCGCTCGTGGGAAGCTCTTGGCCTGGTCACGCCACAGCGTACTGTGAGCCGTTATCGCCTCTATACGGAGTCTGATGTGCGGCTACTTCAACGCGCCATCTTCTTGCGCCGCGCTCGCGGCCTGAACCCCGCCGCCATTGTTCATGTTTTGAAAAAGCAGGGCCTCGCCCTCGCTCCCGCCGATGCCGGGCAATCTTCTGGCCAGCGATTCCGCCGCCTTCGTCTCAAGCGCGGTCTTTCTCTCGCCCAGGTCGCCCGTGCCACCGGCGTCTCTGTCGGCTTTCTCAGCGCGCTCGAGCGCGGCCAGATGCGCTCTTCCGTCGCCACGCTCCGGCGCATCGCTCGATTTTATAGAACTAACCTTCTGTCGCTTTTCCAAACCAATGGCGATGCTCCCGCTTTGGTCCATCCCGCCGACCGCAAGATCCTCGAAACCAGCCCCGACGTCCGCATGGAGCTTCTTGCCTGGGGCAACACTTCCATGGAGCCGCACCTCTTCCGCATCAAGCCCGGTGGCGGCAGCGGTGAACCGTATGCCCACGATGGCGAAGAATTCCTTCATGTTCTCCGCGGCGAATTCGAGATCTGGCTTCACAATCAGGGCCACTACAAGCTCAAGTCCGGCGACAGTCTGTATTTCGAAAGCTCCACACCTCATCGCTGGAAAAACCCTGGCAAGTCCGAAGCCTGGATTTTGTGGGTTAACACGCCGCCCACGTTCTGAATTCTTTTTTGGAATGCAGTTTACCCTGAGCGCTGTACGCGAAGGCCAGCATCTAACAACCATGCGCACACAACCAGAACAGCCGCCACGATGCCTGATCCTCCTGCTTCTGCTCGTTGGCTCGGCCTTTTCCGCCTCCGCTCAACAATCTGCGCGCGTCGCTCCCGCCGACATCATCATTCAACACGCCAAAGTTTTCACCGCGGATGAAAAGCATCCGTGGGCTCAGAGTGTTGCCATCTTAAAAGGTAAAATCGTCGCCGTTGGCACCGACGACGAAGTCACCCGCCGTCGCGGCATCGGCACGAAAATGATCGACGCCGGCGGCAAAGTTGTCCTTCCCGGCTTCACCGATTGCCATATCCACTTCCTTTCCGGCGGACTCGGTCTGCAACGCGTTAATCTGCAAGGCGCCAAGAATCTCGACGACATCCTCGCTCGTCTTCAGAAATACGCTGAGGCCCATCCCGATGCTCCCTGGATTCTCGGCCGCGGTTGGAATTACGCGATGTTTGCGCCAAACACACTCCCCAACAAGAAACCGCTCGATAAACTGTTCCCTGCCTGGCCCGTTTTTCTTCGCGGTTACGACGGCCACACTTCCTGGGCCAACTCCAAAGCCCTTGTGCTCGCCGGCATCACCAAAGACACCCCGAATCCTCCCAATGGCGAAATTGTTCGCGATGCCGCCACTGGCGAGCCCACCGGCGCCCTGAAAGAATCCGCTTCCGCCCTCGTCGAAAAGGCCGTTCCGAAACCAGATCACGTCGCGAGACTCAATGCCTATCGCGCCGGTATGCGTTTCGCTGTCCAGCAGGGCATTACTCGCGTCCACAGTGCCGGCGGCGATTTTGACGAGCTCGCCACTCTCGACGAACTACGCGCCGAAAAACAGTTGTGGGTCCGCTTCTCCGTTGCCTACCTGCTCCAGCCGCCCGATCTTCGCCCTGAAGATCTGCAGGCCATCGAAGAAGCTCATAAGAAATTCCACGACGACTGGATCGACGTCAACACCGTCAAATTCCTCCTGGATGGCGCCATCGAATCCCACACCGCCGCCATGCTCGAGCCTTACACCGACGATCCTTCAAAAAAAGGTTCGCTCTTCTGGGATCCCGGAAAATACAAAACTGCCGTCGCCGAACTCGATAAGCACGGCTATCAGATCTATACCCATGCCATTGGTGACTATGCCGTGCGTACCGCGCTCGACGGCTACGAATTCGCCCTGCAAAAAAATAAGAACAAGGATCGCCGCAACCGCATCGAACACGTCGAAACAATCGATCGCGCCGATATTCCCCGCTTTGCCAAACTCAATGTCGTCGCTTCCATGCAGCCGCTCCACTCCTATCCCGACGCCGACACCCTCGACGTCTGGGCTCGCAACATCGGCCCCGACCGCGCCTCTCGCGCCTGGGTCTGGAAGAGCATCGCGCAAGCCGGCGGCGAATACGCCTTTGGCAGCGACTGGCCCGTCGTTACGCTCAATCCCTGGCAAGGCATCCAGACCGCGGTCACCCGCCAGACCAGCGACGGCCAGCCCAAAGACGGCTTTGTTCCTTCGCAAAAGCTCTCCGTCCCGCAAGCGGTGCAGGCCTATACACTTGGCGCCGCGTTTGCCGGCCATCGCGAAAAAACAGAAGGCTCCATCGAAAAAGGAAAGTGGGCTGACGTGATCATCATCGACCGCAACATCTTCGAAATCGATCCTCATACCATCGACAAGACCAGAGTCGCTCTCACCATCGTCGGAGGCAAAATCGTTTATGAAGCCGACCACTAAAGCAAAGTCATTACGAGCCAAGGCTTCGGTATTTCTGTTGTTGGTTTTTGTATTCACTCTGCCTATTCTTCTCGCCTCCTGCCAGAAAAAAGAAGCCACCCTCTCCTTGCTCGTCTGGGAAGGCTACGCCGATCCTTCCTTCGTCCACGCTTTCGAAGAAACTCACCACTGCAAAGTCACCGCCTCCTACATGGGCTCCAGCGACGACCTCGTGGCTAAACTTCGCGGCGGCAGCGCTTCCAACTACGACGTCATCTCTCCCTCGAGCGACGTGGCCTCATCCATCGTTCACGCCGGACTTGCCGAGCCTCTCGACCTTTCCAATATTCCGACTTACTCCGAACTCTCGCCTAAACTCCGCGATCTCCCTCTCGTCAAAGCGGCTGGCCAGACCTTCGGTGTCCCGTTCATGTGGGGCCCGAATCCCTTGCTTTACGACACTACTGCCTTCCCGCAGGCTCCCGATTCCTGGTCCATCTTTTGGGATCCCAAATACAAAGGGAAGATCTCCGTCTGGGACGACCTCTCTACCTTGTATATGGCCGCTCAGCTTCTCGGTTACGACAAGCCCGACCCGGCGCAGCTCTACAATCTGAATGACGACCAACTCGCCGCCGTCAAGGCCAAGCTTCTCACCCTGAAGCCCAACGTCCGCAAGCTCTGGTCGACCGGCGGCGAACTGACCAATCTTTTCGAAAATCATGAAGTCGTTGCTGCCATGGGCTGGCCGCTTATGACCAACCAACTCCGCCAGGCCAACTTCCCCATCGCCGAAACGATTCCCAGGGAAAACACCACCGGCTGGATCGATCACCTCATGATCACGCGCGAAAGTCCTCACAAGGGCCTCGCCTATACCTTCCTCGAATATATGGTTCATGCGCAGACTCAGAAAAAAGTTACCGACGTTACCCACTACACGCCCGCGAATCCCGCCGCCGCCCAATTCATGACTGACGCGCAGAGAAAAGGTCTGCATCTCGACGATCCCGCCGCCTATATGCAGCGCATCTACTTCTGGCAAGACGTTCCGCGCCGCGCCAAGTACATCGAGATCTGGAATGAGGTCAAGGCCGCCCAGTGACCGAACTTGCTCCCAGCTCCGCTCCTTCTGCCGCCAATTCCGCGCAACCTGGTGGCGTGTTGCTCGAGGTGCGCAACGTCGCCAAGCGTTTCGGCGCGCGCGAAGTCCTGAAATATATTTCGCTGCAGATTGCTTCCGGTGAATTCCTCACCCTTCTCGGCGAAAGCGGTTCCGGCAAAACCACTCTGCTCCGCCTGATCGCAGGCTTCGAGCAGCCTACCTCCGGCGAGATCTGGATGAACGGCGCGCGTCTCGACACCCTTCCGCCTTACAAGCGCCGCGTCAACACTGTCTTCCAGCACTACGCTCTGTTCCCCCACCTCTCCGTCGCCGACAACGTCGCCTATGGCCTGCGCGTCTCTGGCGCACCGGCTTCCGAAATTCCCTCCCGCGTTCAAGCCGCACTCGAGCTCGTCAAAATGCAGGAATACGCCGCCACCCGTCCTTCGAGACTCAGCGGCGGCCAGCAGCAGCGTGTCGCCCTGGCCCGCGCGCTAATCAATCGTCCGCAACTTCTCCTGCTCGATGAGCCGCTCTCCGCCCTCGACGCCAATCTTCGCAAGCAAATGCAGTCCGAGCTCAAATCCCTGCAACGCGAACTCGGCATCACTTTCCTCTTCGTCACCCACGATCAGGACGAAGCTATGGCCCTCTCCGATCGCATCGCACTCCTTCGCAATGGCGCGCTGGAACAGATCGCTTCCCCGCGCGAGATCTACGCGCAACCCGCTACGAGTTACACCGCCCAGTTCATCGGCCAAACCAACCTCCTTCGCGCCTCCATCTTCCAGGGAATCGCCGCCGTCGACAATCTCAACTGGCCTGTCACTCTGCCCGATGGCGTGGCTCTCTTCTCTCTCCGCCCCGACGCCATCCACCTCGCCTCGCAAGCCGCGGCCACTCCCTATGCCGTTCGCTTTCGCGCACGCATCATCCAACAAATCTTTTCCGGCCCCACCGAGCAGCTTGAAGTCGACAACGATGGCCAACTCCTCCGCGTCCGCATCCCCGCGCGCGGCCCACTCACCGGCGAACACGACTTCTTCTTCGAGCCCGCCGACGCCATCCTCATCCGCGACTGACCGGCCATGTACTCCCGCACCTACAAAACCATCCTTTCCGCCCCGTCCCTCCTGTGGGTCGCGCTTTTCCTTCTTCTACCTTACACGCTCATGTTCGCGCACAGTTTCTGGCTCGTTCGCGACGGCCTCATCGTCCACGAATGGAACCTTCAGAACTACGCCAAGCTTTTCCAGAATCCTGTGTACGTCGAAGTCCTCTTCCGCACCATGCGGATCGCTGCCAGTGTCACGCTTCTCTCTCTCGCTCTCGGCTATCCGCTCGCCTACTACATGTCCTTCCACGCCGGCCCGCGCAAAGAACTCCTCTATCAACTCGTCATCGTGCCGCTCTGGGTCAGCTATCTCGTTCGTGGCTATGCGTGGAAAACTATTCTCGGCTCCGACGGCGTCCTCAACGGCTTCCTGCAATATCTCCACATCACCCACGAACCCGTCAGCTTCTTTCTGTACAGCCCCTTTGCCGTCGTCCTTACGCTCACCCACATCTACACGCCGTTCGTGTTTCTTCCCCTCTACGCGTCGCTCGAACACATCCCGCGCAATCTCATCGAAGCGTCCCATGATCTGGGCGCCAGCCCGCGCGCCACTTTCTTCCGCGTCATCCTTCCGCTTTCCCTGCCCGGCCTGCTTGCCGGAGCCACGTTCGCCTTCGTCCTCACTCTCGGCGATTTCCTCGGGCCGCTCCTCGTCGGCGGACCCTCCAGCATCATGATTGCCAATATCGTGCAGAGCCTGTTCGGCACCGCTTACGACTGGCCGCTTGGCGCCGCCATCTCCGTTTGCATCCTTCTTCTCACCATTTCTCTTCTCTTTCTCACCGAACGCCTCGAAAAGTGGTGGACCTTCCGATGAGCGCCAACCCTAGATCTTCAACGGGTGGCCTACCCTCTGCGAAGTTTGCGGAGGGCGGGTCCGTTCTTTCGGTGTTCTCCATCATCGTCTTCGCCTTTCTTTACCTCCCCATCGTCGTCCTCATCCTCTATTCCTTCAATCGCGACGGCGGCGGCGGCTTCCCCCCAAAACACCTCACTCTGAACTGGTACGCCCAACTCTTCGCCGACAGTTCCATCTGGGATTCCGCCCTCAACAGCCTCCTCGTCGCTGTCGGTGCCGTCGCTGTCTCCCTCACCCTGGGCCTCCTCGCCGCACTCGCTCTCGATCGTGTCGACTTCCCCGGCAAATCCATCTTCCGCCGCCTGGTCCTTCTCCCACTCATCCTTCCCGGCATCATCACCGGACTCTCCTTATTAATGTTCGCCGTCTCCCTCCACTTTTCACGCAGCCTCACCCTCGTCTTCTTCGGTCACGGCACTGCCCTCATTTCCGTCGCCACCACCGAACTCTTCGCCGGCCTGCAAAAAATGGAGCGTGCCCAAGAAGAAGCCTCCCTCGACCTCGGCGCCACTCCCTGGCAAACCTTCTGGCGCATCACGCTACCGAATCTTCGCCTTTCGCTCATCGCCGCCGGCCTACTCGTCTTCACGCTCTCCATGGACGAAATCGCCGTCACCTTCTTCCTCATCGGCAGCGACAATACCCTCCCTCTCGAAATCTGGGCGCGCCTCCGCCGCGGTATCACTCCCGAAATCAATGCTATCTCCACGCTGATCTTTGTCGTCTCTGTCATCCTTATCCTGATCTGGTACCGCATCCGCACCCGCACCATCGGCCCCGAAGCCCGCGAACTCCTGGAGCGCCCCTGATGCCTCCATTTTTCAATCTCGTCATCCCGAGCGAAGCGAGGGATCTCTCGTCGCGTTTTTTGGAGTGCGGCGATTTATCGCCGCTTTTGCAGTCTCAACCACAACGACAAAGCTCTTGCTCGGCGCATACCCAAACGGCTTGCCATCGTGAGAAGCGCATATCTTGCGCGGGCGGAGCAACGGGGGTCGGAGCTTTAGCTCCGGCGTTAAAGCTTGGCAACACCTGGGCTTTAGCCCCTGAAGAAACTCTTCTCGCTGACGCGGCATTCCGGAGGACTCATGTCTCACTCTCGTCGTGACTTCATCAAATTCGTTGTCGCCGGCTCGGTCGCCTCTGGCTGCCCCATCGACGCAGCCCTCCTCGTCAATCGCGATGAAGATGACTTCCGCGGCACCGAGCTCCAAGGCGAACACTTCAACATCTGCCACCAGGTCCGCGACGGCCACTCGTTCGCCACGCCCAACGCGACACGTAATGTCGAAGTCGTCATCATCGGCGGAGGCATGGCCGGGCTTTCCGCCGCCTACTTCCTGCGCAACAGGGATTTTCTGCTCCTTGAAAAGGAAGATCACTTCGGCGGCAATGCCTACCAGGAAGAATTCGCCGGTCAGGCCTACTCCACCGGCGCCGCTTATGATTTTCGAGGCTCCTACAGCGACCAACTCGCCAAAGAGATCGGCCTCAACCTGCTCCCGATCGACATGCCCGATCCCACCATCGACAACGGTGTCTATACGCCAGACACCTGGCGCTCCGGCCTTTCTCAGCTTCCTTATTCCAGAGCCACTGTCGCCAGCTTCAAGAAATTTGCCGACGACGTGATGAAGCTCGACCCGCGCAAAAATATCAACGAGCTCGACGCCAAGCCTTTCACCGAGTTCACCAGTAATTACGCTCCCGAAATCGCCAAATGGTGGGACGCCTACGGCCTGTCCAACTGGGGCGCGGTCACTGAGGACACGTCCGCCTATATCGGCGTGTTCGACGCGCAGTACCTCATCAAGGGCGAAGACATCACCCGCGTCATCCTCCCCGGCGGCCTCGGCTGCATTTCCAAAAAACTCGTCGAAGTGATGCAACCCAAATACGGCGAACGCATGCTCGGCGGCGCTACCGTCGTTGCCATCGTCCCGGACTCCAACGAAGTCCGCGTCACCTACTCGCACCAGGACAAGCTGACCACCGTCTCTGCGAAAGTCGCAATCATTTGCGCGCCCAAATTCATCACTTCGCGTATCGTCGCCGGCCTGCCCAACGACCAGGAGCAAGCCATGCGTCGCATGCGCTACGCTCCCGTCCCCATGATCAACATGATTTTCGACAAGCCCATCTACCGCAAAGGCTACGACAATTGGTGCCCCGGCAATTCCTTCACCGATTTCATCGTCGCTGATTGGACCATCCGCAATCAGCCCAACTATCACCCGAAGTATGAAATCCTCACTTTCTACACCACGCTCCGCGAATCCGAACGCGAACTTCTCCTCGAAGATGAAGACTGCAAGGAATTCGCCGGCAAGTGCCTCAAGCAGTTCCAGAAACTGCTACCCGAATTCCGCGTCGATCCCATCGAGATCCAGGTCTATCGGCGCGGCCACGCCATGATGATGGCAGTCCCCGGCCAGTTCACGAAAAATCGCATGATCGCGTCGCGCCCCATGGATCGCATCTTCTTCGGCAACTCCGATTCCGGCGGCCCCGAATCCCTCACCACCGAAGCCGTGCGCATTTCCCACGCCGCCGCTGGATGGGCTGAACTCACACTCGCCGGCAAACCCGGCGCCGCCGACCTGGCCCACAAAGCCCTAACCGAAGTCACCTTCTGATTTTGGAGTGCGGCTTGCCCCGAGTTCATCGAATGGACGATTTATCGCCGCTTCTCAGATCTAAAGCGCCGCAACCAAGATTTCCTTGCTGACTCCCGCATAATATAAAGTCATTCTGACCACAAAGAAGATTGCTTCCAGAAGGCGGTGATCAGTCGCGGACGGCGACGCATGCGACGTAGCGTTCGTCGCGCTGCTTCGCTCA
>Ga0335077_10000796_pt1 | contig 35973 bp, 24 predicted proteins | sample Lox_Sample_31_FD_207151 | JGI IMG/M metagenome (GOLD analysis project Ga0335077, IMG submission 207151) | Soil microbial communities from Loxahatchee National Wildlife Refuge, Florida, United States - Lox_Sample_3.1 | ecosystem: Environmental > Terrestrial > Soil > Wetlands | place: USA... | reverse complement strand
CCATGAAATGCCAATACACCGCGGTGTTGTCGAAAATGCTGCGCCGCATCGCGCTGCGCTTGACGGCCAGGCGGTGCGCCAGATACGCCAGCGCCAACAGGCCGGCCAGCACGTGCAGCGCATGCATGGACGTCAGGACATAAAAGAACGAGCTGTTCGGGTTCGTCGCCAGGTAGATTCCCTGCTGCCGCAGATCCAGCCACGCGCGATATTGCCCCGCGCAGAATCCGCATCCCAGCAACATTGTCAATGCAACCCACGCGCCCGCTTTGGGCATTCCTTCGCCCCCGCGCAAAATACGTCGTGCGATCTCCAGCGTTGCGCTGCTCGCCAGAAGAAACAATGTGTTCACGTACAGAATCGGCGGCAGGACCAGATGGCTCCAATCCGCCGTTCCCTCGCGCACGAAAAGCGCGCTGGTGAAGGCCGCGAAGCTCATCGTAATCGCAAACACGCCCACCCAGATCCCGCTCGAGGAAGTGCGCCGGGCGCTCGGCGTCACTCGGGCGGCGGCCTCCTTCGGCGGGAGTGCATTGGCATGCGAACTGACCGGCGTTGCTATCGATGAAGACATAATCTCCTTGGACGGATGTGCGGCGCGAGCGTCAGCTCTCGCACCGCACCCGTCATTTAGTCACCGCTCGCTGCGACCACCTGCTCTGGCGAATCCTGCATCACGAAGTCGCCCTTCGATCCCTTGACTCCGTATTGATATGGATCGTGATAAACGATCGGATGTTTTCCTCCAAAGTTATTCCACGGCGGCGGCGAAGGAATCGACCACTCCAGCGACGTCGCGTTCCATGGATTTTCCGTCGCCGGCTTGCCCCTGAACCGGCTGTAGATCAGGTTGTACAGAAAAACCAGTTGGCCCGCGCCGGTAATCAGCGCGGCGATCGTCACAAACTTGTGCCATCCCATATACGGCGCCATGAAATCATCCACAAACGATTGATACCGCCGCACGTTGCCGATCAATCCCAGGTAGTGGAACGGCATGAAAATGCAATACGCGCCCACAAACGTGATCCAGAAGTGCAGCTTCCCCAGCGGCTCGCTCATCATTCGCCCGGTCATTTTCGGAAACCAGAAATACGTCCCCGCAAACACGCCGAACAACGACGCCACGCCCATCACCAGATGGAAATGCCCCACCACGAAGTAAGTCGCGTGCAGGTAAATATCGATGGAAGGTTGCGCCAGGAAGAATCCGCTCACCCCTCCCGCCACGAACATCGAGATGAATCCCAGCGCAAACAGCGACGCGCTGTTGATCTGCAGGTTCGAGCCATACAGGCTCCCCAGCCAGATCAGCGTCAACACCGTCGCCGGAATCGTAATCGTCAGCGTGGGAAACGAAAATGCCAGCGACGACAGCGGGTTCATCCCGCTGACGAACATGTGGTGCCCCCAAACCATGTAGCTCAGGAACCCGATCGACATCATCGAATAAATCACCACTCTCGCGCTCAACAGCGGCTTGCGCATGCTGTTCACCAGGATGTGCGACACGATCCCCATCGACGGCAGGATGGCAATATACACTTCCGGATGTCCGAAGAACCAGAACAGGTGTTGCCATAGCAGTGGCGACCCGCCCGAGTGTGGCTGTAACCGGTCGCTGATCACCAGCCCGCCGGGAATAAAAAAACTCGTTCCCGCATGGCGGTCCAGAATCAGCAGGATGCACGCCGGAAACAGCACCGCAAACGCCAGCAACGCGATGCACGAGGTGATGAACCATGCCCAGGTGCACAGCGGCATGCGCATCAGCGTCATGCCCTTGGCCCGCAAATCCAGCGTGGTGGCAATGAAATTCAACGCGCCCAGCAATGACGCCACGCAAAAAATAGCGATCGAAATGCCCCACAGACTCGCGCCCCACTCCATCCCCGGCCCGGCGTCTTTTCCCACCGCGCTCAGCGGCGCGTATTCCGTCCAGCCGGCGATCGGCGGACCGTCTGGAATGAAAAACGCCAGCATCAACACCACCCAGGCCACGAATGTCGTCCAGAACGACATCATGTTGAATCGCGGAAAGGCCATATCCTCCGCGCCGATCTGGATCGGCAGGAAATAGTTTCCAAACGCCGCAAACGGCGCGTTCGTCAGCACGAAAAATACCATCAGCGTTCCGTGCATGGTCAGCAGCGACAGGTAATACTCCGGCGTCATCACCCCGCCAGGCGCTCCATTCTTCGAAAACAATTCTAGTAACGGAATTTTCGCGTTCGGCCACACCATGTGAATGCGCATCAGCCACGACAGGATCATCCCGGTGAACACCGCCGCCAGCGCCAGCGCGTAATATTGCTTCCCGATTACTTTGTGATCCAGGCTGAAGACGTACTTCCGCAGGAATCCTTGCGGCGGTGCATGTACGTGCGCTTCCTGTACCGAAGCTTCCTGCATCGCTTCACCTCGCTCGAAATCAACCGCCTACTGCGCTGCTTGTTCCTTCAGCCACTTCTCGTAATCTGCTTCCGACATCACGTTCAGATATGCCTTCATGTTGTAGTGCCCCAGCCCGCACAATTGCGTGCAGACAATCTCGTACTTGCCGATCTTGGTCGCCGTAAAGTGCAGCGATAGATCCAGTCCTGGCACGAAATCCTGCTGCAGCCGCAACTCGCGCACATAGAACGAGTGGCCCACATCCTTGGCATGCATCAGCAGTTGCACTTCGCGGTTTACCGGCACCACCAGTTCGCCCGACACAATGTCGTCGCGGGCTTCCACTTCATTGGCGGGATCCAGTCCAAAGTAGTTCTGGTTCCCTTCATCGATCTTGTCGGGATGGATCAAGCCGAATTTTCCGTCAGGGCCCGCATAGCGGAAGTAATACGCAAACTGCTCCGCCTGCACCTGCACCTGGAGGGCATTCGGTTTGGGAGACGTGAAATAGACTTGCGCCCACGCTTTCTGCCCCATCACGCCTAGCGCCAGTACTTCCGTTCCCACCAGCACGAATGCGGCGATCACTGCTACCTTCGCTCCGCCGGGAAAACTTTTGAGCGGGCTTCCCTCCTTGCGGTTGGTGAAGCCCCACACAAAGACGGCTAGAACGATTTGGGCGCCGACAAACGAGAGCCCGGCTTCCAGCATGGTGTCGTGCAGTTGCTGATCGATCGCCCGCCCGTGCGTTGAGATGTCTTCCGGCAACACGAACATATGCGTCACGATCGGGTACGCCGAAAGGACAGCTATAACGACAAGCACGATGGCTAGCAGTTTTCCCATTCGTCTTCGCCTCCGCCCCCATCGGGAGCGATTTCACCAGCCGTTTCCGTTTTCGAATTCGCTGATCTTTTAATACGGCTTCGCCTTGAAGACAAACGTGATCGTCTTCGCTTCACTGCCGCTGATCGTCACTTCCTGCGATTGGTCTCCATACGACTCGTGCCACGCCGTCACCGTATACTTCCCCGGCGGCAGATTCGGCAGCGAGAATGTCCCACCGTCGCCGGTTACCACGTAGTGCGAGTTCTTCAGCACCGCAAAGTTGCCGTGCATCCACGGGTGCACGTTGCACTTCACCGGAAAGATTTCCGCCTTGTCGTACTTTTCGCTGATCGCCGGTGTCCCCGGCGGCTGTGATTTGTTCCATTCGCGGTTGATCTTCGGCAGCGGGTGGATGTTGTGCGAGGTTTGGTCTTCGTTCTGGATCTTGATTTCCTGGTTCACCTGAAACGCCAGCACGTGCGGAATATACCGGCACCCCTTCTGCGTGAACACCGCGGCGGTGGACGGAACCGCGTCATCCGGCGCACCCGCCGATATGTATACCACCACGTTCTCCAGCGAGTTCCCCGCTCCCGTAACCACCGTTTCCGCCAGCGGTGGCGTGGTGTACATCTTCGCGCACGAGGGCTCCTTCGACATGTCGATCGGCTTCATCTTCGCGGGCGTTCCTTCATACGTCACTTTCCCGCTGATGGTGCCTCCCGCCGGCGGTCCCGCCTTCGCTGCCGCGGCAACCACTAGCATGGCCAGCCCCACTACGACTACCTGCTTCGTTCGCATTGCCATTTCCTCCTGAAAATTCTTCGCCCGCTTACGGCTTGATTCCGGACCCGGTGTTCGTATTTTCCACTTTCTTTGCCGCAACGATGGCCTTCCCTTCCGGCGTGCTTTCCCACAACGCCAGTTCGGGACTCGGGTTGTTGTATTGCAGCGTCCGCAGATAGTGCACCAGGTCCCACGCATCTTCCGGCTTCACTACGTCCGCAAAAGACGGCATCGGCGTGCCGTCGAGGCCGGTCATGAAAATCCGATAAAGGTCGGCGTTCGTTTTGCCGCACTTGGAGCGATTGTCGCTGGTGAAATTGTACGGCCGGATTGGTTGGTCGTTGCTGTCGGTCAGCGTCGATGCCGACGGGCCATCGCCGCGTCCTTCTTGCCCGTGACACTTCCAGCATTCCAGTTTTTGGTAGCGTTCCCCGCCGTGCTTTATGCTTTCGATCGTCAGCTTGGGTTCCGCTGGAATCTCAATCGGCGTGCCCGGCTTTTCCGTTACCCACCGCGCAGAGAACGTCTTGATGAACGCCACCAGGTCCGCTCGATTTTGCGCCGTCAGCGTGATCCAGCTGGGCATGTTCGTGAAATTAAATCCACGCCCGATCGAATTGTACAGGTCGGAGTCCAACGGCAAAGTTCCCGTCGGCGTTGAGCGGCACTTGAACACCGCCGCCACGAAATTGCGCGGCGTCGGCGTCACGTACGGTGCGTTTTCTCCGTCGCCGTTTCCGCGCGCTCCGTGGCATCCCCAGCAGTAGCGGTAGTACAGCTCCGCACCGGCATGCGCATGCCCGGCCAGATCCCCGATATGCGACTCTTCGTTCGGATTGGGCTTGGCCGCCGGCGCCTGGTCTAACTGGGCCATCAGCCCGAAAGGGAGCACCAGCGCGATCGCTGCATTCAAGCAAAACTTTTTGATCGTTTTGTTTGCCATGATCTCTCTCCCCTCAGAATGCAAAGTCTATGCCGAACATCAGGCTGCTGCTCGTCAGGTCAATTGGGAGCCCGGTGGTCGGCGACAACAGGATGTTTTTCTGCCACACGATCGAGTATTCGTTGTGGAACGCCAGTCCGGCGCGGCTGTTAATGAACGGGTAGTACCGGAATCCGAATGTTAAGGCATCCACATTCCCGGTGTTGCCGGGGTTCGACGACAACGCCTGTTGGGACATGCGGATCAATTCGTACCGGTTGACGAAAATCATCTGCGGGTTGAAGTTGTAATGCGTCTCAAATAATCCGCCGTTCCAGGAAGGAGCGTGTGCCCCGCCCGGCAGCCCCGCCGTGCCAAGATACGTCGGCGTGTTCGTGCCCAGGTAAACGCTGTCGTGTCCGTAGAAGTACATGGTGGTCACGTCCAGCTTGTGCAGGTACCACATGCCGATCAAGCCCACGCGGTAGTATGGCTGGTTGCCGATCCCTGTCCCGTTGATCGGCGCTCCATCGTTATTCGGATCGTAAAAGCGCGCGTACGTCGACGCCTGCCCCAGATAAGCAAACCCTCCCACGCGCTGCAATCCAAGGCTGCCAATCTCAAACGCGCGGCTGGCCGCGAAAAAAGCCTCGTACGCCCGGCCTGCTGCGCCGCCGTTGCCTGCCTGATAATCCGGATTGCCGTCCGTGCCGCTTAACAGCGACGCGGAGACGCGTGTTCGGTCATCCGCCGAATGCCCCATCCATTCCACGCCAATCTGGTTGTCTCCGATCCCAAATGTGTAGGATGTTTCTGCCATTCCCGGTGCCACCCACGGCTGGAAGTGGTAGTTCTGGTAAAAACCGCCGTTACTCGACAGCGTCAGAATTCGTTTCTCGGAAAGCAGGTTATCCAGCTCGAACTTTCCGACCTTGATGTTGAACCATGTCGAATTCAGGATGTTGCTGAAACGCACGTTCGCTGATTCGAAGTGGAAGGCCCCGGTTTCATCGGACGACGGCACCAGTAGGAAGCTGTAATTTTTCGCCAGCGTCCCCGCCGTCAGCATGTCCATCCCGGTGTAATCGAACCCTTGTGTCTTTATGTTCTCAAGAGTGGTGTTCTCCCCGTTCACTCCGGTGACCGATTGGTTGTTCAGGGTCTCCAGATGCCAGTTCGGCGTGATACGCAGGGCGATCGGCCAGTACGCTGGGCTCTGGAAAATAGGAGCGTCCCGATCGTTGCCCATTTGATAGCCGTTGTCTTTGAACTGCTGACCAAACGGGCTCAGCTTCGGCCATGCCTCATGACAAGACGAGCAAGGCATGCCGTACTTCCTGGCGAACGCCGGGATCGCGTTCGCCGCGCTGCAATTCACCATCAGCATTCCGACGGAAAAAAGTATCATGCCCCAGAATCGGACGAGTCCGGTCCGGGTATTTCCGGTGCAGGGTCGAGCCATACTGCCTCCTCTAAACGCGTGAACGTAACGTCGAGCAGACAACTGGTCTTTTATTTTTCAGTTTTGCTAGGGAGTGTTTACGAAGAAACACAAAGCGCGGCGGGCGTCCGTCCACTCCCCCAAAGAGCGACAGACATTCAGACGATAGGGCGCTTCACCGCACTCACCGGGTTTCGCTCCGGCCTCCTCCGTCAAAAGAAGCCTGATCGATTTCCCGAATCCCTGAACCGTCCGGGATGCTACTCCCGCTGCCGCGGTGAACGCAAGACTTTTCTTTTACAAATCGAAATTATTTTTCCTTGCGGGTCATGGTACGCGCGGATTTCCGCGATCAAATTTGACAGCGGCGGCCCGCTTCGCGTAAACCAGATGCTTCGCCCATGTTTAGTTTTTTTAGCCGCGCTCGAGAACAGAAGCAGCCGTTCGGCCGCCCCTCACCAGACCGCATCGCCCTGTTATTGCTTGCCCTTACCTTCCTCGCTCTTCCACGGGTCAGCCACTCTTCTCCGCAAAAGCCTCTCACCACTCCGGGCCTCACCCGCGAATTCTCCGCTTCGATTTCTGATGTCCGCCAGGCCGTCAGCGCCACGCAGAGTGACCGTATCATCCACGGCACGCTCGTCTTCGACAAGGAACCCATCCTCACCGGCGCCGAGGCCATCGCTTTCACGAATCTCTTCGAACCCTGGACCGGCCCCGGTGAGGTCTACTACAAAATCCGCAAGGGCGCGGTCGCTCCGCGTCATTTCGTCGCCACCGGCGATCAAGGCACCATCGGCGTTCGTTACGTCGTCATCCCCGTCGACGCCAACCGCACGCGCGTACGCATTGACGCCGTGTACGTCGAGACCGCTCATCGCGAAGCTCATCCTTCCGACGGCAACGTCGAAAAAAGCGAAATGAAGGAAGTCAAAGACGCTCTGGACTCGCTGCTGCAGGCGGAAATGGACGCGGCGGATGCCCGCCGCCGCGAGCAGAGCGCTGAACTCGTGCGCCAGAGCTACACCCGCCAGCGCGAAGATGAATCCACGCGCCTCGAAAAAGCGAACAGCGAAATCAAGGATCTCGAGCAGGAAATCATCTCCGTTCGCCACGAAATCCAGCGTCGCGTCAAAGCCCCGGGCGCCGATCTGAAGGCCGCTCCCTTCCAATCCGCCGCCAGCCTGAAAACTCTGGCTGCCTACACAGACGTCGTCATCCTCATCGTCACTCCTCACTGGCTGGGCGTCGAAACGCCGGAAGGCCAGCGCGGTTGGCTGCCCATTTCCCAACTGGAGCAACTGCCGTGATGAAATCCTTGGCAGCGCGATTTTTTCTCATCGTGGGCCTGGCGTCATTCTATTCGCCCCAGTCTGCAGCCCAAGCCGTCCCATACGCGCGCAGTTTCTCTCAGCCCAAGCCGCAGATCGAAGACGCCCTCAAGTCCTTGCAGGCGTTTTCCGGCCAGAAACTCCCCATCCTCGACGGCTTCGTCGCTCCCACTTCCAAACCGCTCGATCGCTACGAGCGCGGCTTCTACCAGTTCTCCATCGAAACCGTCCCCGGCGATAACGGCGCCACCATCGTTCGCCTTTCCGCGAAAATCACCGCGTGGTACGCCGATCGCGACGTCACCAAGTCCGGCTACGAAGTGCTTCCCTCCAACGGCCGCCTCGAACTCGATTTCCTGGACCGCCTTCAGGAAAAACTTACCGGCAAACCCGTCGATCCTCCCGCCACACTCAACACCCGCGTCGAGGCGCCGCGCGCTAAACTCGATCTTACCGGCGTGCCCGGTGCCGTCACTCCCGTTCCTAATCCCACGGCGAAGACTCCCAGCGAAGTCGCCGAGCTGCGCAGCCAGCGCGTCATTCAGGAACGCCGCGTTCAACAACTTTCCGCCGAATTGCAGAACCTCAAAGAAATCCAGCACAATCAGGCGCATCCTCCTGACCTGATCGTGGTCAGCAAATCCGGCACGCCCGTTTACTCGAAACCATCCGAAGCCGCTCGTGTGCTCTTCCACGCTTCCGCCAACGACGAATTCACATACCTCGACGCCGACGACCCTTGGATCCACATTGAAATCTCGGGTGACGCGCGCGGCTACATTCGCCAGGGCGGGGTACTTTTGCCCGAACACCTTGCTCAGAAAATGGTTCACGACGAAGGAACTCCCGAGGCCAAATTCAAGGGCTTCCATATCGAACGCCAGGAATCCAGCACCTTTCCCGGCGATTGGGCCCCGCTCAAGGGAAAAACCGTAAAAATCTACACCGTTCAGCCCGTCTCCCAGGATCAACGCGAGAGCGGCCCCGCGGCCCGCTTGAACTTCACCTTGGCGTTATTCGAAGCCGGCGCCTCGGAAGCCGCATCCCTGAGCGCCAAGCCCGATGGTATCGTCGTGATTTTCGACGCCGCCGACGGCGGTATTGCCAGCGCCGCTCTCGCCGATATTCAGAGCTATGTATCCGGTTCGCTCAGCCGCGACAAATTCCTCGCGCTGTGCAACCTTGATCCCAACGAAGCGTTTCGGCCCGCTCCCAAGCCCTAGCGAATGTTTACCCGTAAATTTTTCTGCTGTTCGCCGCCCCTGCTTTTGAAATACCTTTAACTCACGCACCTCTCAGGAGCTCACATGCCGATCACTGCAGCCATCGCTGGACTGGGGTTTGTTGGACGCGCCCATCTCGACGCTCTGCGGCGCCTCGGTATCTCCGTTCGCGGTATCCTCGGCAGCACTCCCGAACGCTCTAAAGTCGCCAGCGAAGCCTTCGGACTGTCTCGCGCCTATCATTCTCTCGAGGAATTGGCCGCCGACGATTCCCTTCAAGTCGTGCATCTTTGCACGCCGAATCATCTCCATTTTCAGGAAGCCGGCCAATTGCTGCGCGCCGGAAAACATGTCCTTTGCGAAAAGCCTCTCGCGCTGGATTCCCGCGAATCCGCCACTCTCGTCTCGCTGCTCAAGGAAACCGGGCGCGTCGGCGCGGTCGCCTACAATCTCCGCTACTATCCGCTCTGCCAGGAGTCCCGCTCGCTGGTTCGCAAAGGCGCCATTGGCCAGGTCAAGCTGGTTCATGGCAGCTTTTTGCAGGATTGGCTGCTCTTCCCCACCGACTGGAACTGGCGCCTGGAGGCCAAACTCGGTGGTGAACTTCGCGCCGTCTCCGACATCGGTACGCATTGGCTCGACCTCGCCATGTGGCTCACCGATTCGAAAGTGTCAGATCTCTGCGCGGACCTCCATACCGTTCTCCCCTCGCGCCGCCGCCCCAAGGGTCGCGTGGAAACATTCCAAAAAGCCGGCTCCGCCGAAACCGAAGAAGTCATGATCACCACCGACGATTACGCCTCTGTTCTTCTTCATTTCGAAAATGAGGCCCGCGGTGTCATGACCGTCTCCCAGGTCAGCCCCGGCCGCAAAGCCCGCTTGTGGTTTGAAATCGACGGCTCCGAAGGTTCGCTCGTCTTCGACTCGGAGTCGCCCAACAATCTCTGGATTGGCCGCCGCGATCGCGCCTGTGAAGTGCTGCCGAAGGATCCCGCGCTGCAGACCCCCGAATCGCGCGGCTATGCCGCCTATCCCGCTGGACACCCCGAAGGCTATCCCGACACGTTCTTCCAGCTTTTCAAGGATTTTTACGCGTATCTTGCGAAGGGCGATCTGGCCGCGCCGCGCACCTTCCCCACGTTCGAAACCGGCCATGACGAACTGGCTCTTTGCGAAGCCATCGCGGAAAGCGCTCAGAAAAAAGCCTGGGTCAGTGTCAGCGCGTAATTCCCGCCCGCCTCATTTCAGTGCGCTGGTGGATTCCCGCACCACCAGTTCCGCCGGAATTTTTCGCCGGATCACCGGCACGTCCCGCTTCTGATCCACCGACTTGATCGAATCCAGCATAATCGCCACGCTCATCGACCCCATCGCTTCCATCGGCTGCCGCACCGTCGTCAGCGACGGCACGGAAAGGCCGGCCTGCGCCACGTCGTCGAACCCGATCACCGAACAATCTTCCGGGACGCGCAGCCCTTTCTGCCTTAGTGCCCGCAACGCTCCCAGCGCCGTCATGTCGTCGTAAGCCATCAGAGCGGTAAACGTTTTACCCTGCCGCAACAGTTCCGTCGTCAAGCGCACGCCCGCTTCAAAGCTGGAATTGGGGTCCAGCGATTCCGGCAACTCCGCGACCTGTTTCGCATCCAGCTTCAATCCGACCGCATTCGCAAACCCGCGAATCCCTTTCCATCTCTGCCCGCTGCTGGTCAGCGCCTTCGGCCCGCGCAGAAACGCAATTTCGCGATGCCCCAGCCGGTACAGATGCTCGAGCGCCAGCGCCGCTCCCGCTTCATTGTCCACGGAAACCGTGCTCATCGTATCGACTTCGTATGCTCGCCCCGCGATCACCGTCGGCACTTGCCTGGCCGTCAGGTCCGCCAGCAACTTGATATCTGTCACCAGCCAGTTTGCGATGATGATCAATCCTTCCACGCGCCGGTCCAGCAGCATTTCCAGATAACGTTCGAATCGCTGCGGCTCGTTGTGGGCGTCTGCCAACAACGACAGATAGTTCGCCTGGTACAGCGAATTCTCCAGCCCGCGCAGGATTGGCGTGCAGAATGGATCCGTGATGTCGAACACCATCACGCCTACAATGTTCGAACGCTGGCTCCGCAGCGATCGCGCCAGCGGATTCGGCCGGTAGCCCAGTTTTCTCGCCGCCACATGGATCCGTGCTTTCGTTTCTTCCGGAATGTACCGCGACAGCGGCGCGCTGTTCAGCACGATCGATACTGTCGAAGCCGAATACCCGCTCTCGCGTGCCACGTCGCGGATCGTCGAGGCGCCACTTCTCCGCATGGGTCGTACCTCATTTCTGCGCGGGATATTCGTAACGCAAATTTGCCGGCATGCGGTCCGAACGCGAGCGCGTGTTGTAGTTGAACTCGTACCCCAGATGCTCGGGGTCGAGCGGGTACTCCTGGCCTTCCGGATACGGGTAGGCAATCCAACCATGGTGCGGCAGCGGTTCCACTGTGAACGCGTTGGCCGCATAAAAATCGAGATCTTTCTCGAATCCATCCGCATAAAAAAAGTAATCGCGCACCCAACCCTGAGGCAGCGCCGGCAGCGAAGCCGGATCAAATTCCAGCTCCACCCCTTCTCCCGAACTGAACACAGCGAATTTATCGTCCGACTTCGACAGCAGCGTCTTTACATCGCCGTAGCGTGTGTAATTCCCGGCTGCCCGCGCATACGGCCCGCTCAGGCTTCTTCGCGAAAACGAATAGACCGTATCGCTCGCCGGTTGCAAGCGCATTTCTTCCGGATAGCCCAGAAACGCTAGTTCCGCCGTCGCCAGCGGCACTGCACTCACCCGGATGTCCCGCACTTCCGGGGTCTGATCGATGCGCACGTCGTCCCAATAAATCTTCAGATTCGTCACGATGCGAATCCGCCGCGTTCCCGCCGGAATCTTTCCCGTCAGGTCCGTCACCATCGTTCGTGCCAGCCCCGCGGGGAATCCCATGTCGTCCACCACGCGCACCCACCTGCCTTGCCCATCCTGCACTTCCACATACGGCGCGATCACCTTGATCCCCGCCTGATCCGCAGCGTACATCGAGGTTGCCGTGAAATAATCCGTGTAGCCATCAAACAACAATCGTAGCGGCTTGTTCGCGTCCCAATTCCCCAGTTCCAGTTCGATCCAGTGCAACTTCGCGAATCCCGTGAACGGCTCGTCCGCAAAATCCGTCACGTATTTCCGGTCATGCTTTGCCAGCAATGGCAGCACGTCCTTGCCCTTGTCGTCCCACGCCCCCGCCGGCACCCGCGTATTCTGCGTCGCAATCACCCGGAATTCCGGAAACGGCGGATTGCTCACGAACCGTTCATTCGCATTCACCTCGATATTCCCCGGATGATCGATCGCCAGCAGTTTCACCTTGTCGAGATACACCGTCTCTTCCATTGGCTCCAGGAACCGGAAACTCAGCCGCCCATTTTTCGCCCGCACGCTCTTCGCCGGCACTTTCAGATATTCGTCGGGGTCCGGCACGTCGCGTTCTCCCGGCGCAATCCAGTGCCCCACCACGGCCGGCCCAATCATATCCGCGATGAATTCGTATTCTTTGCCGTTCCAGCTGAACAAAATCGGGCACGAACTCCCGCGCCGGTCCAGTTCCCCGATCGATTGCGATTTGTTGGCCGCCAGATCGATCTCGTCCTGCGGCACTCCCGTCGGCCACAGCATCCGCACCGCATCCGTAACTTTCTGATCGCCCAGTCCCACCAGCAGTGTCCCGGAATTCTGGCTCAAATATCCCGAAGCGCCCGCTATTTCGAATTTCTGGTACAGCGCGCCGGCGTAAAGCTCCAGCTTCGTTCCAATTCCGCTCTTGTTGTCGTTCAGCGCCTTCAAGTCCAGCTGCATCCAGTGATTCTTGTTTGCGCCGACATTTTCCAGCACCACCGGCGTGCCCTCTGTCTGGGTAATTACGAAATCCGGACTGCCGTCCTTCTTCAGATCGGCGGTGGCCAGTGCCCGCGGCTGCTTCAGCTTCACGCCGTCCAGCTGCAGCTGCTTCGTCACGTCCGTCCAACCCGCGTCGCCGCGATTTCGCAGTACGCGAATCTCTCCGCCATTCGCTCCTTCGCCCACCGCCGCCAGGTCCAGCCAGCCATCATTGTCGTAATCCACCCACGTGATGCCCCAGCCCTGCTTCCACGCAAAATCCGGCAGCTTCACCCGCTCCAGTTTCTTGCCTTGCACATTCCTCCACAACGTAAGCCCGGGCGCTCCGGTGTGCGTAAACGCCACATCCATCCAGCCATCTTTATCGAAATCAAAAACCGTAACGCCCACCGCCGGCGGCAAACCTTCTTTCCCAAAATCGATTCCCGGCAACGCCGAAAACTTTCCTTCCCGCGGATTCAGATAGATCGCGGCGCCCGTCGCCCCGCCGGCCAGCACAAAATCGATCGCGCGATCGTTATTGAAATCCGTTACCGCAACTCCCGCGCCCGTCGCGTTCACGCCCAATCCCGATTCTTCCGACACATCCGTGAACGTCGAATTCCCGTTATTCCGCCACAACTTGTTCTTCCGCTTCGCTTCTCCCGCTGGCAGCGGCTCCATCGTGACGTACAAATCCAGGTCCCCGTCATGGTCGTAGTCCACGAACGCCGTCGACACGCATCCTTTCTCGCGCTGGATCCCCACTTTTTCCGTCACGTCCGTGAATTTCGTCCCGCCATCGTTGTGAAATAATCGCACTCCATCTGCTTCGCATACCACCAGGTCGGTCAGGTTGTCATTGTCGAAATCGCCCGCCGTGCACCCAAAACCCTGCCCCACCCCGCCCAAACCCATCTTCGCTGTTACCTCTTCAAACTTCCCGTTCCCGACGTTGTGCAATAACCGGCTGTTCTCTCCGCCCGCTCCCGCCAGAAACAAGTCCGGCTTCCCATCGTTGTCGAAATCCAGAAAACACGCGCCGCGGCTCGGCCCAATCGCCGCAGCCGCCTTCTCTGCTCCGCCCGCCACCAATTTCGCCACTAGCGGCTCCTGCGTATAGTGCACAGGGATTTCCGTCGGCGCCGTGCCCTCCGCTCCACGAATAAACTCCGCCAGCGAGAATTTCCCCTGATCCCCGTAGCCTGCCCCGAATGGAGTTCCCAGCTTTTCCTGAGTGATCTTTTGGAAGCGTTTCATCGCTTCGCGCGCCGCCTCCGCCGCGCCTTTCCTTTGGTACGCGCGCGCCATTCCGAATTGCGCCGAGGCGTGATAAGGCGCTATCTCCAGCGCTTTCTTGAACGCCGGAATCGCCTCGTCGTATTTCTGCAACTGGGACAGCAGAAATCCTTCGAAGTAATACGCGTCTGGTTCGTCTGGCGCGATCGTCTCCACGTGCTGGAACGCCACAATTGCTTTTTCCGGTTCCGCCGAGTCCTTAAACGCCAGGCCCAGGTTGTACCAGGCGTACGGATCGCTCGGCAGTTCCTTGGTGGCCTGCTCCAGCGCCGCGCGCGCCGGTTCCAATTTTTGCTGCGCCAGCAGCGCAACTCCCAGGTTCAGCCGCGCCCCCGAAAATTTCGCATCCACTTTCAGTGCCTGCTCAAACAGTTTCTCCGCTTCTGCAGACTTCCCCTGATTCATGTGCGCCACACCCAGCGTATTCAAACGCAGCGCCTCCGGCGAAGTCTTCGCCGCATCCGCGGCCGTCCGTGAATGCATGGGAAATGTCGCAGCGAGTCCAAGGACCGTCAAAATGGCGGCGGCGAAAAAGGCAGCAACCGAGTGTCTGTGCACTGTTTGCCTGAATCCCATCAAGGAGAGTTCTTTCCGGACGCGGGCTGGCCTTGCTGCGGCCAGCCCTACCGATTGTGTTGGCTGCCCGGATTATCGTCAACCGTTTTTGTCTACGGCTCTCTCCCCATGATCTCGGCCGTTTCGGAAGAAATGAAACAATCGGCACTGCCGCCGCTAACGTACCAACGCGATCTCCGCGGCGTTTCTCTGGCGCACCTGCCGCAGTTCCTCCGCGTGGCGCGTTGCAGTTTCAGCCTGCTCCGAGTTTATCTGCCTGCGCAAGTCACTCAAGTATTCGTCTCCCCGATGATCTCCCGCCAGCGACCCTGCCAGAATCCACCCATACGCTGCGGTCGGGTCCTTCGCCACTCCTCGCCCCGTCATGTAGAGAAATCCCAGCTTGATTCGCGCTCCGGTGTTCCCCTGCTCCGCAGCTTTCTGAAACCACTCCGCCGCCAGCGGGTCGTTCTGCGCCACTCCGAGTCCCCGCAGATACAGGTCCGCCAGATTGTTTTGTCCCAAGGCGTCCCCGCGATCCGCCGCCCGCCGGTACCATTCCACCGCCGCGCGTTGGTCCCGCGCCGTACCCATACCGTTTTCCGTCATGTACCCCACGTTGACCATCGCCCCCGTCTCGCCATGCTCGGCGGCATACCGGAAATCCTTCAGCGCCTCTTCGTCATTCCGCGCTACGCCCCAGCCATTCAAATACAACAAGCCTAGATTCGTATACGCCCTCGACTGCCCTTGCTTCGCCGCCTCCTTCAGCCAATACAGTGCCGCACCGTAATTTTTCTCCGTTCCCCATCCGTTCACGTACAGCACCGCAAGATTCACCTGCGCTGGCGCGTATCCCCGTACCGCCTCTCTCTCAAAGCACATCCGCGCATCTTTCAGACTCTTGCCCGGCCCCAGCACCAACGCCGTCTCCATCTCCGCGCGGCTCTCCACCGTAACATTCGGCATGCTCTTTCTCTCTTCCTGCCCCCATCCTGTTTGCGGCAACAGCGTCAGTGTCCAAACAAGAACCCCTAAGGTACTCCGTCTCCTCACGACCGAAGCAAACCTGATTTTCATAACCGCCTCCTCGCGAAGGATTTGCTCGCCCCTCCGCAAACAGCAAGACGGAAAAATGCCGCTACCTCCATCCCTTTCAGGTCGGTTTCCAGTCAATTTATGGTCATCGCCCAACTCTCTGATTCCCGGAAATTTGCACCTGCCCACGAAACAATTCCGCCGCTCACTTCGTCTATTGACTTGATACCATCGGGTCCTCCATGACACACCTCAACCATCGTCGCGTTCGATTTGGTCCCTTTGAAGCAGACCTCGGCACCCGCGAACTGTGGCGCCATGGCATTCGCGTCAAACTCGGTGGCCAGCCATTCCAGGTCCTCGCGGCCCTGCTCGAAGATCCCGGCCAACTCATCTCGCGCGACGAACTTCGCAAACGCATCTGGACCGATGACACCTTCGTTGACTTCAGCCACGGCCTCAACGCCGCCGTCAACAAGCTTCGCGAAGCTCTTTGCGATTCCCCTGACCAAGCCCGCTACATTGAGACCCTCCCTCGCCGCGGCTACCGCTTCATCGCCAAGGTCGAAGAAGTTCTGGATAGCCCGGAAGTCGCCAATGCGGCACCGGCGCTGCCTGCGTCTTTCGAACCACCACTTGCTCCACCGGCGCCGCGCAGTGTCTCGCTTGTCGACGGCGGCTGGCAATCCTCCGTCCCGGTCAAGCGCCAGACTCTCGTCAATATCTGGGCCTTAATCGCGGTCCTCGTGTTGTTCGTCCTGGCAACGGCGCGCGCAGGCTTCGATTGGTATCAATCCAACTCCGGCGAGGTCGCCGAGCGCGCCATGAAGCTGGCTGCAGAACGCAGCTCCCCATCTCATCCGCCGGCGATCTGGCGAGCGGAACTGACTCATGCCGCGGAACCTCATGTGCGCACGTGGCGGGTCGTTTCTCTTGGTCAGGAAGCGATTGGCGGTCCGCAGCCGTCGCCCGATGGCAAGAAACTCGCGTTTCACTCTGGCACCACAGAAGGTTCAGACATTTGGGTCAGCAATTCCGATGGTTCCGATCCCCAGCAGCTAACGAATATGGGACATTGTGGTGTTCCGCGCTGGTCTCCGGACGGTCGCTGGATTGCATTTGACAGCGACGGGCGCTCCGGTCATTCGGGTGTTTTTCTCATCGCGCCCGAAAGTGGCGCCATTCGTCAGCTGGTCAAGGATCAATGGAATAACTCGGTGCCAAGTTGGTCTCGCGATGGCCAGTGGATTTATTTCGCATCGAATCGCGATACGCGCAGCGAACAGGATCAGGTATTCAGAATCAGTATTGACGGCCATCAGCTCTGGCAAGTCACGAGACTCGGCGGATTCTCCGCTTACGAATCTTCCGACGGCCGTGCCATCTACTACGCCAAACACCGTTACCAAAATCCGGAAATTTGGCAGGTTCCCGTCGCAGGGGGCAAAGAAGAACGTGTCTCCTCGCTTCTTCGTCCCAGCACTTGGGCCAATTGGTCGGTGACCGACCAAGGCATTCTTTTCCTCAGCGAGTACGCGGAAAAATCTTCGACCCTCGAATTTTTCGATTTCGCCACGCAAGGCACCCGCCCCCTCGGCCGGCTGGAGAACGCGTCTTTTTGGCTCTCCAGTTCGCTCGACGGAAAATCCGTCTGGTATTCTGAGCTCACCGAAGAGCAGGCGAACGGTGTCTTCAAGGCGGGTACGGACTGATCTCTCCGGCCTCATGACCACTCCCTATTACTCGTCGATCGCGCAAACACGCCAGCTCTATTCACAGAGGAAAATCTCCCCGGTCGAACTGGTCACCGCGCACATAGAACGCACGCAAGCCCTGCAGCCACTTCTCAACGCCTTCGTTCATTTCGACGCGGAATCCGCCTTGGCTCGTGCCCGCAACTGGGAATCGGCTTTCGCTCGCGGTGAACGCTTGCCTCCCCTCGCCGGAATTCCTCTCACCGTAAAATCCTGCATCGACGTCGCGGGCTGGCCCTGCCCGGCCGGTTCTCTGCTCCGCAAGGATTACGTTCCCGCCGACGACGCCACTCTTGTCAAGCGCCTCGAAGCCGCCGGCGCGATTCTGCTCGGCAACACCAACACCCCCGAATTCCTGATGGCCTACGAGACCGACAATCGCCTCACTGGCAAAACTTCCAATCCCTGGAATCTCGAATATTCCGCCGGGGGTTCCAGCGGAGGGGAATCGGCCGCCATCGCCTCGGCCTGCTCCATGGCGGGTGTCGGCAGCGATGGCGGCGGCTCCATCCGCACTCCCGCGCATTTCACCGGCATTTGTGGACTCAAACCCACTCCGGGTCGCATTCCATCCACCGGCCACTTTCCTCCCGGCGCCGGCGCATTGAGCTTTCTCGGGGTGGTTGGCCCTCTCGCGCGCCATGTGGCCGACGTGCGCGCGCTCTTCGACGTCCTCGCTGGCCCCGATCCTGGCGATGCGCAATCCGCGCCCGTCCCGCTCTGCGAAATTCTCCCCGAACAACTCCGCGGCCTTCGCATCGGCATTCTCGAAAACCCTGAACTCGGCCGCGCCACGCCGGAAACCCTGCTCACCATTCGCCGCGCGGCTCAACATCTTTGCGACCTCGGCTACCGCGTCGAACCCATCTCCCTTTCGAGGCTCGACCGCGCGCTAGAACTCTGGTGGTTTTTCTTCGGCCCCGTCGTTTCCCACCTCATCCGCCAATCCACCGCCGGCCGCCAAGATCTACTCAGCTCCATGCTCCGCGAATACCTCGCCATCACTTCCTGCGAAGCCCCTTTCATCCTCGATTCCTTCCTGGCCGCCTGCGCGCAACGCGATACCGTCCGCGCCGAACTGCTGCGCCAGTTGCACGACATTCCGATTCTGCTCTCCCCCGTTTCCACGGAACCCGCGTTTCGCCACGGCGAAGGAAGGTATGCTCCCGGCGAACCTCACAGCTACCGCGACACCATGCGCTTCTGCCAGTGGCTGAATCTCGCCGGTTTGCCCGGCTTCTCGCTTCCCTTCGGCCAGTCTCCCGAGGGGCTTCCCATCAACGTTCAATTAATCGGCAGGCCGCATGAAGAAGAACTCCTGCTAGCCGTTGCGGAAACTCTCGAGCAAGCTCGCGGGCCCTGGAAGGCGCCAAACCTCTAACTCAATCGTCGCTGGCCGCCTCTTACTCTGGTGTTTGCTTCAACTCGGGACTGGGAACCATCTTCTCGCCCAGCGTCTCCCGCTCTTTCTGCTCGCCTTCGGCCACCACGCTCTTCGCTTTCTCGAATTCCGCCTTCGCTTCCGCAGTGCGCCCCAGGTGCAGAAGAATCTGCGCGCGCAGGTACAGCACACTCTGATTGGAAGGCGCCAATTTCGCCGCCCCGTCAATCGCCTTCAACGCTTCGCCGTATTCCTTCCGCCGGTCGTGTACTTTGGCGAGCACGTACCACGCGTTGGCTGACCGGGGATTCAACTGCAGCGCTTTCCGGCTCGCTGCTTCGGCCTTATCGTCCTTCTGCAGCCGGCTATACAGTTGCGCAAGTTGCTCGTAGTTGTCCGCCAGGTCTGGTTCTACCTGAATATCCTTGCAGAATTCCGCTTCGCTCTTCTCGTACTCGCCCTGGCTCGCGTAAGTCATCCCCAGATTAAAATGCGCGTAGGGCAGATCCGGCCTCGCAGCAAGCGCCTTCTCCAGCTCCTCGATCGCCTTTTCATATTCCTGCCGCTGCATGTGCGCCTTGCCCAGAATCAGATGCAGCTCCGGTGTGTCCCCTCCAACCTTCACCAGTTGCTGCATGGCGCGTTGATCGACTTCCTGATTACCGGCGAGATTCGCGGCCATTCCCAATACATACAGATAAAGAATGTTGTCAGACATCTCGTTCCACAGCGGTTCCAGAGTTTCCGCCGCCTTGGCGTAGCGTTCCGTGAACGCCAGGCACAGTCCCAGCAGATATCGTGCCTGCGCCGATTTCGGATCGTCTCGAACTACACTTTCGAACGGCGCGATCCCCGCCTCATAGTCTTGCCGCCGGTATTCCACGAGCCCGATATTCAAGCGAATCCCGCTCATCTTCGGCGCCAGCTTTTCCGCCGCGCGCAGGTTCTTCAGCGCTTCGTCCCATTCTTTCTCGCGCATCGCGATCACACCGAGATTCACGTACGCCGCCGCCGCTTTGGGATCGATCGCCAGCACATGACGAAAGGCGTTTTGCGCGGCCTTGAGGTCACCCGCCTGCATCGCCGCCTGCCCTTTATCAAACCAGCCTTGCGCAACGCGCGGCCCCGCGCTCTCTTTCACCTGCCCGGTCTTTTCCTGGAGTTCCCGCGCGGCAACGCCCGGCCTCACAGCCGTGACCAGAATCACAGCGAAAATTACGAGGCGGCGTATCGTTGACGGTAAGTTCATCGGAAACGTTAGTTTCCGTCAGTTATCTTGGGCGTTCAAGGCGTGTTCCTGGGGCTGCCATGGCGGGCTTGTTTCGGTGCGCCTCGAACACCTCGTGGCAAATCCAGCCTCGGACCGCTATTTTGCCCTTGACACCCGGCAAACAATCCACTATTAATCCGATTTAATAGGGGTTCGGCGGTTGCGATAATTTTCAGTCGAGGATGCTGGATTGGCCAAGCGAGTGGTTTGATCCCGGGCTATCGTGTGCTCCGGTCTCCTCGCTTGTGCCTTCCTTCGCATTTCTGCCGCACGTGAATAAACTTTTCGTCGTGGAGGGGGGTCTCATCGTGGTCAATCTAATGCTTCGTGGTATCGGGAAACCAGTTCGCTCGTCTCTCATCTCGGTTTTCGCTCTCCTTTTCCTCTTTCCCCTGCTCGCTGCCGCTCAGGATACCGGCTACATCAGCGGCACCGTAATGGACAAATCCGGCGCAGCCGTCATCGGCGCCGAAGTCACGCTCACCAACGCTGGCAACACCATCAAGCGCAATACCGTCACCAACGACGTCGGCGCTTTCGTCATCCCCGGATTGCCCGGTGACACCTACGACCTCTCCGTCACCGCCAAGGGTTTTCAGAAATTTACCGCTTCGAAGTTCAAGCTCAATGTCGGCGATAAAGCTCGCATTGACGTCACTCTCACCGTCGGCTCCGTCACCGAAGAAATCGTGGTCACCGGGGAAAGCATCGCGCAGGTCGAAACCACCTCTTCCGAACTGGGCTCCACTATTACCGGTAAACAGGTGGATCAACTCATCCTGAACGGCCGCAACTTCACTCAACTGGTTACTCTCAGCCCGGGGGTCGTCAGTCAAACCGGCCAGGACGAAGGCACGGTAGGCGTCAACGGCAATGTGCTCTACGCTATCAATGGTGGCCGAACCGAATATAACAACTGGGAACTCGACGGCGGCGACAACATGGACAACGGCTCCAACGCCACCCTTAACGTTTACCCCAACCTCGAAGCCATCGCCGAATTCAAGGTCCTCACCTCCAATTACGGCGCTCAGTACGGCAAGAACGGCTCCGGCACCGTCGAAGTCGAAACCAAGTCCGGCACCAGTTCCTTCCACGGCAGCGCCTTCTATTACGGTCGCAACGAGGTCTTCAACGCCCGCGATTGGGCCCAGGGACTCGACAACGAACCCAAGGCTCCCTACAAGAAGCACGACTGGGGTTATACCTTCAGCGGTCCCGTGATTATCCCGAAAATCTATAATCCCGAAAAAAAGAAGACCTTCTTCTTCTGGTCCCAGGAGTGGCGCCGCGAATCAGTTCCCACTAGCTTCAATCAAAACGTTCCTTCCGACGCCGAGCGCGGTGGCGACTTCAGTGACTTGTGCCCCGCCGCGGGAGTTCCCTTCCTGCGGAGTTCCTCGGACCCGGCGGTCTCGACCTATCCAGACTGTCCGTCCACGGGTCAGAATGCCGACCTCACTTACAACACTTTCCCCAACAACACCGTGCCCGTGGACCCCAATGCGCAGTACCTCGTCAACTTGATTCCTAAGTCCAACGGCTCCGCGAGCGGCTACCCGGCTTATTTCACCACCGTCTCGGAACCCACCACCTGGCGCGAAGAACTGATTCGTGTGGATCACAACATTACCGACAACTACCGCTTAACCTTCCGCTACATCCACGATTCCTGGAGCACCGTCAATCCCACTCCCCTGTGGGGCAATGGCGCCAGCTATCCCAACGTCCAGACCAATTTCACCGGCCCCGGCACCAGCTTCGTCGCGCGCCTCAACGCCACCATTACTCCCACTCTCCTGAACGAGTTTGTCGCCAGCTACACCGCGGACCACATCTTCCTGACCGCAGCCCCAGCGAGCGGAACCGACATCAGCCTCCAGGGTTTCCAGATGGGCAGCCTCTACGACAACGGCTTTGGTGGCCTCCTGCCTTCTTTCGGAATCGGCAGCGGCACAGCTTACGGCGGCGGATTCTCCACCGACACCGGCTACTTCCCCTGGAAGAACGCCAACCCCACTTATACCTATCGCGATAACCTCACCTGGGTTCACGGCAATCACACCATGACCATGGGCGCCTACTTTGTCGCCGCTCAGAAAAACCAGCAGAACTCCGTGTACATCCAGGGCATCCTGAATTTCGACACATCCACGCCTCTCACCACGGGCAATGCTTTTGCCGACCTGCTGCAAGGCAACATCGCCAGCTATCAGCAGGCGCGAAACTTTATCTACTACTACGATCGCTACAAGAACTTCGAACCTTACTTCCAGGACGACTGGCGCATTACCCGCAAACTCACCCTCAACCTGGGTCTTCGCTGGAGTTTCTTCGGCCGTTATCAGGAGAAGAACGACGCCGAATTCGGCTTCAGCCCAAGTGTTTGGAACGCCGCCAGTGCTCCTACCGTTGATCCAGACACCGGCGCCCTGCGTGCCGATGCCTCTGGCAACCTCATCGGCAACCAGTACAACGGCTACATTCAGTGCGGCGTTAACACCAGCACCTACCCAGGCGTTTCCGGCGCCGTCAAGGGGTGCATGCAGAATAAGTATGTGAACCCTGGTCCCCGCCTCGGTTTCGCTTACGATCCCTTTGGCGATGGGAAAACGGCCATTCGCGGCGGCTACGGTATTTTCTTCGAACACATGAACGGCAACGAAGCCAACGCCGAAGTCCTTCAACAGGGCGCGGCGCCGAACTCCCCCTCCTCCACTCAAAACAATCCGGCAGGTTACGCCCAAGTCGGCGCCGGAGGCGGCTTGGAATTCCCCGTGAACCCGTATTCGATTCCCAATCGCTCCGTTTGGCCGTATGTCCAGCAGTGGAACCTTGGCGTGCAACGCGAACTTCCCGCCGGCTTTGTCTTGAGCGTCGCCTATGTCGGCAGCAAGGGAACCCATCTTGCCGAACAGCGCGATCTGAACCAGCTCTATCTCGTCTCTCCCGGCAGCAACCCCTACATCGCTAACAAACTCGGCGGCATTTCTGACACCGACTGCAACAGCATCGTCACGGGCACCGATCCAGGCGACCCGTCCACCTATGGCCTGCCGCTCTCCGCCACCGTCACAGGCACAGCGAACGGTGCTCCGGTGAACGTTACCGACCCCCATACCCTCGCCAATCTCTTCGTTGCCTGCGGAAACAGCGCCAACCTGGTTCGCGCCAATTACCCCGGCCTCGGCACGATTACCAGCGTTCAGACCGATGCCAACTCCAATTACAACGCTCTGCAGATTTCGGCGCGCCGCAACGTTGGCGCTCTCACCTTTAGCCTGGCCTACACCTACAGCCACTCCTTCGACGATTCCTCGGACCGTTACGATGGCGCCTTCGTCGATTCCTATAACATCAAAAACCAGTACGCCAGCTCGAACTTCGACATGCGCCACAACCTGGGCATTAGCGCCGTCTATGCTTTCCCCTTCTTCAAAGACCCGGGCGTCTTGCACACCGCGTTCGGTGGCTGGTCTGCTTCCACCATCATCACCATCCAGACCGGCACGCCCTTCAGCGTCACCAATGGCACACAGTATGGCGACAGCGCCGGCCTCGGCAATGCCGTCGGAACCGGTTCTCGACCCGACCAGGTCGGCAACGCTTCCTCCGTCTCCCAGGCTGACAAAACTGCCTCGGCTGCTGCTGGCGTCTTTGGGCCTCTCTATTACAACCCCGGTGCCTTCGTCCTTCCCACCGGCCTCACCTACGGCACCGTCGGCCGCAACACTCTTTATCTGCCCGGCCGTACCAACTTCGACTTCGGCTTGTTCAAGCGTTTCCCCATCAAGGAAAAAGCGGCCTTTGAATTCCGTTGGGAAACCTTCAATCTCTTCAACCACACGCAGTACAACGGCATCAACAGCGGCATGGACTGTGTGGGAGGTGCCCTGAATTCGGCCGGCGACGCCAGTTGCATTTCGGGTTCAGCCTCCGGCTTCCTGCACTTGAACAGCACGCACGCCGCTCGCCGCATGCAGTTCGGCTTGCGCTTCCAGTTCTAAACCTTTCCGCCCGTTCTAGCGGGGCACCAGGCTCAGCCGGTGCCCCGCTTTTCTTTCTTTGTGTCATACTAGCCCCGCCGAGTGGCGCTCCCTGCCAGCAGCGAATTGCTATGCCGTTCCTCAGGAGACGATGAATGACTAAATTCAGCATGAATCGACGCACGTTCCTTGAAACTTCCATCGCAACCGGAGTTCTCGCTTCTTTCCCCTCACGCGCTTTTCCCGCCACACACGAAATCAAAAGAGTCGGTGTCCAGCTCTACACCGTTCGCGACGACATGAAGAAAGACTTCGCCGGCTCCATCGCCAAAGTCGCGGCCATCGGTTACAAGGAAGTCGAATTCGCGGGCTACTTCGATCACCAGCCCGCCGATGTCAAAGCCCTGCTCCAAAAGGATGGCCTCACCGCTCCCTCCTGCCACGTCAGCTATGATGTCGTGGAAAATCACTGGCCTGAGACCATCGACGCCGCCAAGATCATCGGTCACGACTACATCATCTGCCCGTGGGTCGAAGAAAAACTTCGCAAGTCTCCCGACGGCTGGAAGAAAGTCGCGGAAGCCTTCAACAAGGCCGGCGAAGCCAGCGCCAAAGCAGGCATTCAGTTTGGCTACCATAACCACACCTTCGAATTTGCCCCCGACCCGAATCTCGGCGGCAAGCTCCCTTACGACTTCCTGCTCGATAACACCAATCCCAAGTTCGTGGTTATGGAGATGGACCTCTGCTGGATCACCGTCACCGGCCACGATCCCGTCGCCTACTTTGCCAAATACCCCGGCCGCTTCCCTCTCGTTCACGTCAAGGATGTGAAGGAAATTCCTAAGGTCACCCCCGGCAAGGCCGACGAATTCCTCAACACCGACTTCGAAAAGAACGTCATGACCGCCGTCGGCTCCGGCGTCATCGACTGGAAGCGCATCTTCGCCCATGCCGATGAGGCGGGCATCAAACACTACTTCGTCGAGCACGATGCCCCGGTCGACCCGTTCGCCAGCATCACCGCAAGTTACAAATACCTGGCGGCGCTCCGCTTCTAACCAGCAGAAAATTTCACCGCTTTCCGCGGCCTGGAGGCGTATTTCTCCTTCGGGCCGCGAACATTTTCGATTCCTCGTTCGTCTAAACTGGCCAAGGGGGTGGGTATGACTCGTGCCTGGTTCTGTGCTTCTCTGCTGCTTCCCGTTGTGGTTCCCGCCAAGGACTCCCCGTCGTTCCGCGGAAACATCAGTCGTCCCGGCGTCTACGACGAAGCGCCGGTCACAAAGTTCACTCAGCTCAAGTGGAAGTTCCAGACCAAGGGCATCATCGTCTCTTCCCCCGCGCTCGTCGGCGATACCCTCTACATCGGCAGCGCCGATCACCGTCTGTATGCCATCAACGCCGCCACCGGCACGCAAAAGTGGGCCTTCAAAACCGGCAGCGCTGTCGCCTCTTCCCCTGCCGTCGCCGACGGCACCGTCTATTTCTTGTGCTACGACAGTATCTTCTACGCCGTCGACGCGGCCTCCGGCACGGTGAAGTGGAAATATGCCACGGGTGGGGAACGCCGCTTCGCCGCCAGGCACCTCCACGGCTCGCAGCCAGCGGCGGAAATGATGCCCGATCCCTTCGACGTCTATCTTTCCTCCCCGCTGATCTCGCAGGGCGCCGTCTACTTCGGCAGTAGCGATGGCAACGTGTATTCCCTCGACGCCGCTTCCGGCAAGCTCAATTGGAAGTTCCCGACCGGCGACGTGGTCCATGCTTCGCCCGTTCTCTCCGCCGGCATCCTCTATATCGGCAGCTGGGATTCCTACTTCTATGCTCTCGACGCCGCCACCGGCACACAAAAATGGCGCTTCAAGACCGGCGAAGATCCCGACATCCACAATCAGGTCGGCATTCAATCCTCTGCCGTCCTCTCCGACGGCCTCGTCTACTTCGGCTGCCGTGATTCCAATCTCTACGCCCTCGATGCTGCCACCGGCGAGAAGAAATGGGCCTACAACAATAAAGGTTCCTGGGTCATCGCCTCCCCTGTCGTCTCGGATGGCAAACTCTTTTTCGCCACTTCCGATTCCGGCATGTTTCGCGCCCTCGACGCCAAGACCGGCAAGGAACTCTTCTCCATCAAATTCTCCGGCTGGCCCACCTTCTCGTCTCCCGCTATCGCCAACGGCATGCTTTACGTCGGCTCCCATTCCGGCAAACTCTTCGCCATCGACATCACCAATCAGAAGCAGGCCTGGGAATTCTCCACTGATGGCGCTCAGAAAAACGGCGCTGCCTACACCAACCCCGACGGCACTCCCAACTACGCCGCTGCTTATGCCGGCGATTTCTACGACGACATGGTCGTGGGGGTCCGCAAACTCATGACCGTCGGCGGCATCTACTCCTCACCGGTCCTTTCCGACGGCGTCCTCTACTTCGGCGCCACCGACGGCTACGTCTACGCGATCATGTAGAACGAATCGGCCCAATCGACACTTTCGGCTTTTCTCTTCTCTCCCCCCTCGCCTATAATCAGCCCCTGTTCAACGGAGCCCTGTTTGCCAGACCCGTCTGCCAGTCCAGAACGCTACTCGCTTGCAGTCATTACCGATGAGGAAGGACTTTTTCCGGAAATCCGCAGGCACCTTGGCAATGACCTCCGCACCTCCCTCGCCGCCAACCAGCACGAAATCCAACACGCCCTAGAGCAGCCCGGCCTGCACGCCATCCTCTTTGATCTCGATTGCATCGGAGAGGGGCCCGCTGATGGTGTCGAGGTTCTCGAGGAAATTCGCAAAATTCGCGACGATGTCGTGCTCGTCGCCATCACCCGCACCAACTCCCGCACCATCCCGCTGAAAGCCAGCCAGGCCGGCGCCGACGAATTCTTCCTCTACCCGCTGAATTACGAGGAATTGAAGATCGTTCTCAACCGCGCCATCGAAAAGCGCGCCCTCGAGCTCGAAGGCCGCCGCGTCGTTCAGCAAGCCGAAAGCAAGTCCGCTTTCTTCGGCCTGGTCGGCGCCAGCGAGGCCATGCAGAGGATTTATCAGGCCGTGGAGGCCGTTGCGCGCACTGGCGCCAGCGTCGTCTTGCGCGGCGAAAGCGGTGTCGGCAAGGAACTCGTCGCCCAAGCCATCGTGCAGTGCAGCGAACGCGCCGATCAGCCCTACGTGGCGCTCAACTGCTCCGCGTTACCCGAATCCTTGATGGAATCCGAACTCTTCGGCTACGAAAAAGGCGCTTTCACCGGCGCCGACTCCGCCAAGCCCGGCCTTATCGAAACCGCCCACGGCGGCACGGTCTTCCTCGACGAAATCACCACCCTCAATCCCAATCTGCAAAGTAAGCTGCTCCGCGTACTTCAGGAACGCTCCGTCCAGCGCCTCGGCGGCCGCTCCGCTCGCAAAATCGACTTCCGCCTCATCACCGCCACCAACGAAGACCTCGAGGACTGTGTCCGCAAGGGCCGCTTCCGCGAAGACCTCTACTTCCGCATCAACGTCGTCCCCATCGCCATCCCTCCCCTGCGCGAACGCAAAGGCGACGTCGCTCTCCTCGTTGATCATTTCCTGCGCATCTATTGTGCTGCCGCCAAGAAGCCCGTGAAAGCCCTCAAGCCCGACGTCCTGGAGATTCTCGAGGACTACCGCTGGCCCGGCAACGTCCGCGAACTCGAAAACATCGTGCAGCGCCTCGTGGTCATGAACAATGTTCCCGTCATCACCGCCGAGCACCTGCCTCAGAACCTCCTGTATTCCTCCACCGCCAGCCAGGAAGCCATCCTCATCCCTGAAACCGGCGTCGATTTCGACTCCGAACTCGAAAAAATCGAAATCGCCTACCTCAACGCCGCCCTCCGCCGCACCGGTGGCAAAAAATCCGCCGCCGCGGCCCTCCTCCAGATCGATCCTCAACGCATGAAGTACCTCTGCCGCAAGCACCGCATCGAGTAGCGCCGTGCCTGCAGGCCGGCGCCACGGGGGTCACGGAAAAAGGTCACTTTTTAACCCAAGTGAGGTTAATTTTTTACCCGTACGTGAATTTCTCACCCCGCCTGCCCGCATGGCCAGCTGTACCTAGCCCCTAAACGTCCTATTTTCAGCGCCAATTTCATCCACCGCGCCATCCTGGCCTTTGGCATATCACCTGCTCTCTCGACCAGCGTCTGCGGGACAAAAAATTCTAGCAAGGAGCAATCCTCACCATGGCAATCGAAAAGAAGAGCTTGATCAGCACTCTGCAATCCACCAAGAAGGCCAACGTTGCAAAAGAGTCCGTCAGTTCCGATGCCTCGAAGTCCTCGACCATGAAGTCCCCTGTCCTCAGGAAGCTCGGCCTTAAGACCACCGCGGCTAAGAAAGCAGCGTCCAAAATGACCACTGCAAAGAAAGCCGCAAGGAAGAGCTAGGGCCAATTAGTCTTACGAACACCGAACCAGGCTGCCTTAAGCAGCCTGGTTTCTTTTTGTTACCAGAACTTTCGGCCAAGGAATTGATTGATTTCTCGCCACGCGAACCATGCTACGCTTCGCCTCTCTCCGTAAATGCGCGCTGTCCCCGTCATTCCCGGACGCAGTGCGTCGTTTGAGTTTGGGATATAAAGATCCACGAAATACACGTTGGGCAGTGCCAGTCCTTTGTAGTCTGACAAGTCCACTAGCGAACGATGCATCTCTCCGGAAACCCGCGCCACGTCGGTCACCTTCGTAGTCCAGATTTTCGCTGAACCATCCACCTGCGCACGCGCTTTAGCTCCCACCCGGGCCTTCGCCAGGTCGTGCTCCGGCAGATAAATCCGCGCCCGCATCCGGCGCAAATCCCCGATCTCTATCAACTCCGTCCCTTCCGTAGCGTAACTTCCCAGTTCATCTTGCGTTCGGGGCGTCAAAACCACTCCGGTAATCGGGCTGTGGACCGCCAGTTGTGCTGCCTGCGCACCCACGTTGTGCGTCTTTAGATTCAATGCTTCCTGTTGTTGTAGTGCCGTTCCGAGGCCATCGTAGCGCATCGCCGCCGACGCCGCATGCAGGCTGGCCAATGCATAATCCGTCTCCGTCCTCCCGTATTCGGATTCCAGCGGCGTATTCCGCAGCTCCGCCAGCGTCATTCCCGCCGTTACCGCCATCCCTTCCTCCGCATACACGGCCGTCACCACCCCTGGCACCTTCGACCGGACCACCACTCGTTCCGCCGGCTCCAACACAAACCTTCCCTGCGCCGATTCTCTCCACAACGGAAGCGCTACCAGCAACAGCAACCCAATCATCACCCACGCAGCTCGTCGCGAATGGACCCACCCCCAAATCCGATCTTTCTTGTCCAGGTACACAAATTTCATGAAGTTCACCAGCTTTCGAATCCGCGACCGGAAAATCAGCGCCGCCGTCGCGATCTCCGGTATGAACGACCACTCCGGATTGAAATTCCGAAAAACATTTCCCACGAATCGCGCCAACACGTATAACACTGTGTAGCTGTAAAGCCCCGACAGAATCCCATACACCGCATACCCAAATCGCCTTCTCCGCGGCACGTACGGGACATCTACTGGCAATCGCCAGATATGGCGCTTGAACAATGCCGACACATAGGCCGTGGAATTTTCCTTCAGGTCAACCAATCCCCAGATCTCGGTCAACATGTAGTACCCATCGAGCTTCATTAAGGGATTCCAGTTGATCAGCACGGACGCAAACCCGGTCATCAGCATCAGGAAATACGCCAGTTCATGTGTCGTGGTATTCGGCGGGGTTCCCCACCACACAATCGTCGCCACCGCGCAGATCAGCAACTCCGACCACACACCCGCCAGCGAAATAATGAAATTCTGAAACTTGGTTCCCTTGATCACTCCTTCGCTGGTATCCGTGTAAAACGCGGGCGTCAAATAAATGAGCAAGAAACCCATTGCCGGAACCCGGCCGCCATAATGTTTGCACGCATGGCCATGGCCGATTTCGTGCCAGCACATCGTTACCACCGCCAAAATATAAAAAACCCCTACATCTCCCCAGGTTTTGTCCGCAAAATTGAAGAAATGCAGGCTGTCTCGCCCGATTTCCGACCAGTGCGCCAGCGTAATCCCCGCCATCACCCCGAATAGCCCGAGCGTCAGCAGCGTGAACCACCACGTGTACATGAAACTTGTGTAGCGGAGCAGCCAGCTCAAAAATCGGTCAGGGTTTACAGCCGGGAAGGCAATCTCCGACAGGTCACCATATTTCTTCTTCTTCGACTTAAGGACCCTCTGTCGTTCGGCGGCACTCTGTTGCATCCATAGAATGTTTTTTTCCTGCGGTGTCTTGTACCAGAACTCCATCTCCTCGAGAGAGGCGGCAAATTCGCGCACTTCGTCCGCATCATACGCTGCACCCGACTGCGCCGAGTGCAATTCGGCAATCTGTTCGAAGCTGCGCGCCCCATCGAACAGCTGAACCAGCTTCCAGTTCTCGGGCGGAAAACGGTACATCGAATCCTGGCTCGGCACCAGCACCCGGACCATGGGTTTTCCATCTTCAATGTGTTCCTGGAAAACCGCGTCAACAGGCATCCGCGGGCATCGTGTTGCCAGCTTTCTCGCTGGAATTTCTGGCAATGCCGCGTTGAGCGCCCGCGTGAGATTCATCGCGTATTACCGCTGATCCAAGATCTTCACGCTCGCCGTCATCCCCGGCCGGAACGAGCCCCGCTCTCCCACCAACTCGACCAGCACCTCAAACGTCCCGCTCGCCGGATCCACCACCGGGCTGATCTGCTTGACGCGCGCCCCGTGCTTCTCACCCGGCACGTTCACCGACGTAACTTCAAACGTCTGCCCCGCCCGCACGTGCCCGAACATCTTCTCCGGCAGTGTGAATCGCATCAGCAGCGGCGCTTCCGCGGTCACCCAGAACAGCCGGTCGCCCTTCGTCACGTTCTGCCCTTCTCGCACATACCGCCGCGCAATCAACCCGTCGAACGGCGCTATCACTTTCAATTTCTCCGATTCCAGCTGCAGCGCCAGCTCTTCCTGCTTCGACGTATTCAACGTCTCCTGCACGCGCTGAATGTCAAATTTGTCCGATTCCGCCTTATACTTCGCGTGTTCCAGTTGCTCCTGCGAAATCAATCCCAGATCCCACAACTGCTTCGCGCGCCCGTAATCCGCTTCCAGCACTTGCGCTTCTGACTGCCAGTTCTTCAAATCCGCCGCGATGCTCCGCGTCTTCGCCCGCGCCGCCTCCAGGTTCGCCTCGGTCTGCCGGTCGTCCATTTTCGCCAGCAGTGTTCCGGCCTTCACCCGCGCCGGCGCATCGAAATAAATTTTCTGTACGATCCCGTCGTGCTGTGCGGTCATTTCCACCTGATGTTCAACAATGATCGGCCCGGACACCGTCGACGAGGTATCCGCGGGTTCCGCCGGGGTCACTGCTTTGACAAGCGCTGGCGTGGAGCTTACCGCCGGGGAGGTGGCTGCATTCGTCACGCTGGGAGCGGTGGGCGCGCTGCCTCCGCAACCAGCCAGAACCAGCGCCATTCCGACGGCGCACGGCAACATCACTTTCCCCATACCCTGCCTCCCAGCCATCTTTACCACCCTAGCCAATACCACGCCTTTGCGTAGAACCAAAGGAAGGGCCGCCGGAAAAACACGTACCCCGCCGGGTACCACCCCACGCGCACCTTCCCGCGCCCTTCCATTCCCGCGCGGATCGCCGCATCTCCATTCGGCACTCCCACGCGCGCGAAAAACACTGTCTCATCCTTAAACAAACTCGCCTTGGGGCTCACAATTTCCACGTCCCCGCGAAACGTCCTCGTCGGATAGCTGTTCAGCTTCACCACCGCCTTCTGCCCATCCTTCAGCAGCCCCGCGTCCACATCATCGATCGCCACGTCCACCACCGCCCGCGAAGTGTCCACCACCTCTGCAAACGAATCGCCCTCCTGCAGCTTCCGTCCCGCGAACGTCTCCACATGCGGCGTCGCCACGAGTCCATCGATCGGCGACCGCAGTTGCGCCTTCTCCAGCAGCTGCTGCGCCCGTCCCAACTCCGCCTTCCAAAAATCCGCCTGCACGCGCTCCACTCCGGCTTCCGTTCCGTCGTTCGTGGCCAGCGCATGATTCATTTTCAGCATCGCCGATTCGTACTTGGCCTGCGCCTCCGCCACCGCCGACCTTAAATTCCACGCTTCCATTTCCGCCAGCACTTGTCCGCGCCTCACCACCTCCCCTTCGCGAACCAGAACCTTTCCGATCACTCCCTCTACTTCCGGCTGCACCAACGCCCGCCGCACCGGCGCCACCACGGCATCCCCGTCCACCCGCAGCGGCAAAGGGCACGCCACAAAAAAGAACAGCGCCGCCGCGCCCGCCGCATAGATCAAGGTCCGCCGCTGTTTCTTCATCGCCATGAATTTGCGCTTGCGCACCAGCACCGGCTCCAGCACGGAAATAAACGGCACTTCCTTGTACATCTGCGCGTTGCGCAACGCTACTGTCGCCTGTCCCGCCAGCACTTCCAGAATTTCCATGTGCGCCGGGCCTAGAAAATCGGGATCGCTGCTCTCCATCGACAGCATGCCCACGCGCCCCGTATCGTCGTTCAACGGCCGCACGTAAAACCCGCGCATTCCCGATTCCGCAAAATATTTCCTGAACTTCGCCCGCGTTTCTTCGCGCTCTGCGTCGATCTCCTCCCCGTGCTGCTTGACGTGCATCGTCCCCTCGGAGAGTGACGCCCACTGCAGAATCTCGTTCAGCGGCGCGATGTCCGGGGCATCGGCGTTCACTTGCGTCAACCCGGTCACTGCGCTCAGCTTGAATCTTCCGCTCTGTTCCAGCACGATTGCCGCTCGTTCGTACGGGATGATCGCCTGCGGCGCGTTCACGATCGTCTGCAGCATGCGCTCCAGGTTCAGTGTCGACGTGATCTCGTGGCTGACCGTGTTCAGCGTCTCCAGTACTTCCACTTTGCGTTCCGCCATCAGCAGGCTCGCGTTGTGCAGCGCCGTCGACGCCGTATCCGCAAGGCTGCTCAACGTGAACAGATCGTCGTCGTCAAACTCCGCGCCATCCCGCTTGTTCACAGCTTCCACTACGCCCACCAGCGCCGTCTTATCCATGGTCGCCACGGCCAGCAAGGTCCGCACCGGCGTTTCCGGGCTGACCCTGTTCCGCTCCACCAGCCGCGCATCCCCGGCGTCGGAAATGCATACCGGCTCGCCATTGTCCGAGAGCGCTCCGGCGATCCCTTCGCCCGCCTTCAATTTTTGCCCGTGAAACACCGTCTGGTCTTGGCCATGCTGGTGCATCAATTCCACCGACTCATCCGGCAGCATCAGCCAGATGTTCACCGCTTCGCATTCCAGCACCTCGGAGAGTTTCGCCCCGATCAACGGCAGCAACTCTTCCATTTCCAGCGTCGACGAAAACACTTTTTCCAGGTCGTATAGCTGCGTCAGCCGCGTGATCGATGTCAGCGTTCCGTGCCGCTCTTCTTCGTACGATTGCGCCGCCGCCAGCGCCACTCCCGCCACGTTGGTCGCCGGTATCAGCGTCTCGATATCGTCCTGTGTGTTCGGCTCTTCGAACGCCAGGATCTCCAAAGCCCCGATCAACTGATCCGCCTTGGTGATCGGCAGGCACGCCAGCGACAACAATGTCTTCCTGGTATCAATGTGCGCGTAGTCTTCCCGCTTCAGCTGCTCGCCTTGCCGCAGCACCGCCTCGCTTTCTTCCAGCAGCTTGCCCAACAATCCCGAATCACCGGGCACCTCATGGTCCGGCAGGATCGCATCGCCCACCACCGCCCGCGACACCCAGAAATTGTTCTCGCCGTCGCTCGCCAACGTGTATACACTGACCGCAGCGTCCGGCAATAAACCGGCTACAAATCTCGCGAATATGCGGGCGCGCGGGATGACCTCCTGCTCTGCGAGGAGGTCGGATGCCAGCGTAGATATGTCTAGGATCGCTTCTGGTTGCTGGTCTGCCAATGAACTTGCTCTCTGGCCACCGACTCCTACGCGGGAAGGGCACCGGCGGACGATTTCTTGCTTTTTGGCCGAAGATTATCTAACTTGAGCGCGCACTTTAACAAAGGGCTTCACCTCTGTCAACGCGCCATGGCTCTTTGAACTCGTAGTGCTGGAGGCACGTAACTTGGATATCGAGACGAAAACTCTGGATGGCGTCAAACTCGTCAAGCTGAAGGGCCGCCTGAGCATGGGCCCTCCTCTCGATCGCTTCAACGCTGCCCTGGTCGAGCTCCTGGGTCAGGGCCAGAATCGCATCGTCCTGGATCTGGAAGAAGTGCCCACCATCGATTCCAGTGGCATCGGCATGCTGGTCCGCCACCTCACCACCGCCAAACAAAGTGGTGGCGCCATCCGCCTTCTCAAACCGTCCAAATTTACCGTGCAGACCTTGAAAATGGTGGGCTTGCTCAATCTGTTTACAACCTTCGACGATCCCAAAGACGCCGTCGCTTCGTTCCAGTAATCGAAAGTCCCGTGCGCTCAGGCGCCCTCGCCCTCCTCGCCTTACGCCACCGCAAAATCCTGTGCCGCCTCTTTGGACGTCGCAAACATCGGCACCAGCCGGTCCAGGTGCGTCATTTGCAGCGTCTCCAACACGATTCCCTGCGCCCCACCGATCCGCAGATTTCCCCCGGCCTTCTGCAGCATGGCGTTACACATCACGATGATTCCCACGCCCGTGCTGTCGATCCCGTCCAGCTTCGCCAGATCAAAGATCACCTTCTTCACCCCCGCCGCCAGCAATTCCGACAGATTCCACTCCACCTGCCGTGCTTCGTTCCCCATCAGCAACTTCCCCACGAACTCCAACTGGCACAACTCTGGCGACAGTTGATGCTTATGCAACTGCAGGGTCATAACGCACTCCAGTTTTTTAGTCTTCAGGGATCGCCTGGAACTCCGCGGGAACGAGAGCGCGGTGGCTGGGAGAGCTGTTCCCTCGGCCGCATGAGTGTAGGTCCCTCACCGTTCACAGTCAACATCAAGCTACGTGCCTTCCCCGTTCTGCCCTCTCCCCGCAGATAGCACACCCGCGCCTTCCCCCGAGCCCGGCACTTCATCCGTCTCGCGAACGCCATCTTTTTCAGTCCAACGCCCGAAAAGCCTCCCCTGTCAAAAATCGCTGCTCCGCTTCCTGATTTGTGGCAGAATAGTCCGTTCATCGCTCCCGGTTCGCTTCCACCGTCGCTCCTATCTTGAAGTGCTCTCTATTGGGGAGGAGTTCCCATGGGTTCTGCCCTCGATATTCACCGTCTTCACTTCGCTTTCACCGTCACCTTTCATTATCTGTTCCCGCAGTTGACCATGGGCCTCGCCCTCCTCATCGTCATCTTGAAAACGATCGCCCTCCGCACCGGCGACGAGCACTACAATCGCGCCGCGCGCTTCTGGGCCAAGATTTTCGGCGTCAATTTCGCCATCGGCGTCGTCACCGGCATCCCCATGGAATTTCAGTTCGGCACCAACTGGGCCGAATTCTCCAAGTCGGCCGGCGGCGTCATTGGCCAGACTCTCGCCATGGAGGGTGTCTTCTCCTTCTTCCTGGAATCCAGTTTCCTCGGTCTCTTCCTCTACGGCGAAAAAAGGCTCGGCCGCGTTGGCCACTGGGTCGCCGCCTTTCTCGTCTTCCTCGGCTCGTGGATGTCCGGCTATCTCATCGTCGCTACTGACGCCTGGATGCAGCATCCCGTCGGCTATCGCATGATGCCCGACGGCCAAATCGCCCTAGCCAGCTTCTGGCAATTGCTCTGCAATCCCTGGGCCCTCGGTCAGTACGCCCACAACATGCTTGGCGCGGTGCAAACCGGCTGCTTCGTCATGACTGCCGTCGGCGCCTTCTACTTGCTC
>Ga0335077_10000795_pt1 | contig 35991 bp, 30 predicted proteins | sample Lox_Sample_31_FD_207151 | JGI IMG/M metagenome (GOLD analysis project Ga0335077, IMG submission 207151) | Soil microbial communities from Loxahatchee National Wildlife Refuge, Florida, United States - Lox_Sample_3.1 | ecosystem: Environmental > Terrestrial > Soil > Wetlands | place: USA... | reverse complement strand
ATCGGATTCACATGCCACTTGCCGGCGCGCTGCGCGCCGCCTGGTATGTGCCGGGGCGGCTCTTCAGCGTCAATGCCGTTACCTGTGGGGCGGTCGACTCGCTCTATGCGCGCAACGAGCGCGTGGTGTGTGCCTTCGACGGCGAACGTGGTGTGAGCTTCGTGATCGTGCTCGTCGGTGCGCTCTTCGTGGGCAGCATCGGCACGCTTTGGCACGGGGAGATCACGCCGCGCGGCCCGCGCCGCAGGCGTGAGCTCCCCTCAACCGCGGGCGCCTCCGGCACCCTGGGCAAGGGTGCCGAGATGGGTCGCTTCAACATGGGCTCGACTGTCATCGTGCTGTTCCCCGAGCGGACGCTCGAGTGGGCTGCGGCGCTCACGACCGGCAGTATCGTGCGCATGGGCGAGACGCTCGGGCGACTGCGCACCTCATGAGCGAGCCACCGCAGAACTGGCGCCCGAGCGCATCGCGGGAGCTGCTCAGGCAGCGCGCCGCTCTGCTCGCGCAGACACGCGCGTTCTTCGCACAGCGCGGCGTGCTCGAGGTCGATACGCCGATGCTGGTCAACGCCGCCGTCACCGACGTGCACATCGAGTCAGCCGTCGTGCAGCTCGCGCCCCGCTCGCAAGCCTATTTTCTGCATACGTCGCCCGAGTACGCGATGAAACGCCTGCTCGCCGCGGGCAGCGGCGACATCTTTCAGATCTGTCACGTGGTGCGCGGCGCGGAGCGCAGCCGGCTGCACAATCCCGAGTTCACCCTGCTGGAGTGGTATCGGCTGGGCTTCTCGATGGAGCAGCTGATGGACGAGGTCGACGCGCTCGCGCGCGCGCTGCTCGGCGGCGCCTGTGTAGACTACCCGACCGAGCACCTGAGCTACCGCGAGGCCTTCCGGCGCCACCTGGACCTCGATCCCTTCACGGCCGATGTGGCGCGGCTCGAGCACATCGCCCAGGCGCTCGGCTACCGGAGCGCAGGCGCGGGAGATGCGCGGCGGGACGAGCTGCTCGAGCTGCTCGTCTCGGCGAGCGTCGGTCCCCGGCTCGGGCGCGGGACGCTCACGTTCCTGCATCACTATCCCGCCTCGCAGGCGGCGCTCGCCCAGCTCGATGCGCAGCAACCCGGCACCGCGCTGCGGTTCGAGCTCTACTGCGAAGGCGTGGAGCTCGCGAATGGCTTTCAGGAGCTCACGAGCGCCGCGGAGCAGCATCGGCGCTTCGAGCAGGATCGTGAGGAGCGGCGGCGACGCAGGCTGCCCGCGATCGAAGTCGATGAGCGCTTGCTCGCAGCCCTCGCTGCCGGACTGCCGGCGTGCGCCGGCGTGGCGCTCGGCTTCGACCGGCTGCTCATGCTGGCGGTCGGTGCGCGCGAGATCGAAGCGGTGCTGAGCTTTCCGACGGAGAGTGCCTGATGAGCCTCGCAAGCCAAGCGTACGACTTTCGTGACAAGCAACAAGCCTACGCCAGCCTCGCCACGGCGCTGCGCGGACTGCTCGAGCACGAGCACGATGCGATCGCCAACGCCGCCAATACGTCTGCGTTGGTCTTCGACGCGCTGCCGGAGATCAACTGGGCGGGGTTCTATTTCCTCAAGGGCTCCGAGCTCGTCGTGGGCCCGTTTCAAGGCAAACCGGCCTGCGTGCGCATCGCGCTTGGGCAGGGCGTGTGTGGCACTGCCGCTTCCCGCGCCGCGAGCCTGATCGTCCCCGACGTGCACGACTTCCCAGGTCACATCGCCTGCGATGCGGCGTCCCGCTCGGAAATCGTGATTCCGCTACTTGCTGGCCCCTCGGTGCTCGGCGTGCTCGACCTGGACAGCCCGCGCCCAGCCCGCTTCGACGACGAAGATCGCCGCGGACTCGAGCAGCTGGTGAAGATCTATCTGGAGGCGAGCAGCGCCACGTTGCGCACGCTCCTCGCTTGCTGAGACACCCGGGAGCCGGGCGGGCGCCGGGCGCGCATCAGGTGCGCTACTGTTTGGCGCGCGAGATGTATTGCCCGGTTCGCGTGTCCACGCGAATGAACTCGCCCTCGTTGATGAAGAGCGGCACGCGGACGACGGCCCCCGTCTCGAGCTTTGCCGGCTTCTGGCCGCCCGTCGCGGTATCGCCGCGCAGTCCCGGGTCGGTCGCGATCACCTTGAGCTCGATGTGCGGCGGCGGTGTCACGACGAGCGGCTGGTTATTCCACAGCGTGACGATGCAGACGGTGCCGTCCTTCAGCCACACCGCGCCCTCGCCCACCGCTGCCTTGCCCGCGGTGTACTGCTCGAAAGTGTCCGGCACCATGAAGTGCCAGAAATCACCGTCCTGGTAGAGATACTGCATATCCATCTCGACCACGTCCGCCGCCTCGACGGACTCGCCCGACTTGAAGGTGCGCTCGATCACACGCCCGCTCTTGAGGTTGCGGATCTTCACGCGATTGAATGCCTGACCCTTGCCCGGCTTGACCATCTCGTTCTCGATGATCGAGTAGGGCTCGCCATCGAGCAGGATCTTCACGCCGGCACGGAATTCGTTGGTGCTGAAGCTCGCCATTTCTTTGCGTCTGTCGCTGGATGTGAAAAATATACCGGCATCCGGTGAGCCCCGCCACCCGAGCTTGACGGCCGCCAGTGCAAGGGCGGACGGCAATGTGAGAGCTTTCGCACGCGGCCCGCGCGCGGCTTGATGCTAATATCCCGGCGCTTGTTTGGGGTGGTCCTGTGAGGCACGTCACGAATGTCTGAGCAGAACGCCGTTCCGCTCATCGTGCTGAGCGCCTCGCGGGATCCGGCGGAACTTATCAACGGCATCCTGCGGCGTGCCGGCCATCCGGTGCATTGCACCTGGATTTCCACGCTCTCCGATCTAGGAGACGCGCTCGTGCAGATCAATCCCGAGCTGCTGCTGGTCGTCGACCACGGCGAAGACGAGGTCGCAACGGCCGCCGAGATCCGCGATCAGTTCACGCCCGCGGTGCCGCTGATCGTCATCGCGGACGCCACCGACGAGACCCGGATGGCCCAGGCCATGCAGCAGGGTGCGCGCGATGTCGTGACGCTCGCGAATGAGGCGCGGCTGCAGGCGGTGATGGGGCGCGAGCTGCGCTCGCACCGCCTCGAGCGCGCTCTCGACAGTACGCTCAAATCCGCGCGTGATGCCCGCCGCCAGCTCGAGTCCGTGCTGCAGCACTCGAACGACGCCATCGCACAAGTGCAGGAGGGCATCGTGGTCGATGCCAATGCCGCCTGGCTCGAGCTGTTCGGCTTCGAGCGCAATGCGATCGTCGGCCAGCCCATCATGGACGTGTTCGACGAGTCCACGCATGCCGCGCTCAAGGGCGCGCTCGCCGCATGTCTGCAGGGGCGCTGGAGCGATCACACGCTGAGCGCCAATGGCTACTTCGCGGACGGCTCGCGTAAGACGACGGAGCTGCTGCTCACACTCGGTGAGCACGACGGCGAGCCGTGTGTGCGCCTCACGGTGCCAGCGCGCCAGCGTGATGAGCGCAGGCTCGCGCAGGAGCTCGAGGATGCGGTCAACCGCGATGCCTCCACGGGCATGCTGCACCGGCGACCGCTGCTCGAGGCGGTCAACAAGCGACTGCAGACACCGGCGCCGGGCGGCGTGCGCTATTTCGCCGCCATACGCCCGGACAAGTTTGCAACCATCGAGCACGACGTTGGCGTGCTCGCGAGCGAGGACGTGCTGATCGAGTTTGCGCGCCTGCTGCACGGACAGCTCAACAGCAACGACCTCGCCGGACGCCTGGGCGGGGTGGGGTTTTTGGTGCTGCTCGAGCGCGGCAACACGCACGACGTGGAGGTCTGGAGCGAGGAGCTGGTCGCACGCGCGGCGAAGCACGTCATTCCGGTGGGCGACAAGTCGCTGTCACTGACCTGCACCGTCGGCCTCTCCGTGGTGCCTGCGGGCGCTGCCAACGGCGATGCCGCCATCGTGGATGCCATCGATGCCTGCCGGCGTGCGCAGCAGCGCACCGGCAATCAAGTGGCCACCTCCGATCGGGTGGATGCGGACACACGCGTTCAGTCCTACGACAAAGTCTGGGTCAAGCACATCAAGGCGGCGCTCATGGAGAACCGCTTCCGACTCGTGCAACAGCCCATCGCGAGCCTGCAGGGCAACGATCCCGGCATGTTCGACGTGCTCGTGCGCATGCTCGATCCGCAAGGCAAGGAGGTGCTGCCCGGTGAGTTCCTGCCGGCAGCCGAGCGCAACGATCTGCTCAAGAACATCGACCGCTGGGTCGTCGGCGCCTCGCTCTCGTTTGCGGCACAGCGCAAGACACACTGCCTGTTCGTGCGCCTGTCGAAGGACACGCTGCGCGATGGCTCCTTCCTCGGCTGGATCGACAACCAGATGCGTTCCACCCGTGCCGAGGCGGCGCGTCTGTGCTTTCAGGTGCCGGAGGACGTCGCCGCAAGCCATGTCACCGAGTTCGGCACCCTGGCAGCTGCGCTGCACAAGCGCGGCTTCCGCTGCGCGCTGGAGCGCTTCGGCTCGGGACGCGACCCGCAGGCCCTGCTCAACTCGGTGCCGCTCAACTTCGTCAAGATCGACGGCGCCCTGGTGCAGAGCCTGACGCGCGATGCCGAGCTGCAGGAGCGGGTGCGCCAGCTCGTGCAGAATGCCACGAGGCGCAAGATCGAGACGATCGCCGAGCGCGTCGAGGATGCCAACACGATGGCCGTGCTCTGGCAGCTCGGCGTGCAATACATCCAGGGCTACTTCGTGCACGCCCCCGAAGAGGTCGTGCTGCGCGCTGAGCGCTGAAGTCAGCTGGAGCGCTGAAGTCAGTTGGAGCGCTGAAGTCAGTTGGAGCGCTGAGCTCCGCTGGCGGCGAGTGCCGGGGCCACCTCGCGCGCGAAGAGCGTGAGCGAGCGCAGCGCATCCTCGTACGCAATGTCGCCGAAGATCAGCTGACAGAGAAAGAAGTTGGCGCGTGCCGTCGCGCGCTGCGCGTCGAGGAATGCGCGCACCGTCTCGGGGGTGCCGGCGATACCGTGTCCGGCCTGCTCGAGAGTATCCCACTCGAGCGGAAAGTTGATCGGCAGCGGCACGCCCCGCCGCTCCCAGATCGCGGAGAAGGAGCGGCGCCAGCGCCGGAACGCACCGCGTGCCACCTCACGCGCCTTGTGGTCCGTGTCGGCCACCACCATGTGGCGCGCGAGGCCGAGAAAGGGCAACTCCGAATCGTTCCGGCCCAGGGCAGCCCACTCAGCCCGGTAGCGATCGAGGATGCCGCGGGCCGCCGCGGCCGGCATCAGCGAAACGACGTTCGTGCTGTTCGCCGCTGCCCAGGGCGTGGAGTCCGCGTGAGAGATGCCGTACCAGAGCGGCGGGCGCGGTGTCTGCCATGGCCTCAGCACCATGCGGAAGTTGCGCACGCGGTAGTATTTGCCTTCGAAGTTCACCGTCTCGGCACCCAGTGCCTGGAGCACGATATCGCGGGCTTCCGCGTAGCGCTCCGCAGTGCTCGCCGGATCCACGTCGTAGATCTCCTGCTCCGGCCACACCGCACCGCGGCCCAAACCGAGCTGCAGCCGTCCGCGACTCATCTGATCGAGCATGCAGATCTCTTCGGCGAGGCGCATGGGATGATAGAGAGGCGCCACGTACACCAGGGGCCCGAAGCGCAAGCGCGAGGTCCGCTGCGCGACCGCCGACAGATACACGCTGGGTGATGGCGCAAGTCCGAGCGGCGTGCCGTGATGCTCGGCGACGTGATACGAATAGAATCCGAGCCGATCCAACTCCTCGACCAGCCGCAGCCGCTGCTCGTACTGCTCCGCCAGCGGTCCACCGCTGTCGTCGAGGTGATCCATGACTCCGAAGTGCATGGCTCAGGCGCTCAGCTGCAGATGCCTCTCGCGCCACCAGTGCAGTATCGTTGCCTCGAGAGTCGCGGCATCGAGTCCCGCCGCCGCGAGACAATCGTCACGGGAGCCGTGCTCGATGAAGCGGTCCGGAATGCCGACGTGAAGCACGGGCACACAGACCGAGGCAGCCGACAGACATTCGCTCACGGCGCTACCTGCCCCGCCGCTGATAGCATTCTCCTCGAGCGTCACGAGAGCTTGATGCTTGGCCGCGAGCGACAGGATGAGGCGCTCGTCGAGCGGCTTGATATAGCGCATGTTGGCGAGTGTCATGTCATGCCGCTCGGCAATGGACTGCGCCGGCGCCACCATCGAGCCGAACGCGAGCAGCGCGACGCCGTGGCGCCCCGTGCGACGCAGCTCCGCCTTGCCGACCGGTAGCGCGGTGAAATCGCCCTTGACCGTCACGCCGGGCCCCTGGCCGCGGGGATAGCGCACGGCGGCTGGTGCTTTCTGCTCGAGCGCGGTGCTCAGCATCTGGCGGCACTCGTTCTCGTCGGCCGGTGCCATCACGACCATGTTGGGAATGCACCTGAGGTAGCTCAGGTCGAAATTCCCCTGATGGGTAGCGCCATCGCCGCCCACGAGTCCGGCGCGATCGATCGCAAATATGATCGGCAGGTTCTGCAGCGCCACGTCGTGAATCAGCTGGTCGTACGCTCGTTGCAGGAACGTCGAGTAGATCGCCACGATGGGTCGCAGGCCCTCGCAGGCGAGCCCGGCGGCGAGCGTCACTGCGTGCTGCTCGGCGATCGCCGTATCAAGATAGCGCTCCGGAAAGCGCTTGGAGAATTCGACCAGACCCGAGCCTTCGCGCATCGCTGGAGTGATGCCGATGATGGCAGGGTCGCGCGCTGCGACGTCGCACAGCCACTGTCCGAAAACCTGAGTGTAGGTGGGCCCGGAGGACTTCTCCTTGTATACGACGCCCGTCTGCGGGTCGAAGGGGCCGGGTCCGTGCCACTTGATCGGGTCGGCCTCCGCCGGCGCATAGCCCTTGCCTTTTTGAGTCACTACGTGCAACAGCTGCGGACCCTTGAGGCTGCGCACGTTGCGCAAGGTCGCGACGAGCGCATGCACGTCATGGCCATCCATAGGGCCGATATAGTTGAAGCCCAGCTCCTCGAAGATCGTGCCCGGCAGCACCATGCCCTTCATGTGCTCTTCCGAGCGGCGCGCGAGCTCGAAAGCCGTCGGTACCCGACGCAGCATGCGCTTGCCCCCCTCGCGCAGGTGCGAATAGAGCCTGCCGGAGAGCAGTCGCGCCAGATAGTTCGAGAAGGCGCCGACTGCTTCTGAGATCGACATGTCGTTGTCGTTGAGGATGACGAGCAGGTCAGCATCGGTGGAGCCCGCGTGGTTGAGCGCCTCGAATGCCATGCCGGAGCTCATGGCGCCATCGCCGACGATCGCTACGATCCTGCGGCGCACGCCGGATCGGGCACTCGCGATCGCCATGCCGAGAGCGGCACTCGTTGCCGTACCGGCGTGGCCGACACCGAAAGTGTCGTACTCGCTCTCGTTGCGCGCGGGAAACGGCGCGAGCCCGCGTCGCAGCTTGATGGTGTGCAGGCGATTGCGCCGCCCGGTGAGCACCTTGTGCGGATACGCCTGATGACCCACGTCCCACACGAGTCGATCATGGGGCGTGTCGAAGACGTAATGGAGTGCCACGGTGAGCTCGACCGCCCCCAGGCCGGCGGCAAAGTGCCCGCCCCGCGTGCTGACGCTCTGGATCAGGAAGTCCCGCAGCTCCGCGGCGAGCGCCGGCAGCTGCGCGAGGCTGAGCCGGCGCAGACCTTCCGGGGAGTCGATGTCATCGAGCAGTAGCAAGGGCTTCATGGCTGCGAGGGCGACCTCATTAGTAGCGTCGCGACAGCAGCCAGTTGGACAGTAGCCGCAGCGGCTCGGCGCGCGAGCCGAACGGGGTCAGTGCGAGGAGCGCCTGATCGTGCAGTCGCTGCACCCGCGCCTGCGAGGCGGCAATACCGATGATCGCTGGGTGCGTGGGCTTCTGGCGCTCACGATCCGCCCCCGTCGGCTTGCCCAACGTTGAGGCATCGCTCAGCACATCGAGCAAGTCGTCCTGAATCTGAAACGCAAGACCGATGGCGGCCGCAAACTGCTCGAGTGCGGCGTGCAGGGAGGCCTCGAGCGAGGGCACACACGCCGCCGCCATCAGCACGCTCGCACGAATCAGCGCGCCCGTCTTGCGGGCGTGCATGTCCTCCACCTCGGTAATGCTGAGGCGCCGGCCCTGGGCCTCCAGATCGATGGCCTGTCCACCGGCCATTCCGAGACTGCCACTTGCGCGCGCGAGCAGGGCGATTAATCGCACCCGGATGGCCGCGGCCGCCGGCAGCGCCGGATCAGTCGCCAGCAACTCGAAGGCAAGCGGCTGCAAGCCGTCGCCCACGAGAATCGCCGTCGCCTCATCGAAGGCCTTGTGGCAAGTGGGACGCCCGCGACGCAGATCATCGTCGTCCATCGCCGGAAGATCGTCGTGCACCAGAGAGTAGACATGCACCAGCTCGAGCGCACAGGCGGCGCCTTCGACCTCGTCCTCGGTCAGCCCGAGCGTGCGCGCAGTCGCAAACAGCAGCGCCGGGCGCACGCGCTTGCCCCCGCCGAGAACGCTGTAGCGCATGCCTTCGTGCAGCCGTGCGGGGACCACGCTCGCCCGCTGCAGCCGTGCATCGAGCGCCCGCTCCATGCGCTCACGCCACGCCGTGAGCTGCGCACCGAATGCCTCGCTCGGCTCAGACTCGCGGTTTGCTTCGTGCAGCCGCACATCGGCAGCGTCGTTCACGCAACGCCTCCCGCCCCATCCGTAGCACCGCTCACTGCGGTCTCGTAGCAGGCTCGCCGCCGCCCCGCTGGGCACGCTTCACTTCACTGACCGGAATGCTGACGACCGAGGGCCCGTGGGCATCATCGCCATAGAGAATCGGCAGCTCGGGCGCCATCGGTCCTTGCACGCGCGGCCCGCGCAATGAGGTGAGCCACGCCTTGAGCGGTCGCCTGAAAGCCTCGTCGACCGCAGTACCCTCGTAGCCGCAATGGGCCATGCAGTTGTCACAGCGCGGGTTGCGGCCGACGCCGTAGTGCTCCCAGTCCGTGTCCTCGATGAGCGAGCGGTAGCTCGGGGCATAACCCTCATCAGACAGTAGATAGCAGGGCCGCTGCCAGCCGAAGATGTTGTAGGTGGGATTGCTCCAGGGCGTGCATTGATAGCGCTGATTGCCGGCTAGAAAGTCGAGAAACAGCGCCGAATGGTTGAACACCCAACGGCGGCGAGGCCGCTTGCCGCGCTTGAATATCTCGCGGAACAACCGTTTGCTCGCGCTGCGTCCGAGGAACACGTCCTGCCGCGGCGCATGGGAGTAGCTGTAGCCCGGTGAGACCGTGATGGCCTCGATTCCCAGATCCATGGCGGCATCGAAAAAGGCGGCAACCTCGTCCGGATTCTCGCCATTGAAAAGCGTGCAGTTGATCGTGACGCGAAAGCCCTTCGAGCGCGCCAGACGGATGGCCGCGACCGCCTTGTCGAAGACACCCTCCTGACAGACCGATTCGTCGTGTCGCTGCCGATTACCATCCAGATGAATCGAGAAGGTCAGATAGGGCGACGGCTGGTAGGCGTCGATGTGCTTGGCGAGCAGAATCGCGTTGGTGCACAGGTAGACGAACTTCTTGCGGGCGACGATCCCGGAGACGATCTGCGGCATCTCCTTGTGGATCAGCGGCTCGCCGCCTGGGATGGAGACGATCGGCGCGTCGCACTCATCGACCGCTTGCAGCGCGTCGGCGACACTCATGCGCTTCTTGAGAATCTCCGGCGGGTAATCGATCTTGCCGCAGCCGGCGCAAGCCAGATTGCACTGGAACAGCGGCTCGAGCATCAGCACCAGCGGATAGTGCTTGTCGCCGGCGAGCTTGCGACCCACGATGTGGCGCGCCACACGATACTTCTGCAACAGGGGAATTCCCACGACTCCATATCCTCGATCCGGGCTTGCCGGAAAATGTTTCAGCGGCGCAACAGCTGCGACGCCTGCAGGGCGGTGATCTGAGCCCTATGATCGCGCCAGATGCGTCCCCACTCCAGAATGAACCAGGGCGTGAACTGGGTTGCGCCTGCCCCCGTCATCTCGCGCTGCAACGCCTCGGGGCTTACCCAGCGCAAGCCCGCGATCTCGCCGCGATTGACCCGCAGCCGCCCCGCGTGCCGGCCGAAAAACACCGAGCACAGCTCGTGCTCGGCACCCGCCGAGCCATACTGCGCCTGGTACTGGAACTTGAACAGAAACTGCAAGGGACAGCGAATGCCCAGCTCCTCGTGCAGGCGCCGGTGGATCGCCAGCTCCATCGGCTCGGCAAGCCGCGGGTGGCTACAGCAGCTGTTCGACCAGTAAAGCGGCCAAAGGTGCTTGGTGGCTGCCCGCTGTTGCAACAGCAGCTCGCCCCGCTCGTTGAAGATCAGCAGCGAGAAGGCCCGATGCAGGACTCCCCGCCCTTCGTGGCAGAGCGCGCGGCTCATGTGCCCGACCTCCCGGTCACACTCGTCGACCAGGATCAGAGCCTCGGAATCTGCTGCAATAGCGACAGCGGCAGCGCCAGGGCTGGGACGGACATTATCCATCGAGAGACAACTCCTCGTTGCGGCGCGTTCCCCGATGGCACCGCACCTCGAGCTTGCACGCGCAGCATGCGCGCCACAACTCGCGCAAGTGACATACCCATGATAACTGCCCCTGAAAGGTCTGCGCCAGCATTGCCAAGGTCGGCTGTACCGCGGACGCCACAACCAAGCGCGCATCTCCGCGTCGGTCTTTCAGCAATCTTTCAAGCTCTTTGAATGATGCCGTCAGCGCTGCAGCTCGCGAGCGTTTGGATAGGTACCGCATTGGCCGCGATAGCGCTCGCCTACGCCCTCATCGCCTGGCTTGCGGTGCGCTTCTGGCGTGGCGCGCCGGCGGGCTCGGTGCCCGCGCGAGCCGTGCCGTCGGCATCTGCACCTCCGGCCGTGACCGTGTTGAAGCCCCTGTGCGGAGCCGACCCCGGCACCTACGAGTGTCTGCGCTCATTCTGCCTGCAGCGTTATCCGGGCTTGCAAATCGTGTGCGGCGTGAGCGATGCGCTCGACCCCGCGGCGGCGGTGGTGCGCCGTCTGCAGCGGGAGTTTCCCGCGCTGCAGCTCGAGCTCGTGATCGATGCGCGCCAGCACGGCAGCAGCCTCAAGGTCAGCAATTTGATCAACATGATGGCCCAGGCGCGCCACGACCATCTCGTCGTCTCCGACAGCGACGTGCGCGTCGCTCCCGACTACCTCGCGGGCCTGATCCCAGAGGTCGATCAGAGCGGGGTGGGCATCGTGACCTGCGCCTATCGTGGCCGCGCGCGCGGCGGTTTCTGGTCGCTGCTGCTCGCCCTCTTCATCAATGATTGGTTCATGCCGTCAGTGTTCGTTTCCGCCCTGCTGGGCTCCCAGGCCTTCGTGTCGGGTGCGACGATTGCCTTGCGCCGCACGACGCTCGCTGCCATCGGCGGCTTCGCGGCCATCGCCGATCAGCTCGCCGATGACTACAAGCTCGGTGAGCTGACGCGCCGGCTCGGGCTGAGGACCGTGCTGTCGCGCGTGCGCGTGGAGACCGACGTGAGCGAGCCCAGTGCCGCGGATCTGCTTAGACACGAGTTACGCTGGCTGCGCACCATCCGCGCCGTACGCCCGGCCAGCTATGCCTGCTCCTTCGTCACCTTCTCCGTGCCGGTCGCCGCCTTGGGCTGCCTCCTCGCAGGCATGTCTACCGGCAGCCTCATGCTGCTCGCTCTGACGGGAATCGTGCGAGTCATGCTACATTTTGCGAATCGTGGGGCAGATTCCGCCCTGATGCAGCTAACGGTGTTGCCGTTCAATGACCTGCTCGCTTTCGGCCTATGGTGTTGGGGTTTTGCCTCGCGGCGCGTTCACTGGCGGGAGCGCCGCTACCGCGTTGCGCGCGACGGCTCCGTGCGGCCGATCCCCTGAGCCCCGAGGTGTCGGCCGGTGAACACCCTCTTCCTCCATCCTCCCTCGTTCGACGGCTACGACGGTGGCGCGGGTGCCCGCTACCAAATGAAGCGCGAGGTCCGCTCCTTTTGGTATCCGACCTGGCTCGCGCAGCCGGCGGCCCTGGTCGAGGGCTCCAAGCTCATCGATGCACCGCCGCATGGGCTGAACTTCGAGGACATCATCCCGGAGGTCAAGCATCGCGATCTCGTGGTGATGCACACCTCGACCCCATCCTTCAGGTCGGATGCAAAGACGGCGGAGATGATCAAGGCAATCAATCCGCGCGTGAAGATCGGCCTGATCGGCGCCAAGGTCGCCGTCGAGCCGGAGAAGAGCCTCATCGGCGCGAGTGCCGTTGATTTCGTCGCGCGCAACGAGTTCGACTTCACGATCAAGGAAGTGGCCGACGGCGTGCCCTGGAGCGACATCAAGGGTCTGTCCTATCGCAACGCTGGCGGGAGCATCGTTCACAACGAGAACCGCGCGGTGCTCGAGGACATGGACCTGCTGCCATGGGTGACCCCGGTCTACAAGCGCGATCTCACCATCGAGAAGTATTTCGGCGGCTACCTCAAGCACCCTTACATCTCTTTCTACACGGGCCGCGGCTGCAAGTCGCGCTGCACCTTCTGCCTCTGGCCGCAGACGATCGGCGGCCATCGCTACCGCGTGCGCTCGATCGAGAATGTCGTGGCAGAGGTGCGCTGGGCGAAGGAGGCTTTTCCGCAGGTCAAGGAATTCTTCTTCGACGATGACACCCTGACGGATAACGGGCCGCGGGTCGAGGCGCTCGCGCGCGAGCTCGGCAAAGTCGGTGTCACCTGGTCGTGCAACGCCAAGGCCAACGTGCCCCGCAAGACGCTCGAGGTGATGAAGGAGAATGGGCTGCGCCTGCTACTGGTGGGCTACGAGTCGGGCAATCAGCAGATTCTCTTCAACATCAAGAAGGGCATGCGCGTGGAGTTCGCGCGCCGCTTCACCAAGGACTGCCACGAGCTCGGCATCGTCATCCACGGAACGTTCATTCTGGGTCTTCCCGGAGAGACCAAGGAGACGATCCAGGAGACGCTCGATTTCGCGAAGGAGATCAATCCCCACACGATTCAGGTTTCGCTCGCCGCGCCCTACCCCGGTACTTTCCTCTACCGTCAGGCGAAGGAGAACGGCTGGCTCTACAACGAGGAGATCGATCTGCTGACGCAGGAGGGCACGCAGATCGCGCCGCTCTCCTACCCGCATCTCAGCCATACCGAGATCTTCGAATCCATCGAGGATTTCTACAAGAAGTTCTACTTCCGGCCCTCCAAGATCGCATCCATAGTGGCCGAGATGATTGCCAGCCCCGAGATGATGAGGCGTCGCCTGCGCGAGGGTGTGGAGTTCTTCCGCTTCTTGCGGACGCGGCACGACGCCGCTTGAAGGGCTTGATCGTCACGGCGGACGACTTCGGCGCGGCCGCTGAAGTCAACGAGGCCGTCGAGACGGCGCACCGTAACGGCATCTTGAGCGCCGCGAGTCTCATGGTAGGCGCGCCCGCCGCTGCCGATGCGATCGCTCGAGCGCGCCGCCTGCCCTCCCTGCGCGTCGGTTTGCATCTGGTGCTGGTGGAGGGCCGGCCGCTGCTGCCCGCAGCCCGACTCAATCAGCTGGTAGAGCCGAGCGGCATGCTGCGCGCCGACATGACCTCTCTCGGAGCGGCGCTCGCTTGCAACGGCGCCGCGCGCCGGCAGCTCGCCGCGGAAATCGAGGCGCAGTTCGCCGCCTTTCAATGCACCGGTCTCCTGCTCGATCATTGCAACGCACACAAGCATTTCCAGCTGCATCCGCTCGTCGGCAAGTTGATCGCGACGATCGGGGCGCGCTTCGGGCTGCGCGCCGTGCGCGTGCCACTCGAGCCGACGGCGGTGCTGCGCACCCTCGAGCCGCGCACGCGCGCCCTGCCCACGGCGCTCACGAATCCGTTTGCTCTGGGGCTGCGCCGGCGCATGCGTCGTGCGGGCCTGCTCACGGCAGACCGAACCTTCGGACTACGCTGGTCCGGACAGATGAGCGCGCAGCGTCTCGGCGGTCTCATCCGCGCGCTGCCGAGCGGTCTCAACGAGATCTATCTTCATCCCGCCACTGGAGCTTTCGACGGATGCGCGCCCGGCTATCGCTATCGTGAGGAGCTCGCTGCGCTCACCGCGCCCGAAGTCGTGACGGCGTGTGGCGACCCCGCCCTGCGGCTCGGCGGCTTCAGCGATTTTTGCAGCCGCGAGGCCGTTGCGGGCGCGGCGGCGCGCGGCGCGATGCGCAGCGGAAGTGTGCTGCGATGAGCCGCACGTGGTCCGCGATGCCCGCACCGGTTGATGAGGAGTCGTATCCCGAGGGACCGATCCGCCTCGGCAGCGGTGCGCACAAGACACTCTTCTGCCGCACGCTGCTCGATACCTTCAATCCCTACAAGCCCGCGGTGATCGATTGGCCGGCGCTCGAGACGCAGGCGCGCGAGCGGCTCGTGAGCTTGCCCATCTGGGATATCGCCGTGCAGACCGAGGGTCGTGCCCGTCTCAACGTGGCAACTTATGCGGCGGACATCGCTGATCCGCTCTTGCGCCGGGCGATCGAGCTCAATGCCTTCGAGGAGGGGCGTCACAAGCACGTGCTCTCCAATCTGGTCCAGGCCTACGGCATCGCGCTCGCGCCCGAGCCGCAATACGCCGTGCCGCGCGATCCGGAATGGGCCTTCATGGTGACCGGCTACAGCGAGTGCATCGATAGCTTCTTCGCATTCGGCCTGTTTGAGTCGGCCAAGCGCTCCGGATTCTTTCCGGCGGCGCTGGTCGATACCTTCGAGCCCGTGATCCAGGAAGAGGGTCGCCACATTCTCTTCTTCGTCAATTGGGCCGCGTGGCATCGGCGCACGATGCCGCTCTGGCGGCGCCCTTATTTCGAGCTCAAGGTGCTCGCGGTCTGGCTGTTTCTGATCTGGGAGCGTATCGGGATCGCCCGCGACGTGGGCAACGGAGTGCAGGACAACAATTTCACGGTTACCGGGGCCAAGTCGGTCGGCGCTGACATCGATGTCGGTGAGCTGATCGCGATGTGCCTCGCGGAGAACGAGCGCCGCCTGGGCGCGTACGATGCACGCCTGCGGCGGCCCTGGGCCGTTCCGGCCATGGCACGGCTTGCGCTCCGGCTCATGCGTCTGAGGCCCAAGCGGCCGGCCTAGCGCCGCAGACATCGCCGCGTCTCGCCGTGAAGCTTCGCCTCGTCATCATCGCCGCGCTGGGGGTCGCGCTCGCGCTCTATCTGGTGTTGCGCATCGGCTGGGGAGCCGTGCTCTCCTCGGCCGCCAGTCTGGGCTGGCGCGGCTTTGTGATCCTGTGCCTCTACTCCCTCGGCATGTTCGTGGTGCTCGGCAGCGCCTGGTGCGTGCTGCTGCCCGCCTCCTTGGGTTTAGGACTGCGAGTATTCGTCTGGGCGCGCATGGTGCGCGATGCAGCCGCCGAAGTGCTGCCGTTCTCGCAGCTCGGTGGCATGGTGCTCGGGGGACGCGCCGCGATTTTGCACGGGGTAGAGCGGCCAATGGCCTTCGCCTCGATGATCGTCGATGTGACCACCGAGATGTTCGCGCAGCTTGCGTACGTCGCTCTCGGTATCGCGATCCTGAGCACTCACGCCCCACGAGGTTCCGCGGCGGCTTCTCTAACGAGCTTTTTCGAGATCGGCCTGCTGCTCGCCGCGATGGCCGGCGGTGCGTTTCTCGCTCTGCAGCGCTACGGTCACTGGATGACCGAGAAGCTCGCCGCGCGGCTCATGCCGCGGGCGCTCTCGGCCACCACGGCGGTCACCGCCACGATCGACTCGATCTATCGCTCGCCGGCGCGCGTCTGCGTGTCCGCGGTAGTGCACTTTGCAGGCTGGATCGCCAGCGCCGTCGGCACCTGGATCGCCTTTCGGCTCATCGGCACCAACATCGACGTCGCATCGGTCATCGCCATCGAGAGTCTGGTGTATGCCGCACGCAGTGCGGCCTTCGTGGTTCCCAACGCGCTCGGCGTGCAGGAGGCCGCCTACACGGTGCTGGCCCCGCTCTTCGGCGTCCCGCCAGGAATCGGCCTGGCGGTGTCGCTGTTGAAGCGAGCGCGCGACATCGCAGTCGGAGCACCGGTATTGCTGATCTGGCAGACGCTGGAAGGCCAGCGGGCCTTCGCCACGCGGACCGGGGGCGATTAGTGGGCATCCAGATAGCCGTTGTCGGCGAACCAGCGCACTGCATCCTCGAGTGCCGCTCGTGCCGGCCGTGACCGGTAGCCGAGCTCGCGCGCGGCACGTGCGCTAGAGAAGAACATGCGCTTGCGTGCCATGCGCACTCCGTCGACCGTAATGCGTGTCGTGCGTCCCGTGAGCCGCGCGAAACCCTCGGCGATGTACGCAACCGGCAGCACTGCCGCATGCGGCAGGCGCACGCGCGGCGGTTTGCGGCCGACGAGCTCGGCGATCATGCGCAGAATGTCTCGCAGCAGCAGATCCTCACCGCCGAGGATGTAGCGCTCGCCGGACTTGCCACGCTCCAGGGCGAGCAAATGTCCCGCGGCCACATCATCGACGTGCACGACGTTGAGCCCGGTGTCCACATAAGCCGGCGTGCGGCCACGCGCGGCATCCACGATGATCTGTCCGGTCGGCGTGGGCTTCACATCACCGGGACCGACCGGCGTCGAGGGGTTGACGATCACGACCTGCTCGCCGGGCTGCGCCCAGCCGCGCACGAACTCCTCGGCGAGAAACTTGGAGCGTTTGTAGTGGCCGATCATATCGGCCAGGGCGACCGGCGTGCGCTCATCTCCCGGAGAGCCGTCGGACGGCAGGCCGACGGCGGCGACGCTGCTCGTGTGCACGATGCGGCGCACGCCGGCCGCGCGCGCTGCCTGCAGGACGTTGCGCGTGCCATCGACGTTCGTCCGGTACAGCTCCCGCGGATCCGGTGCCCACAGGCGATAGTCGGCCGCAACGTGAAACAGTGCATCGCAGCCGGTGAGCGCGCGCTCGAGCGCGGCCCGATCGGCCAGCTCGCCCGGTGCGATCTCGAGAGCCAATGCCTGCAGATTGCGCTCGCGGGCACCGCTGCGCACCAAACCGCGGACTTGCCAGCCGTGCGCGATGAGCACCCGCGCCACGGCCGCGCCGACGAAGCCGGTTACGCCGGTGACGAGGGCCCTCATGCGCAACAGTCGGCCCACGCCCCGCCGCGTGCGACGGCACGCAGCGACCGGTGGGCCAATCGATAACAGCGAGCCAGATGCAGCAGCGCGCCGAGATCACCCGGTGCACGCACGAGCTGCGCGAGCAGGCGCGTGATACGCAGCCGGCCTGTGCGATCGGCTGCCTGCAGGAGGGCCGCGGGCAGTGCGTCGTGCGCCGCGTCCACGATGACTCGTGCGCAGACGAACGGCAGGCCGTGCACCTGCGCGACCTCGGCGATCGCGAAGCTCTCCATGTCGACGGCCGCGGCGCCGGTGTCGCGCTGCGCCGCCGCCTTGTCTGTGACCGAGATGAGCGGCCGTGCGCTCGTGAGCAGCGATCCCGCGCTTACCGGATGCAGAGAGGCGAGCGCGCTCGTCATCCGCTCGTGCCATGCGCTCGTCGTCGCCAGGGTGCGGGCATCTCGCAGAACGACGTGTGTGGGCAGGAAGATCGCGCCGGGCGCGAGCGCCGGATCGAGCCCCCCCGCGAGTCCAAAGCTCACGAGCGCCCGGGCACCCGCGTGCACCAGCGCCCGCGCGCCGAGCGTCGCAGCCGCGCGCCCAATGCCGCTCACAGCAAGCAGGCTGCCATCGGCCAGAATCGCGTGGTCCGAGGCACGACGTATCGGGCGACCGAGAGGGCTCGCTTCGACCGCGAGCGCCACGACGATGCCGACGCGAGCAGCTGGCGAGGCGTTGGAGAGGCTACCCGAGACCTGCCGCGGTGCAGCGGCGTGCATTCAATGTGCGGCCCCGAGCCGCGTTATGTTCCGGTGGGCCGCGAGTGCCCAGAGCGGGAAGTACACGCAATAGCCATGATATTTGAGATAGAAGACGCGCGGGAAACCCGGCGCCGTATAAGCGGGGGCACTCCAGAGCCCATCTGCTTGCTGCGTGCGCAGCAGATAGTCGACGCCGCGCTGGGTGGCCGTCGAGCGTGCCTCTCCGGATGCGAGCAGTGCTAGCAGTGCCCAGGCGGTCTGAAAAGGCGTGCTCGCCGCAGGCCCACCGGCGAGCGAGGGATCCGCGTAGCTATCGTTGCTCTCTCCCCAGCCGCCGTCCGCGTTCTGTCGTGCCTCGAGCCACGCGACGGCGCGGCGCACCGCGGGATCGCCGCTGCCCACTCCGGCTTTGGCGAGTGCGGCGAGCACCGACCAGGTGCCGTAGATGTAGTTGGTTCCCCAGCGGCCGAACCAGGCACCGTGATCTTCCTGCTCGTCGCGCAGATAGGCGAGTGCGCGCTCCAGCGCGACGCTGTCCTGCGGGCGACCGACGACCGCGAGCGCCGTGATCACGCGCGCGGTCACGTCGCTGGTGGGTGGATCGAGCAGCGCCCCGTGATCCGCGAAAGGAATCTCGTTGAGATAGTAGTGGGTATTGTCGGCATCGAAGGACGCAAAGCCACCGTTACGGCACTGCATGCCGACCAGCCAGTCGAGGGCGCGCTCCGCGCTGAGACGATAGCGCGAGGCATCGCGCGCGAGGTGCATGCTCCAGACCACCACGGCGGTGTCGTCGAGATCCGGGTAGTGGTCGTTGCGAAATTGAAAGGCCCAGCCACCGCCGCGCAGCCCCGGACGGCGCGCGCGCCAGTCGCCCGGCTCATCGAGCAGCTGCAGCGGCGTAAGCCAATCGAGTCCGCGCGCGGCGGCGTGCAGGGAGGACGCGTCGCCGACCTCCTGCAGTGCGAGGGCCGCGAGCGCCGTGTCCCACACCGGAGAGACGCAGGGCTGGCAGTACGCGGAGGACAGTGTGCTCACCACCAGCTTCTCGAGCGCGCGCTTGGCGGTTGCGCGCCGCGGATCGCTCGGCGGATAGCCAAGAACGGTCAACACCTCCAGCGCATTCACCATGGCCGGAAAGATGGCGCCCAAGCCGCTGTCGCCGTTCAGCCGCTCGAGTATCCACTGCTCCGCGCGCTTGAGCGCAGCCGCGCGCATGCCCTGCGGAATGAAGCGATCCCCGGCGCGCCCGAGACGATCGAGCAGCAGAAACACGCGATTGAGAAAGCCCGTGCGCTTGAAATAGTGGCGCTCGCTCTCCGGAGGAATCGTGAACAGCTCGCGGATATCGACGTTACGTGGATTGGCTGCGCGCGGCTTGAGCGTGCACAGCACGAAGAGCGGCACCATGACCGTGCGCGACCAGTAGGACACCTTCTCGAGATGGAAGGGGAACCACGGCGGCAGGTTCATGATCTCGACGGGGATATAGGGCACGCCGCGCCACGGCAGCTGGCCGAATAGCGCGAGCGCGAAGCGCGTGAACACATTGGCGCGCGCCGCCCCGCCGTGCTCGAGTATCGCCGCGCGTGCGCGCGTCATGTGCGGCGCGTCCGGGCTGTCCCCGGCGAGCTTCAGCGCGTAGTACGCCTTGATGCTGCAGCTCAGATCGAAGCGTCCCTCGTGATAGAGCGGCCAGCCTCCGTGTGCGGCCTGACGCGCGCGCAGATGGGCCGCGATCTTTGCTTCCAGGGCCGAATCGATCTCGTCCAGGAAGTGCATCATCATCACGTACTCGGCGGGAATCGTGCAGTCCGCCTCGAGCTCGAATACCCAGTAGCCCGCCGCGCTCTGGCGTGCGATGAGTGCATCACGCGCGGCGGCGATGGCACGATCGAGCGCCGACAGCGGCGTATGACTTTGCAGGCTGCGAGCTAGGAGCCCCGGGCGCTGCGGCGCAGGGGCGACTGACTCGCGCGCGGACGCGAGCGTCTCACGCACCGGAGAGTTGCGCTTCATTGCGCCGCGCTCCCGTCCGTGCGCAAGGGCGTCGCGGAGAGCTGTCCACGCAGCACGCTGCCTGCGTAGCCACCGTGCGCTGCAGGCTGGTGCGCCGCCACCGTGGCTGCGCGGCTGCGCAGGCACACTTCGGCGGGCGCCGCGAGCGGCAGATCTCCTGCGGCCCAGTCGAAGAGCTGCAGCAGCGTGCGGTCGTGCCGCACGGCAAGGCTGGTGAGCAGCCGCGTGAGTGCGACGGCCGAATGCGATACCTTCACCTGGGCGCCGGCCGTGAACTGCGGATTCCCTGCGATGCGGCGCAAAGTCAGCACCGCGAGGCCCACGGCCCAGAGACAGAAGCGACGGATGCCGCCCTCCTCCCGCGGAATCAGCAGCGTGAAAGTCATCGCGTTGCGCAGGTGACCGTGAGCGACCGCGATCAGCTCCCGCAACCCGGCGCCAAAGCTCTGCTCGGAGCGCCCTGGGGTGAGCTGTGCGAGCTCGATGCCGTGACGAGTGAAGACATCCTGCGGCAGCCAGCAAGCACCGCGGCTGCGGTCCTCCCACATGTCCTTCAAAATGTTCGTCATCTGCAATCCCTGGCCGAACGACGCTGCGAGCTCGAACAGCGCTTCGCGGTGCCGCGCGATTTCGGCTGAGTAGGCGCAGAACAGCTCCGTGAGCATCTCACCGACCACGCCCGCGACGTAGTAGCAGTAGCTGTCGAGATCACTCGAGCGCGCCAGCCCGCTGACGCTCGCGCTTTGCTGGAAATCGTGCATGCCCGCGCACATGAGCTCCACGCAGTGCTGGATCGCGGCGCGCTGCTCGCGGCTCAGGCGCTGCGTCAGGCGCACGACACGCTCCATGTTGTGCATCAGATCGCGCTCCGCGGGCAGGGTGCGCTCGGTGAGGCAACCCTCCACCTCGCGAGCAAGCGCGCGCGCATCCTCTCGTCCGCAGACTACCGCAGCAAATCGCTGCAGATAAACATAAGCCTGCGCGGGGGAAACGGCCGGCTCATCCTCGATCGTGTCGGCGATGCGACATAGTAGATACGCGCTGGTGACGGCGCTGCGTAGCCCGGCGGGCAGCTGCGGGATCGTGAGAGCGAACGTGCGCGATACGTGAGGAAGGATCTGCTCCTGGTAAGCCTCATCGCTCGTACCCGTCACCGCTCGTAGCTTGGCGCGAGTCATCGGTCGAGTCGCCACCGACGTGTTACGGTTTGTCCAAACAGGCACACTAACACTTCAATCAATGAGGCAGTTCCTCGAGCATGAACTTTGCCTGAGCGCGCAGTCCATGGCCGGCAGTCTGTCTGAGCCGGGCAAGCATGACAAGAGCGGGGCGGCTCACACGGTCGCGGCCGGCGCAAGGCTCTCCAGCCGGTCGATTTTGCGCCAGCCGCGCGGCAACACTGCGCCGCGCTGAGCGCGCTGGCCGCGATAGTCCTGCAGCTGGTTCCAGGTAAGCTCGCGGTGCTCTGCACCGACCCACAGGACGAGCTTGCCGCCCGGCGGCACCACGGTGACACCGGTTACGAATTCAGAGCGTGCCGCCGCCTTCTTGGCCGAAATGTCGTAGAGCTTGTTGCCTTTGCCGCGCGGCATCTCGGGCACCTCGCGCACCTCGAAGGCGAGCAGCTTGCCCTCGCTGCCGGCGATCGCAAGCAGCGCATCGAGCGAGGCAACCGGTGCGGGCGGCAGAACGAGTGCCTTGTCAGGTACGTTGAGGACGGACTTGCCCGCGCGCCGATCGGTCAGCAGCTCTTTGAAACGCACGAGGAAGCCGTAGCCGGCATCGCTCGCGAGCAGCCACAGATCCTCCGGCTCGCCGAGCATGCATCCCGCAAAGCGCGCGCCATCGGGAGGATCGAGCCGGCCCGAGAGCGGCTCACCCTGGCCGCGCGCCGAGGGCAGACTGTGCGCCGGCAACGCGTAGGTGCGCCCGGTGCTGTCAATGAAGATGGCCGGCTGCAGGGTGCGGCCGCGTGCCGCAGCTTGAAACGCGTCTCCCGTCTTGTAAGAGAGGGTGCGCGGATCGATGTCGTGTCCCTTGGCCGCGCGCGCCCAGCCGGCCGTCGACAGCACCACCGTGACCGGCTCGTTGGGTATCAGCGCAGTCTCGTCGATCGGCTGCGCCGCCTCGCGCTCGACGATGCGCGTGCGGCGCGCGTCGCCGTATTTCTCCGCATCGGCACGGATCTCCTCGGCGACCAGCTTGCGCAGACGCGCCTTGCTCTTCAGCAGCCCTTCGAGCTCGCCGCGCTCCGCGGCAAGTGATTTCTGCTCTTCACGGATCTTCATCTCCTCGAGTTTCGCGAGGTGTCGCAGGCGCGTCTCGAGGATCGCCTCCGCCTGCTCGTCGGACAGCTTGAAGCGCTTCATGAGCGCCGGCTTCGGCTCGTCCTCGCGGCGGATGATGCGGATCACCTCGTCGAGGTTCAGATAGACGACGAGCAGACCCTCGAGCACGTGCAGGCGCTTCGCCACACGCTCCAGTCGATGCTGCAGGCGGCGCGTGACCGTTGCGATGCGAAATGTGAGCCAGTCGCCGAGCAGGGTTTTGAGGCCCATGACGCGCGGCCGGCCGTCGAGTCCGATCACGTTCAGGTTGACGCGGTAGTTGCGCTCGAGATCGGTCGTGGCGAACAGATGATTCATCAGCTCGACCAGGTCGACGCGATTGGAGCGCGGCAGGATGACGATGCGGGTCGGATTCTCGTGATCCGACTCGTCGTTGTAGCTCTCTATCATCGGCAGCTTCTTGGCGCGCCATTGCTCATCGATCTGCTGCAGCACGCGACTGCCCGAGACCTGGTAGGGCAGCGAGGTGACCACGATGTTGCCTTCCTCCAGCTCGTAGGTCGCGCGCGCCTTGAAGGTGCCGACGCCCTTGTCGTAGAACTCTTTGAGATCGGCGCGCGGTGAGATGATCTCGCCGCCGCTCGGCAGATCCGGCCCCTTGACGTGCTTCATGAGCGCCGCGGTGGTCGCCTCGGGATCCTCCAGCAGATGAATGCAGGCGGCGGCGACCTCCTGCAGGTTGTGCGGCGGGATGTCCGTGGCCATGCCCACCGCAATGCCCGAGGTGCCGTTGAGCAGTAGATTGGGCAGCCGGGCGGGCAGGATCGTCGGTTCCTCGAGCGTGCCGTCGAAATTGGGTGTCCAGTCGACGGTGCCGTGCGCCAGCTCGCTGAGCAGCACCTCGGCATAGCGGGTGAGCTTCGCCTCCGTGTAACGCATCGCGGCGAAGGACTTGGGATCATCCTGCGAGCCCCAGTTCCCCTGGCCGTCGACGATCGGGTAGCGATAGGCGAAGCCCTGCGCCATGAGCACCATCGCCTCGTAGCAGGCGCTGTCGCCATGGGGATGGAACTTGCCGATCACGTCACCGACGGTGCGCGCCGATTTCTTGTGCTTGGATACCGCGGACAGTCCGAGCTCGCTCATCGCGTAGACGATGCGCCGCTGCACCGGCTTCAGTCCGTCGCCGAGCACCGGCAGCGCGCGGTCCAAAATGACGTACATCGAGTAGTCGAGGTACGCCTTCTCGGTGAAGACTCTGAGCGGCTGGCGCTCGATGCCCTCGAAGTTCAGTTCCTGATCTTGCATCCTGTCTGCCTAGGCTGTGCTGTGATCCGCTCGCATCACACGCCCTCTGCGAGGTTGCCCTTGCTCTCGAGCCATTCGCGCCGATCCGAGGCGCGCTTCTTCGCGAGCAGCATGTCGAGCAGCTGGTCGGCATTGTCCTTGCCGTCGATCGTCAACTGCACCAGACGGCGGGTGCGCGGGTCGATCGTGGTCTCGCGCAGCTGCGCCGGATTCATCTCGCCGAGGCCTTTGAAGCGCGTGACGACCGGCTTCACGCGCGCGTTCTCGCTCTGCACGCGATGCAGGAGCTGATCGCGCTCGGCCTCATCGAGCGCGTAGTGCACCTGCTTGCCGGCATCGATGCGATACAGAGGCGGCATGGCCACGTGCACGTGCCCATTGGCGACGAGCGGGCGGAAGTGGCGCAGGAACAGCGCGCACAGCAAGGTCGCGATGTGCTGCCCGTCGCTGTCAGCGTCCGCGAGAATGCAGACCCGGTGATAGCGCAGCTGCGATAAGTCCGTAGAGCCCGGCTCGACCCCGAGCGCCACGCTGATGTCGTGCACTTCCTGCGAGGCTGCAATCTCGCCGGGCTCGAGCTCCCAGGTGTTCAGAATCTTGCCGCGCAGCGGCATGATCGCCTGGAAATCCTTATCGCGGGCCTGCTTCGCCGAGCCGCCGGCGGAGTCTCCCTCCACCAGGAACAGCTCCGAGCGTGCCGGGTCCTGCGTGGCGCAGTCGGCGAGCTTGCCGGGCAACGCCGGGCCGGAGGCCACGCGCTTGCGCACCACGCGTTGCGCGGCCTTGAGCCGCTCCTGCGCGTTGGCGATCGCGTACTGAGCGATGCGCTCGCCGGCATCGGGGTGACGGTTGAGCCACTGCGAGAGCGAGTCGCGTACGTAGGACTCCACCAGGGATGCGGCATCGCGTGAGCCCAGGCGCTCCTTCATCTGGCCGGCGAACTGCGGCTCGTGAATCTTGACCGACAGCACGTAGTTGGCCTTGACCCAGACGTCCTCCGGAGTGAGCTTGATGCCGCGTGGGACGAGATTGCGGTACTCGCAGAACTCACGCACCGCCTGCGCTACGCCCGAGCGCAGCCCGTTCACATGTGTGCCACCCTCGGTGGTCGGAATCAGATTGACGTAGCTCTCCCCGAGTGACACCTCCGCATCCGGCGCCCATGCGATCGCGTAGTCCACCGTGTCGTTCTCTGCCTCGCGGCGCGCGGTGATGGGCTCAGCGGGTATGCGCTCGACGTTGCCGAGCTCCTCGAGCAGATACGCACCGAGGTCGCCGGTGTAGAACCACTCGTCGCTCTCGCGTGTCGCCTCGTTGCGAAAGCGCACGCGCAGCCCCTGACACAGCACCGCCTTGGCCTTCAAGGTGTGCTTGAGCTGCGGAACGGAGAACTTGTCGGTATCGAAGAACTTGGGATCCGGCCAGAAGCGCACCGTGGTTCCGGTGTTGCGCTGGCCGACGCTGCCGACGACCTCGAGCTTCGAGGCCACCTTGCCGTCGCGGAAGCTGATGTTGTATTCCTTGCCGCCCCGCTTGATCCAGCACTCGAGGTGCTTCGAGAGCGCGTTCACGACCGATACACCGACGCCGTGCAAGCCGCCGGAGAACTTGTAGTTCTTGTCAGAGAACTTGCCGCCCGCGTGCAAGCGCGTGAGGATCAACTCGACACCGCTCACCTTCTCCTGCGGGTGAATGTCGACCGGCATGCCGCGACCGTCGTCGGCCACTTCGAGCGAGCCGTCCTTGTGCAGCGTGACGGTCAGCTCCTTGCAGTAGCCGGCGATCGCCTCGTCGACGCTGTTGTCGATGACTTCGTGCGCCAGGTGGTTCGGGCGCTGCGTGTGGGTGTACATGCCCGGCCTGCGCCGGACGGGCTCGAGGCCGCTCAGGACCTCGATGTCGGAAGCGGTATAGGACTGGTTCATGCGCTAGCTGTGCGAGGGCCCCCGAGCATGTGGGGGGCTCGCGGGCGCGGATCTTAGCAGCTACCTACCGGCGCTGCCCTCCCCCTCGGTATGGCCCCCGCTGCGACCTCGACGCGGCCCATGCATCGACGCTGCGCGCGCCTCGGCACATCAGCTCAGATCGGCTGTGAGCGCATCCCTCACCGCGCGCGGCACGGCATCGACGGCATAACGATACTGGTCGTGATCGACGCCGAGCGCGAGATCACTTCCTGCACGCAGCGCGCTGATCGTCTCGGGCGGAAGCTCGAAGCGCAGAAAGTGCACCGCAGAGGTCTTCTCTTCGTTCTCGCGCTCGAGATCCTCATCGGCGATGGCGAACACGCGCGCACAGCCGCCGGCCTGCACCCAGCAGCGATTCTCGATGCCCTTGAGCTTCTGCAGCTCGACGCGCCGCTCCTCGGCCTCCGGGAACTCGATGAGCAGCGTCACCTTCCAGTTCCTGCCGTCCGGGATCAGCGGGTTGTAGGCCTCGAGCTCCTCGGCGATGCCGTCGGGCTCGAAGATGCGCTCCGCGCGCAGCATCTCCTGCACCTGATACTGAATGGTCAGCCGATCCTCGAAGCACCACGTTGTGCTCGGCCCTACCGCGATGCGCCGGCGGCGCTTGTGGTCGAGGACCTGAGCGCGAAACTCGCCGCGCTGGCGCGCGTACTGCTCCAGGGAATAGAGATCTGCGGGCGCGAGTTTCTGCATCGGGCCTTCCTCAGATTCCATAGGCGAAGCGCAGCAGCCGCACCGGGTGCTCCGCATGACGCTGCGTGCTCGCCGGCGCGCCGTCGGGCGCGAGCAGGCTCTCGATCTGCTCGCCCGCCATGGGACAGTCGCTGCAATAGTGATCCGCCTTGGCATTGGCGACGCGCTGCGCGACCGGCTTGCCGATCCGCTCGGAGGCCGCGCGAAAGCGTCGTTTGACGCCGTAGGTACCGTCATGGCCGGAGCAGCGCTCGATCACTTCCACGGTGGTCTGCGGGGCGAGCCGCAGCAGGTCGCGCGTCTTCAGTCCGATGTTCTGCACCCGCAGGTGACATGGCACGTGATAACTCACCTTGCCGAGTGCGTGCTTGAAGTCGGTGCGCAGCAGCCCGGCCTTGTGCCGCAGCATCAGATACTCGAACGGGTCGAACATGCGCGCGCGCACCGCCTGCACGTCCGTGTCCTCCGGGAACATGAGCGGCAGCTCCTGCTTGAACATCAGCACACAGGAGGGAACCGGAGCGACGATGTCGAAGCCGGCATCGCGCAAGCGTTTGAGCTCGGGGATGTTCTCCTCTTTGAGCTGCGCCACGCTTTGCAGATCACCCAGCTCGAGCCACGGCATGCCGCAACACCGCTCGTGCGCCGTGAGGCGCACCTCGATGCCGTTGTGCTCGAATATCGCAACGAGATCCTCGAGGAGCTGCGGCTCGTTGCGATTGCCATAACAGGTCGTGAACAGCGCCACCCGGCCGCGGGTGCTTGCAAGCGGTGGTGCCGGAACCTCCGGCGGTGCGGCTGAAGCCCCACTCGGTGCGCCCGAAGCCTCATTCGGTGCGCCCGAAGCCTCATTCGGTGCGCCCGAAGCCTCATTCGGTGCGCCCGAAGCCTCATTCGGTACCGAAGTCTGCGCGCGGGATGTCGCGCCACTCAGTCCGGGCTCCGCGGCCACCCGGCCCTTGAGGCGCTTGCGCGCGCTGCGCGAGTAGTACGTTGGAATCGGCGCATCCGGGTGCACGCCCAGCGTCGCGGCGAGCAGTGCCCGGCCGGGGCGCGAGCGATTGACGGCGTTTACGACTTCCGCCACCACCGGAATGCCGGCGAGCTTGCCGACTGCCTCCGTCGATGCCAGCACGCGGTCACGCAGCCCCACGCCCTCGCGCTGCACGCGGTTTGCCTTCGCCCGCAGCATCAGATGCGGAAAGTCCACGTTCCAGGGGTGCGGCGGCACATACGGGCATTTCGTCATGAAGCACATGTCACAGAGGTAACAGTGATCCACAACCTCCCAGAAGACTTTCTTGTCGACGCTCGCCAGCTCGCCGGTCGCGGTTGCGTCGATCGCATCGAACAGCGTCGGAAATGCGTTGCAGAGGCTGAAGCAGCGGCGACAGCCGTGACAGATATCGAAGATGCGCTCCAGCTCCTTGGTGAGCGCAGCCTCGTCATAGAAGCTCGGATTGCGCCAGTCGAGCGCGTGACGGGTGGGTGCCGCGAGGCTGCCCTCCCCGCTGCCGCCTGTCGGGGTTGCCGTCATCGCTCGCGGCGCGAAGCCCCCGCAGTGCTCGCGGGCTCGCGACACTGCGGGGGTTGCGCGCAGGCAGTCTGCGCCGGACTCAAATGGCGTCCAGCGCCTTCTGGAAGCGGTTGGCGTGCGAGCGCTCGGCCTTCGCCAAGGTCTCGAACCAGTCGGCGATCTCGCCGAAGCCCTCCTCGCGAGCCTGCTTCGCCATGCCCGGATACATATCCGTGTACTCGTGCGTCTCACCGGCGATCGCCGCCTTGAGATTCAGCTTTGTCTCCCCGATCGGCAAGCCAGTGGCCGGATCCCCCACCTGCTCGAGATACTCGAGATGCCCGTGCGCGTGGCCGGTCTCACCTTCGGCAGTCGAGCGGAACACGGCTGAGACATCGTTGTATCCCTCGACGTCAGCCTTGCTTGCGAAGTACAGATAGCGGCGGTTCGCCTGCGACTCGCCGGCGAATGCATCCTTGAGGTTCTTCTCGGTCTTGCTGCCCTTGAGATTCACAACGCGTCCTCCATATGTTCGAATTAGACCCGGTCTAAGCTGTCGACGACTGTATGCCCTCCCTACAACATCGTCAACCTACGTTGACCCCCCTCCGCGCCCGTGTGTAACGTGGCAGGCGGTGGAGTACCGGAGAGTCCTGTGGCGCGCAGTACCGAGCCCCCCGAGTTCGAGCAGGCGCTCAATGAGCTCGAGAGTGTGGTAGAGCGCCTCGAGCAGGGCGATCTGCCCTTGGACGATGCGCTACGGGCCTTCGAGCGCGGTGTCGAGCTCACGCGTCACTGCCATAATGCGCTGAAGGCGGCCCAGCAGCGGGTAGAGATCCTGCTGCAGCGGGGTGGCCAAGCCGCGATAGAGCCCTTTACCGTGACCGAGGACGACCCCTCCGTGGCCTCCGACAATGTCTCCACGAGCGAGTCCGTGACCTCGGCTGCGGCCGGAACCGCAGCGGGTCCGTCCGCCCAACAATAAGGCCGCCGCCACCGGCGGTGCGCCACCGATTTTGCGTATCCGACACTGCCCCTGTACCTGAAGGCCCGACCCGCTCAATGCCCGATACCGCATCCGACCCTTCCGCCAAGTCCGCGGGCGCATCTCCCCTGCTGAGTGCGATCGCATCGCCGGCCGACCTGCGCCGTCTGCCGGCGGGCAAGCTGCCCGAGCTGGCGACGGAGCTGCGCAATTTCCTCATCCAAAGCGTAAGCACGCGGGGCGGTCATTTCGCGGCCGGCCTCGGAACGGTGGAGCTCACCATCGCCCTGCACTACATATTCGAGACGCCCCGGGACCTTCTCGTGTGGGACGTGGGACACCAAGCCTACCCGCACAAGGTACTCACCGGCAGGCGCGAGCAGCTGCACACCATCAAGCAACGTCATGGCCTGGCCCCCTTTCCCGCCCGCAGCGAGAGTGAGTACGACACCTTCGGCGTCGGACACTCGAGCACCTCGGTCAGTGCAGCACTGGGCATGGCCGTTGCCGCCGCGCGCCTGGGCGAGAACCGCCGGGTCGTCGCCGTCATCGGCGATGGGGCGATGAGCGCGGGGATGGCGTTCGAGGCACTCAATCATGCGGGCTCGCTGCCGGCGGATCTGCTGGTGGTGCTCAACGACAACGACATGTCGATCTCGGAGAACGTCGGCGCGCTGTCGAACTATTTTGCGCGCGTGCTCTCGGGCCGCTTCTATGCACAGCTGCGCGAGGGCAGCAAGAAGGTCCTGCGACCGATGCCGACCGTAGCGGAACTCGCGCGGCGCTCCGAGGAGCACATGAAGGGCATGGTGCTGCCAGGCACGATGTTCGAGGAGATGGGCTTCAATTACATAGGCCCCATCGACGGACACGACCTCAGAGTGCTCGTCAGCACCTTGCGCAACATCAAGAAGCTCAAAGGGCCGCAGTTCCTGCACGTGGTGACCCGCAAGGGCAAGGGCTACGCGCCGGCGGAAGCCGATCCCATCAAGTGGCACGGTCCCGGCCCCTTCGATCCGCAGAGCGGCACGATCTTCAAGGAGAAAAGCGCCGGACCTTCTTATTCACAGGTCTTCGGGCAGTGGCTGTGCGATATGGCGGAGCGCGACCCGCGCATCATCGGCATCACGCCAGCGATGCGCGAGGGCTCGGGTCTGGTCGAGTTCTCCAAGCGCTTTCCCGACCGTTACTTCGACGTGGCGATCGCCGAGCAGCATGCCGTGACTTTCGCGGCGGGCCTGGCGGTGGGCGGACTCAAGCCGGTGGTGGCGATCTATTCCACTTTTTTGCAGCGTGGCTACGATCAGCTGATTCACGATGTCGCCCTGCAGAATCTGCCCGTGGTCTTTGCTCTCGATCGCGCCGGGCTGGTCGGCAGTGACGGCGCGACACACCAGGGCAGCTTCGATCTGTCCTTCCTGCGCTGCATACCGAACATGATCGTGATGGCGCCCGCGGACGAGAACGAGTGCCGCCAGATGCTCTACACCGCGAGCCTGCAGCGCAGCCCGACGGCCGTGCGCTACCCACGCGGTACTGGACCTGGCGTGCCCGTGGCAGCGCAGATGACGGAGCTGCAGGTGGGACGCGCCGAGCCGCGCCGGGAGGGGCGCAGCGGACTTGCGCTCCTTGCCTGGGGCGCACTGGTTGCGCCTGCGGCGAAGATCGCCGAGCACCTGGATGCTACGCTGATCAACATGCGTTTCGTGAAGCCCCTCGATGAGGACTTGGTGCTCTCGGTCGCCTCGCGCCATCGGGCCATCGTCACGCTCGAGGAGAACGTGGTGGCCGGCGGTGCCGGCTCGGCGGTCGGCGAGCTGCTCGCGGCCGAAGGACTGCTCGTGCCCATGATGCACCTGGGAATCCCGGATCGATTCGTGGAGCACGGCTCGCGCGAGGACTGCCTGGAGGCTGCGGGTCTTGACCTCGTGAGCCTCGCCGGTGCGGTCGAGCGCTGGTGGACTCTCCAGACAACGGAGCGCGCGCGCGCGGCGCGCGGCGTGTGAGCATGGACTATCGTGCAGATTCCCCGGAGCAGGACGACATTGAGGACGTCCAGGGCCGCGCCGACACGCGGCGCATCGCCATCAACCGGGTCGGCATCAAGGACGTGAGCCATCCGGTACGCGTGAAGGACCGCAGCGCGGGCGAGCAGCACACGATCGCGAGCTTCAACATGTACGTGAATCTGCCCCACGACTTCAAGGGCACGCACATGTCGCGCTTCGTCGAGATCCTGCACAACCACGAGCGCGAGATCTCGGTCGACTCGTTCCGTGCGATGCTCCTGGAGATGACCGAGCATCTGGAGGCAGACGCGGGTCACATCGAGATGAGCTTCCCGTTCTTCGTCATGAAGCGCGCACCCGTCTCAGGCGTCGAGAGCCTCATGGACTACCGCGCCACCCTGATCGGCGAGCACCGCGCGGGACGTACCGAGACCTGGATCCGCGTCGTGGTGCCGGTCACGAGCCTCTGCCCGTGCTCGAAGGAGATCTCCGCCTACGGTGCGCACAATCAGCGCTCGCACGTGACGATCGCTGCGCGGCTGCGCAGCCACATCTGGATCGAGGAGCTCATCGAGATCGCCGAGGGTGAGGCCTCGAGCCAGCTTTACGGCATCCTCAAGCGCCCGGACGAGAAGTACGTGACCGAGCGCGCCTACGAGAATCCGAAGTTCGTCGAGGACATCGTGCGCGACGTGGCCGTGCGGCTCAATGCGGAAGCGCGCATCGCAGGCTATGTGGTCGAGGCGGAGAACTTCGAATCGATCCACAACCACTCGGCGTACGCGCTCATCAAGCGCGACAAGGAAGCCTGAGCTCCCGCGGAGGCGGGTCAGCCGGCGACCTCGCCGTTCTGCAGCCGGGCGATGAGCGTGCGCAAGAACACGCGATTGAAGCGCAGCTGGCAGGAAGCCGAGACCTGCTCGAGCAGGGTCGAGCTTACCTTCAGCACCGTCACGCCGTCCCCGGCGCGGATGGTTGCGGTGCGCTTGGCCCCCTGCACATAACTCGCCTCGCCGAAGCAATCGCCACTGTCGAGGGAACCGAGCCGCTGGCCGTGGCGCTCGACGACACACGCACCCGACACGATGACGTAGAAGCGGTCGTCCATCTCGCCTTCCTTGACGATCTCCTCGCCGGCGGCGTAGGTCTGCCAGCTGCTCGCGCGCAGCACTTCCCAGATCTCGGCGTGCGAGAACTCATGGAAGAATTTCAGGCGACGCAGCACGCCAAACTGCTCCTGCCGGTCGATGCGCGCATTCTGCTCGCGCAGCTTCTGATGCACGCGCGTGAGCTCGGCTGCAAAGTCCAGGCCGCTCTTGTAGCGCTTGGCCGGATCTTTCTGCATCGCGACCGCGACCACGTTCTCGAGCTCCTCGGGTACTTCCTTGCGCAACGTGTGGATGGGCGGCGGCGTCGCGTAAACGATCTGGTGCAGCAGTTTCTGCAGGTTACCGGCGCGGAACGGACGCGAGCCCGTGAGCAGCTCGTACATCACCGCGCCGAGTGAGTAAAGATCGGAGCGATTGGTGAGCTCGTGGCTCTGCACTTGCTCGGGTGACATGTAGGAGGGACTGCCGGCGATGCCCTCGATGCGCGAGATGTCTGAGTCCGCGACGAGCGCGATGCCGAAGTCGATGATGCGCACATCGCTGTCCTGCGTCAGCATGACGTTCGAGGGTTTCACGTCACGGTGAATCACGCCGCGCGAGTGCGCGTAGTGCAGCGCCTTGGCGCACTTGTAGACGATCTCCACCGCATCGTCGATGCGCAGCAGGTTGTCCGCACGGCAGTAGGCGACGAGCGTGCGCGCTCCGTGCACGTGCTCGGTCACCACGTAGCAGTAGCCGTTCTCCTCGCCCGCATCGTAGATCGGCAGAATGTTCGGATGCTGCAGCATGCCGACCAGGTGCGCCTCGGAAAGGAACATCTTGCGCGCGATGCGCGCGCGCTCCTCGTCGCCCCCGGCGTCGATGTTGTAGACCTTGATCGCGACGTCGCGGCCGTAGTAGGCATCGTGCGACAGATAGACGGTGCCGGTGCTGCCGCGTCCCACTTCCTTGATGACCGCGTACTTGCCGATTTTCTCGGGAACGATGCGCTGCGCGGCGGCTGAGGGAAAAGCCTTCGGTGACATGGCGTGCGGACGGCGGCTCGAGAAATGCCGGCGCAGAATACGGGCGGGTGAGCGGAGTGACTGTGATGCAGCCCTCAGCCCCTTCGCGGGCATCGCCGCGGGCACGAACAATGGCAAATCAGCTCGGTGCAGCGAAGTGATCGAAGCCGGAATGCGCGAAGTCCATCACATTCCCGTGGCGCAGCACCCGCGCCCCGAGCTCCCCGACCAATGTGCCGATCCGGGCGTAGCTCCACTCTGCGGGCGGCAGATCGCGCTGCAGAGCGCCAATGCGGGCGGGCGGCACGCTGAAGAGCAGCTCGTAATCATCACCGCCCAGCAGGGCGAGGGCGTGCGCCCGGTCCTCGCCGCAGGCTCGTTTGAGCGCAACCGAGAGCGGCAGCCGCTCGTGCTCGAGCTCGACGCCGCAGCTGCTTGCGCGCGCGAGCTTCGCAGCGTCTCCCAGCAGACCATCCGAGATGTCGATGCAGGCGCTGGCGTAGCCCCGCAGGCGCCGGCCAAGGGCAACGCGCGGTGCCGGAAATAGAAAGCGGGAGCGCAGGTGCGCGGCGACATCCGGCTCGAGCACGCTAAGCCGTGACTGCTCGAGCAGCAGCCCAGCGGCGGCATCTCCGGGAGTGCCGCTGACGAACACCGCATCGCCGGCCTTACCCCCCGAGCGCGTGAGCGCGGTCGCGGGTTCACTGAAGCCTAGGATCTGCAACGTTGCGCACAGCGGGCCCGAGGTCGTATCGCCGCCGACCAGGGCGACCTGAAATTCTCGTGCGAGCGCGCACAGTCCCTCGCTGAACTCGGCGAGCCAGGCGCCATCGGCGCGCGGTATTGTGAGTGCAAGCAGCCCCCACGCCGGCTCGGCGCCCATGGCCGCGAGATCGCTCAGATTGACGGCGAGCACGCGATGGCCAACCGAGGCAGCCGGCGCGCCGGCCGGAAAGTGCACACCTTCGACCAGCGTGTCGATCGCCGCGACCAGCTGCCGATCGCGCGGACACTCGAGCAGCGCCGCGTCGTCGCCGACACCGAGCCGCACATCGGAGCGCGCTGCGCCGCAGTTGCGAAAGAAGCGATCGATGAGCTCAAACTCGGACAGCGACACGTGCGCAGGTGTTCAGTGCTCGTGCGGGCGCAGCGCGCGTGCGGCGCGATCGAGCACGGCGTTCACGAATTTGTGACCGTCGGTTGCCCCGAAGCGTTTCGCGAGGCTCACCGCCTCGTTGATCACCACGCGATAGGGAACGTCCGGGCTTTCCTTGAGCTCGTGTGCGCCGATCAGGAGCACGGCGTGCTCGATGGGATCAAGCTGCTGCGCGGGACGGTCCATCCAGCCGCCGAGCTCGGCATCGAGCTGCGCGCGCATGCCGCAGACGCCACGCACCAGCTGCTGGAAATATTCCGCATCCGCACGCGTCATGTCCTCCGCCCCTGCGAACTCTTGCAGCAGGTCCTGCCACGGCGACTCATTGAGCTGCCAGCGGTACAGAGCCTGCAGCGCAAGCTTGCGCGCTACCGAGCGTGCTGCGGAGAACGCGCGGCTCTGACCCGGATCACCGCGCATGTGGGCGGCACGACTCATGGAACGAGGCTCAGGAGCGAGGCCATCTCGAGCGCCGTGTGCAGTGCCTCGGCGCCCTTGTTGCCCGCGCCGGATGCCGAGCGCTCGAGCGCCTGCTCCACCTCGTTCACGGTCAGCACGCCGAAGGCAATCGGTACGCCGGTCTCGAGGCTCGCCAGCTGCAAGCCGCGCGCACATTCACCCGCGACATAATCGAAGTGGGGCGTATCGCCGCGGATAACACAGCCGAGGGCGACGATCGCGTCGTAGCGATGCGTAGCCGCGAGTCTCTTGGCGGCGAGCGGCAGCTCGAAAGCTCCCGGAATACGTACGATCAGCAGGTTGTCATCGCTGCCGCCGCTCTCCTGCCACGCTGCCAGCGCCCCCTTCAGCAGGCTGGCAACGATGAAGTCATTGAAGCGCGCGGCCACGATGGCCACGCGGCGTCCCTGCGCACGCGTTTCGCCCTCGAGTGTGCGCGCCGGGCTCACACGCCGTCCTCATCCACATAGGCTTCGATCTCCAGACCAAATGCGGAGATTCCATGCATCTGCTTCGGCGCCGAGAGCACCCGCATGCGATGCACGCCCAGATCTTTGAGAATCTGAGCGCCGACGCCGTAGGTGCGGAGCACCGGTGCGCCGCTGGCACCGCGCGTCACCGCCGGTGCCGGCGGCTCGCTGCTGCGCGCTGTTGCACTCGCGGCCACGGCGGTTCCGGAGCCGACCGGAGTGACTATCTCGCGCAGCGCCTCAACCAGATCGGCTGGTGACTCCTGATCGCGCAGGACGATCACGACTCCATCCTGTGCGCGCGCAATGCGCTCCAGGGCAGCGCGCAGCGTCCAGGCACGAGAGCCGCCGCGCACGCCGAGCAGATCGCGCAATGTGTCTGCGATGTGCACGCGCACCAACGGCACCTGCGTGCCATCGAGGCGTCCGCGCACGAGCGCCAGGTGGATAAAGCCGTTCACGAGATCGCGGTAGGCGCACAGCCGGAACTCGCCGAGCTCGGTCTGCACGTTGTGATCGGCAACGCGCGCGACCGAGTGCTCGTTGCGCAGCCGATAGCGAATCAGGTCCGCGATCGTTCCGATCTTGAGATTGTGCCGCTTGGCGAACAGCTCGATCTGCGCCCGCCGTGCCATCGTCCCGTCATCGTTCATGAGCTCGCACAGCACACCGGCCGGTGCGAGCCCGGCGAGCTTGCACAGATCGATGGCCGCCTCCGTGTGGCCGGCGCGTACGAGCACTCCGCCGCGGCGCGGACGCAGCGGAAAGATATGCCCCGGGCGAGCAAAATCTGCCGGCGTGGACTGCGCACTCGCGAGCGCTCGGATCGTGGCCGAGCGATCGGCGGAGGACACTCCGGTAGTGGTACCGTGCCGGTAATCGACCGAGATCGTGAACGCCGTGCGATAGCTCTCCGTATTGGCAGGCACCATCTGCGGCAGCTCGAGCCGTGCCAGCCGCTCCTCCTCCATGGGCACACAGATGATCCCGCTCGTGTGGCGAATCATGAACGCGACCGCCTCGGGCGTAGCGTGCGCAGCCGACATGATCAGGTCGCCCTCGTTCTCGCGGTCCTCGTCGTCGAGGACGATGACCATGCGCCCGGCGCTGAGCTCGGCCAGGA
>Ga0335077_10000793_pt1 | contig 36036 bp, 24 predicted proteins | sample Lox_Sample_31_FD_207151 | JGI IMG/M metagenome (GOLD analysis project Ga0335077, IMG submission 207151) | Soil microbial communities from Loxahatchee National Wildlife Refuge, Florida, United States - Lox_Sample_3.1 | ecosystem: Environmental > Terrestrial > Soil > Wetlands | place: USA... | reverse complement strand
CGGGGGCGGGCAGCCAATTCGCTTCGTTGTCCGCAGCCGGCGCGTCTTTCTGGATGTACAACGTCAACGAGCCATCTTTGTTCTTCTTAAGGTTCGCCAACATCGGTGAATTAATCAGGTAGCGATTGATGGGGTTCTCGACGAGCAGCTGAGTCTTTCCGTCGTACATGGTGACAGACCAGAAGGCGTTCACCGGAGGAAACTGCCCGGCCGCAAAGGTCAGAGTGTATTTGTGCTTACTTCCGTCAAGCAACTTGCCATTTCCATCGGCGGTTGTCATCGGGTAGACAGCTTCCTCCGCGGAGTTACCGTAGATTCCGGCGAGAGCACCGGCTGCACGCAGCACCCAGTTGCCGTTGAAGAAAGCGCGATCGCCTAGCGCCGAGCCTACGCTCCATCCGTTGATCCGTTTTCCAATGTCGTCCTTTTGCGCCACGATTGCGTCGTAGCCTTCTTTCACGCCGATAGCTTCCTCGGCCCTCTCAGCTTCAGAAAGCTTGTCCAGATCGAACGGTTTGCCCGCGCCAAGCCCGATGGCTGCCAACTTCGCCCGTATTTCGCGCTCACCCGGCGCTTCCGGGCAGAATTGGAGAACGAAATTGAGGTACTTGGCAAAGGAAAGCTTCATGTCGTCCTTGGTGAACTTAGGAAAATCGATCGTAGGGGCAGCGGGAGGCGCGGGCTGCTTCAGAAATTGCGATAGAGGCTGGACTTTGTATCCGGCTTGAATTTTCTTCACGTTTGGCATGTCCGCGGGACCCAGCAATTGAGTGCGGTAAGCGGTGACCGAAAACAATGTTTCGCAATGAAAGACTTTCTTGATGCCCGCTGGCGTGTCCCCCTTCCAATCCGGTCCAGCAACCAAGAAGCAGCCGGGGGCGTTGCCCGTCGTGCGGCTGCCCATGTAGCCGTAATTGAAGGTGTACATGTCAACGAGCTGGACAACGTAGTAGCGACCCTTTTCCACTTGCGGCATGCAGAGAACAATGGGTTCGGTTCGCAAATCCATGGCCAGAATCGAATAGGGTGTATCGCTGTTGGGGGTAACGACGGCGGTATCCTTGGGAGTGAAGACGCGGGCTTCGTTAGAGATCTGGTTGAACGGAGCCTTGTATTGGCCCGAGTTCTTGTCGATGGCGAACTCGTACATCACGCCGTAGTTCATCACCATGGGAAACGCATAGATGTAGGCGGCTTTCCAGTCGTCCTTGTGCGAAACGGCCTCGCGCACCGGGCCTTTCTGACAGGAGATAGCCGAAAGGCACACAGACGCAAGGATCAGAAACGACAGTGCGAGCCATCTTCTGTACGCTATCGAGCGAAGCATTGCGTCTCCTTTAGGAACGTCGTTTGCTTATTGTTTGAAGACCAGTGGCGGACCGCTGACCCTGTCACCCTTAAGATCGACGCTCACTTCGACACGGTCGGCAATTTTGATGAACGGAATGCCGCTGTTCATCCCGAACTCCTTGCGGTCAAACGCCATGGTGCCCTGGATGGTGCCGTGGCCCGTCCCTTTGCCAACGGCGTCAAACTTCAGAGTCTCCGGCTTGGACACGCCGCGGATGGTAAACGTGCCAGGGACATCAAAGGTGGTGGGGCCGGTCTGCACGATCTTGGTGGAGTGAAACGTGATGTAGGGGTCCTGATCGGCGTTGAAGAAATCTTTACTCTTCAGCTTGCCGTCCTTCATGCCGCTGCCGGTGTTCACACTGTCGGCCTGGATCTTAATGTCCAGAACGCCAGACTCTGCTGCCGTAGAGGTGAAGGTGAGGGTGGCATCCCATTTTTCGAACACGCCCTCGATGGCCACAGAGGCCTTTACGTTGAACTTAATGGTGCTGTTGACCGGTGTGATTTTGAAGACGGGTACTGAGGACGGGGCCTGTGCCGGACTAACCGGCAGAAGGGTCAACGACAGCATGACGAGCACCGACGGGATGATTACCTTGGAAGATTTCATTGTTCCTCACTCTCCGCGAAAGATTTTCAACCCAAACTCAGAAGCGGGCCCAGGTGCCTAAAGTGCCCCAGGCGGAGATGACGGGCCTCCGCCTGGCAGTGCTCAGATGTTACTCGCTCACTTTATTGTTGCGTTGTGCGGCCTTAAGCTTCTCGATATCAGCCGGCGTAAGTTGCGGCCGGTTGATGGTCAAGGTCAGCGTATCGATTTTCCCATTGAAATCGAACGGGACCTGGTAGTCCTGATCGTCGACGGACGTGCCGGTGTCGGCGCCGATGTCGAAGTTTTCGTCCCACTGCAAAATAAAGGGGATGGTGTGTTCTATGGACTGGGTGGCAACGGCTTTGCCGTCAACCTTGAGAACGCCGGTTCCGCCGCGCCCGATCCCGCTCGGATTGCCGAACATCAGCGTTTCCATGCCAAGACCATCGTATTTGAAGTCGAACTCGATGGTATGTTTCCCGGGAGCAATCGCGTCCGCACCTTCCCAGCGGATTCGTTTCAAGTCAACCAGGTTCCAGGTGAACACCGGCTTCCCCTTCAAAATGTAAAAGCCGTAGCCGCCGAATCGTCCGCCTTGCGTGACGATCATTCCTTCGCCCACGCCTTGGGGAATCTCGACGTCAGCTTTGAAGTTGTAGGAAGAGTTGAGAATGCTTGGCGCATCGCCGTTGGGAGTGCCGGTAACCTTTCCGTGATACGTGAAGACGGTGCGTCCGGCGCTCAGGCTGGGTTTAGGCGTGAGCAGGCGCCCCACCACACTGTTATCCAGCGGCAGCACCTGGTATTTTTCCGCTTCCTTCCAGAAGAGATCCTGCAACTCCTTCAGCTTCGCAGGATTCCTGTCGGCAACGTTCTCGTATTGCGTCCAATCCTTGGTCACGTCGTACAACTCCCAAGGATAATCGGCGGGATGTTCGGCGACGATCTTGCCGGTGTCCCAGGGCGGACGCATGACTTTTGTGCTGGCAATCCAGCCATCGCTATAAATGGCGTGGTCACCCATCATTTCAAAATACTGCGTGCGATGGGTGGAAGGCGCGTTGGCATTAGCCTTTTTGAAGGTGTAAGCCATGCTCACGCCTTCGATTGGCTTTTGCTTGATTCCGTCGACGTAATCGGGCGCCTGAATGTTGGTGGCGTCGAGAATCGTCGGCACCACGTCGATCATGTGGTGGAACTGGTGACGGATTCCGCCTGGATCATCGATGTGGCCTGGCCAGGAAATAGCCATGCCCTGACGCACGCCGCCGAAGTGTGAAGCGATCTGCTTGGTCCAGGTGAAGGGGGTATCGAACGCCCAAGCCCAAGGTACGGCCATGTGGGGATAAGTTTTGTCGGAACCCCAAGCGTCGTAGAAGTACTTCAGTTGATCTTCAACGGGAACCATCACCTGGTTGAACATGGCAACTTCGTTGGGGGTGCCGAGCAATGTGCCCTCGGAGCTTGTCCCGTTGTCGCCTTCGATGTAGATGATCAGGGTGTTGTCGAGTTTTCCCTCGTCTGCGACTTCCTGGATCACGCGTCCGATTTCGTTGTCCGTGTAGGCAACGTAAGCGGCGAAGACATCCACCTGGCGGAGAAACATTTTCTTTTCATCGGCGTTGAGCTGATCCCAGTGTTTGAGTAAGTCCGCGGGCCACGGCGTCAACCGGGCGTCTTGAGGAATCACGCCTAGCTTTTTCTGGTTCTCGAAGATTTGCTCGCGCAGCTGATCCCAGCCCTTGTCGAACAGGTGCATGTCGCTGATCTTTTTAATCCACTCGGGCGTCGGGTTATGAGGCGCATGAGTGCCCCCTGGAACGTAGTAGATAAAGAAAGGCTGTTCCGGGCTAACAGCGTCGATGCGTTTCATGTACTCGATGGCATCATCAGCCATGGCGGTAGTCAGGTTCCAGCCCTGATGGCCGACATATGGGTAGATTGCCGAAGTGTTTCGGAACAAATTCGGCTCCCACTGGTTGGCATCTCCGCCAACAAATCCGTAGAAATAATCAAAGCCCATGCCGTTCGGCCATTGGTCAAACGGACCAGCCGCGCTGGCGCTGAACGCGGGTGTGTTGTGATCCTTGCCGAACCAAGACGTGGCGTAACCGTTTCCCTTCAGAATGCGGCCGATGGTGGCTTTATCCTTGGGGATGATGCTGTTGTAGCCGGGGTAGCCGGTGGCCTGTTCCGAAATTACGCCGAAACCAACGGAGTGATGATTGCGGCCGGTGATCAGGGCAGCTCGTGTCGGCGAGCATAGAGCGGTGGAATTGAAGTTCGTGTAACGAAGACCATTTTTGGCGATGCGATCGAGCGCCGGCGTGGGAATCACGCCGCCAAAGGTGCTGGACACGGCATAACCGGCGTCATCCGTCATGATAAGCAACACATTCGGCGCGCCCTTCGGCGGAACGACGCGAGGACTCCAGCACGGCTTGGAATCACGCGCGTCCCGCTGAATCACGCCATGGAACGCCTGATCTTGCGGCGGAAGAGGTGCGCCAGGCTTCAGAGATGCTGTGCCCGCCGCCGAGCAGGGGTCGGAGTCAGGTTGTTGTTGCGCTAAGGACTCGGTGGCGCCGATTGTGGCAAGTAGGACGACAACTGCGACAGAAAGCATGCGGGAACCTCGCCACGTCTTCGATACGTTCTTACTTCTACCTTCGTATTGACCGATCATCGACTGTCTCCTTGTATTGCGTGAAACAGCGGCCCTTGGTTCCAAATCAAATCTTTTCTACTTCGCGTTCCAGGTTGCACCGATGATGATTCCACACTGGTTTACGTCATAAACGAAGGTCGACGAAGGACGATAGTTGACGGACATGTAGCGATACCCGGCCCTGAGTAGCCACTTCCTGGCGACGCGCACACCGAGGACTCCATACGCTTCATAATCGGACCTCGCAGAACCGCCACCGGCATCTCCGCCGACCGTAACAGACATTCTTGGCGTGAAAGCCATGGTGATGCGGCCACCGGCGACAGCGTCGGTCCAGTCTGCAGTTCGTGAAATACCGTTGTTGATATTCGGACCCTGAGCGCTCAGCGAACTGTTCAAGTGCCAGTAGCGCGCTGCCATAATTCCGTCGACCTTGAACTTTTCAGTGTCGGCCAGCCGGTAGCCAATTCCGGGTGTAAAGATGGTCTGCTTGAACTCAGCCTTGGCAGTGGTCGCGCCCTCATCAAAATCGAGAGCTCGCTTGTCAGTGAGCTTGACCCACATGAAATCCATCGGAAAGAGAACGCGGTTGTAGCGCGGCTCGACGGCGGCCATGAAACCAAGATTGAGGTAGTCGGCGATGTCGCCGAAGCTGGCGTGAACGCTGGCGTCGTGGCCGGCGAAGCCGGTGGTTCCATGCATTCCGGCCAACCACAGGTACGGAGTGACGTCCATGTGAAACCCGTCGCTGGAAGGGGAGGGAGAGTCCGGCTTTGTGGAAGTGTTCGGTGCCGATTGAGCCCACAGCGCGGGGCCGAGGATGGCGATGCACAATACGCCCAAGAGAAGAACCAACAGGCGAAAGGTCAGGCTTGTTTTCATGTTGTTATCCTTATCGTTCATAAAATCTGCGGTTGGCGAAGAGGAGCAATGGCCTCGGTACCGCCCACGCAAACTCGGCCGACTCTCCAGATTTGCGCAACACCAAGTCATTGCTCCCCCAGGGATCGACCCCACCGTCGCCGGCGAGGAACTTGAACCAGCTCAAATGGGCGTGGATCTGACGCTGCACACCAGATCGAGGCCTTGAGCTTTTACAACCTCGAAAAATTCAATTTGTGGCGGAGTGCTGCTGAGCTCCATCAACTGCAGTAATTGTTTGTAACTGTCGGATTTGAGGTGGCGGATCAGGTCGTCCTCATTTTCCCAACGGGATTCGAACCGCAATTCATCGGGATCCGTCCAGCTTTGAACAAGGCTACAGTTCAAGCAGCCGGGTCGGACCCGTGTCGGACCAACAAAGGATGCCAAAGCGCTTCCCAACTGCTGTTTCTTCCCGTGAGGTACGGCAATACTCATCTGCTCGATGATCATTTGCGTCCCCAATCTTCTGGGAGCTAGTACTCGTTCGTCGCTCACGGCGGAGTTGTAAGCGCGCGATGAGCAGATGAAGGTTTCTCTGTTATAGAGCACGAGCATGGCCGAAACACTGCACCGGGAGTGGGTTGACTAAGCGCTGGAATGAAAGCAATTTCGGAAATTGGTGAAGGGACAAGGTCCGGAGGTCGTCATCGCCCCCCAAAATATTGGAGTGACTCCAACGAAATGGGGACGCAGCCAGACGGTCGAGTGAACCGGGGCAAGAACAATTGCGAATCCGACAGTCATCGGGACGGCCGTTGAATCCTCAGCTTCTTCATCTTGGCTTCCAGGGTAGTCGGCTTCAGGCCGATGATCTCCGCGGCGCCGTCTTTCCCGCGGACGCGCCAACGGGTGCTCTCAAGCACGGCACGCAGGTGTTCAGCTTCAACCTCGTCCAGCCGCCGTGGGCTGCGGCGCACGCCGGGTTTAAGTTCTTGAACCTCGGCGCGGAAGATCGTACTGGTATTAAGAATAAGGTTGCGCTCGATGACATTGCGCAACTCTCTTATGTTGCCGGGCCACGCGTAGCTTTGGAACTCCCGCATCGTGGAGGAATGAACGCCCTCAATCTGCCGGCCCATCCTTTTGCCCAGGTCTTTCAGGATGTGCCAGACCAGAGCAGGTATGTCTTCGGCTCGTTCCCGAAGTGGCGGAATGGCGATGGGGAAGACGTTTAAGCGGTAAAAAAGATCCTCGCGAAACTTTCCCTGATCGACCATCGTTTGCAGGTTACGGCTGGTGGCTGCGATCACGCGGACATCCACGGTAATGGTTTTCGAACTCCCCAGACGCTCGAACTCACCCTCTTGCAGGACGCGCAAGAGCTTGGATTGCACTTCGACAGGGAGTTCGCCAATCTCGTCCAGGAAAATCGTGGAGTTATGGGCCAGCTCGAACCGTCCGATTTCGCGGGCGAGTGCGCCGGTGTAGGCGCCCCGTTCCCTGCCAAACAATTCGCTTTCTATCAGGCTGGCCGGCAGCGCGGCACAATTCACTTTCACCATAGGCCGGCTTCGGCGTTCGCTGAGCTCGTGAATTGTGCGGGCGATGAGTTCTTTGCCGGTGCCAGTTTCGCCGAGGATTAACGCCACGGAACTTGTGGGCGCAACCTGCTCCGCCTTCTTCAAAACGCTGCGAATTAGCGGGCTGCTGCCAACGACCGCGGAATGCTGGAAGGCCAGGCTGATCTCTTCGCGTAGAAACGTATTTTCAGTCTCCAGTTTCTGTTTTAGTTGCTGAATCTCACAGTAGGCCCTCTGCAACTGCTCGTCGGCATTTTTGCGCGCCAGGGCATTGGCAAGAATATCGGCCACGTCCTGCACACGGGAGATCATCGATTCGTCCCAGCGCCGGTGTTCGCGGAAACTATCTGCCGATAAACCGCCTGTAACGCGCCCGCCGACGCGGAAAGGAACTACGATGGCGGATTTTTCGCCCACGCTCTCCATATATTCGCGTTCGCGCTGAGCCTCGCCTGGCAATTCTCGAGGGTGCCCTGCCGCTACGATTTGGCCGCTCGTCAGCATGGACTCCAGCCAGGGCAGTACTCCCTTCAGCACGCGCTCCGGAAAATATGGAATTCCCGGGAGAGCATGGGAGTGAGTAACGACGAAATCGCCCGTGTTCGGATCAATTTGCGCCACGGTTACCCGGTCGGCATCCAGCGCTTCGGTCAATACGCGGAGCCCATTTTCGATCTCTTGATCGACCTGTTCCGCCGGGAGATTGATGAATTTGGCGGACAAACCGGCCAAGCGCTGCTCGAAGCGCAATCGATTGGCTATCTCGACCGCGTTGACGTGCTCGGAGGTGTCGCGAACGATGGAATAGAAAATCCAGTCATCCCCGATGGGCACGGGATTCACACTGACATCGGCGGGAAACTCGGTGCCGTCCTTGCGGACAGCGACCATCTCGCGGCCACGATTCATTGGTAGGAATTTTGGGGTTGCCTGGTAAGTCAGGCGCACTCGCCGATGAGCTTCCCGAAAGCGTTCCGGCACCAATTTCTCAATCACTTCGCCGATCACTTCATCTCGGCTGTAGCCAAACTGTCGTTCGGCTTCGGCGTTCAATCCCAGGATGCGACCTTCCGAGTCCGTGGCGAGGATAGGCTCGGGAGCTGATTCGAACAGGCGGGTGTGGATCTCTTGAAGATACTCACTGCCGTGGGCGATCGTCTGCGAGCTCATAGGGCTGGGTCGTCAAAAGGGACAACAGTTGAGGTCATGGCCTCAACCGGTAGCACTGACTCCGAAGAAACGGAGGACTCCTGCGCTGGGCTCGAGTAGTCCGAAGCCGAAAGACTAGGGCACACAAATTCCATGAGGAGACTCTCACAACCGGGCGGAAGGAGAAGTTTGCTGATACCCGGAGCGGGGTTTCAACTATCGACGCTGGGAGTTTAGTTCTGACAGGGGCCAAGCGTCAACGATAATCTCCAACCTATTGGAGGCGGGACTGGAGGGCCCCAGACGGAGACGAGTATTGGAGTACATTACTCCACTCTTAAGCATGAAGGGAGAAAGGAGTTGTGCCGTTGATCGTTACGCGCGACGTTTGGATACCGTCGTGCACCACGCGACAGAGTCAGTTATTCGATTCCCGCGTCTGTTTGGAATGCGTCACACCGCGTGTGGATTCTGCGTCGGCGAATTTGCTTGAATGAGGGAGGGGTGCCGATACCGCGGGAGTCTTTGTGTGGGTGTCTTGGCGACTTTCGAGAAATGATTCTAAGGAGAGGGATAATGAAACCGAACGCTCGGGCTATGGTGCTGTGCCTAATCATTGCAAGCCTCCTGCTCTTGTGCGCTGGACCGGCCGCATTTGCTCAGGACGTGACCTATAACTTCATGCCGGGAACCAACTTCGCTAACTACCACACCTATAAGTGGGTCGTCATCCCAGGTGGACCGCATCCGAACCAAATTATGGATGCCGAGATCAAGCAGGCCGTGGACTCCCAATTGGCGTCCAAGGGCCTCACCAAGACCGACGGCGACAAGGCTGACCTGTACGTCGGATACCAGATCGCAGTCGATCAGGAAAAGCAATGGAACGGATTCGGCATGGGCGGTGGACTTCGCTGGGGCGGGATGGCGTCGGCAACGAGTTCAACGATTACCAACGGGACTCTGGTCCTGGACATGTACGACACCAGCTCCAAGCAGTTGGTCTGGACCGGGCGCGCCTCCAAGACACTCGATCCCAGCTCCAATCAAGAAAAAAACATGAAGAGCCTCGACAAGGCGATGCAGAAATTGCTGAAGAACTATCCCCCGAAGCAGAAGTAGCTGTCAGTCTGAGGCGGAGAACAGTCAAAGAGAGGAACACGATGAGAAATGAAATCCGCGGGAATCTGCGCTTCGGTTGGCTAGCCGTCGGCGCGCTTGCTCTGGGTATGACAGTCAGCCCATTGCTCGCGGCCCAGAACCCTGAGATGCAGCAAAAGATGGCGGAAGTGAAGCAAGCCATGGCGATGAACAAGCAATTGTTGGCGCAGTATACCTGGGTAGAACAAGTCACCATCAGCCTGAAGGGCGAAGAGAAGAAGCAAGAGCACTTTCAGGTGCGGCTCGGGCCCGACGGCAAGCAGCAGAAGCAGTCCCTGGATCCGCCGCCACAGGAACCGGAACACGAAGGACGTCTGAAGCGGCACATTGTCGAGAAGAAAACCGAGGAATATCAGGATTACGCGGATCAGATTAAGGCGCTGATCCAGCAATACGTTCCTCCAGACAAGGACATGCTTCAGCAATCCTATCAGGCTGGAAACGTGATGGTAGGAGCGGAGCCGGGCGCTCCCGGACAGTATCGCGTGGTCATCTCGAACTACATCAAGCAGGGCGACAACATGACGCTGGTGATGGATAAGGCGCAGAAGAATGTGGTCAGCGTCAGTATCGCTACTTATCTGAACGATCCCAGTGATGCGGTGAATGTTTCCGTGCAATTTGCCGGCATGCCCGGTGGGCCGAACCATGTTTCAGCGGAAACGATCAACGGGGCCAGCAAGCATTTGACGATCGCGATTCAGAACAGCAATTACCAGCATCTGTAAGAAAAAGGCCGGCGAGACCGAACGACCGGTTCAATCGCGGAGAATGGCGGCCAGCAGTTCGATGGGATGCAGGACTTTGCGCCGAAGTCCTGCATGAAGCTGTTCCGTGCACGAAGTCCCGTTGGCGACCAATGCGCGCGGTCTGGATTCATCCTCGCTGCGACGCACTTGCTGGAACAAATCTTCGCCCACGGCCATGCTGAGTTCGAAAAAATCCTTCTTATAGCCAAAGCTGCCGGCCATTCCGCAGCACTCCACGGACGAGGAAACCACGTCGAAGCCGATGCTGCGGAGGAGTTCTTCGGTTGACAGCGCACAGCCGATGGTCTTTTGCTGGCAATGGGAGTGGTAGAAAAGCCGTGTCCCAACCGGAGAGCGGTTGACATCGAAAACCGACTGCGCATCGCGGTCCAGGTGGCGCATGAGTTTCACCACATATTCGACTGGTTCGAAGCTGCGCGCTCGTAGGCGTTCGAACTGGCCGGAATCCTCGAGCAGATGCCGGGCATCACGGCGGAACATGGCAAGGGAGCTCGGCTCGACGATGACCACGTCGCGCCCCTGTTTTACATAACCGTCGAGGAGAGAAGCGGCACGCCTGGCAAATTCGGCTGCCGTGGCGATCAGTCCTTGTGACAGCGCGGCACGGCCCTCGGGAAGCGAATCCGTCACGACCACATCGATGTTTAACGCCCGCAGCACCCGCAAAGTGGCTAACCCGCGACTAATCATTCCGTAGTTGGTAAAGACATCCGCGAACAAAGCAACGCGCGCCAGTGGATTCGTAACGGGCGAGGGAAAATCGCGTGCGGCGGCCGCAACCAGAGTTTCCTTCGGGAATGCCGGCAGAGCCCGGCGCCGATCCAGACCGAACAGACGCTCCAACAACCAGCGTGAAGATTTAGTTTTGCTGAACGTGTTGGCAAGACGCGGGAATCGCGAGGCGCACTCGGCAAACCAATGATAATTTCCGAAAAACAGCTTGTCCGGCGGGGCTTGCTCGTTCGCTTCCGGTGCGGAAGCAAGTGTTGTCAGTGTTCCGCTGAGAACGGACGGGTCTGCCTCTCGATTCAGCCGATCGCGGAGATTCTCGTTGAGCCAGGGAATGTCGATGCGCACGGGGCACTGATTCACGCAGCGTGAGCAACCCGTACACAGTTCGGAAAAGCGAGCGTTTTGCAGCCTTCCCGTTCCCGCTTCCCACGACCCGCCGATGCCGCCGGAATACGTTTCTCCGCCGAACGCGTGGCCTCCCACGGTCTGAAAATTGGCGCAGGAATTCAGGCAAGCACTGCAGCGAATGCAATAGAGGGTCTCGCGAAAGACCGGATCGTCGCGCATCCGGAAACGGCCGTTGTCAATCAGAACCAAATGGAACTCGCGATTCTTGCGGGGCTTTCCTGACAAGGCAAACGGCGGATCATCGATCGGGGGACTGAGGAAGTTGGTATACGAGGTCAACTTCTGGCCGGTGGCGCTGGCGGCGAGTAATTCCAAGAAGGGCGCCATCTCGCGGCGCGTGGGAATAATTTTCTCTACCCCGGCAACGGCGATGTGTACCGATGGGACCACGCTCGTCATGCGGATATTTCCTTCGCTTTCGACGAGCATCAGAGTCCCCGTGTCTGCCGCGATCAGATTCGCCCCCGTGATGCCGACGTCGGCGCGCAGGAATTTCTGCCGCAGAATGTTGCGGGCAAACTGCGTAAGTTCTTCGCCGGTTTCCAGCGGAAGGCCGGTCTGGAATTTGCGTTTGAAGAGAGCACTGATGCGTTCCTGGCTGTAGTGCAGCGCGGGAGCGATGATGTGCGACGGCTGTTCGTCGGCTACCTGTACGATGAATTCCGCCAAATCGCTTTCCGCCACTTCGATGCCCGCGTTTTCTAGGGCGCGATTCAGCCGGATCTCTTCCGTCGTGATGCTCTTTCCTTTTACGGCCAGCTTGGCGCCATGGCGAACGCAGGTCGTTCGAATGTAGCGGCAAGCATCTGCTGCGCTCGTGGCAAGAAAAAGGTGCCCTCCACGTGCCTCGAGGACTTGACGCAGCTGATCGACAAGCTCCGGCAAGCGCGCGATGGAGTCCTCTTTAATCCGCCGCGCCTCGTTCTTCAGCGCTTCATAGTCGGGAAGCAGGGAAGTCGCTTGGTAGTGGGCACGATTGAAGGTTTGCGTATTCCGCCGAATCGTCGGGCTCTGTATATCAAGAGCCATGCGAATGGCGTCAAGCAGCCTACGCTTGTCACTTTTATTGGCGACGGAACGCGGGGTGATTTCTTTTGACGGCTGGGTGGCTGGCGGCATTCGATCACTCCAGAATCAAAACTCGCAGGCGATGCGGCCCGTGGACGCCACGCACCAGCGGCCCCATATCCGCGGTAGCGCTGGGCCCGGTAATGAAGACCAGATTCCGCCGAAGACCCTCGCCATTGAAACATTCGGGATCAAACAGATCACGAGGGCGGGCAACAATGCGGTTGGCGGAAAGCAGCACGATATGGAATGGCATCAAGAGACTCGTCATCGCAACGAGCCGTGGCCCCATGGCCACGCACACGGATCCGGAACAGGCCACCCCGGCGAATGCGCCACAGATGCCCACTTCGGCTTTCGAGAGTTGGTCATCGGTCGGTGCTGCGAGGACTCCGGGAAGATCGCCAAGCGGTTCCATCAAGCTGGCAGGCAGAAATTCGCCGGCACCCAGCACAATGGAAGCTGCACTTTTTGTGGTTTGCTCTATTTCGTCTCGGAGCGCAGTTGAAGTAGCGCGGATCCGCCGGACTTCGGCAGCGGCTTCCAACGCATTGGTCTCAAACGTTTCGATCAGCTCGAGCATAAGTCGTCAGCCGCATTCTGACTTGCAGTCGAGCCGTTGTCGAGCGGGCGAAGCACCGCAGCGCGGCTTTACTTCAGGTAAGGAACGTAGCCGTGAGCTTTGGTCCGCAGGCGGTAGACCGACTTCGTAGCGGTGATGTAGAGAGTGTCGTAATCCGGATCGCCCCACGCCAGGTTTGCAGGCTGCTCGGGCATGACAATGGTGCCGAGATGATGACCCTCGGCGTCCCAAATCCAGATACCTTCAGGGCCCGTAATGTAAAGGTTGCCGTTCTTGTCGACCTTAATCCCGTCGGGCACGCCACTCTTGGCCGGGCCCGCCTCGCTACCGAAAAGTCGGCTATTGCTCACCGTGCCATTGGGGTGGAAATCGTAGACGCGGATATTCCGTTGCTCGCTGTCGTCGACATAAAGCTTTTTCCCGTCCGGTGAGAAAGCCAGTCCATTCGGCTGAGTCAGCTCTTTGGTGAGCAGGCGAACTTCGCCTTTACTGTCGAGCCGATACACGCCCTGAAAGGGGATCTCCTGTTTTTCGCCTTGCGGCAAATCGAGCGTGGGATCGGTGAAGTAAATCGCGCCATCGGGACCAATGACGACATCGTTGGGACTGTTGAAACGCTTGCCTTCGAAGCGGTCAGCCAGCACGGTGTGGTGGCCGTCGGGCTGGATGCGAATGATCGCGCGCAGAACGCTCGCGCAATCGATCAGATTTTGGTTCTGGTCGTAGGTATTTCCATCGGGATCGCCGAGTGCAATCAGTTCTTCGCGGTGCCCATCGGCGAAGACGCGATAGATTTTGTTTTGTTCTTCATCGCTCACCAACACAAAACCCCGTGGGTCCCACACCGGGCCTTCCGTGAACCCAAAACCCGTAGCGATGCGCTCGAGTTTCGCGTCGCGATCGAGCAGTTCCCAGAATTGCGGCGATTCCGCGCGCAGAGCAAAGGAACGGCGAGGCCGGTCGGACTGTGCGGAGAGGCTGCACGACACGATGCAGGCAAACGATAGGCCCACTGTCAGTCTCCGGCGGATCTGTTTCCATGTCGTGGCGGGTCGCGCACAATTTTGAGGTCGATTTCGCATAGGTTCTCTCGAATATCCCAACCCACAAGCTGTGTCAATCTCTTTCTGTTTTGCGATGGAGTATTCCTTGCTCTTAAAACGTTTCAAAAGTAGTTCGCTTGACGCGCGTTGCAGTGGTAAATTGCTTTGCGTTGGAGCAGGGAGGTGTCCATGAAGATGCTTTCAACCCGCAAAGTCGTTGTTCTCGCCGCACTGATTCTGACCAGCGGACTGCTGATTGCCCGCGCAGCGATTTCGGACGCTGCAAGGCAGGTCGCCCCGCCGGAAAGAGTTGCGGGACTGCTCGAAGGATTCCGTCACGTCGAGGTGGCGTCGGTTTCCGACGCGCTGGAACAGTTGACCGGCCGCAAAATGTACATGACTCACCGCATGAGGCCGATTTTCCCTGCCAAGTTTGCCGGATATGCGGTGACCGTGTTGCTGAAGAAGGAAACCAACAACGATCCGAATGCGCTGAACGGCATGCTCGCAGCCATCGATCAGGGCGCGAAGGACTCCGTGTACGTGATGGTTGTGGAAGACGGCGCCGATATCGCCGGCATGGGCGGATTAATGGGCACGGCAATGTATTCCCGGGAGTATGCGGGGGCGGTGATCGACGGCGGAGTGCGCGACGTCGCATACTTGAAGAAGATCGGATTTCCGGTTTACGCGTTGGGCATTGTTCCGTCCACCTCCGTCCACCACTACCGGTTCGGGGGATCCAATGTCCCTGTCACCTGCGATGGCGTGGAGGTAAAACCGGGGGACATCATTACCGCCGACCAGGATGGAGTTGTCGTCGTTCCTAAGGCGGAAGCCGCGAAGATTCTGGAACTTGCCCAGGAGATGGACTTCAAAGAGCACTCCATGTATGCCTATATCGAAAAGTTGAAATCCATCGAAGAAGCAGTGAGGAAATTCGGCAGACTGTAGTACTTAACTTCGCTTGGCTGCCAAAAAACAGTTTTGGTTTGATCTAAATCTCAGGAGGAACACCATGTTTAGCAATCTCACTTCTCGCAGGGGTTTCGCGGCTCGTCTGGCTTCGTTGTTTACCGGAGTCGGTGCAGCCAGCCTACTGTTTAGCGCGGCGCCAGCCGCAGCTCAGGCGCCCAGCGGTGTACAGAAACTCGACTATGACGGAAAGACGGCGGGAACCGGCTTCATCACGCCGCTCATTATTCACAACGGCGTGATTTACATTGCCGGACAGGGCGCCCACTCGCACGATTCCAGCGACTTTCCCATGGATATTGAAACGCACACAAAAAAGGTGATGGAAAACGTGAAGAAGCTGGTCACCGCCGGCGGTGGAACCATGGACAGCATCCTTCAACTCACCGTCTTTCTCGTGAACATCGATTTCTACGACGGCATGAATAACGTCTTCAAGACGTTCTTCCCCAACGGCGGTCCGGCGCGCACCACGGTTGCCGTTGCTTCGCTTCCCGGGAAGTCACTGGTGGAGATTAACTGCACCGCCGCGGTCGTGAAATAGGTGGCGTAGGGAAAAGGAGAAACCCGATGGGACTCGATTTGAAATGGACGCGGCGGTCATTCATGGGCATTCTCGGCGCCTTGACGGGAGCGGTGTTGTATCCCAAAGGGACACTCTCTTTTCCAGCTACAGCAAAGGCTGCTGGCGGCAAGATTACCGGACTGGGCTCCACGGGCAACGTCTATGAAGAACTGGGCGTCACCACGGTGATCAATGGCCAGGGCACCATGACCGTTTTGGGCGGCTCGCTGATGCGCCCGGAGGTGGAAGCGGTCATGGCGCTGGCCGGCCAGCATTTCGTGAGCGTCCCCGATCTTGAAGTGGCTGCGGGCAAGCGCATCGCCGAGATGCTGAAGCTGCCTGCGGGCTATTCCGCGATCGTCACTTCCGGTGCGGCGGCCGCCATGCAGTCTGGTCTCGCCGGAATTCTCACCGGGAATAACCCCAAGTTCATCGAGCAGATTCCGGACCTCACGGGCATGAAATCGGAGGTAATCATCCAGAAGACCCATCGCAATCCGTTCGATCATCAACTTCGCACCACGGGTGTGACGCTGGTGGTAATCGAGACGCGCGAAGAGTTGCGGAAAGCGGCGAATGAGAAGACCGCGATGATGCACTTCTCGAACTTCGCCAACGACGCCGGGCAAATCAAAGTCGACGAATGGGTAAAGCTGGGGAAAGACCTGAAGATCCCGACGTTCATCGATGCCGCCGCCGACACGCCGCCGGTCTCGCATCTGTGGGACTACGCCAACCTGGGGTATGACCTGATCGCCTTCAGCGGCGGAAAGGCGATTCGCGGACCGCAGTGCGCGGGATTGCTGATCGGCAAGCAGGAACTCGTGGCCAACGCGCTGCTCAATAATAGCCCGCACGAAGACACCATTGGTCGCAGCCAGAAAGTTGGCAAAGAGGAAATTGTCGGCATGATTAAAGCCCTGGAATGTTATTTGAACGACGACCAGGAGGCGCTGAACAAGGAATGGCAGAGCCGCCTGGAACGAATCTCCGGGAAAGTCACGACCCTCCCCGGAGTGTCCACTTCGTATTTCGTTCCGGACATCGCTAACCACGTCCCGCACATGGAAATAAAATGGGATCGCGGCAAAATCAAAATCTCGGCGGAAGAGGCCGTCAAGACTCTACGCAACGGCAAACCTTCCATCGTTCTGTCCACCGCGGAAAAGCATGCTTTCGGCGAAAAGAAAGACAGCTTAACCATCGCCTCGTTCATGCTGCAACCCGGCGAGGACACCATCATCGCCGACAAGCTTTTCGATCTGCTGAAAGCCCACGCGGCATGATCGCTCATGACTGAAAGTCGGCGCACCTACGTTCGGTGGTTTCTGGTTTCCTGGCTGTTCATTCTCAGCGCGGTTTCCTATCTTGACCGCGTCAACATCTCCATAGCGGGCAGTTCCATCGCTTCGGAGTATCATCTCTCTAAAGTGCAGCTTGGCTGGGTGTTCAGCGCCTTTTTCTGGGGTTATGCGCTGTTTCAGACGCTGGGCGGCTGGTTTGCCGACCGTTTTGGCCCGCGGCGTGTCTTGACCGTTGGCGTTGTCTGGTGGGGCATCTTCACCGCCCTGACAGCGGCAGTATCTCCAAAGCTGGCCGGTGCGATTGTTCTCTTTGTCATCGTGCGGTCTCTTCTCGGCGCGGGAGAAGCCATCATTTTTCCCGCTTCGAACCAGTTCATCGCGCGCTGGATTCCCAGTCAGGAACGCGGCCTCGCCAACGGCCTGATTTTCGCGGGTGTAGGGGCGGGCGCCGGATCGGCACCCGCGCTGGTCACCTACATCATGCTGCATTATGGGTGGCGTTGGTCCTTCTGGTTCAGCGCGCTCATCGGACTGATCGTTGGCGCCATCTGGTACCTGGCTGGGCGCGACGCTCCCGAAGAACACGGCTCGGTTTCAGCGTCCGAATTGGCCTACATACAGCAAGGCCGTTCTCTGCCATCCCAAACCGCAGGTTCGCGGGGGAAAAAGGTCCCCTGGAAAAAGATTCTGCAAAGCCGGGAAGTCTGGGCGGTCACCGTGAGTTACTTTTGCTACGGTTACGTCGCCGCCATTTTCTTCAGCTGGTTCTACATCTATCTTGCCCAGGTGCGCGGCCTGGATTTGAAGTCCAGCGCGTTTTACAGCACATTGCCTCCGCTCGCGATGGTGGCGTGCAGTCTACTCGGCGGTGTCGTCAATGATCGACTGTCGTCAGTCTACGGAAAACGGGTAGGCCGGTGCGGCATTGCCGCTTTCGCACTGGCCCTCGCTGCGATGCTGCTGGTTCTCGGTTCACGGGCCGCCAGTGCGCCAACGGCGAGCCTTGTGCTGGCAGGCGGTGCGGGAGCACTGTATCTGGCGCAGAGCAGCTATTGGTCGGTGACCGCCGATATTGCGGGGCCCAGCGCGGGGTCAGCTTCTGGCTTCATGAATATGGGCGCGCAGTTCGGTAGTGCGGTAACGGCGCTGCTCACTCCGGTTATCGCCGCCCACTTTGGCTGGACGTATCCTTTTCTGGTGGCCGCCACGTTGAGTGCGCTGGGAGCGCTGGCGTGGTTGTTCGTCAATCCCGCGCGGCTGTTGGCAGCAACGGAAACATCGGGAGCATCGTGATGATCGAAGCAGCGATTCAGAAAATTCAGGAAGTCGGAATCATTCCGGTGGTGCGCGCCGCCAACGTCGACGAGGCGCGCCGGGCCGTCGATGCCATTTGCGCCGGCGGCATTCCCATCATCGAGATCACCATGACCGTGCCGAGTGCGCCCCAGATGATTCGGCAACTCGTTCGCGACTTCGCTTCGAGTGTGTTGACCGGAGCAGGCACGGTAACCAACGCACAGCAGGCGGAGATCTGCATGGACGCCGGCGCGCAGTTCCTGGTCAGCCCCGGCCTTTCTGTGGCGGTGGTTCAAGCTGCAACCAAACGTTCCATTTTGGCCCTGCCTGGGGCCCTCACCCCCACCGAGGTTATGGCTGCCATGGAGGCTGGTGCGCGGATTATCAAGATCTTCCCTTGCAGCAGCGCTGGCGGAGCAAAACACATCAAGGCCCTGAAAGCCCCGTTTCCGGAGGGCCGCTTTGTTCCCACAGGTGGCGTTAACCTGGCGACAGCGCCCGAGTACCTGGCGGCAGGTGCATTTGCCTTAGGGGTTGGCTCGGACTTGGTTGATTTACAGGCACTTAGGAGAAATGAGGCCTCGAAGATCGTAGAGATGGCCAAAGCGCTGGTCGCCGCGGTAGCGCAAGCCCGGGAACGCGCCTGACGATAGCAGCCCCAGGGAATAACGCTTATGTACCCCGTTGCGCAATGGAACGGAAGTAATGCCTGCCTTGGAACTATGTGTTAACCATAACTAGATACCATTACGGTACAGCCCACGTTTCAAAGAATGACACAGTACGTCTAGTACCCACAAACTTATCGTAAGGAAATCCGGGTCTGTTCAGGGTCTCCGAACGCAGTTTGGGGAATTTCTATGATTTCTGTGGACGTGCGTTTCATCCGCAATCATGACGTGGTCGCCCGGAATATTCAGGGCGAATTGATTATCGTGCGCATCCGCCGCGGCGTCGGCGACTTGAACTCACTCTATACGCTCAATCCAGTTGGGGCCGTGCTGTGGGACTTCATGAACGAAGGCCACACACTCGGCGAAATGGTACGGCGTGTGTGCGACGAATTCGAGGTAAGCACTTCGCAGGCCCAGCAGGACATCGAGGCTTTTCTGGATTCGCTGATGCAGGAACAGTTGATCCAGTCCGTGGCCTGAACTGCGGAGAAAAATAGGACTGAAACTTGGTGCAGACAGCCACCTACAGCGATTTCTCGACACTGCTTCATGACCGGTTCCAGGGCCGCCGTGTGCCCGTGGAGGTGTCGATTGAAGTGACGCATCGCTGCCCGCTGGAATGCCAGCACTGCTACAACAATCTGCCGATGAACGATGCGGGTGCGCGAGCCGGCGAACTCTCGTTCGAAGAGCATGTGCGTCTGCTCGACGAACTGGTGGATCTCGGTTGCTTGTGGCTGCTCTACACCGGCGGAGAAATTTTTGCGCGCAAGGACTTCCTGGAAATTTACACGGAAGCGAAAAAGCGCGGCTTCCTGATCACGCTGTTCACCAACGGCACGATGATCACCCCTCGCATCGCCGATTATCTTGCGGAATATCGCCCGTTCAATATCGAGATCACGCTGTACGGCGCGACGCGCGAAACCTACGAAGCGCTCACCAAGATTCCCGGCTCTTTTGACCGCTGCATGAAGGGCATTCGGCTGCTGATGGAGCGCGGCCTGCCACTGAAATTGAAGACCGTTCCCACCACCATCAATTATCACGAAGTTTACGAGATGAAACGGTTCGCGGAAGAGGACCTGGGCGTGGAGTTCAAGTTTGATCCGCTGGTGAACCCGCGCACGGATTGTTCGCAGAGCCCATTGTCTGTGCGCCTGACACCTGAGCAGGCTGTGGCGCTGGAGTTCCGCGACCCGGTGCGGCGGGCCGAGTACCTGCGAATGGTGGAGGGCGAACTCGCGACAGCGCATCGCCGCTCTTCGAAACGCTACACCTGCGGCGGTGGCCATAACGGCTGCGCGATCGACCCAAAAGGCAGCATGACCATTTGCGTGTTGTCGCACCGCGACGGTTACGACTTGCGCGACGGATCGTTCACCGAAGGCTGGGACACACGCCTGAAAGACATTCGCGAGACCAAGAACTCGCGCGAGAGCATCTGCACCAACTGCCGCATCACCTCGCTTTGCAGCATGTGCGCCGCCAACGGCGAACTCGAAGGCGGCGATGCGGAAAAACCGGTCGATTTTCTCTGTCAGGTGGCCCATCTGCGCGCTTTTGCCCTGGGCCTGGACGTCCCCGGGCACGGCAATTGTGCCTGCTGCGCAGGCGGCGCCCAGCACACGCCCCTGAAAGAAGCGGCCGCCCGCCTGAACAAGGATTCCGCCCATTTGCCCAATGTAGTGGCTTTGCCAAAACCAAATTCGCTCCTTCCCGTGCTCGACACAGGTGGAAGCTGCTCCGCGGGAGGCTGTTCCTCCTGCGGTGGGCACTTCCGCTGAGGACAGGAAAGACAAAACGGCAATGAACGACAAGAGCAAAACCGGAACGAACGCGAAGGTGCCCTACCAGCCCCCGCAGGTGGTTAAGGTGAGCCTTCGACCGGAAGAAGCGGTACTCGGGCATTGCAAAGTGGCCGGCATCACCGGGCCGATTTCCAGTTCCTGCAGGACGTTTTTTTGCAAGACCTTCGGGTCCTGATGCCAGGACCGAGAGAAAGACCATGGCACACGCGGCAGCGAGTTTAGAAGCGAATCTGAGTCGGGCAACTCGCCTGGCTGTCCAAATCGGCGGCTTTTCCTTTGGGATGTGGTGCGTGGGCGGAATGCCGGTTGCTCTGGATCCGGAACACGAGCCGTTTCTGGTTCGAGGTGAGTCGCAGAAGCAAGGGTGCGACATCGAACTCGACATCTCCTGGGCCGAAACACTAGACCTGCCCGAAGGGGAACCTTCCTTTCTATCCGGTGGCCTGTGGTCCGCTTACGTATCTTCGACCGGCACCAAATTTTATTTTTCCAGTCCCGCGGTCGGCCGCAAACCGTATAAAGCGGCGTGGTTCGATCCCCGCTTCGAGCGAGGGCACGTGCTGCTAAACCGCTCCGCAATCCCCGCCGGCCAGCCTATCTTTCCATTGGAATATCCGCTCGACGAACTCGCGATGATGCACCGGCTCGCGCTCGGCGAAGGAGTTGAGGTGCACGCACTCGGCCTCGCCGATGATGATGGCAGCGGGTATTTATTTCTGGGCCATTCGGGAGCAGGCAAGAGCACCACGGCCCGGCTTTGGCTGTCGGTGCCCGGCGTCCGATTGCTCAGCGACGACCGCATGATCCTCCGCGAGCACGATGGCGAGTTCTGGATGTATGGCACTCCCTGGCATGGCGACGCGGGAATTGCCTCGCCTGGCCGGGCGCGTCTTTCCCGAATATTTGTGCTCGAACAGGCTCCGCTAGAGGAACTCGTGGCGATGAGCCGATCGCAAGCGGCGGCGGAACTTTTCGCGCGCACCTTCGTTCCGTTCTATCTGAAGAGCGGCATTCAGTTCTCCCTGGGATTTCTGGACCAAGTCACTCGCTCCGTGCCCTGTTCCACATTTCGATTCACACCGACAGCGAGCGCTGTGGAGGCTATCCGCCATGCCCGGGTCTGAGCCTCAGGTCCGTAAGGATTCACGATTGTTTGAAGAACTCTGCGACGCGCTTCTGCGCCGCGGCAACGCCGTGCAATTCCGCGTTCAGGGCCAGAGCATGAGCCCCAATCTTGCCGACGGCGACACCGTGGTCGTTGCTCCGGCGAAGGCCGCCGATTTGCGCCGTGGCGACGTGGTGCTCCTGCGCAACCCCGACGGCCTGCTGGTTCACCGCGTGCTCACTTCGGATTCGACGTCCGGCAGGTTTGCGGTTGAGAGTGACACAGGGCATTCTCCAGACGCCCCGGCTACGCGGCTCTACGGCAGAGTTTGCACACGCAACCATCAAGGCGATGAGGAAGTGTTTTCCTCATGGCGGACGCAATTCGTGCATCCGACCAAGACGCTGGGGCGCCGCCTGCGTGCTGCCGCCAATGCGCGCCTGCGCCGTGTTCTCCCGCTCTTCGGAATCGTTTCCCTGACGGGACTGCTTCTTTTCACTCCGGTTGCTCATGCTCAGACGGCAGACCTGCAACTCACGCAGACTCCGTCAGCGACGGCCGTCGCCACCAGCGCTACCCTGCAATCTCTGGGCACCGCCACAACCGTCACCTGGTCCGGCGGCGTTGCGTCCTTTGACTTCTCGACGCCGTTGCCCGCGGGTGTTTTTGTCGGGGCTCCATTAACCACAACTGGTTTTACTCCTGCCTCCTACAATCTCACGAACGCTTCCATTACCTCGGTGAATGCGGCGACCGGCGTGGTTACAGTCGCGCTGGCAGCCCAGTCCACCGGGACGGCCACATCTGCGACGTGGGGGTCTAACGTCGCCACGTTTCAATTTCCAACGCCTTTACCGTCGAATGCCGCAGTCGGCGCCCCGCTGACCACCACCGGTTTTACTGCGGCTGCGTACAACGTCACGAATGCCACCGTCACCGCGGTCAACACCGGCACCGGCGCTGTTTCTGTATCCCTGCCGGGCCAGTCTCTCGGCGCGGCCACAGCCGCAATCTGGCAAAACAATGGGGGCGGCCGCCTCAATTTTACGTTCCCCACCCCGTTGCCCCCATCTGTCGCGGTCGGCGCCCTTCTCACCACAACTGGATTTGCGCCGGCCGCGTACAACGTAACGAACGCGACCATTATTTCCATAAACGCCGGAAGCGTACGAGTTGCGCTCGCGACCAACCCCGGCACATCAACCGCGCTCGGCACAGGAACGGCAGGCCCTGGGGCATCGACGGTCAATGGGACGGGCACGATCGGGCCGATTACCTCCACCGTCAACGGCACCGGCACAGTTCCGACGACGTACACCTACTCCGAAGTCGTGACCAACGTCTCCTCCAGCGCGGCGGTCGCCTCCGGCACCATCGTCGTGTACATGCAGACTCCTCCCAACACGGTCTTTGAGTATTACACCGGCACGAACTGGTCGTGCACCACACCCGCGGCCGGGGGCACCGGTCCAGTCGTGTGCACGTACAACGCGGCGCTCGCCAGCGGCGCCACGGCGGCCACACTCACTCCCGCGTTCCAGATTGTTTCCGGAACCGCCGCCGGAACCACGATTCAGAACTCGGCCACGGTGACGTCAACCACCGTCGATCCCACGCCCTCCAACAACACGAGTTTGTCATCCATCTATGTCGAGCCGGCGACCGGTTCGGATCTCGCGCTTTCCATGTCGGTGGCGCCCACGCCGGTTTTTATTTTTTCTAATCTTACCTACAACATTCAGGTCCAGAATCTCGGCCAGGCCACCATTGCAGCGACGGCCAACGTACTCACGGACAGTCTTCCCGCGGGTAGCACATTCGTTTCCGCCACGGCTTCGGCGGGATGGTCCTGCTCCGGCGCAACCACCGTAACCTGCTCCATTACTTCGCCCATGGCGATGGGCGCGACCGCCACGATTTCCATCACCGCCACCGCTCCCGGTAACGCCACGACCCTGACGAACACGGCATCCATAAGCCTGGCCAGCGACCCGAATTCCAGCAACAATGCGGCGACGGCATACACCGTGGTGCAGCCACTCGTGTGCGCCACTCCTGGCCGGGATGGAGCCGGCGGAACGCTGACCGGCGTCGTCAACGCTTACTATCCCCCGGCCAATACCGGCACCCTCTCTTCGGGCGCGACTTCCGTTGTGCTGGGAGCGGCCAGCGGCGCCTCTACGGCAATCGCTTCCGGAGATCTCCTGCTCATCATTCAAATGCAGGCCGCCAGCATCAACAGCACGAACACGAGTTCTTACGGCGACGGCCTGGCCGGCGACCCGGCGACCGGCTCCACCAGCTTGGGCAGTTCCGGATTGTTTGAATTCGTTACCGCGACTAGCGCGGTACCCGCCACCGGCGGCACGTTGCAATTTACCGGTTCGGGCCCGACGGGTGGCTTGCTGAACAGTTACTCGCGCGTGACAGCAACAACCACGCAGGCCCAGCAGACCTATCAAGTGATCCGCGTTCCTCAATACAGTTCTGCCACCCTGAGCTCGGGATTGCTGCCGCTCGCCTGGAACGGGTCTGTGGGCGGGGTGCTCGCGGTCGACGTTTCCTCGCAGCTCACTCTTGGTGGCACGGTTTCTGCCGACGGTCTCGGGTTTCGTGGAGCCGGCGGCAGAATATTGGGCGGCGGCACCGGCGCGGTCACGGATTATGTGACCACTGCGACGAATGCAACCAACGGTTCCAAAGGCGAGGGCATCGCCGGCACGCCCCGTTATCTTGCGCCGGCGACCATCACGACCACTACCACTGCGACCGACACGACCGGAGGAACTCCTTCAGACACTCTTCCCGGCGGAAGCTACGCGCGCGGTGCTCCTGGCAACGCTGGTGGCGGCGGCACCGATGGCGATCCGACGGGCAATGACTACAACTCGGGTGGAGGCGCGGGCTCGAACGGTGGCACCGGAGGCCAAGGTGGTTACGGCTGGAACAGCTTGGCGGCAACGAACTCGACCGACGGCGGCTTCGGCGGTGCGGCATTCCCAGCATCCACGAGCGCACTTACCATGGGCGGCAGCGGCGGAGCCGGCACCACCAACAACGGCTCCTATTACATTTCGGGAACCAACCATGGTGCGAATTGCGGCGCGACCTGCACCGGTATTTATAGCAGCGGCGGTCCGGGCGGCGGAATCATCATCCTGCACGCCGGATCGGTAGTTGGCTCCGGCACCATCACGGCGAATGGCCTGTCCACACTGAGCACCGACAACGACAGCACTGGCGGTGCTGGTGCCGGCGGCTCAATCATCGTGTTCTCGAATTCGGGTACGCTTGGCGGCCTGACCATCAACGCGAATGGCGGCAGTGGTGGCAATGCCTGGCCCCAGACCGCGCCGGGCGGATTCCCCGGACAGCGTCACGGTCCTGGTGGCGGTGGCGGCGGCGGAGTGATTTTCCTGACGGCGGCGCCTGCGGCCGCCAGTGTGCTGGGCGGAGCGAATGGCTACACCAACACCGTCCAGGATTCCTACGGCGCCACGCCGGGCACGGCTGGTGTGGTGGTCAACACGCACATCATCACAGAGACTCCGGGCACACAATCCGGAGCCTACTGCGCGTCGGCGCACCTGGCGGTCACGAACGCGGCAATTCCCACGGTTGTCGCTCCTGGCGGTAGCATCACTTACACGCAGACGGTGACCAACAACGGGCCCCTCGCCGCTGTGAATGCGGTGTTCAGCGAAAGCATTCCGGCGAACACGACCTTTCAATCGATCTCAAGCAACGCGGGTTGGACCTGCGTTACTCCTGCGGTTGGCGGCACGGGCACGATTACCTGCACGAATCCAAGTTTTGCGGCGAGCGGTTCGATCACCTACGCGGTGGTGGTTCAGGTTGGCGCCGGCACGCAGTACGGCACGCAGATCGTCGACGTGGACAACATCGTTTCAGGAACCAGCGATCCGAATCTCTCGAACAATAGCGCTACTGCCCTAACCACCGTCGCACTGGCTTCGCAAGCTGATCTGGCAGTCACAAACACCGTCTCCGCTCCTACGGTCGCCGCCGGGTCGAACTTCACCATGTCCTCGATTGTCACCAACAATGGACCCGCGGCTGCTGCCAATCTTACCTTTACTGAAAACATAGCCAATAACGGCGGAACACCCCCGACAGTCAACGCCACTTTTGTCTCCGTATCAGCGCCCGGCTGGTCGTGTTCCACTTTCCTTAACGCGGACGGCACCACTACGCTCACGTGCACCCTTTCTTCCCTGGCGGCCGGCGCTTCTGCGGGCAAAATTACCATCACAGAGACCGCTCCTTCGGGCCCCGCGGGCACGGTTCTTTCCGCTACTGCCAACATCGTTTCGGCGGTAACCGATCCTAATTACGGCAACAATTCCGCGACCGCGTCCACCGTGATCGCCACCGCCGGCCAAGTCGACCTTGCCGTCTCGAGCACGGATTCGCCGGACCCCGTTACGCCCGGTAACAACATCACCTATACGCAATCCATTACGAATAACGGTCCGACACCCATTACCGCTTCGGGGACCACAACCGTCACCTTCACCGATGCGATTCCTGCGAATACTACGCTCGGCGCCTCGTTTACCGCGCCTTCGGGTTGGACCTGCAATACCATCGCCGTCGGCGCGACCGGCACACTTACTTGTACGCTCAATTCCGGCCAGACGCTCGCGGTAGGGGCGGTTGTCAATTTTCCGCTCGTCGTGAAAGTAAACAACGGCACTGCGCCCGGAACCACGATTACGAATTCACCCAACATCACGAGCTCGGTTAGCGATCCCAACACCGCGAACAATACCGCCACCGTAAAGACGCTGGTTGCCTCGCCCACGCAGGCGGATCTAATCATCGTCAAGACCGCTTCACCCGAGCCCGTCAACCAGGGCACAACTCTCTCTTACACCATCACCGTCAGAAATGGTGGCCCGGCAATCGCGCAAAACGTCACGGTCACCGATCCTATCCCTGCCGAGGTCACGTACTCGTCCTCCGTCTCTTCAATGGGGACATGCGGCTACGCATCGGCTACTGTGACGTGCAATATCGGCGCCCTGGGTGTCGGCAGCACGGCTGTAATCACCATCAACGTCAACGCGGCTACCTTCAGCACTTCGGGAGTTCCTTGTCCAGGTTATGCGTTCCCACCGGGCGTGGGCTCGTGCAACACGGCAACTGTCTCGACGACAACCTCGAACGTGAATCCGAACACTTCGTCGAGCGTCGGCTCAACCATTCAGAGCCCGACGGCTGTCTATCTATCTTCTTTCCGGGCATTGCAGCAGACCGACGGCACGGTGTTGCTCAAGTGGGCCACCCACGAAGAGTCGCGTAACCTCGGCTTCCACATTTACCGGGAAGACGCCAGCGGCCGCCAGCGGCTCGACGCCACGATGATAGCTGGTTCTGCGCTGCTGATTCCCGGCGCAAAACCGCAGCATGCCGCGAAGGTGTACTCGTGGATCGACACTCAACCCGTTCTGAATGCGGCGTACTGGATCGAGGACGTCGACATCAACGGCACGCGCACCATCCATGGTCCGGCGTATACCGAAATCGCGCCAACCGGGCAGATGCAGGCCCACGCCCGCGCGCTGGTTGCCGATGCCAGCAATGTGTCCCCCTCATTGCGCCAGTGGCACGCCAATCTTGCCGCCTCAGCTTCAGCAGCTTCTCCGCAAGCGCGCATCATTACGCCGCGGCCAAATCTCCCGCCGGTGCCCGCGAATGTGCCTTTGTTCCATGCAGCCGCGTATCCCGCCGTCAAGATTTCAGTCGATCATGAAGGCTGGTACCACACCACCTTCGCACAACTCTTTGCGGCCGGCTTGGAGCCCAACACCGATGTACGCTCTCTGCGACTCTATGCCGAAGGAATCGAGCAACCGCTGTTGCTTACGGGTCGCGCAAACGGCACGCCCTCACCTTCCGACGCCATCGAATTTTACGGAACAGGTATCGACACGCCCTTCTCCGGCACACGCGTATATTGGCTGGTTCGCGAGGGTGGCTACGCGAAGCGCATTCTGACAGCGCCGGCCTCGAATTCAGGCGGCCCGGCTGGAACGAGTTTTCCCTTTACGGTGATCCGCGAAGATCGCACCACCTACTTCGCCGCTCTGCTCAACGGGGAGAACAACGACAACTTCTTCGGCGACGTAGTCTTGTCCGATCCTGTTGACGAGACGCTCAATGTGGCGCACCGCGACACGTCTTCCGCGCAGCCGCTCACGCTCGACCTGGCGCTGCAGGGAGTGACCGACGCTCAATTGCACTCCGTCTCCGTGGAGTTCAATGGCACTCCCGTCGGCACGGTGGAATTCTTCGGGCAGATCCTTTTCCAGCAGTCGTTCACGGTCGATCCAGCGCTTGTTACCGACGGCACCAACACGGTCACGCTCGCGGCACTGAATGGCGATAACGATGTCAGCGTAGTGCAATCCGTTCAGCTTCACTATCCGCACACGTATCAAGCCGATTCCGATTGGCTTAGCGCCACCGCTGATGCCGGTTCGGCAGTTCACATCTCCGGTTTCTCCAATTCGCAAGTTCGAGCGTTCGAAATTACCGACCCGCTGAACATCGTTGAACTCTCGGGGAAGGTGGATACGGAAGATGGTTCTTACGGGATTTCTATAACGCTGCCGGCCGGAGCGCCCTACACACGCAAAATCCTTGCCTTTGCCGACGATCAACTCGCTGCACCAGTGACCCTCGCGCACCACCTACCGGCCAGTAACAGCCGCGCCGGCGCGGACATCGTGATGATTACTGATCCGGATTTCGTGGCCAATCTTGAACCTCTGCTGCGCCTGCGTGAGTCGCAAGGTCATCGCGTAGCCGTCGTGACCACCGATCAGATTTACGACCAGTACAATTTTGGCGAACACAGCCCGTTTGCGCTACGCAGCTTCCTGCAGGACGCCACGCAACACTGGTCCCGCAAGCCGCAAGCCGCTTTGTTGGTCGGCGATGCCTCGCTCGATCCGCGCAACTACCTCGGCTTTGGCTACTTCGATTTCGTGCCCACGCGCATCATCCAAACTGCCGCGTTCAAAACCGCTTCCGATGACTGGCTCACGGATTTTCAGCAGACCGGCTTCGCCACCATACCCACGGGGCGCTTACCCGTCCGCTCGCCCGCCGATGTCGATCTGCTCGTTTCCAAAATCGTCGGCTACGAACAGGGCCAGGATGCAGGCCCCTGGAATTCTCAGGCTGTTTTAATCGCCGACCAGAACATCGGCGCTAATTTCACTTCCGCCGTTGCTTCGGCGGCCACTAGTTTGCCGGCTGCCCTCCAGATCTCCAGGGTGCTCGCGGATGGCGTCGACCCCACAACGGTACGCTCACAGATTCTCAGCGCTCTTAATAGCGGCGCGCTGCTGGTGAACTATAACGGTCACGGGGCCGAGCAACAGTGGTCGTTCTCCGACTTCTTTGACAACACCGATGCCGCGGCTCTCACCAACGGCGGCCGCCTGCCGGTGTATCTCCTGATCGACTGCCTCAACGGGCTGTTCCAGGATGTCTACGAACAGAGCCTCGCGGAATCGCTGATCCTGGCTCCCAATGGTGGTGCCGTGGCGGTTTGGGCTTCCTCGGGATTCACGGATCAAACTCCCCAAGTCTCCATGAATCTGGCGTTTTTGCATGAAATGGCGTTGCGGCCGGCCGAACCGATCGGCCGGATCGTTTTGAACGCCAAGTCTAATACCACCGACAACGACGTTCGGCGCACCTGGATTCTGTTTGGAGATCCCGCAATGAAGCTGCACTTCCGCCCGTCGGCCATCGCGCCGGTCTCGGGAACAAATGGGGGATTGCATGACCCGCGGCGGGGGAGTTCACCCTGCGCGCCGTCCAGACCTTGTGTGCGAGAGGAGTAGTGGCATGAACGCGATTCGTTTTGCGGTTCTTATTTTGTTTCTGATTGCCGCGGCCTGCATGCTGCCTTTCAGCGCGCAGGCGCAATCATCGCAGAACCCGGCGCTCGGCGTCGTGGTTCAGGCTTCCGGCGGCAACATAGGCAATACCGGCGTGACGGAAGGCGCGAGCGTGTTCACGGGCGATTTTCTTTCGACTAACGACAATGGCACGCTGACGGTTCGCATCGGTGGACTTACCCTGCAACTCGAAGGCTCTACTTCCGCCCACGTTTATGCCGCTCCGTATGGCGCGGTGGTCGAACTTGATCGCGGCGCCTTGCGTTACACCACGCCGGGCACGCAACAGAATCTGGTCATTGTCGCCTCTGACGTCCGCGTTACGCCTGCGCTCGGCATGCCCGATCTCGGGCGCGTCACTATCGACGATCCATGCAACCTGACGGTCTACAGTCAACGCGGCACCGCCACGGCGCAGGTGGGATCCGAATCGCATCTGGTGGAAGAGGGCAAAGCCTATCGCGTCCGCGCTTTGAACGAGGTCGATTACCGCCAGTATGTTTCGCCCGACGTCAGCGATTACCATAACCATCATCAGCACCACGAGTGTCCTGCGCTGATCAATATGGCCAAGGGCAAGCCTCCGATTGCCGCAGGGCAGAGCCGCTTCCTGCTTGTTGCCGCTGCTTTGGCCGGCGGTGCCACTGCCTTTGGCGTTCTAAAAGCGTATGAGAGTCCCGATCGGCCCTGAAACTTAGAATTCGCCTTAGCCCAGAAACGACGGCAGGTGCGGCCACCAGTCTCCGCACCTGCTCTTTTCCATTTCGAAGAGATGGACGATGCTTCGTCTAGCCGTGGCCGCCTGAGAGTTCGCGAACGATCGAACCGACGAAACTCTTGGCGTCACCGAACAGCATTAATGTTTTATCCATGTAGTAGAGCGGATTCTCGATTCCCGCGAAGCCCGCTCCCATCCCGCGCTTGATGACCATCACGGTGTGGGCCTTGTCGACATCCAGAATGGGCATGCCAAAAATGGGGCTGGAGCTATCTACGCGTGCCGCCGGGTTCGTCACGTCGTTCGCGCCAATGATCAAGGCCACGTCGGTCTGGGGGAATTCGCCGTTGATGTCGTCCATCTCGATCAATTTGTCGTAGGGGATGTCGGCTTCCGCGAGCAGCACATTCATGTGGCCCGGCATGCGTCCCGCGACCGGATGGATGCCGAATTTCACGTCCACGCCTTTCTTGGTCAGCGCGTCGTACATTTCGCGGACCTTGTGTTGCGCCTGCGCCACAGCCATTCCGTATCCCGGCACGATCACGACTTTGCTGGCGGCCCCAAGAATTTGCGCCGCTTCTTCGGGCGAAGCGCTGCGCACGGGCCGTGCTTCTTTGGTGCCGGTAGCCGCGCTGGTTTGTTCCTGTCCGAATGCGCCAAACAGCACGTTGCTGAACGAGCGGTTCATGGCTTTCGACATGTTGACGGAAAGGATGAAGCCGGATGCGCCATCGAGCGCGCCGGCGATGATAAGCAACTTGCTGCCCAGCACGAATCCCATCATCGCCGCCGACAATCCGGCGTAGGAATTCAACAGGGAAATGACCGTCGGCATGTCCGCGCCGCCGATCGGGATAATCATCATCACTCCAAAAATCAGCGGGATGATGATGATCAGCGGAAACAGGAACATTTTCTCCGGATGCATTACGAGCATCGCGCCGATACCCAGCGCCACCGCCAGCATTCCGAGATTCACGAAATTCTGTCCCTTGTACGTGATGGGCCTCTGCGGCAGCAGTTCTTGCAGCTTCCCGGCAGCCATCAAGCTGCCCGTAAACGTGAGCGCGCCGAGAATTACTTCCAGCGAAAGGACGCCCATCATGAAACCCGGCACATCGGGCGCGCGCAGGTAATATTCCGCGGTGCCGACAAGCGTGACGCACAGCGCCCCGAATGCGTGGCTCAGAGCTGTCCGTTGCGGGACGGCGGTCATGGCCACTCGTCCGAGCGGCACGCCGATGATGGAACCGAGCACCAGACCGATCGCCACCCACTTGTAAGAGAGGCCGCTGTGCATCAGCGTTCCGACAATTGCCAGCAGCATGCCCGCTTCGCCGGCCCACACGCCACGCCGAGCCGTCGCGGGAGAACTCAGCCATTTTAGCGACAGGATGAATAGCGCCGTTGCGATCAGATACGTTGTTTCAATGATGTGTTCGCTCGCGATCATGTGGTTACGGCTTCCTCGGGCCGCTGGTCTTGAACATCTTGAGCATGCGGTCCGTGATAATGAAGCCGCCAACGATGTTGCTCGTGGCCGCCACAATGGCGATGGTTCCCAGAATGATCGCCAGCGTGGACTTTCCTTCGCCCGCCAGAATAATTGCGCCAACCACAGCGATCGCGTCCAATGCGTTTGTCAACGACATGAGTGGCGTATGCAACAGAGGCGAAACGCGCCGGATTACTTCAAATCCAATGAACGCCGCCAGCATGAACACGAATAATCCCGTCAACAGATCCAGCTTCATCAGGCTCCTCCTCCTGCGGGCGCGGACTGCAGCGCCGGCAGAGAGAAAAATTCGCGCACCCGCGCGCTTACCACCTCGCCGCCATACGTCACCAGGGTTTCCCGGATAATTTCATCCTGCAGGTTCAGATTCACCTTTCCGTCCTTCACCAAGTGCAGCAGGAAGGACGTCAGGTTGCGCGCATACATCTGGCTCGCGTGATAAGGGACGGCTCCGGCCAGGTTGTACTCGCCGATGATCGTTACGCCGTGCACCACGGCCGTTTCATCCGGCTTGGTCAATTCACAATTGCCACCGCGTTCCGCCGCCAGATCCACGATCACCGACCCGGGCGCCATGCGCTGCACCATTTCTTTTGTCACCAGGACCGGCGACCTCTTTCCTGGAATCACGGCGGCGGTGATGACTACGTCGCTTTCCGCAATCGTATTGCCGAGCAATTCGCGCTGCTTGGCGTAGAAACTTTCGTCCTGCACGGTACCGTAGCCGCGTGCATCCTGCGCGTCTTTCGCCTCAATCGGCAGTTCCACGAATCTCCCGCCCAGGCTCTGTACCTGCTCTTTGGCCGCGGGACGCATATCGTAGGCGGATGCCACTCCACCCAACCGGCGCGCCGTGGCAATCGCCTGTAAGCCTGCGACACCGGCGCCGATGATCAGCACCCGTGCCGGAGCAATCGTCCCCGCTGCCGTGGTCAGCATCGGGAACATTCTGGGCAGAGTGTCGGCGGCCAGCACCACAGCCTTATAGCCGCAAATGGTGGCCATGGACGAGAGCGCGTCCATGCTTTGGGCGCGCGTCGTGCGCGGCATCAACTCTACCGAGAACGCGTTGACGCCACGTTCGGCAAGCTCTTTGAGGGTCTTCAAGGTCCCAAGCGGGCGCAAGAAACCGGCTACCACTTGCCCTTTTTTAAAAAGTGGCAGATCGGCCTGCCCAGTCTTGTCATTTGCGCCGTGTACCAGGAACTGCACGATAATGTCTGACCTCGCGAACACTTCTTCGCGTTTCTCGATCAGCCGCGCGCCTTTCTCGACATATTGGGCGTCCGGGTAGCCCGCCGCCAGGCCAGCGCCGGCCTCGAACACCACGTCCATCCCGCCTTTTTTCAGATTTGGAATCACGGCGGGCACTAGGGCAACGCGCCGTTCTTCTGGATAAATTTCTTTGGGCACACCGACGATCATGTACCCTCCTTCCTCTTCTGCCGCGGATTCACTCGCACAGCCTCGTGCCACTGCCGCTGAAAGCGATCAGGTTAAAGTTCCCGTCTTGCATCTGGAATCGAGGGCGGAGCGATTGCCCTTCTGGAAGACCAAAACCATGCCGTCATCGATCTTGCGCTTTGCAACAGGGATTGCAATGCACGTCAGCACCGGGAAATTTTATATCGATTAAGGGGTTGGGACAAGTTGCCTGCCCTGCGTGTCTATTTCAGGGAGTCATAGACCGCTCGGGCGTCGCGCAATTTCTTCATCACACCTTGCTTTTCCGCCGCCGAGTTCCAGTCGGGATACGCGCCGGTAATTTCGATGCTCCGGTCGATCCACGCTTTGAAGTATTCCGCGTCGTCCTTCGAATAGGCGCGCTTTCCGCCGATGTTCACATATACCGGACTCGTCGTTGCATACTCGTAGTTGTCCATCACCGGATATTGGGCCGTTTCGCTCCACGCCCGCAGCACGCACCACCCGCTTTGCTCGAGTGGAATTGTTCCGCTCGCGTCCGCCGACTGGCGGTCGCCCTCGAGTTTCAGGTTCTGTATCACTTTGCCGTTACACACGACTTCCAGGTGATCCACGGGCACAATCGACCGCAGTTTCGCGGTGAAGGGAACCGCTTTCTGCGCCGTATCGAATTCCAGTTCGCCGCCGATCATCTCTCCGCCCAGATTAAAATCGATCAACGGCCCATTCGTGGCGAACGTGCGGCCCTTCAGCACACCGTCTTTCCACAGTTCCGGGGTAGTCGGCAAATTGGGCGTCCATACATAAACGCGGTCGAATCCCACTTGCCCACGAATCGGGGCCGCGTAATTCGTCGTTGCATCTGTGCCACCACCTGCGGGCAATTTGAATCCCAGGTTCAGCAACTTGTACCAGACCGCCGCTGTGGACTTGTGGTCGCTGAAGCCCACAATTTCCATGTAATCCAGTTTTCCCAGCGCCACATCGACGGGCAGTTCGTCCGTAATTCGCTGTGAGGGTTTCGCAAACGGGTCCGGCGCCTCATCGAACGGATGCACCGCGCCCACCAGGGCCCCCTGCGCATGCGCCATGTCGTACACATCCGCGTTCATAGGATACAGACTCGCCGCCGCGGTGTTGGGATACCCCGCATAGCCGGGTAGCAATAAATGATCTTTCAGCCCCAATATTCCTCTGTGCCCCCAATAACTCGTATGGAATTCCTGGCCACGCAGCAGGCTGAGATGCGGATCAGGTAATTTGATCCAATCAGCCTGTTCAAAATCTATGTCTGGAAATCTCTGTTCTTTGTTCACTACCAACTCATTGATGACTTCCAGCCCTTCAGCCTGCGCCATCATCGCCAGGCCTCCGCCGATATTCCGATAGCTGCCGCCGTAGTTCATGTGGACATGAAAATCCTCGGGAATCCACTTGCCCGTTGCGGATGAAAAATCCAGTAGCTCGAGCTTTACGTTCACATGTGCGGGCTCGCCGGATCTGACCTCGATCGTTTGCGCGAACGGTTTCGTGTCCAAGCCGTGCGATACTTCGAGAGCGTATTTCCCTGCGGGCAGATAGAGTTCTGTTTCCGGCTTTTCCGCGTAGAAGTAGTGCCGCTCCGTTGGGCGTTTCGAACGATCAAAAGCATCGTCGGCGAAAATCCGCGTATTGATTGGCGCGAAGAACCGTCCCTGAGAGTCGGCCAGAGAAACGCGTGCTGGTGCCGGATGGCTTTCGTGGTCAACGATCCGCAGTACAAAAAGGCTTCTGTCCGCCAGGTACTTGCGCGATTCAATCTCCAGGGACTGGCTCGCCGCACCTGGGATGCTTTGCCAGCGTATCTGCAGTGTTCCAGACTCATTCGACACAGCTGCGATTTTTTTGCCATCCGGCGACCAGCGCACATTCGTCTCATCCCAATCCCCGAACGAAATCGGAAACGCGTCACCCCCTTTTGCGGGCATTACCCATAAGTTGTGCCACTGCCCGCCGAGGTACGAGCTGTAGACCATGCGCGAGCCGTCCGGTGAAAAATCCGGCCGCGCTTTCCAGTTGGTTTCTTCGTAGTGAATCTCGCGCGCTTCCGCGCCGGGCTCTGCCTTCATCAGCCAGAACCCACCGGTGCCTTGGATGTGCCCCTGGTTGGAGACGAAGAGAATCTCTTTGCCGTCGCGCGTCCAGACTGGATTGATCTCCATATCGTACTGGCTGTAGTAATAGCGGGGCAGGGAACTCTTCGTTTCGCCAGTCAGGCGCATCACGTTTGCCAGCTTTCCGTCTTTCACGTCGCCCAGGAAAACGTGAAATCGCCTGTTATATTGCGTCGAAACCCACACCAGCTTTTTTCCGTCCGGCGACCAACGCGGTTCCACGTTCACCGCGCCGCCTTCCGTCAACTGGTGCGACTTCCCGCTGGCCAGATCGAGCAGCCACAATTCCATCGCGTCTCTTTGATACGAGACGTACACTACGCTCTTTCCATCCGGCGACCAATCCGGCTGGTAGTTGTACCCCACTCCATCCGTCAATTGCACGGCTTCCTTCGAATCGACTTTCTGCCGCCAAAGCGATCCCGCCATTGAATAGACCAGTTCTTTCGAATCCGGGCCCCACGTCAAGCTGCTTGGTCCACTCGTCAGCTGCGGCAGATACAATTCGCGGTAGTAATAGGGATGCGGCTCATCAATCTGTGGCAGCACCGGCCGCCGCTGCGCCACGCCTGGCGTTCCCATG
>Ga0335077_10000792_pt1 | contig 36045 bp, 38 predicted proteins | sample Lox_Sample_31_FD_207151 | JGI IMG/M metagenome (GOLD analysis project Ga0335077, IMG submission 207151) | Soil microbial communities from Loxahatchee National Wildlife Refuge, Florida, United States - Lox_Sample_3.1 | ecosystem: Environmental > Terrestrial > Soil > Wetlands | place: USA... | reverse complement strand
TCGGCCTGCCGCAGGAGCTGCTCGAAGAAGCGGGCCGCGCGAACGGCCAGCTCACGCCGCTCATGTCGGCGTTCCTCGCCTTGCACAAGGCGCCCGAGTCGGCCCGGCACGGCGCGGGCATGCAGGGCGCGCTGCGCGGCTACATGAACGTGGCCGAGAAGGACCTCGCTTGGGCGCTCGAGCTGGCCCGACACGCCGGAGTGTCGCTCCCGGTCGGCGGCGTGGTGGCGCAGCAGATGGCGCGCATCTACGGCGTGGTCGACGAGGGCCGCCGGTGACCGCGCGCATCTCGCTCGAGCGCTCGCGGCCGCGCCGGCGCACGCAATTGGAGCGGACGGCCGAGACGCGCGGCGCGATCATGCGCGCCGTCGTCGAGAGCATCGCGGAGGTCGGCTTCAAGCGGACGACGGCCAGCGAGATCGCGCGGCGCGCGGGCGTCACTTGGGGCGCCGTGCAGCACCACTTCGGCGGCAAGGACGGAATCCTCGGCGCCGTGCTGGAGGACTCGTTCCACCGCTTCGCGGAGCGCCTGTCCGACATCGGGGCCGACGGGCTCCCGCTCGAGCGGCGCGCGGCGCTCTTCGTCGACCGCGCGTGGGAGCACTTCGCGAGCCGGCACTTCCGCTCGACCTTCGAGATCCTGCAGCACTACGCCGCGTCGAGCCCGGGCGGCGCCTGGCCGGGCCAGATGCTGCGCGCCTGGGACGAGGTGTGGACGGCGCTCTTCGGCGCGGCGCCCGCGTCGCGCGGCCGGCGGCTCGCGCTGCAGCACTACACCATCTCGGCGCTCACCGGGCTGGCGCTGCTGCGCCGCTTCGAGGAGCCCTCGCCCGCCGTGCGCGAGCGCGAGCTGACCCTGCTGAAGGACACGCTCGTGCGCGAGCTCGGCGCGAATGGGGCGCGCGCGTGAGCGCGCCGCTGCTCGGCGACTATGCGGGCGCGTTCGAGCCCGACTTCCGGCTCGACCGGCTCTCGCGCCCGACACTCGCGCGTGTCGGCCGCGAGCTCATGCTGTTCGCGCACTTCCACGACCGCGGGCTCATGCCGCTCGTCGCCGCGCGCTTCGGGCGCGAGCACATGACGCCGCTCGCGTGCGACGAGTGGATGGGCGCCAGCCCCGTCTACAACGCGCGCGCCCGCGCGCTGCTCGGCATCCGCGGCGACGGCGTGTCCGCGATCTTCAAGGCGCTGCAGGTCGATCCAGGCTTCGCGCACCGCTACATGGACGTGGGCTACGAGCTCCGGGACGAGTCACTCGGCTGGTTCTGGCTCAAGTTCTGCGGCGCGTATCAGGACGTGCACAAGATCTCGCGCGGCGGCGAGCCCGCGATCCGCCAGCTCTGTCACGACATGGAGGATCCGACGTTCGACGCCACGGCGATCGCCGTGAACCCGCGCGCGCGCGTCCGGCCCGAGCACCGCCCGCCGCTCGCGCTCGGCCACGTCGGCCCGACCTGCCGTTGGCGCGTGTTCCTCGACGACGCCGCCGCGCCCTACCCGCCGCTCGCGGTGCGCGACGCCGTCGCCGCGAGCCGCGCCGCGCGCTTCCGCTTCGCCGAGTTGCCGGCCGAGCTCGGCGCCGGACTCGCCGACTACTCCGGGGACTTCGTGCCCGACTTCACGCTCGAGCTGCTCGCGCAGCCCGTGCTCGCGCGGCTGTGCCGCGAGTGGATGCTCGACGTGCACCTGCTCACGCGCGCAGCCCAGGAGTCGCTGCGCGTGCGCTGGGGCGCCGACGTCGCCCGCGAGCTCGCGCGCGAGCAATGGGCCGCGCTCGCGCCCGTGTACGTGCCGCGGCTGCTCCGCGCGCTCGACGTGAAGGGCGACGACATGTCGGCCGTGGGGAAGGCGCTGCAGCTCGACCCCGCCCTGCCGCACGAGTACGTGCGCACGCGCTTCGCGCTCGAGTCGCCGCTCGTGGGTCACTTCTCGATCGAGCCGTGCGAGGCGTTCGCGGACGGCGAGCCCGCGGGCTGGCTGGCGCTCCTGCTCGACGCGGAGCGGCCGGGCTTCGACGCCGTGGTCGCCGCGGTGAACCCGCGCGCGCGGTGCCTGCCGACGGGGCCGTTCGCCTGGCGCATCGAGATCGATCCGAACGCCGCGCCTCGCGCCGAGGCGCCGCTGGCCAACGCCGTGCGCGTCAGCAACGTGGCGCGCTTCGAGCTCGAGCCGTGACCGCGCTCGGCTACAACCCGTTCGACTACGAGATCCACGAGGACCCGTACCCGACCTACGCGCGCTTGCGTGAAGAGGCGCCCGTCTATCGCAACGACGAGCTCGACTTCTTCGCGCTGTCGCGCCACGCGGACGCGCTCGTCGCGCTCAAGGACACCGAGCGCTTCACCAACACGCACGGCGTGTCGGTCGAGAAGAGCGCCTCGCACCCGGCCGCGCACCTGGCCATGTCGTTCCTCGGGCTCGATCCGCCGCGCCACACGCAGATGCGCGCGCTCGTCTCGCGCGGCTTCACGCCGCGGCGCGTCTCCGCACTCGAGCCGCGCATCCGCGAGATGGCCGTCGCCGCCCTCGAGCGCATGCGCGAGCGCGGCAGGAGCGAGTTCATCGCCGACCTCGCCGGCACCTTGCCGATGGACGTGATCAGCGAGCTGCTCGGCGTGCCTTCGCCCGACCGCACCGAGCTGCGCCGCTGGGCCGACCTGCTCGTGCACCGCGAGGAAGGCGTGTTCGACGTGCCGCGCGCCGCCGCCGAGGCGTTCGGCAAGATCTGGGGCTACTTCTCGGAGCGCATCGCGGAGCGCCGCCGCGCGCCGAAGGACGACCTGATCAGCGCGCTCCTCGCCGCCGAGATCGACGGCGAGCGCCTGTCGCAGATCGACATCCAGTCGTTCTGCAACCTGATGATCGTGGCGGGGAACGAGACCACCACGAAGCTGCTCGCGAACGCGCTGTACTGGCTCTGGCGCAATCCCGACCAGCGCAAGCTCCTGGCGGACGACCCGCGCCGCATCCCGCGCTGGGTGGAAGAGACGCTGCGCTTCGACAGCTCGACTCAGGCCATCGGACGAGTCACGACGCGCGAAGTCACGATGAGCGGCGTCGGGATTCCCGCGGGCAAGCGCGTGCTCGTGCTGATCGGCTCGGCCAACCGCGACGAGCGCGTGTTCCCGCACGCCAACGCGTACGACCTGGAGCGCGACACCACGTCCATGCTGTCGTTCGGCCACGGCGCGCACTTCTGCCTGGGCGCGGCGCTCGCGCGGCTCGAGGGCCGCACCGTGCTCGAGGAGTTCTGGAAGCGCTTCCCCGACTACGAAGTCGAGCCCGCGGGCTGTGCGCGGGTCCACTCCGTGAGCGTGCGCGGCTTCGCCGCACTGCCGCTGGAGCTGCGCCATGGCTGAGCGGGCGCGCACCGCGGTGATCACGGGCGCCTCGTCGGGCATCGGCGCGGCGACGGCACTCGAGCTCGGCCGGCGCGGCTACGCAGTCGCGCTCGGCGCGCGCCGCGTGCCGCGCGTGGAGGACGTCGCGAAGCAGGTCGAAGCGGCCGGCGGCCGCGCGTTCGCGCACGCGCTCGACGTGACGGACCTGGCTTCGATCGACGCGTTCTGCCGCGCCGCGGAGTCGGCGCTCGGCCCGAGCGACGTGCTCATCAACAATGCGGGCGAGAACCGCGCCGGGCTGATCCGCGACGTGCCGCCCGCGCACCTGCGCAGCGACGTCGAGATCAACCTGCTCGGCGCCATGTGGATGACGCAGCGGCTCTTGCCTGGAATGCTCGCGCGCAAGCGCGGCGACGTGATCTTCATCGGCTCGGACAGCGCGAAGCACCCGCGCCCGTACCAGGGCGCTTACGCGGCCGCGAAGCACGGGCTCGAGGCGTTCGCGCGCGTGCTCGAGATGGAGACCGAGGGCACGGGCGTGCGCTCGATCCTCCTGCGCGTCGGCCCGACGGGCAGCGAGTTCGGCAACCAGATGCCGAAGGCCGAGATCCCGAAGATTCTCGAAGCGTGGAAGTACTGGGGCGTGTTCCGGCACATGCACTGGATGCCGGGCGAGAGCGTGGCGCGCGCGATCGCGCGCGTGCTCGAGATCCCCGTCGAGGAGTCGTACCCGACGATCGTCGAGGTACAGCCCGGCGGGCGTGCGAAAGGAGAGCGGGCGTGAAGTACGACGGCATCGAAGGCAAGGTCGCGATCGTCACGGGCGCGGGCGGCGGGATCGGCGAGGCCTACGCGCGCGCGCTCGCCGCGCAGGGCGCGAAGGTGGCGATCGCCGAGATCGCGAAGGACAAGGGCGAGGCCGTGGCCGAGTCGCTGCGCAAGACGGGCGCCGAAGCGCTGGCGGTCGAGGTCGACGTGTCGTCGCCGGAGTCGACGCTGGCGATGGCCGAGCGCGTGACTCGCGAGTGGGGCGGCATCGACTTCCTGGTGAACAACGCCGCGATCTTCGGCGACATGAAGCTGGCCGGTCTGCTGGGCGCCGACTGGGACTACTACCAGAAGTTCATGAACGTGAACATGAACGGCGCACTTCTGTGTACCCGCGCGTGCTGGCGCTCCATGCGCAAGCGCGGCGGCGGCGCCATCGTGAACCAGTCGTCGACGGCGTCGTGGCTGGCCGCGTCGTTCTACGGGCTCGCGAAGCTGGCGACGAACGGGCTGACGATCGCGCTGGCGCGCGAGCTCGGCTCGATGAAGATCCGCGTGAACGCGATCGCGCCCGGCCCGACCGACACCGAAGCGCTCGGCAAGCAGGTGCCGGACGTCATCCGCAATCCCATGGTGGCGTCGCTGCCGCTCGCGCGGCTGGGCCGGCCCGACGACCTGGCGAACGCGTGCCTGTTCCTGTTGTCCGACGCCGCGTCGTGGGTGACCGGCCAGATCTTCGCCGTCGACGGCGGCCAGATCGTCCGGGTGTAGCGAGATGGCGCTGCCCGAGCTCGCCCCCGAGACGCGCAACCTGATCGACGGCAGGCTCGTCGCCGCTTCGAACGGCGGCGTGTTCCCGAATCTGAATCCCGCGACGGAAGAGGTGCTCGGCACGTGCGCCGACGGCACGCGCGAGGACATGCTGCGCGCGGTCGCAGCGGCGCGCCGCGCGTTCGACGCGACCGGTTGGCCGACGGAAGCGGCGTTCCGCGCGCGCTGTCTGCGCCAGCTGCACGAGGCGCTGCGCGCCGAGAAGGAGCAGCTGCGCGCGATCGTCGTGCGCGAAGCGGGCGCGCCGGTCGCGCTCACCCCGTTCATGCAGATCGACGATCCGATCGAGATGGTCGCGTACTGGGCGGACCTCGCCGAGAAGTACCCGTACGAAGCGCGCCTGCCGGACGTGCCCTACCTGGGGCGCCCGCAGGGGCGCATCCTGCGGCGCGAAGCGGTGGGCGTGGCGGGCCTCATCACGCCGTGGAACGTGCCGCTGTATCTCAACATCGCGAAGCTCGGACCCGCGCTCGCGTCGGGCTGCACGGCGGTGCTGAAGCCGGCGCCGGACACGCCGTGGTCGGCGACTCATCTCGGCAAGCTGGTCGCCGAGCGGACGGACATTCCGCCCGGGGTGGTGAACGTGGTCGCGAGCTCGGACCACGCGCTCGGCGAGATCCTCGCGAGCGACCCGCGCATCGACGCGGTGAGCTTCACCGGCTCCACCGCGACGGGCCGGCGCGTGATGGAGTGCGCGTCCGCGACCGTGAAGAAGGTCTTCCTCGAGCTCGGCGGCAAGAGCGCGAACGTGGTGCTCGACGACGCCGTGTTCCCCGCCGTGCTGCCGATGACCGCGTTCACGTGCGTGCACGGCGGCCAGGGCTGCGCGCTGACGACGCGCCTGCTGCTGCCGCGCTCGCGCTACGCAGAGGGCCTCGAGCTCGTGAAGAAGGCGTTCGAGCGCTGGAAGTACGGCGACCCGACGAACCCCGCGCACATGCAGGGCCCGCAGATCTCGAAGCGCCAGCAGGAGCGCGTGCTCGCGCACATCGACAAGGCGCGGCAGGAGGGCGCGAAGCTCCTCGTGGGCGGCGGCGTGCCCACGCACCTGGAGCGCGGCTTCTACGTCGAGCCGACCCTGTTCGCGGACGTGGATCCGCGCTCGAGCCTGGCGCAGGAAGAGGTGTTCGGGCCCGTGCTCGCGGTGATTCCGTTCGACGACGACGACGACGCAGTGCGCATCGCGAACCAGTCGATCTACGGGCTGTCGGGCGCGGTCCACAGCGCGAAGCTCGAGCGCGCGCTCGCGGTGGCACGCCGCATCCGCACGGGCACGCTGTCCGTGAACGGCGCGCAGTGGTTCCACGTCGACAACCCGTTCGGCGGCTACAAGCAGAGCGGCGTCGGCCGCGAGAACGGGCGGCTCGGCTTCGAGGAGTATCTCGAGACGAAGCTCATCGCGCTGCCGAGCGAGGCGCCGGCGTGACCGCCCCCGCGCAGACCGATACGCCGAACGCGGCCCCCGCGGCGCCGACACCCCGAGGGCTCGCACCGCCACGCCTGCGCGGCGAGTGGCCGCTCCTCGGCCACCTGCAGGAGCTCCGCCGCCGGCCGATCGAGCTGTTCGAGCGCGTGCGCCGCGAGTGCGGCGAGATCGGCGAGATGAACTTCGCGGGCAACCGCGTGGTGCTGCTGTCGGGCGAAGAGGCGCAGGAGGCGTTCTTCCGCGGCACCGACGAGCAGCTCGACCAGGCCGCCGCCTACCCGTTCATGACGCCCATCTTCGGCCGCGGCGTGTTGTTCGACGCCACGCCCGAGCAGCGCAAGCAGGGCCTGCGCAACCAGTCGCTGCGCGACTCATTCATGCGCGGGCACGCGGAGGTCATCGCGCGCGAGACGCAGCGCATGATGGACTCGCTGGGCGACCGCGGCGAGCTCGACCTGCTCGACTTCTTCTCGGAGCTCACGCTCTACACGTCGAGCGCGTGCCTGGTGGGCAAGGAGTTCCGCGAGGAGCTCACGCCCGAGTACTTCCGCGTCTTCTACGAGCTCGAGAAGGGCACGGACGCGATCGCGTACGTGAACCCGTACCTGCCGCTGCCCGCGTTCCGCACGCGCGACCGCGCGCGGCGCCGGCTGGTGGAGCTGCTCTCCGCCGTCTTCGAGCGCCGCGCGAGTGCGCCGAAGGAGAAGCGCGAGCTCTTCGACGTGCTCTTGTCGCTCAAGCTGCCCGACGGCTCGCCGCGCTTCAGCGTCGACCAGGTCACGGGGATGTTCATCTCGATGATGTTCGCGGGCCACCACACGACGTCGGGCACGGCGGCGTGGACGCTCATCGAGCTGCTCCGCCAGCCCGAGTTCGGCGCGCGCGTGGTCGGCGAGCTCGACGCGCTGTACGCCGACGGGCGCGAAGTCAGCTACCAGGCGCTGCGCGAGATCCCCGAGCTCGAAGGCGCCATCAAGGAGGCGCTGCGCCTGCACCCGCCGCTGATCCTGCTCATGCGCAAGGTCGTCTACGACTTCCACTACAAAGGCTGGACCGTGCCCGCGGGGAAGCTCGTGGCGGTGTCGCCTGCCCTCTCGAACCGCATGCCCGAGTGCTTCCGCGAGCCGGACCGCTACGATCCCGACCGCTATAAGGAGGGCCGCGAGGAAGATGCGCGGCTGTTCGCCTGGATCCCGTTCGGCGCCGGCCGCCACCGCTGCGTGGGCGCCGCGTTCGCGATGATGCAGCTGAAGGCGATCTTCAGCGCGCTCTTGCGCGGCTACGCCTTCGAGCTGGCCCAGCCGCCCGCGACGTACCGCAACGACCACTCGAAGATGGTCGTGCAGCTCGCGAAGCCCTGCGTCGCGCGGTACCGGAGGCGCTGATGCGCGTGCGTGTCGACACAGATCTGTGTCAGGGTCACGCCGTGTGCAAGGAAGAGGCGCCCGCCGTGTTCGCCGTGGACGACCGCACGAACAAGGTCGTGGTGCTCGCCGAGCGCCCTGACGAGTCGCTGCGCGCCGAGGTGCGGCGTGCCGTCAAGTATTGCCCCACCCGGGCGATCCGCCTGGAAGAGGCCTGAAGGAGACCGCGATGCCCGCCTTCCCGCGCGCCGAGCTCGAGGAGATGATCCGCCGCTTCGTGGCCGAGAACGACCGCGCCGGCAGGACGGGCGACTGGTCGAAGCTGTCCGCCTTCTACGCCGAGGACGCGCTCTACACCTGGAACGTGGGCGCGAACTGGGAGTTCGCGGCGCGCGGGCGCAAGGAGATCCACGACTGGGTGTTCGGCGCCGAGATGCGCGGGCTCGACACGTGGGTCTACCCGTACGTGCGCACGCTCATCGACGAAAAGAAGGGCGAAGTGATCGGCGTCTGGCGGCAGATCGCGCCCGAGAAGGACGCGGACGGCAAGCCCGTCGAGATCGCCGGCACCGGCGGCTCGTGGTTCCGCTACGCGGGCGGCTTCCAGTGGGCCTGGCAGCGCGACTTCTTCGACCACATGAACGCAGGCGCCGTGTTCGGCGCGCTCGCGAAGGCCGGCAAGCTCAAGCCCGAGATGGTGGAGCGAATGAAGAAGGGCTCCAACCAGCCCGGCTGGATCCCGCGGAATTCGTTCGATTGGTATGCGACCATCGTGGACCGGGAGGACTGACGGTGGGCTTCCACCATCTCGCGATCGCCGTGCGCGACATCGGGAAGACGCACCGCTTCTACACCGAGGCGATGGGCTTCACGCTCGCGAAGGTCGAGGTCGTGCCGAAGAACGGCGGCGTCGCGCGCCACGTCTTCTACTCGACCGGACCCGCGCGCGACCAGCTGATCGCGTTCTGGGACTACGGCCGCGTGCCGCTCGAGCAGCCGCTGCGCACCGACATCAGCCGCGACCTCGGGCTCGAGCTGGGCACGAACCACATCGCGTTCTCCGCCGACGACTTGGACGACCTGAAGCGGCGCCGCGAGCGCTGGCTCTCGAACGGCCACGACGTGCTCGAGATCGACCACGGCTGGGTGCACTCGATCTACACGCAAGATCCCGACGGGATCGTGGTCGAGTTCGCGGTGCTGACGCGCGACTTCACGGCGGGCGACGCGGAAGAGGCGCTCGCACTCCTGCAGGCCGAGGCGCCGGCGCCGAGCGCGAGCCCGAAGCAGATCTCGCGCCACAGGGCGCACAAAGCCTGAGCGGAGCTACAGCCGGCTCATCCTGAGGCTGGCGTCCCAGAGCGCCTCGGCGCGCGCGCGGTCGTACGATTCCGTCGACGACGGGGCTTCGCGCCAGCGCGTGTGCGACGGGAAGTACTTGCCCGTGGTCTTCTCGAGCGCGGGATCCATCACCATGCGGGCCAGGTCGCGGCCCGAGCGCCGCGCGGTGCTCACCGCCGGAAAGAACGGCGCTACCGCCGCCGCGATGCCGGGCAGGACCCAGTTCCACACGAACTGCAGCGCGGCGGGATAATCGCGCGCGAGGCCCGAGCCCGGCACGAGGCCCGGCTCCCAGCCGTTCACCGTGATGCCCCGGCCTGCGCAGCGCCGCGCGAGCTCGTAGGCGAACCACAGGTTCGCGAGCTTGCTGTTCACGTACGCGAGCCGGCCGTTGAACTCGCCGCGCTTCGGCCCGCCGGTCGCCGCGTACACGTCCAGGTCGTCGATCGCCGGCTTCGGCATCCCCGTGCGCATGGCCGGGTCGTGCACGCCGGACGCCACGACCACGATGCGGCTCGGCGCGTGCGCGGCGAGCGTGTCGAGCAACAGGTTCGCGAGCAGGAAGTGGCCCAGGTGGTTCACCGCGAACGTCAGCTCGTAGCCGTCGGACGAGAGCTGCGGGCCGTGGTTGAACTGGAGCCCCGAGTTGCACACGAGCGCGCGCAGCGGCACGGCGCGCGAGGTCAGGTGACTCACCAGCGCGCGCACGGAGTCGCGCGACGCCAGGTCGAGCTCGTGCACTTCGACCTGCCCCGAGATGCCGCGCGCAGCCGCTTCCGACGCCGCGCGGTTGCGGCTCGCGATGAGCACGCGCCAGCCGTTCCGCGCCAGCTCGCGTGCGCACTCGAGCCCGATGCCGGAGTTCCCACCGGTGACGAGGACCGCGTCGCTGGTCGCGTTCGCCATGTGCCGAGCCTACCATGGGCTCGTGGAACGGCGCAGGTTCGCCCGGCTCGGCGAGGTCGCGGTGGTCGGCCAGGGAACGTGGCAGATGAGCGGTGGCCGCGCGGAGGCGGTGCGCGCGCTCCGGCGCGGGCTCGAGCTCGGCATGACTCACATCGACACCGCCGAGATGTACACCGGCTCCGAGGAGATCGTCGCCGAGGCGCTCGCAGGCCGCCGCGACGACGTGTTCCTGGTGTCGAAGGTGCTGCCCCAGAACGCCTCGCGAAAGGGCACGATCGCCGCATGCGAGAAGTCGCTCCGGCGGCTCCGGATCGAGTCACTCGACGTGTATCTCTTGCACTGGCGGGGCGGCCAGCCGCTCGCCGAGACGGTGGCGGGCTTCAAGGAGCTCGAGCGCGCCGGCAAGATCCGCGCCTGGGGCGTCAGCAACTTCGACGTCGACGACCTGGAGGAGCTGCGCCCGCTCGCGCGCGAGGGCCGGCCCGCGTGCAACCAGGTGCTGTACCACCTGGAGGAGCGCGCGATCGAGCACGCGGTGCTGCCGTGGTGCGAGGCGCACGGCGTCGCGCTCGTCGGCTACAGCCCGTTCGGCAGCGGCCGTTTCCCGAGCGCGCGCAGCGCGGGCGGGCGCGTGTTGGAGGAGGTCGCGCGCGCGCACGGCGCCACGCCGCGCCAGGTGGCGCTGCGCTTCCTGGTGCGAAAGCCGGCGCTCTTCGCGATCCCCAAGGCGGGCCGCGCCGACCACGCCGCCGAGAACGCGGGCGCAGGTGAGCTGAAACTCACGGACGCCGAGCTCGCGCGCATCGACAGCGCATTTCCGCTGGGCCGGCGCGGTCGCGGGCTGCCGATGCTGTAGCGGGTCGGGTATCCTGCGGAGACAGGAGACGACGATGCCCCCCATCGCTCCCGGTGCGCCCGCGCCCGACTTCTCGCTGGAGAAGGCTCCGGGCCAGAAGCTGTCGCTCGCCGAGCTGCGCGGCAGCCCCGTGATCCTCGCTTTCTACCCCGCCGACTGGAGTCCCGTGTGCGGCGACCAGATGGCGCTCTACAACGAAGTGCTCGACGAGTTCGAGCGCTTCGGCGCGCAGATCGTCGGGATCTCCGTCGACGGGGTGTGGTGTCACGCGGCGTTCGCGAGGGACCGTCGGCTGCGCTTCCCGCTCCTCGCGGACTTCGAGCCCAAGGGCGAGGTCGCGCGGCGCTACGGCGTGTACCGCGCCGAGGACGGCTGCACCGAGCGCGCGCTCTTCGTGATCGACCGCGAAGGCAAGGTGGTGTGGAGCTACGTTTCACCGATTGGTGTCAACCCGGGCGCGGACGGGATCCTGTCCGCGCTCGAGAAGCTGGGAGCGCGCGCGCGATGAGCAAGCTGAATCCGCAGGTCGGTCCCGGCGATCACCAGCTCGGCAACCCGAGCGCCAAGGTCACGCTCGTCGAGTACGGCGACTTCGAGTGCCCGCACTGCGGGCGTGCGCACGGGATCGTGAAGCCGCTCGTCGAGAAGCTCGGCGACGGGATCCTGTTCGTGTTCCGAAACTTCCCGCTCGCGCAGATCCACCCGCACGCGTACCGCGCGGCGCTCGCCGCGGAAGCGGCCGGCGCGCAGGGCCGGTTCTTCCCCATGCACGACGTGCTCTTCGAGCACCAGGGCGCGCTCGAGGCCACGGATCTCCTGCACTACGCGAAGGAGCTCGAGCTCGACCTCGAGCGGTTCCGCCGCGACCTTCGCGGGGAGACGTTCGCGGACAAGATCCGCGACGACTTCCGCTCCGGCGTGCGCAGCGGCGTGAACGGCACGCCGACCTTCTTCCTGAACGGCGCGCGCTACGACGGGGCGTGGGACGGTCCGAACTTGCTGAAGGCGATTCGCGAGATCGCCTGATCAAGTCCAGTATTTTTGACTTTGTGTAACCATTGGGTTACATGTAAAGACATGCCTTCCGCGGCGCGCGCACTCGAACGGCTGGACCGCACGCTCCTCGCGCTGGCGGACCCGACGCGGCGCCGGCTGCTCGAGCGTGTGGCCGCGGGACCGCGCCGCGCCACCGATCTGTCGCGCGGCCTGCCCATGTCGCGGCCCGCCGTCGCCAAGCACCTGCGCGTGCTGCAGGGGGCGGGCCTCGTCACCGCCGTGCCGCAGGGGCGCGAGGTGCTCTACCAGCGCGCCGAGGACACCAGCACGCTCGACGAGGCGCGCGCCTACTTCGAGCGAATGTCCGCGGACTGGGACCGCGCGCTCGGCGCGTTCAAACGCTTCGCCGAAGCGCAGGAGGGCGAATGACTCTCGAAAAGTCGATCTTCGTGAAGCGGCCCGTGGCCGCCGCGTTCCGCCACTTCACGGCGGACATCGGGCGCTGGTGGCCGCTCAAGGAAGGCATGTCCTTCGGCGGCGACCGCGCGCACGAGCTCTTCCTCGAAGGCAAGCTCGGCGGCCGCTTCTACGAGCGCTTCGTCGACGGCGAAGAGCTCGACATCGGGCGCGTCACCGCGTACGAGCCGCCCGGCCGCGTCGCCTTCACGTGGCGGCCTAAGACCTGGAACGCCGACACCGAGGTCGAAGTGCGCTTCGCCGCAGAAGGCGACGGCACGCGAGTCACTTTGGCGCACCGCGGCTGGGAGAAGCTCACCGCCGCCGTGCGCGAAGCCAACACGGGTTACGACAAGGGCTGGGACTTCGCACTATCGCGCTTCGCGGCTTGACCGCGCGCGCAGAGGAGACCGACATGATGAAGCTGCACGTGTTCCCGCCGTCGCCGCGCGCGCTCAAGGTGCGCGCGCTGGCACGGCACCTCGATCTCGAAGTCGAAGAGGTGATCGTCGATCTGTTCAAGGGCGAGCAGCGCGCACCCGGCTTCGCGCAGCTGAACGCGAACATGCGCATGCCCGTGCTCGAGGACGGCGACTTCGTGCTGTGGGAGTCGAACGCGATCCTGCAGTATCTCGCCGCGAAGAAGCCGGAAGCGGGTCTGTGGCCGAGCGACGCACGGGGACAGGCAGAGGTGGCGCGCTGGTCGAACTGGGAATCGGCGCACTGGTCGCCCGGCGTCACGCCCATCGCATTCGAGCGCGTGGTGAAGAAGCTCGCGGGCATGGGCGAGCCGAACCCGGCCGAGGTCGCGCGCGGCGAAGCGAACTTCCACGCGCTGGCGCCCGTGCTCGAGCGGCACCTCACGGGTCGCCGCTGGCTGCTCGGCGACCGCCTGACCGTCGCCGATTTCGCGGTCGCGACGGGAATGGCGTTCAGCGACGCCGCGCAGTTCCCGGTCGCGAAGTACGGCGAGCTCGCGCGCTGGTACGACGCGTTCCGCGCGCTGCCCGCGTGGCAGAAGTCGCTGGTGCCGCCGCAGGCCTAGCGCCGCTTCAGAGCGGGCGGCTGCCACTTTCCCGAGAGCACCTCGGACTTGGGCAGGTACAGGCGAAGCACGGCGAAGAACGGGCCGCTCGGCGCGGGCAGCCAGTTCGACTCGAGCGACTTGCCGGGCGAGTCGTGCTGCAGATAGAGCGTGAGGCCGCCGTCCTTGTCGGTCCCCAGGCTCGGCAGCATGGGGGAGTTGATGAGGTACCGCTTCAGCGGGTTCGCCACGAGCAAGCGGTCGGGCAGCGAGTACATCGTGACGGACCAGAACGCGTCGACGGGCGGCAGCCTTCCCTTGGGGAACTTCAACACATATTTGTGTGATCCGTCCGCTTTGCCGTGCTCGCCGGCGAGCGGGAAGTACATCGCCTCTTCCTTGTCGTTCCCGTAGATGCCGACCTGCGCGGCGGCCGCGCGCTTGGCCCAGTCGTTGCCCAGGCGCTCGCGCGTGCCGAAGAGGTCGGCGGCGGACCGGAGCTTCGCGAGCTCGGCGTCGACCCGCTTCTGACCCTCCGCCATGCCCGGCACGAGCTCCGCGTGCTGCGGGCCGGTCATCATGTCCCACAGCGGGTTGAGCCGCGCGCGCAATTCGGTTTCGCTCGGGTGCACGGGCGCGAAGATGAGCGCGAAGCCGAGCACGTTGAAGAAGTCGGGCGAGGTCTTCACTTCTTCCTTCGCGGGCGGCTTGCGCCAGTTCACCGCGAACGATGGCGGCGGCGCCGGCTGGCCGAGATACTGCGACAGCGTGCGCGCCTGGTAGCCCGCCTGGATCTTCTTCACGTTGGCCAGGTCGTCGGGCCCGAACAGCTGCGTGCGGTAGATCGCGAGCGCGAGGTCCGTCTCGGAGCGGATCACCTGCTTCACGCCTTTGGGCAGCTCGCCCTGCCAGCTCGGCCCCGCGACCAGATAGTCGCCGCCGCCGTTCCCCGTCGCGCGCGTGCCCAGATACGCGAAGTTGAACGTGTACAGGTCGACGAGCTGCACCGAGAAGTAGCGGCCCTTCTCGAGCGGCGGGACCGTCAGCACCATGGGCTCGGCGCGCAGGTCCATCGCGAGGAACGAGTACGGCGTGTCCGAGTTCGGCGTCTGGATCGCCTTGTCGTCCGGCGTGAAGACGCGCGCGGAGCTCGACAGCTGGTTCAGCGGAGCTCTGTATTCCGGGTCGTTCGGGTCCTGCGTGTAGGCGTAGATGATCCGGTAGTTGTCGACGATGGGATAGCCGTAGACGTAGCCCTCTTTCGCGCGCGCGCGGAACTCCTCGGGGGAGAGCTGCGTCTGGGCCGAAGCGGCCGCGGCGAGCCCCGCGAGCGCGGCAGCGGCCGCGAACCGGCGCACCTTCATGCCCTGCCCTCCACTTCGACCTCGCGCCAGCGGCGCACCGAGTTGATCGCCCACACGCGCCCCGCGCGCGCGAGGTCCGTGCGCAGGACGACGCCTTCCTCGAGCTCGCCTCGCGACAGCAGCTCCTCGCGGAACGTGCCCGGCAGGAGCCCCGACGCGAGCGGCGGAGTGACTCGCCGCGCGCCGAGCTCGATCACGAGGTTCGCCGACGAGGTCTCGGTGAGCTCGCCGCGCTCGTTCCAGAGCAGCACCTCGCCGGCGCCGGCCGGCAGCGCCGCCAGCGCGCGCTCGTAGACACCGCGCCGCGACGTCTTGTGGCGCAGGAACGGATCGCGCGAGTCCACGGGCTCCGCGGCCAGCGCGGCGCGTACGGCGCTGCTGGCTCCCAGGGCGGCGGACTCGGCGAAGAGCGCGCCGTCGGAGGAGAGCTCGAGCCGCACCTTGCGAGGCTCGGGCGGGAGCTCGCGGGCGAGCGACGCGAGGCGCGCGCGCAGCGCGGCCTCGTCGAAGCGGAAGCCGAAGTGCGCGGCCGACCCCGCGAGCCGCGCGACGTGGCGCTCCAGCAGGAACCAGCCCACGCCCGGCTCGTGGAGGAGCGCCTCGTACAGCGCGAAGTCGGCCATTCGCGCGGCGGCTAGCCGAGCAGCGCTTCGGCCGCGCCGACGACCCCGAGTGCGGCGCCGAGCCGCAGATCGTTCAGCGCGAGCACCAGCGCCACGCGCGTGCCCGAAGTGCGCAGCCGTCCGATCGCGACGTCGTCGTGGCCCAGCGCGCCGCGCGGCGTCGGCAGCTCGCCCGGCGGCAGCAGCGACAGCAGCGGCGCGCGCGCGAGAAGCTCGCGCACCTCTGCGTCCTTGCGCGCCTCGCCGAGCTCCAGGTGCACCGCGGCGAGGCTGCCGCCGAGGGTCGGAATACGCACGCGCGTGAGCTCGGTGACGAATCCCGGTGCCGACACCAATCGGTGTAGAACGCCGTGCAAGGCGAGCTCCTCCGTCGTGTCGCCCGACGGCTCGACGGCGCCGATCTGCGGCAGGCCGTCGAACGCCAGCGATTGGCCGAAGACCTCGGACTCCGAGCGCTCGCCCGTCATGCGGTTCAGCACGCCGACGGTGTGGTCGGTGAGCTCGCCCACGCCCGCGATCCCCGCGCCGGAGGCCGACTCGAGCGTCACCGCCGTCGCGCGGCGCAGCAGCCCCGCCCGCCCGAACGGCGCGAGCACCAGCGCGAGCCCCACGGCCACGCCCCGCGGCACCGCGACGAAACGCGGCTTCTCTCGCGCGTCGAGCGCCGGCGCGACGCCGGGCAGGAAGAGCGGCACCGAGGCATCGGCCTCGAGCGCGCCGGTCACGTCGATCACGCGCGCGGCGCTCTTGCGCAGCGCGGGCAACAGCTCCGGCAGCACGCCCGGCGCGGCCGAGATCACCAGGTCGCAGCGGGTGATCTCTTCCACGCGCACGCGCTGGAGCTTCACCGCGTCGCCGCGGAACTCGAGCTCCTCGCCTTCCGAATCGGGCGACGCGTACGCGCGCAGCTCGCCGACCGGGAAGCGGCGCTCTTCGAGCACCGAGAGCGTCTCGGCGCCGACGGCGCCGGTCGCGCCCAGCAGCGCGATGCGCGGCCCGGCGGTCACTAGACCAGCGCCTCGCGCACGCGCGCGCCCATGGCGCGGGTGCCCAGGACCGTGAGACCCGGGCCGCGGCCCAGGTCGCCCGTGCGATAGCCCGCTTCGATCACCGACTCGACCGCGCGCCGCACGCGCGCGGCGTCCTTCGGCCGGGCGAGCCCGTGGTCGAGCAGCATGGCGACGGACAGGATCGCCGCGAGCGGGTTCGCCTTGTCCTGGCCCGCGATGTCGGGCGCGCTGCCGTGGATGGGCTCGAACAGCCCGCGGCCCGCGTCGCCGAGGCTCGCCGACGGCAGCATGCCGAGCGAGCCCGTGATCATGGCGGCCTCGTCGGAGAGGATGTCCCCGAACATGTTCGGGCACAGCAGCACGTCGAACTTCGGCGCGTCGCGCAGCAGCACCATCGCCGCAGAGTCGACGAGCTGGTGCTCGAGCCGCACGTCGGGAAACCCGCGCGCCACTTCCTCGACGATCTCGTTCCAGAACGCGCACACCTCGAGCACGTTCGCCTTGTGGATGTTCGTGACGAGCTTCTTGCGGCCCTGCGCGGCGCGGAACGCCACGCGCGCGATGCGCGCGACCTCGTGCTCGTCGTACACCTCGGTGTTGAGCGCGCGGCGCACGCCGTCCTTGTCGGCGCGGCCACGCGGCTCGCCGTAGTAGATGCCGCCCGTGAGCTCGCGCACGACGACGAGGTCGACGCCCTCGACGCACTCGCGGCGCAACGGGCTCGCGTCGGCGAGCGACTTCAGCACCGTCGCGGGGCGCAGGTTCGCGTAGAGCTCGAGCTCCTTGCGGATGCGCAGGAGGCCGCGCTCGGGCCGCGTGCTCGGTGGCAGCTTGTCCCACTTCGGCCCGCCGACGGCGCCGAGCAGCACGAGCCCGCACTCCTTCGCGCGCGCGACCGTCGCGTCCGAGAGCGGCGCGCCCTCCCGGTCGATCGCGCAGCCGCCGATCAGCGCCTCTTCGAGCTGGACGTCGGGCGCCACGGCGCGCAGCACGGCGGCGGCTTCCGCAGTCACTTCGGGCCCGATCCCGTCGCCGGGCAACACGAGCACTCGAGTCATGGCCAACTCACGGAGACGTCCGATGGTCGCATGGGCACGCTACCCACGCTCCTATACGCCGCGCAAGGGCGAAACCACGCCGATCTTGCGGCGCTGCTCGAGCTTGTTGAGCGCGTGGATGTAGGCCTTCGCCGAAGCGACGAGCACGTCGGTGTCCGCTGCCTGGCCGATCACGCGCAGTCCGTCTTCTTCGAGCGTCGTCGAGACTTCGCCCTGCGCGTCGATGCCGCTCGTGACTGCCGAGACGAGATACTTGAGCAGCCGCGCCTTCGAGCCCGTGAGCTGCTCGATGGCCGCGAAGATCGCGTCGACCGGGCCCATGCCCATGGCCGCGATCTTGCGCTTGTCGCCCTTCACCTCGAGCTCGACCGTCGCCGTCGGCGTCGCGAACGTGCCCGACACGACGTGCATGTTGAGGAGCTTGTACATCTCCTCGACGCGCAGCAGCTGATCGGTGACCAGCGCCTCGATGTCCTCGTTGTAGACGGTCTTCTTGGCGTCGGCGAGGTCCTTGAAGCGGCGGAACGCCTGGTTGAAGTCGATGCGTTCCGGGTCGAAGCCGAGCTCGCGCAGCCGCTCGCCGAACGCGTGGCGGCCCGAGTGTTTGCCCAGCACGAGCTCGCTCGAGGCGCGGCCCACGGCCTCGGGCGTCATGATCTCGTAGGTGAGCCGGTTCGCGAGCACGCCGTGCTGGTGGATGCCGGCCTCGTGCGCGAACGCGTTGTCGCCCACGACTGCCTTGTTCGGCTGCACGGGGACGCCGATCACCGACGAGAGCAGCCGGCTGGTCGGGTAGATCTCCTTGCCCACGATGCCGGTGTCGCAGCCCGCGAAGAACTCCTGGCGCGTGCGGAGCGCCATGACGACCTCTTCCATCGCCGTGTTGCCCGCGCGCTCGCCGATGCCGTTCACGGTGCACTCGACCTGGCGCGCGCCGGCGCGGATCGCCGCGAGCGAGTTCGCGACCGAGAGCCCGAGGTCGTCGTGGCAGTGCACCGAGAAGCGCGCCAGATACGACTGCGGCACGCGCTGGCGCAGGTACGTGATGAGCTCCGAGTACTCGAACGGCGTGGTGTAGCCGACGGTGTCGGGGATGTTGAGCGTGCGCGCGCCCGCGGCGATCGCGCGGCCGCAGATCTCGACCAGGAACTCCCAGTCGCTGCGCGTGGCGTCCTCGCACGAGAACTCGACGTCCTCGCAGTAGCCGCGCGCGCGCGACACGGCGCGCACGGCCTCGTCGAGCACGCGCTCCTTCGACATGCGCAGCTTGTCGCGCATGTGCAGCTCGCTCGTCGCGATGAACACGTGGATGCGCGGCTGCGCTGCTTCGCGCAGCGCGTCCCAGCAGCGGTCGACGTCCTCGTCGTTCGTGCGCGCGAGCCCGCAGATGATCGGCCGGCGCACCGCGGCGGCCACGGCCTTCACGGCTTCGAAGTCGCCGTCCGACGCGATGGGGAAGCCCGCTTCGATGATGTCCACGCCGAGCTTCTCGAGCTGGCGGGCGACAACGAGCTTCTCCTCGAGGTTCATGCTGCAGCCCGGCGATTGCTCGCCGTCGCGCAGCGTCGTGTCGAAGATCAGGACGCGTTCAGCGGACATCGCCGATGGACCCCCGTTCAGCCGCTTCCGCCACGGGCTCCGGCTTCGGCTTCTTGCGCTCGACCCACCACAGCACCGGACCCGAGACCAGGTACGCCAGGCCCAGCGCGAACAACATCGTCTCGTGATTCAAGAGCACGACCACGAGCGAGACCAGAATCGCGACGAGCAGCGGGAACGCGCGCGGCCCCTCGATCTTGATGCCCTTCACGCTCGGGTACGGGATCGTGCTGACCATCAGCAGCGCGAGCAGCGCGAAGAACGACGTGATCGCGATCCCGACCGGGCGCGGGAACGGCGGCTCGATGTCGAACGAGCCCACGAACCACACCGTGGCCGCGACCATGCCGCCCGCGAACGTCGTCGCGATGCCCTGGAAGTGCTTCTGGTTCGGGTCGTCGACCTTCGCGTTGAAGCGCGCGAGCCGCAGCGCCGCGCACAGCGCGAACAGGCCCGCGACCAGCCAGCCCCGCGGGCCGAGCGGCAAGAGCGTCCAGTTGTACATGAGCAGCGCCGGCGCCAGGCCGAACGCGGTCAGGTCCGAGAGCGAGTCGAACTCGGTGCCGAAGCGGCTCGACGACTGGGTCGCGCGCGCCACGCGGCCGTCGAGCATGTCGCAGATCATCGCGAGCACGATCGCGAGTGCCGCCTTGTCGAACTCGCCCCGGATCGACAGCGTGATCGACCAGAAGCCGAGCATGAGCCCGGTCGCGGTGATCAGGTTCGGCAGCAGGTACACCGCTCGGCGTCGCTCGCGGCGACCGCCGCGCCGGCGCCGCCGGCGCTCGCGCCGCTGGCGGAACGACTCGCGCGCCCCGGTCATCAATTGCGGCTCCGATCGACGAGCCGGTGCTCGCGCAGCCAGGGCATCATCGAGCGCAGCTCCTTGCCGATCTTCTCGGCCGGGTGCTCCTCGCCCAGCTTGCCGAGCGCCGTGAACACCGGCTTGCCGACGCGCGCCTCCTGCAGCCACTCGCTCGCGAAGCGGCCCGACTGGATCTCCGCCAGGATGCGCTTCATCTCGGCCTTGGTCTCGGGCGTGACGATGCGCGGGCCGCGCGTCAGGTCGCCGAAGCGCGCCGTGTTCGACACCGAGTAGCGCATGTTCGAGATGCCGCCTTCGTAGATCAGGTCGACGATCAGCTTCACCTCGTGGATGCATTCGAAGTAGGCCATCTCGGGTGCGTAGCCCGCTTCGATGAGCGTCTCGAAGCCGGCCTGCATGAGCGCCGTGAGTCCGCCGCACAAGACGGCCTGCTCGCCGAAGAGGTCGGTCTCGGTCTCCTCGCGGATCGTCGTCTCGATGATCCCCGCGCGCCCGCCGCCGATGCCCTTCGCGTAGGCGAGCGCGACCTCGAGCGTGTTGCCCGAGGGATCGCGGTCGACCGCGACGAGACACGGCACGCCGCCGCCCTTGGTGTACGCGTCGCGCACCAGGTGCCCCGGCCCCTTCGGCGCGACCATGAACGTGTTCACGCCCTCGGGCGGCGCGATGCAGCCGAAGTGGAAGTTGAAGCCGTGCGCCAGCGCGAGGTAGGCGCCGGGCTTCAGGTTCGGCCGGATGTCGGCCTCGAAGACCTGCGCCATCGTCTCGTCGGGGAGCGCCATCATCACCACGCCGGCCGCGGCGACGGCGTCGCGCACCGACAGCACGCGCAGGCCGGCGTTCTGCGCCTTGCGCGCCGAGTCCGAGCCGGCCCGCAGCCCGACGACGACCTCGACGCCGCTGTCCTTCAGGTTCAGCGCGTGGGCGTGGCCCTGGCTGCCGTAGCCGAGCAGCGCGACGGTCTTCCCTTCGAGGCGGGCGAGGTCCGCGTCCTTGTCGTAGTACACGCGCATGGCGAGAGCTCTCCTGTGGAAAGCAGGCGGTGGAGGTGGGAGGCGAGGCTGCGAAAAAGAGACAGCGTTTCCGCGGTCTTATCGCGGTTGCACCCAGGGTATGGGTTCGGCATTCCGGTGTAAAGCCAAGCGCTTCGCCTCGGCCTCCGCGCGGCGCAGATAGCGCAGCTCCACGGCCTCGGGGGCGCGCGAGCCGCCCCGCGCGGAGAGCGCGAGGCCCAGGTGCCCCACCGAGCGGGCGCGCAGCACCCCGGCCTCGGCCGGCAAGAGTCGCGCGCGCGGACCGAGCGCAGCCGCGAGCGCCGCGCGGTGCAGCTCGGCGCCGCTGCCGAGCAGCGCGAGCGGCTCGCGCGCCGGCAGACGCTCGAGCACCTCTGCCAGCGGCGCGCAGAGATCGGGTGCGAGCTCGCTGCCCGCGCCGTCGTACAGTCCGGCATACACTTCATTGCGTCGGGCGTCGAGGAGCGGCACCACGAGGCCGTGCGCGTCCGCCTGCAGCGCGAGCGCGGCCAGCGTCGGCACGGGCACGAGCTTGCGCTCCGTGCCGAACGCTAGCCCGAGCGCAGTCGCGAGCCCGATGCGCAGGCCGGTGAACGAGCCGGGCCCGATCGCCAGCGCGATCTCGCCCACGTCGTCGAGCCGCCGGCCCACGCGCGCGAAGAGCTCGTCGAGCCGCACGAGCAGGCTCGCCGCGTGGCGCTCCGTCTCCGCCACGTCGGCCTCGCCGACGAGCTCCGCGCCTTCGAACAGCGCGACGCCTCCGCGCTCGGCGGAGGTCTCCAGCGCGAGCAGCATGGCGTGCTAGCCGAGCTGACCCAGGAACGAGACGACGCCCGACCAGTGCCGCGCGATGTCGTTCCAGAACGCGACGCCCATCAGCAGGAGAATCAGCGAGAAGCCGACCGTCTGCGCGACGTCGCGTGCGCGCGCCGGCAGCGGGCTGCCCTTGATGCCCTCGGCCGCCGCGAGCGCGATCTGTCCGCCGTCGAGCACGGGGATCGGCAACAGGTTCAGGATCGCGAGGTTCACGCTGATCACGGCCATGAGCCACACGAACGTCGTCCACGACGTCTGGTAGGCGTCGGCCGCGATCTCGCCGATGCCGATCGGACCCGACAGGTTGTTCACGCCGACCGAGCCGCTGAGCAGCTGCGCGATGCCGGCGACGATCGTCGCGAAGATGCCCGCCGTGCGCTCTGCGCCGCGCGCGACGGCGACGAACGGGTTGCGCACGATCTCGTCCCTGTACTCGACCCCGACGTCGTCGGCGCCGAGCTCGATGCCCGCGACCCAGTGCATCTCGCTGCCGCCGTTCGCCGTCGGCGTCGGCCGCTCGACCGGCACGACCGTCAGGTCGAGGACGCGCTCGCCGCGCAGCACCGACAGCGGCACCGGCTTGCCGTCGCTGCCGCGAATCGCCTCGCGCACCTGGTCCGGTCCGGTCGCGAGCGCGCCGCCCGCGCGCAGCAGCACGTCCTTCGGCTCGAGGCCCGCGCGCTTGGCCGGGCTCGTCGGGTCGACGCTCGCGAGGACGACGCCGATCGGCACGAGGCCGAGCGACTCGAGCGAGGGCGGGCCCGTGAGCTCGCGCACGGTCACGCGCACGACCTGCGCACCGCCGTCCTGCGGCCGCGAAGCTTCGAGCTCGAGCGGCAGGCGCGCGGTCTCGAGCTTGCGCCGCAGCTCGCCGAGGTTCGCCACGGGCTCGCCCGCGACGGCCGCGATGCGGTCGCCGGTGCGCAGACCGGCAAGCGCCGCCGCGCTGTTCTCGTCGGGCACGCCGACGCGCGCGACGGGCGTGTGGAACGACAGGCCCGAGTCCTTCCAGCCGCCGCCGTCGGCCTTCTCGCGCGCGAGCGCGACCTCGCGCGTCTCGGCGCCGCGTTCGACGGAGAGCGCGAGCTCCGCGGGGCCGGGCGCTTCGAGCTTCGCTTCGAGGTCCTGCCAGCGCCACAGCGACTCGCCGTTCACCGCGACGACGCGGTCGCCCTCGCGGATGCCCGCCTTCTCGGCCGCCGAGCCGGGCTCGACGCTGCCGATGCGCGAGGTCGGCGTGGGCACGCCGCTCATCAGGATCGCGGCGATCAGGAACACGGGCAGCAGCAGGTTCATCACGGGGCCCGCGAGCGAGATCGCGATGCGCTGCCACACCGGGCGCGTGTTGAACGCGCGCGAGGCCTCGGCCGGGTCGAGCTCCTCGCCGGGAATCTCGCCGAGCATCTTCACGAAGCCGCCGAGCGGCAGCGCCGCGAGCACGTACTCGGTCTCGCCGTGGCGACGCGAGAACAGCGACGGCCCGAAGCCGATCGAGAACTTCTCCACCTTCACGCCCAGCCATTTCGCGACGGCGAAGTGGCCGAGCTCGTGGATGAACACGAGGACGCCGAGGAGCAGCACGAACGGCATCAGCGTGTTGAACACCGACTCGAGATTCAATGCAGTCGCTCCTCGACGCGGCGGCGCGCGTGCGCACGGGCGCGCTCGTCGACCTCGCAGATCTCCGCGAGCGACAGGCCCGGCAGGACCGGCACGGCCTCCAACACCTCTTCGGCCGTTTCGGCGATCGCCGTGAACGGAATCTCGCGCGCAAGAAACGCCGCAACTGCGATCTCGTTGGCGCCGTTCAGAGCGGCAGGTGCGGTTCCTCCGGCGGCAAGTGCCTCGAAGGCGAGGCGCAGCGCGGGGAAGCGCACCAGGTCGGGCGCTTCGAAGTGCAAGGCGCCCAGGCCCAGGAGATCGAGCGCCGGCAAGTCCGGCAGGGGGAGCCGTTCCGGCATCCCGAGAGTGTAGGCGATCGGGATGCGCATATCGGGGATGCCGAGCTGCGCGAGCCACGCGCCGTCGGAGAACTCGACGAGCGAGTGGATGATGCTCTCCGGGTGCACGAGCACCCCGATCTGCTCGACCGGCAAGTCGAACAGCCAGCGCGCCTCGATCACCTCGAAGCCCTTGTTCATGAGCGTCGCCGAGTCGATCGTGATCTTCGCGCCCATGTCCCAGTTCGGGTGCTTGAGCGCGTCCTCGGGCGTGGCGCGTGCGACGGCCTCGGCGCTCGCGCGGCGGAACGGGCCGCCCGACGCCGTGAGCCAGATCTTGCGCACCGACGCGCGCGGGTGACCCGCGAGACACTGCGCGATCGCGACGTGCTCGGAATCGATGGGCAGCACCCGGGCGCCCTTGCGCTTCGCGAGGTCGAGCACGAGCGGACCGCCCGTGACCAGCACCTCCTTGTTCGCGAGCGCGACGTCGCGGCCCAGCTCGAGCGCAGCGGCGATGGGCGCGAGGCCGGCGCTGCCGACCAGCGCGCCGACGACGAGGTCGGCATCGTGCGTCGCCACCTCGAGCAGGCCCTCGGGTCCCGACACGATGCGCAGCTTCGGCTCGCCCACGGCGTCGCGCACCCGCGCGACGTCCTCGGCGCGGGCGACGGACACGAGCTCCGGGCGGAACTGCTTGCACTGCTGCACCAGGAGGTCGATCGAGCGCCCCGCCGACAGCGCGGTCACGCTCAGGCGCTCGGGGAAGCGCGCGACGACGTCGAGCGTCTGCGTGCCGATCGAGCCCGTCGAGCCGAGGACGGCCAGCCGCTTCACGGCTTGTCGTCCTGCGTCTGGGCGCTCGTGCGGCCGAAGCGCCGCTCGCGCTGCTGGAAGGCGCACACCGCGTCGACGAGCTTCGACTTGGTGAAGTCGGGCCAGAGCGCGTCGCTCGTGAAGAACTCGGTGTACGCCAGCTGCCAGAGCAGGAAGTTCGAGATGCGGTGCTCGCCGCCCGTGCGGATCAGGAGGTCCGGATCGGGCATGTCCTTGCAGTACAGGTTCGCCTGCACGCACTTCTCGTCGATCGCCTCGGGCTCGAGCACACCCGCCTCGACCGCGCGCGCGATGCCGCGCACCGCGTCGACGATCTCCGCGCGCCCGCCGTACGACAGCGCGAACGTGAGGCGCATCTCGTCGTTCGACTCGGTGCGGCGGATCAAGTCGCCGAGCTGCGCCTGGATGCGCGGCGACAGGTTCGACAGCCGGCCGATCGCGTCCACGCGGATGCCGTTGCGCACGAGCTCGTCGGCGTCGCGCACGATGTATTCCTCGAGGTACGCCATGATGGCGTCGATCTCTTCGCTCGGGCGCTTCCAGTTCTCCGTCGAGAACGCGTAGAAGGTGAGCCACTGGATGCCGAGCTCGTGCGCGCCGCGGACGATCTCGCGCACGATCTCGGCGCCATTGCGATAGCCCGCCACCCGCGGCAGCCCGCGGTTCTCCGCCCAGCGGCCGTTGCCGTCGGGGATGATCGCCACATGGCGCGGGATCTTGCGCGGGTCCAGGCGAGACACTCGCGACCTCAGACCTTCATGAGCTCGCTTTCCTTCGCCTCCACCGCTTTGTCGATCTGCGCGGTGTAGTCGTCGGTCAGCTTCTGGATCTTCTCGGAGACCTGATGCGCAACGTCCTCGGCGAGGTCGCCGTCCTTCTGGAAGTCTTTCACCATGGTCATGGCGTCGCGCCGGGCGTTGCGCACGCCGATCTTGTGCTCTTCGCCGAGCTTCTTGACCTGCTTCACGAGCTCCTTGCGGCGCTCCTCGGTGAGCTCGGGGATCGGCACGCGCACGATCTTGCCGTCGGACACCGGGGAGACGCCGAGGTTGGCCTTGTGGATGGCCTTCTCGATCTCGGCGATGGCGCTGCGGTCGAACGGCTGGATCGTGATCAGCCGCGCCTCCGGCGCGTTCAGCTGCGCGAGCTTCTTGATCGGCGTCGGCGTGCCGTAGTAGTCGACTTGCAGGCCCTCGAGCAGGGCCGGGTTCGCACGCCCCGTGCGGATCTTCGCGAGGTCGTGCGTGAACCCCGCGATGCTCTTCTGCATGGCGTCCTTCGCCTCGGAAATGACCAGGTCGCTGCTCTCGTCGGCCATCCTCTCCTCCGGGGGCGCTAGGCACTCACGAGCGTGCCGATCGCCTCTCCGCAGACCACCTTCGAAACGTTCCCGGGCGTGCTCATGTTGAACACGACGATCGGCAGCTTGTTGTCCTGGCAGAGCGAGATCGCCGTCGCGTCCATCACGCCCAGGTTCTGGTGCAGGAACTCGCGGTAGGTGACCCGGTCGAAGCGCTGCGCGCCGGGGAACTTCTCCGGGTCGGAGTCGTATACGCCGTCGACGCGCGTGCCCTTGAGCAGCACCTCGGCGCCGATCTCCATGGCGCGGAGCGCCGCTCCCGTGTCGGTGGTGAAGAATGGATTGCCCGTGCCCGCCGCGAAGATGACGATGCGGCCCTTCTCCAGGTGGCGGACCGCGCGGCGGCGGATGTGCGGCTCGGCGACCTGCTTGATCTCGATCGCCGAGAGCAGCCGCGTCTCGGCGCCGCACTTCTCGAGCGCGTCCTGCAGCGCGAGCGCGTTGATCACGCCGCCCAGCATGCCCATGTAGTCCGCCGCAGTGCGGTTGATGCCCTCGGCCGAGGCCGTGATGCCGCGGATGATGTTGCCGCCGCCGCACACCACGCCGAGCTCGACGCCCGCGCCGGCGACCTCGACGATCTCGCGCGCCGTCGCCTGGATCGTCTTGGAGTCGATCCCGAAGCCGCGCTCGCCCGCGAGGCTCTGCCCCGAGATCTTGAGCAGGACGCGTTTGTACGCCGGTTTCATCCCTCGGCGGCTTCTCCGAGTTGGAAGCGCCGGAAGGCGAGCACCTTCGCGCCGACCTCCTGCGCTGCCTTACCCACGGTCTTGTCGGGATCCATGACGAGTCCCTGTTCGAGCAGCACCACTTCCTTGAAGAATTTCGCGAGCCGCCCTTCGATCATGCGCTCGACGATCTGCGGCGGCTTGCCCTCGCTCGCCGCCTGCGCCGCGAGCACGCGCCGCTCGTCGTCGACGACCGCCTTGGGCAGATCTTCACGCGACAGGCTCGCCGGGCTGGTGGCGGCCACGTGCATGCAGACGTTGTGCGCGAACGCGCGCACTTCCGGCTTCGCGGGGCTCGGGCTCTCGATCGCGACGAGCGTGCCGATCTTCCCGCCCGCGTGGACGTAGCTCGACACGAAGCCCTGCGGGGGCGCCTCGACGCGGGCGACCCGCCGCACGGCCAGGTCCTCGCCGAGCTTCGCGACGGCCGCGGTCAGCTTGTCGCGCAGCTTGTCGCGGTCGAGCAGCTCGTCGACGCTGTGGATCGAATGCGCGATGGCGGTCTGGGCGAGCTGGTCGCCGAGCGCCGTGAAGTCGTCGGTCTTGGCGACGAAGTCGGTCTCGCAGTTGAGCTCGACGAGCGCGCCGAGCCGGCCGCCCTGCCCCACCGCGGCAATGACGCGCCCTTCGGAGCCCGCGCGGCCCACGCGCTTGCTCGCCTTGGCGATGCCCCGCTCGCGCAGAATCTCGATGGCCCGCGCCGTGTCGCCGCTCGCCTCGGCGAGCGCCTTCTTGCAGTCCATCATGCCCGCGCCGGTCTGCTCGCGGAGCTCCTTCACCTGCCCTGCCGAGATCTCGGCCAACTCGCTCCCCCGTTTCTCGCTTCGCTTCGGTCGGTCACTCGGCGGGCGTCGCCGCGTCCGCCTCGGTCTTGGCTGGCTCTTCTTCCGCGGTCGGAGCCGGGACCGGCGAGTCGGTGAGGCCCAGCGCGAAGTCCGCGGCCTCCTCGAGCTCCTCGCGGCGGCGCTCCTCCGCCATGCGCTCCATGCGCGCCGGGCGGCGCGCGGGTTGCGTGATCTCGACGACGCGCTTGCCGTGCTTCGGCGCCGCCTCTTCGCCTTCCTGGGCGTCCTCGGGGCGCTGCTCGACGATGCGCGAGTTGTAGAGCTCCTTCCCTTCGCGACAGGCCTCGGCGACCTTCTCGCAGTAGAGCCGGATCGCGCGCAGCGCGTCGTCGTTGCCCGGGATCGACAGGTCGATGCCGTGCGGGTCGCAGTTCGAGTCGACGACCGCGATCACGGGAATGCCGAGGCGGCGCGCCTCGAGGATCGCGATGGCCTCGCGGCGCACGTCGATCACGAACAGCGCGTCGGGCGTGCGCTCCATGTCGACGATGCCCTCGAACGCCTTGTGCAGCTTGAGCTGCTCGCGCACGAGCCGCGACTTCTCCTTCTTCGACAGCTGTGCCGAGCTCTCCTCGTTGCCGAGCAGCTCGTTCAATTCCTTGTAGCGCTCGATGCCGCGCCGGATCGTGCGGAAGTTCGTGAGCATCCCGCCGAGCCAGCGCCGGTGCACGAACGGCTGGCCGCAAGCGCGCGCCTGCTCGGCGACGATGTCCTGCGCCTGGCGCTTGGTGGCGACGAACAGCACGGTGCCGCCGGTCGCGGTGGTCTCGCGGATGAAGTCGAGCGCGTCGCGGAAGCGCGGCAGCGTCAGCTGCAGGTTGATGATGTGGACGCCGTTCCGCTCGCCGTAGATGAACGGCTTCATCGATGGGTGCCAGCGGCGCGTCTGGTGGCCGAAGTGGACGCCGGCCTCGAGCAGCTCGCGCATGGAGACTGCGGGCATGGACATGTGGGGATGACTCCTTCGGGTTCTTCCTCCGCCTCTCGGGTCCGTTCCGATTGCGGCGCTCGGCGCCGCCCGGAGGAACCCGCCGCTCAGCGTCCGGGTGCGCGAGCCGCGCAGCCGGGCGACCCGAAGCGGGCCGAGGCGTGTGACGTTGGCCCGCGGGTATAGCAGACCGCCGGCAGCCGCTCAACCACAAGTTCTCGGAATCTCAGGAATTTCACCCGCGGCGGCCGCCGGGCGGAAGGCCGAGCGGTCGCAGGTGCTCCCAGTCGTTGAAGCTGCGGAGCACGAAGGCGTAGGCGTCCGAGATCGGCACCGTGGCGACGCGCGAGATGGCCGCCCAGTAGCTCGAGAAGCGCACCCAGGTCCAGGGCACGGGCTCGATGTCGAGCAGCCGCGACAGGATGACGGCGTTGGTGCCCTCGTGTGCCACGATCAGGATGCGCTGGTCGAGCGCCGGCGGGTGCCACAGCCGGTAGCCGGAGTTGTCGTGCTTGCGCAGGCCGTGCTGGCCTTCGAGCAGAGCCTCGAGGCCGCTGGTGACGCGCTCGTACATGTGCCGGAACGACTCACCGCCGGGCGCGCCGTCCCACCACTTCTCCAGGTCGCGGGCGCGCGCGTCGGCGAAGAAGCGCTCGACCTGGTCCGAGGTCTGGCCCTCGAGCGGCGGCAGGCGCAGCTCGTCGAGCCACGCGCACTGCTCGAAGCGGACGTTCTTCGCGCGCGCGACGAACTCGGCGGTCTCGACCGCGCGCTGCAGGGTGCTGGTGTAAAAGTGGTCGAAGTGCTCGCCCGCGAGCGCATCGGCCACGGCTTCGGCCTGCCGCCGGCCGTGGCCCGAGAGCTCGGGGTGGTCGACCGCGCGCCCGCCCGGCTCCCAGTCGGGCTGGGCGTGGCGCACGAGCACGAGCTCGATCACTCGTCGAGCTCGAGCTGGAGCGCCGCGCGCTCCTGGGTGATGGGCCGCACGCGCTCGGCGATGAGCTGCTGGTGCGCGTCGTTCGCCCAGTACTCGCGCCAGCCCGCGGCGTCGTCGAAGTCGGCGATCACCGCGAAGTCGAAGCCGCTGGGGCCCAGGCCCAGGCTGCGGCCGAAGCGGTAGCGGCGGATCGACGGCACGAGCTTCGGCAGCCCGGCGAGCGCGCGCTCGAGCGCCGCGACGTCGGTCGGCGACGTGCCGGGCTTCCAGCGGAACAGGACGACGTGGCGGACCAAGGCGACCCCTACACTATGTGGTGTACTCGGCGTTCACGCGGACGTACTCGTAGGACAGATCGGTGGTCAGGATGCGGGCGCGGCCCGGGCCGCGGCCGATCGAGATCTCGATGTCGACCTGCTTCGCCTTCATGGCGCGCTCGGCGCGGCGCAGCGCGGCGGCGCCGCCCGCCGGCTCGCCGCGGCGCAGCAGCTGCGCACCGCCGATGCGCACGTCGACCTGGGCGGGCCGCAGCGCGACGCCGGCTGCGCCCACGGCCTGCACGACGCGGCCCCAGTTCGGGTCGCCGCCGAAGAGCGCGGTCTTCACGAGCGCCGAGTTCGCGACCGAGCGCGCCACGCGGTCGGCGTCGCGGTCGCTGCGCGCGCCGGCGACGGCCACGCTCGCGAGCTTCGTCACACCCTCGCCGTCGCGCGCCAGGCGCTCGCAGAGCTCGGCGCTGGCGTCGGCGAGCAGCCGCTCGAACTCGCGCGCGCGCGGCGAACCTACACCGATCAGTGTATTTCCCGCGGCGCCGTTCGCCAGCACGAGCACCGTGTCGCTCGTGCTCGTCTCGCCGTCGATGGTGAGCGCGTTGAAGGTCGCGTCGACGGCGCCGCGCAGCGCGCGCCGCAACAGCGCCGGCTCGACCGCGAGATCGGTCACCAGATACGCCAGCATCGTCGCCATGCGCGGCATGATCATGCCCGCGCCCTTCGCGAAGCCCGCCAGCGCGTAGCCGCGCCCGCGCCGCGACACGAGCTTCGCGACGGTGTCGGTGGTGAGGATCGCCTCGGCCGCGCTCTCGAAGCCGTGCGGCGAGAGCGCGGCCACCGCGCGCGGAATGCCCGCGCGCAGGCGCTCCATCGGCAGCCGCCGGCCGATCACGCCCGTCGACGCGACCTGGATCTCGCGCGGGCGCGCCCCGATCGCGTCCGCCAGGAGTCGCGTCATCTCGCGCGCATCGCGCAGCCCGCGCGCCCCGTTCGCCACGTTCGACACGCCGCTGTTCGCGACCAGGCCGCGCGCGCGGCCGCCGCGCAGGTGCTCGCGCGACACCACCACGGGCGCGCCCGGAAAGCGGCTGGTGGTGAACACGGCGGCCGCAGCCGCCGGCCGGTCCGAGACGACGAGCGCTAGGTCGGGCTTGCCGCTGGGCTTGATGCCGCAGGCGACGCCCGCCGCCCGGAAGCCGCGCACCGAGATCGCCACGCCACTACGCCCCCGCTCCGTGGCACTTCTTGAACTTCTTGCCCGAGCCGCACGGGCACGGGTCGTTGCGGCCGACCTTGGGCCCCTCGCGCGTCACCGTCTGCTGCACGACCGGTGCCTCGGCCGGCGAGCCGCCGTGCTGCTCGTGCAGCCGCCGCTGCTGCGCGGCGCGCCGCGCCTCCTCGGCGGCGCGCAGCTCGGCGAGCCGCTCGGGCGATGGCTCCTGGATCATCACGCGGACCAGCTGCTCGACCGCGCGGGAGCGGATGCGCGCGAACATCTCGCGGAAGAGCTCGAAGCCCTCGGTCTGGTAGACGCGCTTCGGGTCCTTGCCCGCGTAGCCCTGCAGCCCGACGCCCTCCTTCAGGTGGTCCATCGTGAGCAGGTGGTCCTTCCAGAGCTGGTCGAGCGTCTGGAGCAGGATGCCGCGCGCGATGCCGTCGAACGTGGGCGGGTTGAAGTCGCTGAGCCGACGCGCGATGTCGGCGAACATCTCGATCTTCTCGTCCAGCTTCGCGTCGACGCGCTCGACCAGGTTCGCGAGCACGGCCTCGCGGTCGATCGAGCCCTCGAGCGCGGGGTCCTTCGGGTCGAGCGCGAGCGCGAACTGCGCCTGCACCTCGCGCACGTAGCTCTCGACGTCGGCGTCGCCCTTCTGCGGAATGGTCGCCGCAACGATCTCGCCCGCGAGCTCGTGCGCCAGGTCGGCGTACTCCGAGCGCATGTCGTCGCTCGACAGCACGTTCGTGCGCCACGCGTAGATGCTCACGCGCTGCTTGTTCATGACGTCGTCGTACTCGAGCAGGTGCTTGCGCACGTCGAAGTTGCGCACCTCGACCTTGCGCTGCGCGCGCTCGATCGCGCCGGACAGCATGCGCGCCTCGATCGCCTCGCCCTCTTCCATGCCGAGCCGCTTCATGAGCCCCGAGATGCGGTCGGAGCCGAAGATGCGCAGCAGGTCGTCCTCGAGCGACAGGTAGAAGCGCGACGAGCCGGGGTCGCCCTGGCGGCCCGAGCGGCCGCGCAGCTGGTTGTCGATGCGCCGCGACTCGTGGCGTTCGGTACCCAGCACGTGCAGGCCGCCGGCCGCGAGGACCTTCTCGCGCTCGTCGCTGCACGTGGCCGTCAGCTTCGCGAGCTCGTCCTTGTTCTCGGGCGAGTCGGGGTCGAGCCCGCGCGAGCGCATGAGCATGTTCGGATTGCCGCCGAGCCAGATGTCCGTGCCGCGGCCGGCCATGTTCGTCGAGATCGTGACGGAGCCGAGCCGGCCCGCCTGCGCGACGATCTCGGCCTCGCGCTGGTGCTGCTTCGCGTTCAAGACGTTGTGGCGGATGCCGCGGTTCTTCAGCCGCGCCGAGAGCATCTCGCTCGTCTCGATCGCGATGGTGCCGACGAGGACGGGCTGGCCGTGCTTGTGCCGCTCCTCGATCTCGTCGGCGACGGCCTTCCACTTCTCGCCCTTGGTGCGGTAGACGACGTCCTCGTGGTCCTTGCGGACCATCGGCCGATGCGTCGGGATGACGACCACGTCGAGCTTGTAGATGCTCGCGAACTCCTGCGCTTCCGTGTCCGCGGTGCCGGTCATGCCCGCGAGCTTCTCGTACATGCGGAAGTAGTTCTGGAACGTGATCGTCGCGTAGGTCTGGCTCTCGTTCTGGACCTGGACGCGCTCCTTGGCCTCCACCGCTTGGTGTAGGCCGTCGCTCCAGCGGCGACCTTCCATGAGCCGGCCCGTGAACTCGTCGACGATGATGACCTGGCCGTCCTTCACCACGTAGTCGACGTCGAGCTTGTAGATCACGTGCGCGCGCATCGCGTTCTGGACGACGTGCAGCGTCTCCATGTGATCGGGCGCGTACAGGTTGTCGACGCCGAGCAGCTTCTCGGCCGCAGCGATGCCCTCGTCGGTGAGCATCACCGAGCGCGCCTTCTCGTCGAGCGTGAAGTTGCCCTCGTCGGCGATGAGGCGAGGGATCACGCGATCGACGCGGCGGAACTTCTCGGGGTCGTCGTCGACGGGGCCGGAGATGATGAGCGGCGTGCGCGCCTCGTCGATCAGGATCGAGTCGACCTCGTCCACGATCGCGTAGTGATGGCCACGCTGAGTGAACATGTCGAGGCTCGGCTTCATGTTGTCGCGCAGGTAGTCGAAGCCGAACTCGTTGTTCTGCCCGTAGGTGACGTCCGCGCCGTACGCGACGCGGCGCTCGGCGTCGGACAGGCCGTGCACGATGCAGCCCACGGAGAGCCCGAGCGCGCGGTGGATCGAGCCCATCCACTCCGAGTCGCGCTTGGCGAGATAGTCGTTGACGGTGACGACGTGGACGCCCTTGCCCGACAGCGCGTTCAGGAACGACGGCAGCGTCGCGACGAGGGTCTTGCCCTCGCCGGTCTTCATCTCGGCGATCTTGCCCTGGTGCAGCACCATGCCGCCGACGAGCTGGACGTCGTAGTGGCGCTGGCCCAGCGTGCGCTTCGAGGCTTCGCGCACGAGCGCGAACGCCTCGGGCAGCGCGGCGTCGAGTGCCTCGCCGTTCGCGACGCGCTGGCGCAGGTCGGCGACGGCGGAGCGCAGCTGGTCGGCCGACATCGGCTGGTAGCGCGACTCGAGCTCGTTCGTGCGCACCACGGCCGGCCGCAGCGAGCGCACGAGTCGCTCGTTGGCGGAGCCGAAGATCTTCGTTAGCGCGCGAATCGCGAATACTCCGGGGGCGGATCGGGCCCGGAGTATACGAGAGGGTGTCCCCGTCGGCTACGAAGCCCGCAGCGCGCGTACGCGGCTCAGGCCAGGCTCAGTCGAGGACGTAGTTCCTCGGGTCGACGGCCTTGCCGTTCACGACGACGGCGTAGTGGACGTGCGGGCCGGTGCTGCGGCCGGTCGAGCCCATGAGGCCGATCTGCTGGCCGCGCTTCACCGCCTGCCCCGGCTTCACGAGCACCTCCTGCATGTGCCCGTAGACGGTCTCGATGCCGTAGCCGTGGCGGATCTTCACCGCGTAGCCCAGCGCCTTCTTCTCCATCGCGTAGATCACCTCGCCGTCCGCGGCCGCCATGATGGGCGTGCCCATGCGGCCGGCGATGTCGAGGCCCTTGTGGAACTCGCGCTCGCCCGTGTACGGCGACAGGCGGTAGCCGAACGTCGAGGTGACCCAGCCGTGCGCGGGCGCGATCGACGGCGTGTGCACGAGGCGCGCCGACTGGTCCTCCAAGTGGTGCACGAGGCCCTGCAGGCTCTGGTCCTGCGCGTCGGCGGCGTCGGCGAGCGTCTCGAGGCCCTCGCGCATGACCTCGTCGCGCTTGTTGCGCGACATCCAGGAGACGTCGGAGGCCGAGAGCATCTCGCCGTCGGTGCCGCCGATGCCCGGCAGCGAGATCGGGTCCGCCGGGTCGAGGTTCGTGATGACGCGCAGCTTGCGCTCGAGCGTGTCGATGCGCGTGAGCTTGGTGGAGATGGCCTCCATCTTCTCCGCGTAGTTCTGGATCTCGGCGCGCTGCTCGCGCGTCTCCGTGCGCAGCCGGTCGAGCTCGTACAGGTTCGCGCGCACGCGCACGTAGTCGATCGACAGCGCGAGCAGCGCGACGGCGAAGCCGACACCGCCGAGTGTCGCGCGGCGCAGCCACAGCTTGGGCACGTGGAAGCGGCGGATCGAGCCGGACTGCCCCGGCACGATCATGAGCGTCAGCGTGTCTCCGGGACCGCGCTCCGCGGGGTTCGACATCAGGCCGCGCCCTTCGCCGCGTCTGCGCGGATCCGGATCAAGAGCTTGCCCATGCGCAGCTCGTCGCCCTGCGAGAGCAGCTTGCGGTGCTCGCGCACGCCGTTCACGAGCGTGCCGTTGGTCGAGCCGAGGTCCTGCACGAACACGCGCGTGCCCTCGTAGCCGAAGAGCGCGTGGGCGCGCGAGATGGTGGCCTCGTTCAGCACGAGGTCCGCGTTGCGGCCCCGGCCGATCACCGTGCTGGGCCGGTCCAGCTCCCACTCGAGGCCCTCGTAGAAGCCGCTCTCGATGCGGAGCGCGGCGCGCTGCGCAAGGGGCGGGACCGTCGATTCGATCGCACGTGCTTCCGAAGCCATCTCGCCTTCTCCAGGAATGGCATCGGCGGACGACCTCGAAACTTGACGAACCGCCTCACTTGCCGGTGCGACGCCCACGAACGGGCGGCGACAACAGCTCCCGCGCGTGCGCGCGCGCGGCGTCGGTGAGTTGCCCACCGCTCATGCGCGCGATTTCGTCGACGCGGGCCTCGCCGCTGAGCGTGGAGATGCGCGTCTCTGTTCGACTCTTGCGCACGTCTTTCACGACGGTGTGATGCGAGTCACCGAGCGCGGCGATCTGCGGCAGGTGCGTGATGCAGATCACCTGATTCCGGGCGGCGAGCGCGCGCAGGCGCTCGCCCACGCGGCGCGCGGTCTGCCCGCCGAGCCCGGCGTCGATCTCGTCGAACAGGAGCAGCCGGCCGGTGTCGGCGTCGCGCAGCGCGTTGCGCAGCGCCAGGAGCAGGCGCGCCAGCTCGCCGCCCGAGGCCGCGTCGCGGAGCTTGCCGGCGCTCTCGCCCGGGTTCGCCGCGAGCAAGAACGCCGCGCGCTCGCGGCCCGCAGGGCCGCACGGCGGCTCGAGGCCGTCGGCCGACTTCGCATCCAGCGGCGCGAGCTCGACCGAGAAGCGGGCGCGCGCGAGCTCGAGCGCGCCGAGCTCGGCGCCGACCGCGCGCTCGAGCTCCGCCGCGGCCGCGGTGCGCGCGCGCGTGAGCGCGCGGCTCTTCTCGTCGAGCGCATCGGCCGTCTCGGCGAGCTCGCGCTCGAGCTCGGCGGTGCGCGCCTCGCCGCCCGACAGACCTGCGAGCTCCCCGGCCGCGCGCGCCCGGTGCGCGAGGATGTCCTCGACCGTGGCGCCGTAGCGCGACTGCAGGCGGCGCAGCTCGGCGAGCCGGTCCTCGACCTTCGCGAGCCGCTGCGGATCGGCCTCGACGCTCTCGGCGTAGCGCTCGAGCAGGAGCACGGCCTCGTCGAGCTCGAGCTTCGCCCGCTCGAGCGCGGCCTCGGGCTCGGCCAGCGCGGGGTCGAGCTCGCTGACACTGCGCAGTGTCGCGCGCGCCGCGCCCAGCCGCTCGCGCGCGCCGCCGTCCGCATCGAGCGCCTCGAGTGCGCGGCCCGCGGAGTGCGCCAGCCGATCGGCGTGGCCGAGCCGGCGCAGCTCGATGCCGAGCGCGTCGAGCTCGCCGGGCTCGGGCTTGGCCCGGTCGATCTGGTCGAGCTCGAAGCGCAGCTGGTCCTCGCGCCGCGCCAGCGCCTCGCGGTCGCGCCGCCGCGCCTGGATCGCGAGCGCCCCCTCGCGCCAGCGCCCGTGCAGCTCGGCGACCTCG
>Ga0335077_10000791_pt1 | contig 36052 bp, 36 predicted proteins | sample Lox_Sample_31_FD_207151 | JGI IMG/M metagenome (GOLD analysis project Ga0335077, IMG submission 207151) | Soil microbial communities from Loxahatchee National Wildlife Refuge, Florida, United States - Lox_Sample_3.1 | ecosystem: Environmental > Terrestrial > Soil > Wetlands | place: USA... | reverse complement strand
ATGAATCCAACCTCGCCCCGATTGTGTACGCGAATGGCGCTTCTCTAGTGCGAAATCCAGCGTCCGATCGTGGACAATTCAGTTCGCTTCAGGTGGGCTTGCAGGAGGTGCTCAATCTGGGCCGGGATGCCGCCATGGTTACTCTGGTCGACCGGCCGCCAGTGAGTCCTGGCACATTGCAAGCTCTCTGCGCGGCGTTTAGCTCACGCGCCGCCGGGACCTGGTCGGTGGTCCCGGAATTTGACGGCAAGCACGGACATCCTTTTTTGATTGTGCGGGAAATGATCGAAGTTTTCCTGAAAGCGTCTCCAAGTTCCAGCGCCCGGGAGATCGAGCACCAGAACCAGCAGCACATTTCCTATGTGCGAGTCGACGACCCTGCTGTTACGCTGAATGTGGACACGCTGCAGGATTATTTTGCTCTGTCCTCCCCACGAACTCGTACCTGAAACAACTTCGGATGGACTGACCTTGGCCACTTCCACAACCTCCAAAGCTGCCGCCTTCATTGAGACTGTTCTTCGCCTGCAGCCACGCCTTGCCGTATTCGACTGTGACGGCACGTTGTGGGCGGGCGATGCCGGCGAAGGATTCTTCGATTGGGAACTAAAGCGAGGTGTGGTGTCCGACGAGGTGGTGCGCTGGGCACGGCCCCGTTACACCGACTATCGAGCTGGAAAGGTCAGCGAGGACGATATGTGCGGCGAGATGGCGACCATGCATCGCGGACTTCCCGAAGCTCAGGTGCAGCAGGCCGCGAATCAGTACTTCGAAGAGCATTTCGCCCTCCACATCTTTCCCGAAATGCGGGAACTGGTGTGCCGGCTGCGTGAGTTGGGCGGTGACGTTTGGGCAGTGTCTTCGACCAACGAATGGGTGATTCGGGCCGGAATGAAGTATTGTGGAATCGCGGAAGATCGAACCCTGGCGGCGGCAGTAGAGATTGACAATGGCATCATCACCGATCGCCTGGTGCGGGTGCCGACCGGCCCGAATAAAGCCACGGCCATTCACGAAGTAATCGGCAAAACCCCAGACGTGGCCTTCGGCAATTCCCGCTGGGACGCGGAGATGCTGGCGCTTGCAAAGCACCCATTCGCCGTGAATCCGAATCCGGACCTGGAGGCAACTGCTCGGGCAAGGGGATGGGCCGTCTATTGGCCGGATGGAGTCTAACAAAAACCATGGATGTTCACGGATCTTTACGGATCAAACAACAATCCGATACTCCGCGCGTTCCAGGAGTAGGAAACCGTGACCACGCGTCCACCCAAGGTTCAGACTCAACTCGGTCGAGCCGCAGTCCAGATTTTTTCCGCCAATGATCGCATTAACCAGATTCTCATCGAACACCTTGACCCTGCGGTCTGGAGAGCCAAACCGCCCGGCACGGTGCGCCCGATTGTGGCGATCTTCACGCACATGCACAATGTCCGCTGCAAGTGGGTCCGGCTTACAGCTTCACACCTGAAAGTTCCACGACAGCTCAGTCGCGCGCACTGCACGCCGCGGCAGGCGCAAGCAGGATTGGCGGAGAGTGCCGCTCGCTGCGCGGAGATGCTGGCTGAAGCGCTAGGCGGTGGTGTGAGCCGTGTCGAGGAGTTTCAGCGAGACGGCTGGGGTCGGCCTTGGCCGGTTGGCCTGGAAATGCTGTGTTATATGCTTTCTCACGAAGCCCACCATCGCGGGCAGGTGTGCATGCTCTCGCATCAGCTCGGATTCCCGTTGCCGACGAAGGTGACGTCCAGGATGTGGGATTGGGAAAAGGTATGGAAAGAGTGCGGGTGGCCCAGCGGCCCCGGCTACGATTCTTAAGGGAGGACTTTACGCCTTTCTATTTTCGAGAGCTGCGGCCAGAGTGTCCATCGCCAAATGACTGGCATGGGTGGAGGCCTTAGGCAGGCCCCCAACGGCACGTACTAATTCTTCCCGGCTCAGTTGCCGAGCTTGCGCCACGGTTCTTCCCTGCACCAATTCGGTCAGTGCCGACCCGCAAGCTATAGCTGGAACACATCCCTTGGCGAGAAACCGAATTTCCGCAATGCGACCATTCTCAACTTTCAACGTCAGCTTCAAGACGTCGCCACAAGCAGGATTCTCAAGCAGCGCGGCACCGTCGGGATTCCTCACTTCTCCGGAGTTCCGCGGATTCTGAAAGTGGTCGAGAACTTGTGCGGAATACATCGCAAGAATTGTAGCCTGTCACGGTCCGAGAGGGATTGCTTGCAGCACCTCGCTCCGGCGGCCCAGCCGCGATAAGATGACGTTCATGGTGCCGCGCGATCATGCTCCACAACGGATCGTCTCCCTGCAGCCCAGTGGGACTGTAATTCTCGCGGCCCTGGGCAAACTGGATCGCCTGGTGGCCTGTACGAAGTACTGCGCCGATGTATGTCCAGAGGTCCGCGATCGAAAGCTTACGATCGTGGACGATTCCTGGACTGCCAACGCCGCCCAGATTACCTCGGCCCTGCCAGACCTGGTGATCGCCGCAGTTCCCTACCGGGAGAAAGCAGTCACCGAGATTCTGAAAACTGGCGCGCGCTTTCTCGGTTTCGCTCCCAAGACTTTGGCCGATATCTACACGGACATCGCAACCATCTCCGGAGTCGTAGGAGCATCGGATCGTGGCGAGGCGGTGATCGCCGACATGCAACGCGAGATCGAAAACGTCAAGCAACAAAGTGCCGGCAAACCCCGCCGGCGCGTCTTCTGCGAGGAATGGGGCAAGCCGCTAATCGCTTCACAGCCGTGGGTGGCGGAGTTGGTGTATGCGGCCGGGGGCGCGATCGTGGGAACGCCGGGAGCACAAACATCGCCGGAGGCCATCCTGTGCGAAGATCCGGACGTGCTGGTCGCGGCATGGTGCGGGGCAGGCGACCGGGTGCCGCTGGAAAAGATTCTCCTCGACCGCGGCTGGATGGAGATGCGGGCGGCGCGGCAAGGCCAGGTCTATTGCATTCCCGACGAATTCCTGAATACCCCTGCGCCCACGCTGGTGCGCGGACTGCACGCCCTAGCCGCGGCCATTCACCCTGAGGGTTTTCCGCACGTCTCGGGCCTCAGAGGTGTTACCAACGTACCTGTGCACAGGCGATAACGGCTGCGTTAATATTTCCCCTATGTCCAAGGCAGCCAAAGCTAAGGATGTGCAAGCAGAAATGGCGCAACTCGTGTTGTATGCGAAGACCGCACAAGACCTGATGGACCGGATGGTCAAGTTGTTGCACCAGCGCATGTTGAAATATAACTGGGTGGGTTTTTACATGCTAGAGGAGGGTCAAGCCCCTATGCTGGTGCTGGGCGCGTTTCAGGGGGCAATGACCCCGCACACTCGAATTGCCCTGCATCAGGGAATCTGTGGGGCGGCGGCGTCCACCGGCAAGACCGTTGTGGTCGATGACGTGAGCCTTGATCCTCGTTACTTGGCGTGCTCACTCGAAACCAAATCGGAGATCGTGGTTCCTGTGTTTGCCCACGGCAAGGTCGTGGGAGAACTCGACATCGACAGCCATTTTCCTGCGGCCTTCAAAGACGAGGACCGCGCTCTGGTGGAATACTGTGCCGGCCTGGTGGGCGCAAGCCTGGAAAAGTCTTCCAAATAACAACCTGAAATTACGCGAGCGATCGCCGTCCCGGGTCTGGGCATTTCCATGAAACAAGTCGTGGCAGCGTTGATCGTGAAGGACGACAAGGTGCTGGTCTGCCAACGCACGCGCCACCAGACCATGCCCCTGAAGTGGGAGTTCCCTGGCGGCAAGATCGAGACCGGCGAGCAGCCCCGCGACGCCTTGCGCCGCGAGCTGGATGAGGAATTGGGCATCGATGCCACCATTGGCGAAGAAGTCGAGCGCATTCGCCACACCTACAAGACCGGTAACTCGGTCGAGCTACGCTTCTATGTGGTGCGGGAGTACGGCGGCAACATCGAAAACCGCATTTTCCGTGAGATCCGCTGGGCGTCGCGGGCGGAATTGCCTGCTTTCGACTTTCTGGAAGCCGACGTGAAACTGGTGAAGGAATTGGCCGAAGGCAAGGTTCTTTGACCGAACGCTCCGAATCCGTTCCAGCTAGTCTGACGGCGGCTGACTGTCGTGCCGCTTCAGTGTTGGACGATCATCATCCGAGTTGCTGTTGGCGGTTCCGTCATCGTTGGACGGAGCGGGGATAGCGCGCCGCAGCGTGGGACGGTTGCCGCCTTTGCTGTCGTTGGGTGTATGCCGGTTCTGGAGCTCAAACAGCCGGGCCCGCACATCGACGAACTCTGAGGTGTCGACCTTGTATTCCGGTTCCGGAGGCAGCAGCGTATTGATTTCCTGCTGTGTCTTTTGAATCCGGTCCGGCGTCTGGGGATGGGTGTCGAACGCCTTGGCGATGGTGCCGGGCTTGTGTTTCTCCAGTGCCTTCACCTTCTCAAAGAACGACGTCAGGGCCTGCGGGTCGTATCCCGCTTTGTACATATATTCAATCCCCAGAAAGTCAGCTTCGGCCTCGAAATTGCGACTGAATTGCAGGAAGCCCATGGGCACCGCCAGTCCCATCAGATTTCGGGCCGCGAACCCAATCCCGCCGCCCACGAAGATCAGGGGAATCGAGGCAAGGTTGAAGAGTTGACTGCGGGTGTTCTCGCGCGCTACGTGGCACGCGGCCACATGGGCAATCTCGTGTGACATGACGCCGGCAAGTTCAGCCTCATTATCCGCAGCCAGAATCAGACCCGAGTCCACGTAGAAAAATCCACCGGGCAGGGCAAAGGCATTGATGTCGTCGGTGTCGATGACCTTGATAGTGAACGGGACCTGCGCGTCGGAATTCCTCACCAAATTTTGGCCGATGCGGTTGACGTACTCGGTGACCACCGGGTCGGTGATCAGTTTGGCCGCACCCTGGATCTGCTGGGCGTAGGACCTTCCCATCTCGATCTGCTTTTCCAGGCTGTACCAGTTTCCTAAGCCACGCGCGCAACCGATGTTGCGGTTGCCGATGGCATCGATGTCGCGGATGCTGCCATCGTGATAGGCCTTGACCGGTGGGCCTGCAGCACCCGGCAATGGCGATGCCGCGCCATTCTGTGGGAAGGACGAAGTAGTAAGCAGCAGCGAGGAAGCCAGCAGGATTGGGAGACTGCGCATGTGCTACCCCAGAATTAGGTTCATTATAGACACAAGGGGGGTGGGGCGAAAGAGTTATCCGCGATGAGACCAAAGTCCCTATAGGGCGCTGTCGCTTCTGGGGAGCGCTTAACCACCGCCCGGCCTCAGCGTCCAGCAGTAGGCTAACGTCAAGATGGTCATCACCACTGTGGTGGTCCAGGCAACAATGTTGTAGACGCGGGAGTTGACGAAATCGCCCATCAGGTCTTTCTTGTTCACCAGCAGCAGCATGAAGATCAGCACGGGAGGGATCGCGATTCCGTTGATCACCTGGGAAAGAATGGAGATTTTCACCAGCGGCAGGTCGGGAATCATAATGCAACCGGCTCCAGCCACAATCAGGGCGGTGTACAGCCAGTAGAAAACCGGCGCCTCGCTGAACCTTTTTCCCACTCCCGATTCAAATCCCAGCCCTTCGCAAACTGTATAAGCAGTGGAAAGCGGCAGGATGGAAGCGGCAAATAGAGACGCGTTAAACAATCCCACGGCGAACAGGATATAGGCATAATCTCCCGCCAAGGGACGCAGAGCCTGGGCAGCGTCTTTGGCGTCTGAAATGTTGTGATAACCGTGGACGTACAGGGTGGCGGCGCAAGCCACGATGATGAACCAAGCCACGATGTCGGTGAAGATGCAGCCCGCGACCACGTCAATCTGGGAAGCCTTGTATTGCCGCTTGGTAACGCCCTTCTCGACAATCGACGACTGCAGGTAAAACTGCATCCAAGGTGCGATTGTAGTCCCGACCACGCCGATGGCCATGTAGAGATAGCCGGGCAGCATGAAGGCTTCGCGGGGCGGCGGTTTCACCGTCAGTACCAGCGCCTCGATCCAAGCCGGCTTGGCAAAGAAGCCGGCAACAATGTAAGTGACGTAAAAGAACGAAGCTGCCAGAAAGACTTTCTCCACGCTCTTGTACTGACCCTTGACCACGATCAACCACACGATGACCGCGCAAATCGGCACGGTAATGTACTTGGAGAGGCCGAAGAGTTCCAGGCTGCCGGCGATGCCGGCAAACTCGCCGACCACGTTGCCGAAGTTGATGATCAGAATTCCGATCATCATGAAGAAGGTGATCCGCAGCCCAAATTCTTCGCGAATTAAATCGCTGAGACCCTTGCCGGTCACGGCGCCCATGCGGGCGGAGATTTCCTGGACGACGATCAAGGCGACGGTGACAGGAATCAGGGTCCACAGCAACAAGTGCCCGAACTGTGCGCCGGCCGCCGAGTAGGTGTAGATGCCGTTGGCATCATTGTCGACATTGGCGGTGATGAAGCCAGGACCGACGACCGCGAAGAACAGTATGATCCGGGCTTTCCAGCTTTTCAGAAATTTCATGGGCGCAGTTCGCCGACATAGACCGTGATGGCCGCAAGACGATGCAACAGAATAAACGGGCTGCGGGGATCTGAACAGGAAAAGTTGGAAAATATTCTCGGGCTTGCGGAAAATGCTGGTGGTAAGCGGAGGTAGTGCTCGCCAAGGGTGAGAACTCGTCTCCAATAACAGGACGAAATTTACAACTTACTTCGGAATGGCCAGGAACCCGTGCGCCACGTTGTTGGTGTCCGTGTACCAGCCGGCGAGGTGGCCACTTTTCGTGATGCCACCCACCACGCAACTGGTCGACCCCGGATAGTCAACGGTGATGTATTCGTGCTTTGCCGGAGCGCCCGCCCACCCGTGGCTCACGCCTTGGGCATCATCATAGCTACCAACGACCTGGTTTAGGTCGTTGATCCCGTTGATGTATGTCATAACCGCCCCAGGGTATTCGACGTCGTAGTACACGCCGTTTACGGCAGTCAGAAAGAAACCGTGGTACTGGCAAATGGGATTGCACACGCTCACCCAAGAGCCAGCAATGCTCCCAGCGGAATTGATCGCTCTCGGGTAGGTCAACTGCGCGTTCGGGTAGAGGAGGTTTGTGTAGTTTCCATTCAACAATGAGAAGCCGCCCTGGCTCGGCGACTCGCCCCAGGCTCCGACAATCTGCCCGCTATTGTTGATGCCGTACACCGTGGTTACATCGGAGTTGGGATCATCGATAGGTGTGAAGTTATTCGGAGAGACGAACAAAAAGCCCTGGTCGAGAGTGTTGCTGTCGCTGTAAAAGCCGACTACCTGGTTGGAGTCGTTGATCCCGAAAAGAAGCGTTGCAGCCGCACCAGGGTAGTCGAGCTTTTCGAAAGGGCCGTTGGGCAGACGACCGAAGCCGTGGCTGACGAAGCTGGAATCGACATAGTAGCCGACGATGACGCCAGCCTTGTTAATGCCCTGGGCTTGAGTAGCTAAGGCGCCGGGATAGTCGAAGGAAGTGAAGGTGAACGAAAGGGATGGCGCTTCTTGTGCCTGAGCGGGGATGGAGGATGCAACGGCCGCTGCCGCGAACACGGCAATCACTGGCAAGAACGTTCTGGCGATCGATTTCTTCATCGGAATTCTCCTCGACTTCCTAAGGGATGACTCACGCGAGAGACACGCCCAGCCAGCTTTTCGACCGCGAAGGGAGGCGACGCCAGCGGATCAGCTCGCTCATTTTGCCACGGTTGGGCCAAAGAGCAATAGAGTCGACTTTCCCTAGAGCTTCGCCCGCAGCAGGCTGATGATGTCGTCGGAAGTGATAACACCGGTCAGCTTCTTTTGATCGTCCACCACGGGCAGTGTCAGCAAGTTGTATTTGTCGAAGAGTGCGGCGACTTCCTTCTCCCCCGCACCGGCATGGCAGGAGATCAGCGGTTCCTGGGTCAGCGATAGTAACGGCGTGCCGCGCGAGGCCAGCACCAGTTTCGCCAAGGGCACGGCGCCGGCCAGGGTCCCGCGTGAATCCACGAGATAGATCGTGCTTACGGTCTCGATGCCACCTTCGAAATTGCGCAGGGCTTCGACCGCATCGTGCGCGCTAGCACTCACGTTCAACGCCAGATACTGCGTGTTCATCCGGCCGGCAGCCGTATCTTCCTTGAACTCAAGAAGCCCGGACACCTCTTTGCGTTCCTCCGGCGCCATCTCCAGCAGGATTTCCTCGGTGCGGTCTTCCGAGAGATCGCCTAGTAAGTCGGCTGCGGCGTCGGGGTCCATTTCCTCGACGATCTCGGCGGCACGCTCGGAATCGAGCGACTCCACGATGGACTTTTGCACCTTAGGCTCGACTTCCTCCAGCGCTTCGGCCGCGACTTCCTCGTCAAGGGTTTCAAACACGGCTTCGCGTTCGTCGGGGGCCAGATCTTCAACGATGTCGGCAATGTCGGCGGGATGCAGGCGCGCCAGGCGATCGTGAGAGATTTTCAGTTTCACCCGCCGGGCCGGATCGGTTTCAATCACATCGACAAATTCCCAGGGAATAACGCGCTCGGGAATCCGGCGCAGCAGCGCGCGCAGCGGCCCCATCGGCACCACTCCCTTGAGCAGCCGCCGCACCGCACCGCGGGCACCCACGTCGACAGCCGCTACTTTCAGCGTGGGATGGCTGTTGCTCATGTCCTGATGCAGGTCCACGTCGTTGACGCGGACCACTTTACGTCCGTGGACGTCAATGATCTGCTGATCGAGCAGGTCGCGGGAGAGCAGCAAAAGGCCCTCAGATTCGTCGGCGGCGGTCCAGCTGGAAGCTGAAGTCGCCGTGCAGAGCCCCCCGTTGATAGAGACCACGGAACTGAACGGCAAGGCTCGGTCCCCGGATTTGGTACGAACCACGAGAATGGCAATGCGCGCCGGGTCCTCCTGCGGGGAAACTGCCAGCTCGCGCACACGCCCACAACGCCCGCCGGGATCAAACACGGGCGAGCCCAAGAGTTCACTGAGAGTCACCGTGGGCATGGTCAGAGCATACTCAACTATGGGGGTGGAATCCAGCAAGATGGCGTTTGGAATAGACGACGCAGGCACGAACGCCCTCGTGCGGCGCTCCTTCGCTTAGCCATCTTTTGTCGCCCCGGTGTCTAATACTCTTGGGGCTTGCGCACGACCGCGTTGACATTTGCACAGCGGACAGGCGAAACTAGCGACTTCGTCCGACGGGGTGTTACCTGCCTGCCGGCAGCCGAGCCAGTCGCCACGGCGCCTGCTGGGAGGATAACCCGGTTCTGCTTTCATTTTTCGTAAACTTAGCCATGACCGACCAGCGGGTCTCTTACACACTGGATTCGACGTTGGAAACCGTCGACAATGCCGAAACCACCGCGACCCGGATCGCGGTGGAAGCAGGTTTCGGCGAAGATGAGGTCATGCAGATTTCCATGGCAGTGCGCGAGGCCGCGGTCAACGCCGTGCTGCACGGCAATGCCTACGATCCGGGGAAGAAAGTGAAGCTGGAGTTTGAAACCACAAGCCGGGACCTGGTCATCACCATTCGTGATCAGGGAAAAGGCCTGGATCCAGCCAAGATTCCCGATCCTTTGGCGCCTGAGAACCTGATGAAGACCTCAGGCCGTGGAATTTTTCTTATACGTTCGTTCATGGATGAAGTGCAAATTCATCCTTCGCAAACGGGCACCGAAATTAAACTCGTTAAACACGTCCCCGGGCCGTCCGGGGACGCCAAGGAGGCTTCCCAGTGAGCATGAAGACCAGCACTCGTCAAGTGGATGGAGTAACCATTGTGGATTGCAGCGGCCGCATCACACTCGGTGAAGGCAGCGTGATTCTGCGCGACGCAGTTCGCGACCTGCTTGCCAAGAACCAGAAGAAGATTCTGTTGAACCTGGGCGAGGTCACCTACATTGACAGCTCGGGCATCGGTGAACTAGTCAGCGCCTTCACCACCGTGCGCAACCAGAGTGGCGAACTCAAGCTATTGAACTTGACCAAGAAGGTCCACGACCTGCTGCAGATCACCAAGCTATACACCGTCTTTGATGTAAAGGACGATGAGGCATCGGCAATAAAGGCCTTCAAGTAGGCTCCTTCCGTCGGCGATGAGGGCCCTCGACGTCACGAGTGGCCCTTGTGCGCCTTTTTCCTTTTTGGGACAAATACGGGCAACTTTGCCACTTCCCTTCTCCCGGGGACGTCCCGCGCCTCCTACAATGATGGAATGCTCGCGGCGTTGCGACTTTTCGTTTTCGGCTTGATGTTCTCCGCACTGGGGGCAGCACAGTGCATTCCCTTCACCCAGGCCCGTGACCACGTCGGCGAGACGAAGTGCGTCACTGGCCGCGTCCTGGGGCTTAAGCACGGCAGCCGAGGGGCAACGTTTTTTGATTTCTGTGAAGACTTCCGCGTCTGCCCGTTCACGGTCGTGGTTTTTCCCGGACATCTGAAGGATATTGGTGACGTGCGGGAATTGAAGGGCAAGGTCGTCGAAATTCACGGCCCGGTGAAGTCCTACGACGGGCGGGCCGAAATCGTGCTGGAGCAGTTTCGCCAGTTGGGGGGAGACGCGGTGAGGATTCCTCGTCTGCCCAAGAACTACGATGTGGAGACGCAACGCCGCTTCAGCGCTGGAATAATGAGCCATCCGAAGCCAGCTCGAGCCACCACGAAGAAGAAGCAGACGCCGACCCTGCCGGCGGACATTCCAGGGGATGATCAGTAAACCGGCAGCGACTTATATCATCCCCTTTCGCAACTCTTCCAGGGGGTAAAACGTGCCGCGCCAGACCACGCCACCGCGTCCCAGAGTCAGGGCCATCGAACGCAGCATGATGTACACAAACAACACCGAGCTCACGGGATGCAGCAGAACGTAGTACGCCGGAATGTCTGACATACGGGACATGCCCACGTAGATTCCAAACATAGCCGCCAGTGCGATGGCGTACGGCGCCCGCGCCCAGCCGTGCGCCATCGCCACACCAGCAAACGGCAGAATATTCAGGAAGATCAGTCCAAACGCCGAGGCCAGCGCTCGCCACCACTGAAAGGACAGGACGGCAAACATGTTCTTGGTAAGATTCTCCACCACCCCCATCGCACTCTTGGCCCAGCGAATGGAAAGCAATCCCCGGCCGAAGACGTTGCGTTGGCGATAGCCACCGTTCTTCACCACTTTCCCGAGCTTCATATCGTCGAGAATTTCGAAGCGCAGCGCTTCGTAAGTGCCGACGGCCTGGTAAACTTCGCGGCGAATCAGGTTGAACGCGCCCACGCCCATGAAATCTTTGGTTTTGGGATCGGCAACCTTCCAGGGCCGGTGTCCGAAAAGAAATAACGTCTGGAAGAACGCGATCATCATTCTTTCGCCTGGCCCGTACATCACAAAATCGGGAAACAGGACAAGATGATCGACGTGTTCGGCGGCGGCGTAGGCCAGGGTTCGGGTCAGCGTGTCCGGCCGGAATAATACGTCGGCATCGGTGAACAGCAGCCATTCTCCGTTAGCATGCTTGGCCCCGGTCCACATGGCATGGGCTTTACCCAGCCAGTTCGCCGGTAAGTGGGAGACATGGATCACATGAAGCCGTCCGTGCGCCGCGGGAGTGGACGCCACCCGATCCATTACCTCGCCGGTGCGGTCGGTGGAACGATCATTGATCGCAAGCACCTCGTAGTCTGGATAGTCCAATTGCAGCAACTGAGTGAGTGTTTGCTCAATGTGTGCTTCTTCATTGCGGGCCGGGACGATGATGCTCACGCGCGGGCTATCGGGTACGGGCTTGCGATTCCATTCCGGCAAGGACACATCTGTAATCTTGGGGACGCCAAGAGCAGCTTCCAGCAGACGGGAAAACCAAATCAGGGCCAAAATGCAACCTGCGATCCAGTGGAAATAGTTCATCCCGCGTGGCCCTGCAGTCTGGCCCCATCGCCTGCAGCGGCCACGGCGGGAGCGAAGCGCATGCCGTAGAAAAGGACAACGGAGGAAACCCCCATGGCGACCACCGGCAGAATAAAGGCAGCTTCGAGCGAACGCCGGTCGGCGACGTATCCCATCAGAGTGGGCGACGGAACATCGCCGAGCAGATGAAACATGAAAATATTGAATGCGATCGCAGTGGCGCGAATGTGAGCACCGACTGCGTTGACCAGTGCGGTGTTCAGTGGCGAAGTATTGATGAGAAGCAGAAATGCAGCTACCGCGATGGCCGGCAGCATGATTGGTCCTTGGAAGAACAGCGCAATAATCATCGCCGGCACCCCCAACCCCATGCTGATTGCGGACACGAAGTAGTATGAACCTCTCATCCGCGGCAGCAGCAGGTCGCCGAGCCATCCTCCGATCAAAGAGGCAAGAATGCCGTCCACGACGACGATGGCGCCGAAAATCAGGTTGGCCGATTCGAGCGTGTATCCCCGTGCGCGAGAAAGAAAAGTCGGCATCCACACCTGGATTCCGCCGAGCGAAAACGTGGATGCCGCCATACCCAGGGTGACCGTCCAGAAGGCTTTGTTGCGGGCCAGGCCTAGAATCGTTCCCCGCTCCGGCGATTCTTTCAAAGAATCGAACTGCCCCCGTGGCGGTTCCGGCACGAACAGCATGGCCAGTGCGAGCAGAAAGCCGGGGGCGGCGGCAAGATAAAAGGGATAACGCCATCCCAGGCTTGGGCCGAGTTTGCCACCCAGCAGGTAGCCAGCAGCCGTCCCCACCGGAATTGCCAGATAGAAGATGCCAAAGATGCGGCCCCGCAGGCGCTCGGGAAAAAGATCGGCAACGAAGGTGGGAGCGATGGTCACGAAAGTGGCCTCGCCTACCCCGACCAGAGTATGCCGCACCAGCAGTTCCCAGTAGGTGTGAGTAACCGCCGTGAGCAGAGTGAGAGCGCTCCAGAAAATCGCTCCCAACACGATGATCATCTTTCGCGAATAGCGGTCGGCGAGCGGCCCGGTGAAGGGAGCGGCCACCATATAAAAACCCAGAAAAGCGCTGGTGAGGTAGCCGACCTGGGTGTTGCTGAGATGAAATTCGCTCTGTACCAACGGCTGCACCGCGAACAGCACCGAGCGGTCAATGTAGTTGAGCAGATTCAGCGTGGTCAGGAGGCCCAACGCGGTCCAGGGATAGAGTTTGGTCGAGGTCACTTGGCGGTGAATATAGCACGCCCTAGGGCAACAGTCCGTCCATCTGCACGATATCGGCATCGCCTTCGCCAACGGCGGCAAACACCCACTTTCCATCCGATGACCATGAAATTCGCCGTGCGATGAAGGTACGTTTCTGGCCGAAATCCGTGATCTGCTTTAATTTCCCATCCGTGGTTGATACCACCCAAATGTCACTTCCTTTGTTGTCGTCGACGGGCATGACCAGCCACTTCCCATCTCTCGAAACCGCCGGATGCAGGCCCTGCCACAGCGGCTCCTGCTCGCCCGAGATTCGCGCCAGCAGCCTGGAAGGACCGTCCTCAGGCCGGGCAACACGGAGTTCGTAGTCCCGTGAGCCGTTCAGGTTTTGCAACGGAACTACGTAATACAACGCCGAACCGTCGGGCGCCACCGCCGGTCCGCGCGCATTGTCACTGCGCACCAGAACCGGTGCGCCGCCGCCAACCGGCAGTTTCATAAGGCGAAAGCTCCCGGTAGGCTCAACTGGCGACGACTCGGAGTAGTACAACCACTTGCTGTCACCCGACCAAGCTGCCCAGGTACCAAGTCGACGAGGAAATGAAGTCCACTTCCGTCGGGACGAACCACCCAATAGCCCACTTTTCGCACGGCGCCGACATGGCCGGTCGCAAAAGCGATCAGATTCCCGTCCGGAGACCAGATCGGCACTCCCACGACCACGCCAGGGTCTTTTTCGAAGGTGATCTGCCGAGGTTCACCCCCACTCAAAGGCAAAACCCAGAGGTTGCCATGGCCACCGCTGTCCGAGAGATACGCTAACTGGCTGTCGGTGGGATCCAAGGTCGGAGTCTGCACCTGCCCGGTTTGGTGGGTGATACGCACCGCCCCCCGCACATTCTCCGCCGGAGTACCGTCCACGGGAAACTTCCAGATGTCGAACTGCATGAGTTTACGGCTGACCACGACGCGACCATCGCGGTCGACATCGGGGCTCTCATCGCCAGCTTCACCGAAGGTGAGCTGTTGAACTTCACCGCCGGATTTCGAAATCTGCCACAGATGCAGCGTCGGCAGATAGAGCAGCGTGCTCCCCCGTGCGCTGCTGTAAATCAAGTGACCACCATCCGGCGACCAAGCTACCCCGCTCATGAGCGTGACATCGCCGGTAAGCCTGCGGGGAGCCCCACCCGCGGAGGAAACGAGGTAGAGGTCGTCGGACCAGTTCTCCTGGCTGTGCAGGTAGGCGATATTGGTGTCATCCGGCGACCAGCGCGGCTGACGGTAGCTGAATGTGGTGACCACTTGCATGACCACTCGCGGGTTGGAGCCGTCGCGACCCGTCACTACCAATTCGGTCTGCTTTCCGTTAAGCCGGAAAAACGCCAACCGCTTGCCGTCATGGCTTACGTCGGCGCCGCTAATGCTTGGAACCAACTGGCGGGGATCGCCACCCAACGCCGAGACTTCCCAAAGAGCGCCTTGCGCACTGCCCACCGCCGGCGGCGTGAAGTAGATAATTGCCGCCGAGTCTTGCGACCACCGGGGTTCCAGATGTGCTCCGGGCCCATGCGTAATCTGCAGCGGAGGCCCACCGGCCAGCAAGCGAATCCAGATCTGTCGTGTCTCCATGGAATCGCAAACAAACGCCACCGCCTTGCCATCGGGTGAAAAGGCCGGACTCTCTTCGAGGCCCACGTAATCGGTGAGCCGCAGGAATTTTACTGTCCTGGAGCTCGGTTCGAGTCTTCCCCGAAACCACCACGCGCCGGCGGCAACCGCCATGAGAGCAAAAAACGCGCCCAGCCCGCGCCACGTAGCTGCAACCCCCGCTTTTGGTAAAGGCAAGGCCGCCTTTACGCCCGATTCTGAAATCGTAGCCGAAGACTCGAGATGAAAGGCCAAGTCGCGAGCCGACTGAAAACGATGCTCCGGATCCTTTTCCAGGCAGTGGCGCACGATTCGATCGAGCGCGGCCGGGACATTTCGTCCTGACGACAAAAGATCAGGAGGGTCTTCCTTCAGAATGGCACTTGCTCGATCCGCCGCACTATGTCCGCCAAAGGCGCGCTCACCGGAAAGCGTCTCGTAGAGAACGGCGCCAAAGCTGAAAATGTCGGAACGCTGGTCGGCTTTCTGGCCGCGGACTTGCTCGGGTGACATATAGCCCGCCGTGCCCATCACCACCCCCGCTTCGGTTTGGTTGTCCAGGGTCAAGCGCGTAACTGTAGCGTCACCCGCCCCAGGAGTGATCAACTTAGCCAAGCCGAAATCCAGGATCTTAGCCCGACCATCGCGACAGACGAAGACGTTTTCCGGCTTTAGATCACGATGAATAATTCCCTTGTCGTGCGCGGCCGCCAGCCCTTGCGCTATCTGGACCGCGTACTCGACTGCTTTCCGGGGCGTGAGCGCACCCTCGCGCAAACGGTCGCGCAGGGTTGCACCTTCCAGCAGTTCGGTTACCAGATAGGGAGCCCCGTCGTGCACGCCAACGTCGTATAACGCCACAATGTTGGGATGATTGAGCGCACCTGCAGATCGTGCTTCCTGCTCGAATCGCCGCAGACGGTCCTGGTCCTGGGACGGAGAACTGGGCAAAACCTTGATCGCAACCTCGCGGCCCAGGCGCGAATCCCGCGCGCGATATACCTCGCCCATGCCACCCGCCCCGAGGGCGGCGATGATCTCGTACGGCCCGATTCTGGTCCCTGGACTGAGCGCCATCTGTGCCCGTCATTATAGTCCCGAGGGTTCATTCCATCGAAAGTGACCATTCAAGGCTTGAGGTCCGCCCGGTTGGTCAGTATGATCGGACGCAACCTCAGTCCCTCGTGGACAACAGGATCGTCGCCAATGAGAAAATCCATTCTCTTGCTCTCTCTCGTGTGCTTGTGTGTTCCCGGAACACTGATCGCACAGGACATTGCCACCGACAAGCCGCAAGCTTCCGAACGCCACGAGTTCGTTATCGCGAACTTCAAGACCGAGAGTGGCATCACACTGCCGCAAGCGCGGATTGTGTACGGAACCTACGGCCATCTGAACGCCGCCAAGGATAATGTTGTGCTACTGCCCTCGCATTACATGGCAGATTTCCATGGCTACGAATGGCTCAGCGGGCCGGGACACGCTCTCGATACTTCACAGCTCTTCCTGGTAGCGACCGAACTTTTCGGCAACGGACATTCGTCTTCTCCCAGCAACACTCCAGAACCATTCCACGGCCCTCGTTTTCCGGTCATGACCATCCGCGACAATGTTGAAGCGGTACACCGGCTGTTTACGGAAGAACTCAAGATCACGCACGTGCGTGCCATCATTGGCTTCTCCATGGGCGCGCAACAAGCGTTTCAGTGGGCGGTGAGCTATCCGGACTTTGCAGATCGCATTGTCGCCACTTGTGGGACGGCGAAGACCTATCCTCACGGAGTGGTGCGGCTGGAAGGTCAGATTGCTGCGCTCACCGCCGATGCTGCATTCCAGAATGGCGATTACAAGACTCCACCTACCAAGGGTATTGAGGCTTTCGCAGTGGTCTGGACGGCCTGGCTATTCTCGCAAGAATGGTGGCGCCGCGAGTTGTGGCGTGAGACCGAAAAACCGGGCACGACGTTTGAGCAGTTATTGAACAATTTTCGCACCAGCTTTATTCCGGGAGCCGATGCCAACGATCTGATCCTGCAAATGCGCACCTGGGAAAAGCATGATGTCGGCACTACGCCGGGATTCGGCGGTGACGTTGAGAAAGCCCTGCGGTCGATCAAGGTTCCATTCCTGTATATGCCCTCGGAAACCGACCTGTACTTCCCCTTGGGCGACGCGCGTTACGAAGCGGCGTTCATGTCCAAGGTCTCGCTGGTTCCGATTCCATCACTTTGGGGGCACACGGCCGGCGCGGGCGGAAGCCCGGCAGATGAGAAGTTCTTGAACGAGACGATTGGGCGATTCCTCGCTGCGGGAAAGTAGTCGATGGCGCAAGGGAAAGCTCTAATCTCGGACTTGACAGAGAAATTTCACGCGGCGACACGGTACTCGGTTTTAACCAAGCCGCTTGGATAGTGCTGCGTCGCTACATGAAGCAGCCGCACATCGCGCAGTAGAGTGCCGAAGAGGGGAATGCCGTCTCCAATGAGCACCGGCACGCGAGTGATAGTGAGCCGTTGAACCAAGCCCGCTCGCAGGAATCCTTGAATTGTGATCCCTCCGTCAACGTAGACGTGGCGCACACCACTGGCAGCGAGTTTCGCAGCGATCTCAGCCGGAGGCCCGGACATCCGCTCCACCACCCCTCGGCGCACCGCGGAGAAATCGACAGGCCGGCTGCAAAGGACCACTACCCGCTTGTCACCATATGGCCATTCCGGAAAGGCCAACACCGTCTCAAAGGTCTTGCGGCCGATCACCAGGGCATCGACGCTCGCCATAAACTCCTCGTAGCCGTGGGGTTCGCCGCCGCCCGCCGGCAGAAAGTCGAGATCGCCGTTCGGCCGCGCAATAAAGCCGTCAACACTCGTGCCGACAAAAACAGATACCGTCATCGTTGACTCCTCACGTGGCGCTACGCTCTGCGCCATCCCTTGGCTCTTGGCCACTTCGCCACAACTACCGTCGAGATTCCTCCGCGGGGCCGAAACTCGCCTTTGACTTCGGCCCAAACCGGCTTGGCCCAGCGCACCACATCTTCCAGTACGCGATTGACGATGTTCTCCTGGAAGATTCCCAGGTTGCGGTAGGACTGCAGATATTCCTTTAGCGATTTGAGTTCCAGACAGCGCTTATCCGGCATATAGCGGATGGTGAGGGTGCCGAAATCAGGCAAGCCAGTTTTCGGGCACACCGAGGTAAATTCAGGGTCATCCACTACGATTTCATAGCCAGAAAACTGGTTTGGCCAAGTTTCGATTTCCGGGAAGCGCGCGTCAAGACCGGCTTCAGCGTGGTCCCGAGTGTAGCGCGGCGTCTTGGGCATATCTCAATTGTAACCAACCCACGTAAACGGCAAAATCTGTGGGTATTTGCGGTTCCTGCGGAGCGTTTCTGCATCTAACCGATGAGGTTCCTGCGTACAATCTATTTGAGCACCAGGTGTTAAAGTAGTTCAGTTAGGCGTTCGCATGTCATGGACCGGTAACAGTAGCGGCTTCTGGAACCGCAACCGCTGGCTCCTCTGGACGGCGGGCATTGTGGCGGGAGTGGTGTTGCTTGCGTCCTTCATGTCGCGCGGCGAGGTGGTACCGGTGCGGGCCGCGATGGCACAGCGGACCACGATACGCAGTGTGATTTCCACCAATGGCAAAGTTGAGCCGATTGACAATTTCGAGGCTCATGCTCCCGTGGGAACGGTAGTGACGATGCTGCTGGTGAAGGAAGGCGACCACGTAAAGAAAGGGCAACTGCTGCTGCAAATGAACGATGTGGAAGCGCGTAGTGCGGCGGCTCGAGCGCTGGCACAAATACGCTCTGCCCAAGCCGATCTCAGTGCTGTCCAGAGCGGCGGAAACCGCGAAGAAGTGCTGACTTTAGATTCCCACCTGATCAAGGCACGCACCGAGCGAGATACCGCGCAGCGCAACCTGGAGGCGCTGCGGCGGCTGCAGCAGGACGGCGCCGCTTCCCCCGGGGAGGTCAAAGTAGCCGAGGACCAAGTCCAACGCGCACAAGCCGATGTAACTCTCCTGGAGCAAAAACAGAAGGGGCGCTACTCCTCTCCTGAAATTGTGCGGGTGGAGGCCCAGAAGTCCGAGGCCGAGGCGGCATACGACGCCGCCCAGGACGCCTTGCGCCAGTTGAACGTTCGCGCCCCCTTTAACGGCATCGTTTACTCGGTCCCGGTTCTGCAGGGGGCCTATGTCAATCCCGGTGATCTGGTGCTGCAGGAAGCGGACCTAACCAAGATTCGGGTGCGGGCTTTCGTAGATGAGCCCGATGTCGGGCGATTGGTGGGGGGAGACCCTATCGAAGTCACATGGGATGCCTTGCCCAGCCGGATTTGGCGCAGCACAGTGACCATGACCCCGGCGGTCATCAAACTGCATGGCACGCGGAACGTTGGTGAAACCACCTGTGTTGTAGACAACCCTGATCTCAAACTGCTTCCCAATATCAATGTCGGGGTCACCATCATCACAGCGGAACATCACGATGCGTTGACCGTGCCGCGCGAAGCCGTGCATCAGGAAGACAGCCGGACTTACGTATATCAAATCCAGAATGATGAATTGCTCCGGCGGGATGTGCAAACGTCGATCTCGAACCTGACCCAGGTTGAGGTAACCGCTGGACTCCCGAACAATGTTCTGGTGGCGTTGGCTCCTATGAATTCCAAACCTCTGCGCAACGGCCTGGCGGTGAGGGTGGTCCATTAGGCCGATGTCTGGTTCCGCAAAAATCCGGAAAACGACCTGTCTTCTGACCCTGGTGCTGGCGCCTGCCTTGCTGGCAGCCGAACTTTCCCCCGCCAAATTGTTGGCGGCGGGACGGGTGGATGACGCGATTGTGACGCTCCAGGTCCGGATCAAAGCTGCACCCAATGACGCCGAGTCTCAGAACCTGCTGTGCCGGGCATATCTCGCTTTGAGCAACTGGGACGACAGCATTGCCGCCTGCCAAAAAGCCGTGGCGCTGGAACCGGCGAACAGCCAATACCATCTGTGGCTGGGACGGGCTTACGGCGAAAAAGCGGACCATTCCAACTTCTTCTCCGCGACCCTGTTGGCCAAGAAGGTCTGCAGTGAATTCGAGGCCTCGGTGAGACTCGATCCGAACAACGTGGAAGCGCGCGCCGATCTTGCTGATTTCTATGTGCAGGCGCCCAGCATCATGGGCGGTGGCAAGGACAAGGCTGCCATTCAAGCCCAGCAGTTGGCCTCTCTGGATCCAGCGCAAGCCCGTTTGGTGCGGGCACAAATTGCCGAAAGAGACAAAGATCCGGCTGCCGCGGAGCGCGAGTTTCGTGCCGCCGTTCACGACAGCGGTGGCAAGCCCGGGGCATGGATGAATCTTGCCCAGTTTTATCGGCGAAGCAACCGGCTCGATGAAATGCAAGTGGCCATTCAACACGCCACCTCGGCGCCAGAGAACCAGCATGTATTGGTGGCGGCGGCCGAGGTTTTGATCGGGACCCAGCGCGATCTACCCGAAGCCGGCGAGTTGCTCCGCCGTTACCTGGCCAAGGAGACGGTCGAGGATGCTCCTGCTTTCAAAGCACATTACCTGTTGGGGACTCTGCTGGAACAGCAAGGCGACACCCGGGCGGCAACGCAGGAGTACCGGAACGCACTTTCTCTGGCCAGGGACTTCTCTCTCGCCCAAGACGCATTGAAGCGGCTGGATCGCCTGGCAGAGGTGGCGAACCCGCGCTGATCTCCGGACGCCTGCGACTGGATGCGACGGGTTCGCCGATTTAGAGTTTCAGTTCTCAATTCATCTGCTTGAGGTGAGCCCATGAGCCTTGCATCGCGTCCGCGTTTTGGCGTTTTCCTGCTCTCTGGCTTTTGCTTCGTCCTGATCTCGACCTTGTCGGCGGCAGAACCGGTGCCGCTGCGGCGCGTGGTGGAACTTGCCCTCGGCCACAGCACCACCACGGCCATGTCGGTGGCCGCAGAACAGCGCGCGTTCGCCTCCTACAACGAATTGGGCGACCGATACCTACCATCGCTGACTGTCGGCTCAGGACTGGGCGCAACCTGGGGGTATCCACTTAGTTTGGAGGGCTCTGCCCCCTCGATCATTAACACCACAGCGCAATCGGCCTTATTCAATCCTGCGTTGCGGGACTTTGTGCGGGAAGCGAGAACCGAATGGCAGGCCAGTACAATTCAGAGCAAAGACCAGCGCGATCAGGTAATTCTGGAAACCGTTCTGAACTATGCCGAGTTAAGCAAGTGGCAGGCGCTGGCATCCCATTTGACCGAGGACTACGCAGCCGCCCTCAAGATGGAGGAAGTGGTCAACGAACGCGTTAGGGAAGGTGTGGACACTCCGCTGGCGCGTAGCCAAGTCCACCTCAACGCCGCACGTGTTTACCTGCATATTTCTCAGGCACAGGGAGCGATCGATGTCCTGCGTAACCGCCTTTCCCACGCAACTGGACTGGCCGCATCCTCGATCGAAACCATTCCGGACTCGATTCCCGCTCTGCCCGAAGTTAAACAGGATGACAATCTGGCTGCCCATTCCCTGGAAGTGAGCCCCGCGGTCCAGGTGGCTTCGCTGCACTCTGATGCGCTGGCTTTCCACGCTCGCGGTGAACATCGCTCGCTGTGGCCGACGGCCGATTTCGCAGCGCAGTACGCGCTGCTCGCCACTTTCAATCACTACCAGGACTTCTTTGTGCCTGGAAGTTTCCAAAAGCACAATGCCACCCTGGGGATTGTGATCCGCTTTCCCTTCTTTAACCCCTCACAGCGAGCTCGCGCGCAGGCTGCAGATGCGGAGGCGCTGCTGGCTCAAAAACAGGCCGAAGACGCCAAGAACCAGGTCTCGGAGCGAACCTTGAAACTGCAACGCTCGGTGCAGCAACTGGCGGCGGCGCAGGAGGTGGTTGATCTGGAGTACCAAATTGCGAAGTCCACTCTGGAGACGACTCGCGTCCGAGTCGACGCCGGATCCGCAACCCTGCACGATGAGGATGACGCCCGGAGCCAGGCCAGTGAGCACTATGCCGCCCTGCAGGATGCAAGGTTTCAACTGGTACAGGCGCGCATTGCACTGCTGCGGCAAACCGGTGATTTAGCAGCCTGGGCAGGAGTCGGTAAATAAAGCGTCTGCCCTGGCGGAAGCGCGCAAAGATGTACTCGAAAAGCACCTCTGGCTGAGGAATCCCAGCAAAAATGTTACTATAAGTTACTCACAAATATGCCTTTAAAAACCTTGTTCCTGAATCCGCCCTCGTTTGAAAACTTCGACGGGGGAGCGAGTTCGCGCTGGCCGGCCACGCGCGAGATTGAGTCCTACTGGTACCCGGTTTGGCTGGCGTATCCCGCCGGAATGCTGGAAGGAGCACGGTTGCTGGATGCTCCGCCGCATCACGTATCCGCCGAGGAGACCATCGACATCGCCCGTGACTACGAGTTCCTGGTGCTGTTTACCAGCACGCCAGGCTTCCCGGGGGACATCCGCCTCGTGACGAAGATTAAGGAGGCCAACCCCAATATCAAGATTGCGTTTGTGGGGCCGCATGTGACCGTGTTGCCGGAGAAATCTTTGCGAGACTGCCCGGCCATTGATTTTGTTTGCCGCAAGGAATTTGACCACACCGTGGTCGAGTTTGCGCAGGGCAAACCGCTGGCGGAGATCGCGGGAATTTCGTACCGCAAAAATGGCTCGGTGGTTCACACTCCCGACCGCCCGGAGATTCAGGACCTCGATTCCCTGCCCCACGTCACCGAGGTGTATAAGCGCGATCTCGATGTGCGCCGCTACAACGTCCCTTTTCTGTTGTATCCATTTGTCTCGCTCTATAGCACGCGCGGTTGCCCGGCGCAGTGTACATTTTGTCTGTGGCCGCAGACGCTCAGTGGGCATCCGTGGCGCAAGCGCTCCACTGACGACGTCGCCCGAGAGATGGCGAAGGCCAAAGACCTTTGGCCCGACGTGAGGGAGTTCTTCTTTGACGATGATACGTTCAATATCCAGAAGGCGCGGACCATCGAGCTCTGCGCAAAGCTGAAACCGTTAGGTCTGACCTGGTCGTGCACTTCGCGCGTCACCACCGATTACGAGACTCTTAAGGCGATGAAGGAGGCCGGATGCAGGCTTCTGATCGTGGGGTACGAATCCGGCGACCAGCAGATTCTGAAGAATATTAAGAAGGGCGCCACGGTGGAGCGGGCGCGGCAGTTCACCAAGGACTGCCACAAGCTCGGCTTAGTGGTGCACGGCGATTTCATCCTGGGACTCCCGGGTGAGACTCACCAGACGATTCAGAACACGATTCAGTTCGCGAAAGAATTGGACGTGGAAACCATTCAGGTTTCCGTGGCCCACGCGTATCCCGGAACGGAGATGTACGATTACGCGATGAAGAACGGATTCATTGTGGCCGACTCCAGGATGGTGGACGATGGCGGACACCAGATGGCCCAAATCCAATATCCAGGACTGCCGGCCGACGATCTTATGGAAGCGGTACACCACTTTTACGATGAATATTACTTTCGCCCCAAAGCTGTGTTCCGCATCCTGAGGAAGGCAGTGTTCAACAGCGTGGAGCGGAAACGGTTGTACAAGGAAGCGAAGTCCTTCATGAAGCTTCGCGCCGCGCGCCACAAGTGGGTCCTGGAGAAACGTCAGAAGGACGATTCCAGGGCTGCCATCCAACCGGTCAAAGCGTAAGGAAGACCCAGTGACGCTTCGCAAGTATCTGATCCTGGCAGGGGTGGCCTTTTTTGCCGCCACTGGCGACGGCTTCATCGCCCGCGGTATGAAGCAAGTAGGCAACATTTCCCTGCATCGCCTGCCCGACATCGTGCTCGTCGTTCTGAATCCGGTTATCGCGCTGGGTGTGCTGTTCCTGCTGGCGTTCTTCGCCTGCTACATGGCGGCGCTTTCCTGGGCCGATCTCACTTACGTGTTGCCGGCAACTTCAGTGAGCTACGTCGTGCTCACACTGATTGCCAGATTTGCTCTCCATGAGAATGTCAGCCTCACCCGCTGGCTGGGGATTCTGCTGATCTCTGCGGGGGTTGGTTTCGTCACTCAGGGGCCGGCTTTCACTCCGCTCCGAGAGAAGTCCGACGAGCTTGTCGGTGCGTCTCTATCTGCGAGGACGGAGCCATGAAGTCGCTTTACGCCTGGGGCGCGATCGCGGCAATTGTGCTGACTTCTACGGCTGGTGACGTGCTGCTCTCCCGCGGCATGAAGCAGGTGGGTGATGTGGGGGAACTGCGGCGCCGCATCGGTCTGCTGGCGGTTCTAGCGCAGGTTTTCAAGAATCCTAACTTCTTGCTGGGCGTCGCGGCGATGGCGACGGCTTTCTACAGTCTGCTATTCGGCCTGTCCTGGGGCGACCTCAGTTTGATAGTCCCGGCTTCGACTTCACTTACGTTCATCACCAACGCCGTTGCCGCCAGGATCTTCCTGCATGAGCGCGTGGACCAGCGGCGCTGGCTTGCAGCCCTATTGGTGGCCGGGGGAGTGGTGCTGCTGGCGATGTGAACCTCTATTTGGTACTCGCCACAACATAAACATAGCGAAGCACACTGCGTCCGGTGTTGGTTACATTGTGCTCGGTCTCCGGCGGACAGTAGAGGGCATAGTTGGGTTTCATGTGCAGCTTCGAAGCATCGTTGAAACTCATTTCACCCTTTCCCTCCAGCACCACGAGCACTTCCTCGTGTTGTCCAGTAGTATGTTTCCCCACGGATTTGCCGGGCTCCAGGACCACCAGTCCAGACTTCATCGTGACGCTTTCAGGAGGTCCTCCGAGCACCTGCAAATAGTCCTTGCCTCCGCTGTCGAGCGCGACCACCTTAGCATGCGGCTTCTCTTCGGGCTTGGCTGGAATCGGGAAGGCCGCGCAAAGCAGCAGTACGGCAATCTTCCCCAATAAGATTAACTGCGTAGTTCTTGCTTCCGATTTCATATCATGCCTCGAGTCTTTTCATTCGCGAATGAGCAAAAACGCGCCGCCGGGCCGTCTGGCTTATCCAAACAGCCGCATGAATCCCTCAGCCGGCAAATCTGGCTGAAGAAACGCAGTGTCGGATATGCCTGATACGCTGGCGATGCACTCAGCCGCCCGATAACCGCTGCGCACGGCGCCTTCCATGGTGGCGGGCCAGTCCGTGGCAGTCCAATCTCCCGCCAGAAAAACCCTCGGCCAAACGGTCTGGTTCGGCGGACGATACGCATCGATGCCCGGCCGCGGCGAATAGGTGGCGTGAATCTCTTTGATGACAGTCGCTTTCACCAGATTTGCGTCGCGCGCACCGGGAAAGAACTCGTGCAGTTCCTTGAGTGCGATGTCAATGATCTCCTGGCGCGATTTTTCCACCAGGCTCCTGGAAGAACTCACCACCAACTCCACATAGCTTCCGCTTGGCTCCGGAGCGTTCCTCACTCCAGCCAGCAGCCTCGATTTATGAAACATCCACTGAATCGTTCGTTCCAGCAGGACCGCATGATCCAAGTCGCTAATCTGGCGGTCAAACCAGAGATGGATTCCGGTGATGGGCGAGGATTCGAAGTGCCCAAGGCTTTCGCGCAAAGGCTCCGCCGCCGTGGTCTGCGGCAATAAGCGAGGCAGAGCATCGAACGACACCGCCAGGACCGCGAAGTCGAAACTCATTTCGTTTTGCGCAAGCGACAACGTTATGCCTCCCGGTTCAGCGCGGAAACCATCCAGTCCGCTACGGAGGCGCACTTCGCCGCCACGGGCCTTGATATACCCTTCAGCGCCGCCGTAGAGTTCGGTCAGAGGCACAGTGGGCACTCCCATGCGCCCGGCTGCCGCAGACTTAAGGAATGACTCGCGAACTACCTGGGCAGCATACGATACCGCCATTCGGTCAAGGTCCTCATTCAAAGCGCTGATCAGGATAGTCTTCCAAAAGCGCTCGATGGCTCTCTCGGTCTGTCCGTGTCGCTGCAACCAGCTCAAGAATGTCTCGCCATTGTCTGCCGGCGTGGATTGAACGAGAAGAGCCATTGCAGTTCCAATGGCAATTTTGTCCTTCCATTCCAAGCACGCCGACCGTAGAAAAGCCGGAGCGGTATGGAAAGGCACGGGAAGCCAGGAAGCGCCGATGACCGAGGCTCGTCCTCCCGGCTCCAGAAAAGTCAGTTGATCGAACCAGCGAATCTTGTGTTCAACCCCAAGACGGCGGTAAAACTCGACCAGATTGGTGCAACAGCCGAGCAGGACGTGCTGGCAGTTGTCGACTACCTCGCCAGTGCCAGGGTGTTGGTAGGAGGAAGCACGTCCGCCAAGAAAGGGACGGCGCTCAAACAGAGTCACGTGAAAGCCACTATTGGCGAGGGCACAGCCTGCGGCCAACCCGGCCAGTCCGCCGCCAACGACGGCGACCTTGGTCTTCCGCGGCGCGGGAGCGGTCATCACGCCAAACGCTTCATGAAGCCCCGAGCCAGAACCATGAGTTTCTCTCTGACGGGGAGGGTGATTTTGCCGCCGAAAACGTCATACTGGGCGTGCGCGATCTTTTCCAGCAAACGCCGATAGATGGTGATCAAGACCCAAAGCGCCGGCTGGCTGTCTTCGTCAATCAAGGGAATCAAATCGTCTCCGGCGCGATAATACTGCCGCGCCCGGTCCGCTTCCATGGCGAGCAATGGACGGAATCTCTCGGGATCGAGGGCCGCGCCCAGTTCCGAGGGCAAAATGCCGAACTTGACGAGGTCATCTTCCGGCAGATAGACCCGGCCCATGGCCGCGTCTTCTTTCACGTCGCGAATAATGTTGGTGAGTTGGAAGGCCAAGCCACAGCGTTCGGCCAGCGGTTCGGCGGCGGAATCACGATATCCGAAGATGCGAATGCAGACCAGGCCAACCACCGAAGCCACACGGTGACAGTAAACCCGTAGATCTTCAAAAGTCCGATAACGGACGACGGCAGGCTCCGCGGCCTCGCACAACAACAGGTCCTCGCCCTCAACGTCCATTTCCGTGCCAAAGGCCAACTGGTCCAGCAGGCCGACCGGAATGTTGTAACGTCGTTGAGCGTCGGTCAAGCCGAGCAGGACGGGCTCATCGGTGGCGTGGCCAGCCAGCGCGCGGTGAGCAGCATCCAACCATAACGCCAGCTTTTGCCGCCGCTCCTCAGAAGGAAGCACCGGATCGTCTGCAATATCATCGCAGCGCCGCATGAAGGCGTACACCGCGCACAACGCCTGGCGCTTAGGCCGGGGCAGCACCAGGAAGGCGTAGTAGAAGTTCTTGGCCGCTGATCGCGTAATGCTGCGGCAGACGGAGTACGCCACCGCGAGTTGGGATTCTGTGGCCACAAAAGGTGCGGGAGCGGGCTGCACGGCGGCGCTCATGTTAGTTTGCCTCACCTAGCTTGCTCCAGGCTGCGCGGACCACGAGCGCAAGTTTGCGCGACTTGGAGATCGCCGGTCTGCGCCCCAGCACTGCATATCCCTGACGTTCGATGGCCCGCAGGATCTCCTGGCCCCCGCGGCTGAACAATTCGATATCCAGCGCCAGTTCACGATCGACCTGTCTGGCCAGCGGCAACCCGCGCTCGAACCAGGCGCGTGCGCGCTCGACCTCGAAGCGCATCAGATCGCAGAAGGCCGGCGTGTTCCTCTGCTGCGCGACATCCTCTTCAGTCACCCCGAATCGTCGCAAGTCTTCGAGTGGCAGATAAATGCGGCCTTTGGCGTAATCCGCGCTCACGTCCTGCCAGAAGTTGGCCAATTGCAGGGCGGTGCACGTGAAGTCCGAAAGTTGCTGACGCACCGCGTCGCGATAGCCGCAGACGTAAAGCACGAGGCGTCCCACAGGATTGGCGGAATTCTTGCAGTACGCGAGCAGATCATCGAAGACCGGATACCGAGTCACCGTCTGGTCCTGGCGAAACGCGCTCAGCAAGTCGGCAAACGTCTGCTTGGGGATAGAGAACTGGCGGACCGTGTCAGCCAAGGCCACGAACACCGGATGCCGGGGATTGCCCGAATAACAGGCGTCCAGTTCGGCCTGCCATTGAGCGAGCAATTCCAGCGAGGCAGCCGGATCCCCGACTTCATCGCCCAAATCGTCCGATATGCGGCAGTAAGCGTAAACATTGAAAAAGTGCTGACGCAGGCGCCGAGGCAGAAACCAGCTGGCGACTGAAAAATTCTCATAATGGCTGCGCGCCAGCCGGCGGCAATACTGCTGAGCTTCGGCGACCGTGGGTGCGTTCTCAGGAATCGCATAGGCCACCGGCAGCCGGCTCCAGCCCGCCACTCTGGCAGGAACGACGGTCCGGGAGCCATTGCTTGCGATGGATGCCATGGTCAGTTTCGTCCCCGGGCTGGAGCCAGAAGCCAATCGGAAACCCGCCTTAGTGACCGGGGATAATGGCGGTCTTGATATCGCCGTTGCGGTTCAGCATGTGGCGCAGCACCTGTTGCAACCGGGAGAGTGGCGCCTCGCCCGTGATGTAGTCAGTGGAACGAATCTTCCTTTCAGCAATCAAGGCGAACGCCTTGCGCACGGTTTCCGGCGTGTGATGGAACGTAGCCTTGAGTGTCACTTCGGAGTAATGCAGCCGATTGGTATCGAGTTGCACCTTGGTGCCGCTGGCGCATCCGCCAAAAAAATTCACCGTGCCGCCCTTGCGAACCATGTCAATCGCCCACTCCCACGCCTCGGGACGCCCCACCGCCTCAATCACCACGTCTCCACCGCGCTTTTCCGGCGATAACATGCGTACCGCATCCACCGGGTCTTTGACCTTGGTGATCTGCACCACTTCCTGGGCGCCCATTTGTTTGGCTGCCGTCACCTGAGAATCACGCTTCACAACCGAAATGACCTTGCAGCCCACGGCATGGGCGACCTGCACGAACATCAGCCCAATCGGACCGCCTCCGATGATGGCCACGGTATCGCCGATTTCCACTCCCGTCTCGTGCAAGCCGCGTAACACGCAGGCCAGCGGCTCCACCATGGCGGCATCTTCAAAGGTCACCCCCGAAGGCATCGCCAGCATATTGGTCTCGACGATCCGCCGCGGAATGCGGATGTATTCCGCATAGGCCCCGTTGTTGAACAGCAGGTCTTCGCACAAATTTTCCTGGTGACGGGAGCAGTAGAAACACATCTGACAGGGCGCCGAATTCAATGCCACGACCCGCATTCCCTTGCGGAAGCTGCGGACCCCGGGGCCGACTTCTTCGATCACCCCCGCCAGTTCATGCCCAAACAACGCGGGCGGCACAATCATGCGGGCATGATAGCCACGCTGATATACCTTCAGGTCAGTGCCGCAGGTCAAAGCGACCTCGACCTTGACCAGTACTTCCCCTTCCCCCAGATGGGGGATGGGAACCTTTTCGATCTTTACGTCCTCTTTACCGTAAAGGACGGCTGCCGTCATCTTGCCGTTCACTCTGGCGTTCCTCCCCAGTCCCTACCCGCTTGTATAACGATCTTCATCGAATCTGATTGAGGATGGGCGGCTAAGTGCAGGGCTTCCACACTGCGCGACAATGGATAGCGGTGACTGATCAGTCGTTCCAGGTCCATTTCCCGATTCATTACGAACTTCACCGACTCCTTCTGGAGATCAACCGAAGCGCTGTAAGATCCCAACAACGTTTTCTCGTCCATGCAGATGGCGGCCGGATCGATGGTGGCCTCGCCGCGCGCGGTCTGTGCGAACAACAGGACCCGGCCACCTGGGCGGACGGCGTCGAGGGCGGTCCGGATCAAAACATTCCCTCCGACTGCGAGGATCGCCACGTCCGCGCCCCGGCCTGCGGTAAGCGTTCGCACCGCCTGCACAGTGTCGGCACGCGAAGCATCAATCATGTGCTGTAAACCGAATGATGTGGATATTGTAAGCCTCTGGGGATACAAATCGGAAGTAATTACCCTAGCTCCCTTCCGCTTGGCCAATACGCTCAATATGATACCGATCGGCCCCTGCCCAATCACAAGAACACTCTCGCCCCGCAAAAGTCGCAAAGTATCAATACCTTTCATGCAAGTGTTCACGGGTTCCACGAAGCATGCCTGCTCGAAAGAGACCCCATCCGGGATGGCAACCGTGCCCTCACGAACAATCCAATCCATGATTCGCACGTATTCCGCGAACCCGCCGCCGGCAGGCTCGAATCCAGCAGTGCAGCCGACCTTTTTGTAGGTTTCGCATTGGGCAAAGGTTTTGTGCCCGCAGTAAAAACATTCCCCGCAGGGGATGTGGTGGAAAACCACTACGCGGTCCCCTGGCTTGAACTTAGCCACGTCCGCGCCGACTGCAGCCACCACCCCCGATGTTTCATGACCAAAGATGCGAGGCGCGGAATGCGATCCTGTGGCAATTTTCTTCAAATCGGTTCCACATATTCCGCAGGTGTGCACCCGCAAGAGCAGCTCTCCAGAACCAATCTGCGGGACCGGGACGGTCTCCACGCGCACCTCTCCAACTCCGCGATACACCGCCGCTTGCATGGTAGTGGGAATCGCCTTGGTTTCGTCGAGGGTTAACAATCCCGTCGCCATAAGTAGTTCTTCAATCCTATCGCGTGCTTGCCGCCAGCCGACTGCAAAGCGATTGCGCGGCGATGGCACTATTTCGGGCCAACCGCGCCACTCCCGGCCATAGCCAGGGACGCATGGCGGCGTGCGCTAAGAAGCGAAATGTATGAAACTGCCCATCCACGGCTACAAAGCCGCCAACCGGAGGAAGGTGCTCCTCACGCGAATCCGATACCGCCTTGCATGCCATGAACTGTATTCCGTGCATTTGAGCACAACGAGAAACTGCGGCGCCCTCCATGTCCACCAGGTCAGCCCCATAGGCTTGCGCAAGACTGGCTTTTTGTTCAGAGTCAGCGGTCGCGTCGAAACTAACTAATACGCCCTCGCCAGTGCCGGAATCCGTGCGACTACCGTCACCGGCGTCAATGACCAAACGCGGACTCAGCGCATCGCCGATGCCGAGAGCCGGATCCAGCCCTCCGGCGAATCCCGCGGAAATAAGCAATGCCGGCTTGTATAGCCCAATGACTGCCTCAGCAGCCCGGCGTGCTGCCTCAGCCCCCATGCCTCCACAAACCAGGACTGCGCCGTTCTTCTCAAAGAACTTGAACTTGCGACCCTCGTATTGCTTGTAGTGCCGCCGCCAGTTTTTCACCAGCGGCCAGACCTCTCGCTCGAGCGCGGCTACGATGGCGACTTTGCACGAGTCGGACAAATTCGTTCTATGCGTACCGGTGCAGCCGGAACCACTCCACCGCGCGACGAAGAGCCCCATCCACGGGCAAGGAGTTCCACCCCAGTTCGCGTTCGGCCTTGGCCGAGGAAACAAACATCTTCTTGCGCCCCATCCGCACCGCGTCAATGGTGGCGCGCGGTTCTTTTCCGAAGACGCGTCCGGTCACGAGTTCGTCCACCACTCCGGTGGCCAGCGCCATCACATAAGGCACTCGCACCCTGGGCGATGGCAGGCCCGTAATCGCCGCCAGTTTGTCGAGGATCTGTTTCAGCGTAAGGTTCTCTCCGCCCAGAATGTAGCGTTCTCCGCTTCTACCCTTCTCTAACGCGGTTAGATGCCCGCGAGCGCACTCCCGAACGTCAACCAGATTCAACCCCGTATCCACATACGCAGGAAACTTCCTCTTCAGGAAATCGACCACGATGCGGCCCGTGGGTGTCGGCTTAATGTCGTTCTCACCCACCGGAGTTGTCGGATTCACCACCACTACGTCCATACCGCTCGCCCCCGCCTTAAGGGCCAACTCTTCCGCCAGGAATTTCGATCGTTTGTAGGGCCCGATCATGCTCCCTAACTTGACTGGAGAATTCTCGTCCGCCAGGTGCCCGTTCGAGGTGAACCCCATGGTCGCCACACTCGAGGTATGCACAACCCTCATGACACCGTTTTTGCGCGCGGCATTCAAAATCGCACGTGTGCCCTCGACATTCGCCCGGTACATCTGCTCAGGATCGCGCACCCAGAGCCGATAGTCAGCGGCCACGTGAAACACCGTGTCGCAGCCTGCCATCGCCTTCTCAATCGAAGCCGGATCGCACAGATCACCCGTGACCCTCTCCGCGTTCACGCCATCGATGTTGCGAGTGTCACTCGTGGCCCGAACCAGCAACCGCAGATCAGCGCCTTGCTCGGCCAAAACGCGGGCCACGTGACTGCCAACAAATCCGGTCGCGCCAGTAACAAAAGCGAGCATTTAGCAATGGGCACTTAGCATTTAGCCATCACACTCTTCGGAGACCAAATGCTAAGTGCTAATTGCCAAGTGCTACTCCAGCGTCTCCGGCTGCAGCGAAATGTCGCTCTCCCCGGCTGCCTTCTTCGTCCAATACTGGCGCACCCACGACTCCCAACTGTTTCCCGCTGCCATATCGCGTCCGGTAAAGGCCAGAGCCGCAATATCGGCGTAGCGAACCGCAACCTTTCCGCCGCCGTTCTTCGGCAGCAGGCGAACGATGGACTCTTCCAGCGTTTTGCCGCTGCGGCGGTCGAACACATAGCCCTCAATGCTGAGTCCGTCCTTGCGCGTGATCAGTACATCGCCCCGGTAATCGAAGGCTTGTTCGAGCGCGGTGCGCAGTTCCTCAGGAGTGGCAAGTTGGGGGACCGAGCCCTGAAGATTCTCCCGCGCCGCGCCCGGCGCGACTTCCAGCACGTCGGGATCGGCCATGACGGCATGCGGGGCCGCCGGGGTTCGGCCTGACTCCCGCCCGCTCACACTCGTGTCTCCTCGGCGGCCGACGCTGCGATCTGCACCAGCGGATTGAAGGCGTGTACCGGACGAACCGGCTCGTCGAGCAGACGCAGCGCCGATGGGTCTTCATATTTGCCGAACAGCGTGGCTTTCGCGGTATGCCACAAACCCTGCAGCGAGCCGAAAGTGTCATTCACCGCCGAAGCTTCGTAACCGCTGTGTACCATGCAATTCGCGCACTTGGGATTCCCCGACTCGGTGCCATATTTTTCCCACTCGGTGGTGGCCAGCAACTCGGCGAAGGTATCGGCGTAACCGTCCTGCAACAGATAACAAGGCTTCTGCCAGCCGAAAACGTTGAACGTAGGCATGCCCCAAGGAGTGCAGGGATAGTCGCGCTTGCCCATGAGAAATTCCAGAAATAGCGGCGACATGTTGAAGCGCCAACTCGATTTGCGATTCGACAGGATTCCGCGGAACAGGCGCCGAGTGCGCGCGCGTCCCAGAAAGTGGCTCTGGTCGGGCGCTTTCTCGTACGAGTAGCCCGGCGAGAGCATCATGCCTTCGACGCCGAGTTCCATCATTTCGTCGAAAAACGCGCGCACACTCTTGGGATCGGCGCCGTCAAACAAGGTGGTGTTGGTCGTGACCCGGAAACCCCGATCCAGGGCCTCTTTCATCCCCTCCCGCGCCTTGTCATAACCGCCTTCCAGGCACACCGAAAAATCGTGGTGCTCGCGCTGGCCATCCATGTGGACCGAGAAGGTCAGATACTTGCTGGGCTTGAACAGATGAATCTTCTGCTTCAGGAGCAGCGCATTGGTGCACAGATAAATGTACTTCCTGCGCGCCACCAGGCCTTCGACAATTTCGCCGATCTGTGGATGGAGCAGCGGCTCTCCACCGGGAATCGAAACTGCCGGCGCGCCGCACTCATCCACCGCCCGGAAACACTCCTCGGGCGTGAGCTGCATTTTGAGCACGTGGGCGGGATACTGAATCTTGCCGCATCCGGCGCACGCCAGGTTGCAGCGGAACAGCGGCTCCAGCATCAGCACCAGCGGATACTGCTTACGCCCCCTCAGCTTTTGCCGGAGGACGTAGGTTGCCACTGTCCACATCTGTGAAACGGGCACTGCCATAGTTGTTTATACGCTCCAGACTTCCGATCCGTCGCCAGCCTTTAGCACTTGGCAATTGGCATTTAGCCATGAACTCGTTGTGTTGCTTCCCACGCAAAGCTGCGGTTGGCCAAAGGCCAAGTGCTAATTGCTAAGTGCTCGTTAAGCGTCCGTTGCCCGCCATCATCTTGCCATACGTGGTCAGCGCGATCAGCGGGAAATACTGCCGGTACATGTGATAAAGCAAATAGAACACGCGCGGGAAGCCGGTGCCGGTGAAGTAGGACTCGTCCCAGGAACCGTCTCTCTTCTGGGTTCGCAGCAGATAAGCAATGCCGCGCGCCACGCTGTCGCTGCGGGTGTCGCTGGCCGCGAGTAGGCCCATGACCGCCCATGCGGTCTGCGACGGCGTACTCGGGCCAACTCCCTTGGTGGTGGGGTCATCGTAACAACCGCAACTCTCTCCCCATCCGCCGTCGGAATTTTGTACCATGCGCAACCACTCCGCCCCTTGCTGAACGTACGGCTCGTGGTGGTCCACGCCGATGGCTTCGAGTCCGCGCAGCACCTGCATGGTGCCGTAAACGTAGTTCACGCCCCAGCGGCCAAACCAGGAACCGTCCGGCTCCTGCTCGGCACGAATAAACTTGATCGCCTTCTTCACCCGCAGATCGTTCCTGTCGTGTCCGTAGGCGGCCAGCATCTCCAAAATGCGGCCGGTAATGTCCACGGTTGGCGGATCCAGCATGGCGTTGTGATCAGCGAACGGAATGTACTGGAACACCATGCGGGTGTTGTCCTTGTCAAACGACCCCCAGCCGCCATTCTTGCATTGCATGGAGAAAATCCAGTCAATCGCGCGCTGCACCGACTCGCGCTGGTAGCGCCCGTTGGGGTGTTCCACGCGGCTCAATGCCAGGCAGACCATGGCGCTGTCGTCGACATCGGGATAGAACTCGTTGTTAAACTCGAAATACCAGCCGCCCGGCTGCCCCTTCGGGTTCTTCACCTTCCAGTCGCCCACGTTGCGAACCTGCTTCTGCAGGACCCAGTCGGCGCACTTGACCATTCGCGGATCGTTGGCTGGAACCCCGGCTTCGCCCAAAGAAAAAAGAGCGTAGGCGGTGTCCCATATGGGCGACTTACAGGGCTGCATGCGGAAAGTGTCGCCTTCCTCGATGCCCAGCTTTTCCAGTTCATCGATGGCGCGAATCACTTGCGGATCATCAAGCGAATAGCCCAGACAGCGAAGCGCAATGATGGCGTTCAGCAGTGAGGGGAAAATCGCTCCCAGACCATCGCTCATTTCGAAGCGTTCGAGCATCCAACGCTCCGCCCGTTTCAGCGCCAGCCAGCGCAGCGGACGAATGTGAACCGCTTCGAACCAATGAATCATCTGGTCCAGAACCAGAAAGAAGTTGCGCCAGGAAACCAGTTTCGGGCTCCAGTGCAAGTGCATGCGCGACTTGTCCCGCCCTCCGACGAACAGTTCGTCAACGCCCATTTCCGCTGGAATCTTCTTCAGCGGCTTCTTGGCGTAGCAGATTGAAAGCGGCACCAGAATCGCCCGCGACCACGAGGAAATCTCGTAAATGTTGAACCAGAACCAATTGGGAAACAGCACGATCTCCGGCGGGATGGCGGGCACCGCGTCATAATCGTACTGTCCGAGAAAACACAAATAGATCTTGGTAAAGGTATTGACCTCAGTGACTCCGCCCATTTCCAGGATTTTCTTGCGGGCCCGCACCAGCACCGGATGGTCCGGCGTGTAGCCCGACAGCTTCAGGCCAAAATAAGCCTTCACAGAAGCGCTGATATTCGAAGGAGCATCGGCGTAAATCCCCCAACCGCCGTCCCGGTTCTGGTGCCGGAGAATCCAGTTGCAACACTTTTGGAAACGCTCCGGGTTTCCTGTTCCCAGCAAAGTGTGCATCAGAATGTAGTCGGATTCCAGGGTGGTGTCGGCTTCCAGTTCACCGCACCAGTAGCCTTCTTCGTGTTGCTGAGAGAAGAGGAATTTGCGGGCGCCATCGACGGCGGCCGCGACTCGGCTGGCCAGGTCATCGATCTTTCCGAAACGTAGCTGGGGCGCGGCTGAGGCCGGCGTCAGTGGCGAGGAGGAGGTTTCGTCCATGAAAATTGATTACTCCGCAGCCGCTCCCGCAGGGGCGCTGGCAATTGCTTCCACGATCTCCGGAGGCAATCCAAAGCGCACGTTTTCAGGCATCACTTCCACTTCGTTCACGTTGTCGAATCCCTTGGTTGCCAGGAACTTCACCACTTCTTCGACCAGGCACTCCGGAGCCGAAGCTCCGGCAGTCAGGGCAATGGTCTTCACCCCTTCCAGCCATTCGGGCCGGATGTTTCGGCAGCTATCAATGAGATGCGAACTGGTGCCAAGGTTGCGCGCGACTTCTACCAATCGGTTGGAATTTGAACTGTTATCCGACCCCACTACCAGCAACAAGT
>Ga0335077_10000790_pt1 | contig 36063 bp, 36 predicted proteins | sample Lox_Sample_31_FD_207151 | JGI IMG/M metagenome (GOLD analysis project Ga0335077, IMG submission 207151) | Soil microbial communities from Loxahatchee National Wildlife Refuge, Florida, United States - Lox_Sample_3.1 | ecosystem: Environmental > Terrestrial > Soil > Wetlands | place: USA... | reverse complement strand
TCACGCCGACCACCGAGATCAGGAACTGGAGCGCCGGGCTGTGCCAGAACATCCCGACGACGGACGCGAGAATGAGGCCGATCAGCCCCATGAAAAAGAACTGCCCGGCGCCGGCGAGGCTTCGCGAGGTCGTGGTGCCGTAGAGGGCCAGCGCGCCGAACATTCCGGCCGTCACCACGAACGTCGTCGCGATCGACGCGCCGGTGTAGGCGAGCACCAGCACGGACAGGGTCACACCCGTCAGGGCGGCGTATGAAATGAAGAGCAGGGTCGCCGTGCCGGGCGCGACGCGATCCACGCGCGCCGACAGATAGAAGACTAGCCCGATCTGGGCGACGAACAGGCCCAGGAAGAGCAGGCGGTTCATGACGAGGGCCTGGACGAGCCCCGGCGTGCTGGCGATGGAGTAGGCCACGAGCGCGGTGATGGCGAGCCCGGCGCACATCCAGCCGTAGACCGTCCGGAGGAAGGTCGTGACTCGTTCCGGGGTGCCGACTCTCGCGGCTCCGTACGGCGCGGCCGGTGTTCTATTGAAAGGCTCCATGGGGTCCTCCTCGGGTGCCCGCCAGCTGGGCCGTATCTCTTCTGCTGATTAGGACAGTAAAGGGTGGTCGCGACCGCGTCAAGCGCTCGTCGCTTGCCTCGGTCGACTTGACGCACCACCCCGGCATCGCTACGCTCGGGTAGCCTTTCACCCCAGCCGTGGGAGCGGCCAAGGAGGCTCGCGATGCCGTTCAAGGACTTGTTGGTCGTCGTGGATCATGGGCAGAGCTGCCCGGCGCGCATCGATCTTGCCGCCCGGCTCGCGGGGGCCTTCGACGCCCACCTGACTGGCCTCTATGTGAACCCACCGTATTTTCAGCCGGTCGTCCTCGCGGAATTTCCCCTCGAGCTGCGCGACGTGCAGGCCCAGGCAGTTCGGGAGGCGGCAGAGCGGGCCAAGGCGCTCTTCGCCGCGGGCATCGAGCGCGCCGCGCTCGGGATCACGACCGAGTGGCGCGAGGGAGACGGCGAGGTAGGGGAGGTCGCGTGTCTGCATGCCCGGTACGCGGACCTTGCCGTGGTCGGTCAGACGGATCCGGACGACATCCCTCTCGGCGGCGCCAGCGATCTGCCGGAGCAATTGCTCCTGGGGGCGGGACGACCCGTGCTCGTCGTGCCCTATGCCGGACGCTTCGCGACGATCGGGGAGCGTGTGCTGCTGGCCTGGAACGCAAGCCGCGAGGCCACGCGCGCCGTGAACGATGCCTTGCCGCTGCTCCAGAGGGCACGCCGGGTCATCGTGCTCTCGGTGAATCCGGAGCGCAGGGGGCATGGCGCGATCCCCGGGGCCGACATCGCCGTGCATCTGGCGCGGCACGGAGTGCGGAGCGAGGTCTCGTCGATCACGACCGACGACGTCCGGGTGGACGACATGCTGCTGTCCCAGGCCGCCGACTCGGGCGCGGACCTGATCGTCATGGGTGGCTACGGCCATTCGCGTCTCGGCGAGCTGGTGCTGGGAGGGGCGACGCGCCACATCCTCCGTCAGATCACCGTGCCGGTGTTCATGTCCCACTGACGGCGAGCGGCCGGGGCGGAAGGCGCTCGTCGGACCCTTCCCAGGATCTAGTGCTGGTCGCTCTTATCGCCGAAGTACTCGAAGCGCACTTGACGCCACGCCGCCGTGTCCAGGGTGCGCGCGATCACTTCGTTGATCTGGCGGCGGAGTGGCTCGTCGGGTCTCAAGGCAAAGGCGTAGTATTCCAGGCGCGCGATGCCAGGCACGATGGCGATCGGCAGGCCGGGATGCTGCTTGATGCTCGATGCCAGCAGGGCGCGGTCGAAGACGAACGCATCGGCGCGACCGTCGAGCAGCGCCTGGAGCGCCTCCTCGGGGTCGGGGAGGTTCTGAGCCGGCACCTGCCGCGCCTCGAGGAAGTGGGCGGCCGCCGACGCCGTCACCGCGACCACGCGAGCGTGCTCCAGGTCCTCGAAGCCCGCGACCCGCGGACCCAGGCGCTCGAGGGTGAGCAGCGTCGCGACGGTCCCGGTGAAGATCGAGATGAGGACGATGCTGGCGAACATCCACAGCGCGGCGATCACTCGGCCGGACACGGTCCTGGGGGTGGTGTCACCGTAGCCGACGGTCGTCATCGTGACGACCGACAGCCAGATCCCGGTTCCCCACCCGCTCATCTTTCGGCCCGCGAAGGCCGGATTGGCCCTGCGCTCGGCGAGCCAGAAGGCCGTGCCGACGATGATCGCGACGGCGAGCAGTCCCGCGAGGAGCTTCAGGAATGCCATCGACATGACCGCGTCGGTCGGCAGGCTGCGCCGCGCGTACGGCACGGCCACGGCAATGCCGGAGGCGTAGATGGGCACCGAGAAGTCGACGCGCTTCAGGCGATCCACGGTGATCGAGATGGGACCGATGCCGAATCGCGCCTGGCCGCTCTGCACCGCGTCCAGCAGACTTGCGCGGTCCGTGCCTTCGAAACGGGTCTCGAGGTGAAGCTCGGCGGCCACCCTCTTCCACATCTCGACCGCCAGCCCCATCCAGACTCCATCCTCAGCCTGATACGAGATCGGCGCTGAATCGCGCAGGATGGCGACCGTCACGGTGCCGGAGGAATCGGCCGCCGCCGCGGCCGCCGGCGAGCTGAGCGAGAGCGCGACCGCCAGGATCGCCAGCACGTGGCGCACGCGGAGGCCGTCGTGCGCGCGCGGGCGACGCCGCGGGGTCATCCGAGATCGCTTGGCGGATCGGTACCGGCGCCCCACGGTGCGGCGAGGATTACGGCACGGGGGCGACGATCAGGTTGGTGGGCTTTCCGCGGAGGAAGTTCTCGACGTTCTCCACGGCCGCGAGCAAGCCGTCGCGAATCACCTCGGGCGTTTGACCGGCATTGTGGGGCGAGCACACCACGTTGGGGAGCGCGAGGAGCGGATCGTCCGGGGCGATGGGCTCCTGGTGGAACACGTCGAGGCCGGCGCCCATGATCCGCCGCTCCTTCAAGGCTGCCAGGAGGGCATCGCGCTCGACGAGCGCGCCCCGCCCGGTGTTCACGAGGATCGCGGTCGGTTTCATCACGGCGAACTCCTTTCTGCCGATGAGCCCGCGGGTGTCCGGCACGAGGCGCGCGTGCAGGCTGATCACGTCCGCGGTCCGCAAGATCTCGTCCTTCGTGGCCGGACGGGCACCCGCGGCGCGGACGTGCGCGTCGTCGCCCCGGACGCTCCAGCCGAGGACGTGCATGCCGATGCCGCGACCGAGGGCGGCCATCCGGGCGCCTATGGTTCCCATCCCGAGGATGCCCAGGGTCTTGCCGAGGAGCTGGGTGAGCATCTCGCGCGGCCACCGCCCCTTGCGCATCTCGGTGTCGAGGGTCGTGATCTTCCGGGCGATGGTGAGCATCAGCGTGAGCGCGTGCTCGGCGACCGCGAACGCATTGATGCCGGGCGTGTTGCACACGGTGACGCCCCGCATGCCGGCGGCGTTGAGGTCGATGTTGTCGGTGCCGGTGCCCCATACCGAGACGAGCTTCAGCGAGGGACAGGCGGAGAAGACGGCGGCGCTGAACCGGGCGTGGGCGCGGATGTTGATGGCGATCTTCGCCGCGCCGAGGCGGCGGATCAGCTCCCGCTCCTCGTCGGCGCCGCGCTCGGAGAAGACCTGGACGTCCCCGAGCGCTCGCACGCGCTCGTGCGCCTGGCTCCCGGCGAACACCGACGGGAAGTCATCCGGAACACAGATCATGCCGGGCTGGTCGCGAAGAGCGTCTGGGCCGCCGCGACACCGGCGCCCGATTCCATCCGATGACCCAGATCGCGGAGCGTCAGCTCGAGGGCCGACAGCGTGGGCAGCACGTACATGGGGCTCGAGGTGATGCCCATGTGCCCGACGCGCAGCGTCGTGCTGCGGATCTTGTCGAGCCCGGTACCGATGAGGATGCCGTAGTGATCGCGCATGTGATGGACGACGGCGGCCGGGTCGATCCCGGACGGAGCCTTAAAGCAGGACACCGTGTTCGAGAGCAGCGAGGCATCCGGGAACATCTGCATCCGCATGGCATCGAGTCCAGCGCGGAAGGCCCGGCCGGCGACCTCGTGACGGCGGAATCGATGCGGAAGCCCTTCTTCCCGGATCAGTTTCACGGCGGCGCCGAGGGCCTGGGTGAGGTGCGTCGGGATCGAGACGGGCTGACGTCGCGCAGCCCCATCGGGAATCTGTCCGCCTCGCGAGGTCGGCATCCAGTTCTCCTTCCACCGGAGCAGGTCGTAGGCGTACGACGAGGCCTTCTGCTTCCGGCGCTCCATCGCCTCCCAGCCGTGAGGGCTGACGGCGACGAGGGCCATGCCCAGCGGCGCGGCCAGACATTTCTGCGAACCCGTCATGTTGAAGTCCACGCTCCACTCGTCGGTGCGCACGTCGAGACCGGCGAGCGAAGACACCGTGTCCAGCATGAACAGCGCGTGGTGTCGCTTCGCGAGCCGGCCAATCTCGGCGGCGGGATACGTGGCGCCGGTGGAGGTCTCGTTGTGGACGAGCGTGACCGCTTTGGGACGCGCACGCTCGATCGTCTGCTCCAGCTTGGCGAGGTCGATGGGCTGCCCCCATTCCACCGAGAACTCCGTCACCTCGGCGCCGGCGCGGGCCATGATCTCGCGCATGAGGCTGCCGAACACGCCCGCGACGATGACGACCACGCGGTCGCCGGGCTCGATCACCGAGATCGCCGAGGACTCGAGCGCGGTGCGTCCGGAGCCCGGCATCACGATGACCTCGCCGACCGCCGTCTGGAAGACGTCGCGAAGCCCGAGGGTCACGGGCTCGAGGATGTTCACGTCGAAGTGCTGATCGTACTGGATGATGGGAGGCTGATTCATCGCCTGGATGACGGGCCACGGCAACTCGGTGGGGCCCGGGATCATCAGCGTCACGCGCGCGTGGGGGACGCCCCAGCGGATACTCGGTTCCATGCTCACGCTCCTTCCGATGCTCCGCCGGCGCGCCATTGCGCTCGACGGTCTTGGAGGTCGGTCCTTCGTGTGGTCAGGGATGGGCCGCGGCCAGTTGCTGGTGCTTGCGCCGGATGAGATAGAGATTGCGGCAGTAGACGAAGAGACCCGCCCCCTGACCGAGGATGAAGACCGGGTCCATGCGATAGATGGCATACGTCAGGAGGGTGAGACCGCCGCCGATCGAGAAGAACCAGAACGACAGCGGGATGACGCTCTCCCGCTTCCGCTCCGAGGCGATCCACTGCACGAGGAAGCGCATCGAGAAGCAGGCCTGTCCCAGGAAGCCCACCACGAGCCAGAGGTGCTCGGTACTCATCATGATGATCGATCCTTCCCCGCTCTAGATCGCGCGGCTCGCTGCCGAACCGCGCGCGCTGTGGTCACCGGCTTCACCTTACCGGAGACTCGCAGAGAGCCGCAAGGAGTTTCGCGACGGCGAGCCCTACGGGCGCTTGCGCCCGGCGTCTTCGAGAGCATCACGAACCGCGTCGCGGAAGGTGTCGAACGGCTGGATCCCCGTGAGCCGAAGGCCGTTGATGAAGAAGGTGGGTGTGCCCGTGACGCCGGCGGCCCGACCCTCCTGCACGTCCCGTTGCACGGCGGCGCGGTACCGGCCGCCATCGAAGCAGGCCGCGAAGGCGTCCGGGGGGAGCGCGAGCCGGTGGCCGTAGAGGACGAGGTCACTACGCGCGAAGGCTGGCTGCGCGACGAACAACAGATCGTGATACTCCCAGTAGTGGCCGTATTCGGCGGCGCAGCGGGCGGCCAGCGCGGCGGGCATGGCCCCGGCGTGAAAAGACAGGGGAAAGTCCTTGAAGACGAGACGCACCTTGCCCGGGAACTCCGCCAGCACTCGGTCCAGCACCTGCTGGACGCGCCGACAGTACGGTCATTGATAGTCGGAGAACTCGACGATGGTGACGGGCGCCGTGGCCGAACCCCTCGCCATCGCCGGGTCGATGGTGAACGGTGGAACGGTCTGCGCGAGGGCGCCCGTCTCCCACAGGCAGACCGCGATGACCACGCTGGTCAGGGTCCGCCGCGCCCGACGATGCTGGCGATCGGCGCCGCGCGTAGTAGACTCGATCACGCCATGGGGTTCCTGCTGCGCGTGGTCGTCAATGTCCTGGCGCTGGTGCTGGCCGCATCGGTGGTCCCGGGGATCCAGTTGGACGGGGTCCTGCCCGCGGTGGCCGCCGGGCTGCTCCTCGGTGTCGTCAACGCCGTCGTCCGCCCGGTGCTGCTCATCCTCACCCTGCCCATCACGCTCATCACGCTCGGACTGTTCCTGTTCGTGCTGAACGGCTTCTGCCTCTGGCTAGTGGCTGCGGTCGTCAAGGGATTTCACGTGGCAGGCTTCTGCTCGGCCCTGCTGGGCGCGCTCTGCGTCAGCGTCGTGAGCTGGATCGTCACGGCGCTCGTGAGCGACACCGGGAAGTTCGTCGTCATCACGCGCCGCTCCCGCTACTGACACGCGCGTGTCGCCGCCCGACCCTGCCGTGCCTTCGTCTCTGGAGTGTGCGCACATCGCGGACGGCCCCGCCGCTAACCGTTTGTTGGCTCGCTTCGAGCGCGGGCTTGCCCGCGCAACCTGCCGTGGGGGAGGGTCTGGGAGGGTCGAGGCCCTCTTCCACTTAACTAGGCGGCCCGGCCCTCCTCGAGGGAGGTGATGATGTACGTCCCGCTCTTCGTATCCTTCTCGAGCGTCAGGATCTTCTGTTTGGCCGCCTCCTCCAGGAGCTTCGAGAAGGTCGAGTACCCGTAGTAGGACTCGTTGAACGCCGGGTTCTTCCGTATCATCGTCTGCTTGACCATCGAGCCCCACAGCGTGTCCTTGTTCTCGCGCTGGAGCGCCAGCACGGCCTCGATGAGCTGAGCGAAGGCCTCGGCCTTCTTCTCGGGCAGCCCGCGCAGCGCGGTCGTCTTCTTCGACTCGCGGATCAGGTCCTCGTAGAAGATGAACTCGTCGCAGTTGCCCACCAGCAGCTCGGACGACGAGGACTTGACGCCGATGCCGATCACGTAGCGGTCGTTCTCACGCAGCTTGGACACCAGAGGCGAGAAGTCCGAATCCCCCGAGACGAGGGCGAAGGTATCCACGTGCTGCTTGGCGTAGGCCAGGTCCATGGCGTCCACGACCATCCTGATGTCGGCCGAGTTCTTGCCACTGTACCGGCTCTGCGGCACGTCGATCAGCTCGACGGCATGCTCGTGGAACGGACGCTTGTATTCCTGGTAGCGGCTCCAGTCCGCATAGGCGCGCTTCACCATGATCTTGCCCTTCTCCACGAGCCGCTCGAGCACCAGCTTGATCTCGAAGGCCTTGTACTGCGCCTCCTTGACGCCTCGGACGATGTTCTCGAAATCGATGAACATCGCCAGCTTGCGGTCGTCACTCATCCGATCCGTCCTTCCACCATCCGGGCCCGATGCCTTTCTGGCGGGACCGATCGAGGCTCGGCCCTGCGCCGCCCTCATTATAGGGGTCGCCGATGGGCCGGCCAACCCTCTTCCGCCCGGATGTTGTCGCGCTTGATAGACTCGGAGTGATGGGCGGCGCCCAAGGCGCCCCCCTCGAGGAGGCGGCCATGAGGAGCAAGATCCTGCTGTCGGCGGCGATGCTCGCCCTCGCGATCGCGATGGGGGTGCTGGCGTTCGGGCGCCCGAGCGGCGCCCAGGGCGGCGCGCGCGTGGGACAGACGGCGCCCGAGATCGCCGGCGGTCCCTGGATCAACAGCGCGCCTCTCACCATGGACAAGCTGCGCGGCCGCGTCGTGTTCGTCGAGTTCTGGACCTTCGGGTGATACAACTGCAAGAACGTGATCCCGCAGTTGCGGGACTGGTACGCGAGGTACGAGGGGCAGGGACTGACGATCGTCGGGGTGCACTCGCCGGAATTCTCGTGGGAGAAGCCCTTCGACAGCGTCGCAGCAGCCGCCAAGCGGTTGGGGGTCGAGTATCCGGTGGTGCAGGACAACGACTTCGCCATCTGGCGACGCTTCGGAAACTGGGCGTGGCCGTCGACCGTGATCGTGGACAAGAAAGGCGTCATCCGCTACACGCACATCGGCGAAGGCTCCTACGGAGCGACCGAGCAGGTGATCAAGCAGCTCCTGGCCGAGCGCTGATGCGGGTGGGGTAAGATACGGCGAGAGGAACGCCATTCGCGATGGCCAAGACGTCCGGGACGCTGAGCGCCAGGATCCCGCCGGGACAGGTCCTTACGACCAAGTGGCCCGTATTGACCTATGGCCGCACGCCACGGTTCGATCCGAGGACGTGGACCTTCCGCTGCTCGGGGCTGGTCGAAGAGGCGGTGACCTGGACATGGGACGAGTTCCTGAAGCTTCCGCGAACCAAGGTCACGTGCGACATCCACTGCGTCACGCGGTGGTCTCGCCTCGACAACCGGTTCGAGGGGGTCCACCTCCGGGAGATCACGAAGCGCGTCCGGCTCAACCCCGAGGCCCGGTACGCCCTGATCCACGCGGATCCCGACTACACCACCAACCTGGCCCTCGCCGACCTGATGGATGACGACGTGCTGCTCGCCATCAAGCACGACGACGTCGCCCTGACCACCGAGCACGGCGGGCCGCTCCGACTCGTTGTTCCCAAGCTGTACTTCTGGAAGAGTGCCAAGTGGGTGCGCGCCATCGAGTTCCTCGACGTCAACCCGCCGGGATTCTGGGAGCTGAACGGCTACCACATGCACGCCGATCCGTGGGCGGAGGAGCGTTACTCCGACCAGGAGACGCGCGCCATGCAGGTGATGCGCGCGGAGGCGACGCGGAAGCTGCGCGGGCGGTGAGCCCGTTGATCGACCAGGCGTCGCGGCTCGCGAGTGAGTCGCTCGAGGGAAACTGAGACACTACCTGGGGCTTGCGTGGCTTGCAAATGAGCGGCCCGGACGATACAGTCCGAGGCTATCAGCCCCCGGTTTGGGAGGGGCAGGAGAGCGCCATGGCGACTCATGCGATCACCGATGTCGCGATCATCCTGAAGCCCGAAGACGACGTGGCGATCGTCAAGCGGGAGATCCTCGCGGGCAGCGTCCTCGAGGATCGGGGGGAGCGAATCGAGGTCCGGCAGGATATCAGGCCCGGCCACAAGGTCGCCCGGCGCGCCCGGCGAGCGGGCGACGAGGTGCGCCGTTACGGGCAGGTCATCGGCTTTGCCACGCAGGACATCGCGGTGGGCGATCACGTGCACACCCAGAACCTGGGCGTCGGTGAGCTCCGCCGCGAGTACGAGATCGGCACCGATGTCAGGGCGGTGGACTACTACCCGCCCGAGCGGATGCGCTTCTTCGAGGGCTACCGGCGCGAGGACGGGCGGGTTGGCACGCGCAACTACGTCGCCATCATCTCCGGGGTGAACTGCTCGGCGAGCGTGAGCCAGTTCGTGAAGGATCGGTTCCGCGACGTGCAGCGGAGCTATCCCAACATCGACGGGGTCCTGGCGATCACGCACAAGTCGGGCTGCGGCACGAAGCTCTTCGGCGAGGATCACATGGCGCTCCAGCGGGTCCTCGCCGGTTACGCGAAGCATCCGAACGTCGCGGCCTACATCCTCGTCGGCCTGGGGTGCGAGGTGAACCAGGCTGCGGTCATGGTGGACAAGCAACGCATGGGCGCGCCCGGACACCCCGAGCGCAGGCCGTTCCTCGTCAATATCCAGGAGACGGGCGGGATCCGGAAGACGGTGGAGCGCGCGACCGCCGAGGTGAGGAAGCTGCTCCCCGTCGCCAACGAGGCTCGCCGGACGAAGCAGCCCATCTCCGAGCTTATCCTCGCGACGAACTGTGGCGGGTCCGACGGGAATTCCGGCATCACCGCCAACCCCGCGCTCGGGTGGGCCGTGGACGAATTGGTGCGCTACGGGGGAACGGGCGTGCTGGCCGAGACCCCGGAGATCTACGGCGCCGAACACCTGTTGATCCGCCGGGCGGTCAGCGAGGCCGTGGCGAAGAAGCTCATCGACCGTTACCAGTGGTGGGAGTGGTACTGCCGGGGGATCGACGCGATGGACAACAACCCTGCGCCCGGGAACAAGGCGGGGGGAATCACCACGGTGTTCGAGAAATCCCTCGGCGGTGTCACGAAGGGCGGTACCACGCCGATGACCGACGTGTTCCTCTACGGCGAGCCCATCACGACGCGAGGCTTCGTGTTCATGGACACGCCGGGTCACGATCCCGTGTCGATCACTGGACTCGTGGCCGGCGGGGCGAACATCATCTGCTTCACGACCGGGCGCGGCTCGGTGTTCGGCTGCAAGCCGGTGCCCTCCATCAAGCTGGCGACGAACAGCCTCATGTTTCGCCACATGGAGGAGGACATGGACATCAACTGCGGCGTGATCCTCGAAGGGACGCCCTTGCCCACGGTGGGGCGGCAAATCTTCGAGGAGGTCATCGCCGTGGCGTCGGGCAAACGTACCAAGAGCGAGCTGAGCGGAGTGGGGGAGGAGGAGTTCGCGCCGTGGATCATCGGCCCCGTGATGTAGTGGTAGCCAGGTCCGATGAGCGGCTCACGCTCCGCTGTGATGACGAAAAGCATGTGGGCACCACGAGGTGGCCCGGATACGGGGCAGTGCGTCGTCTCGACGTCGAGCGGCGTCGGGCTCCAGCCGACGGGCTTCTTGCGGCAGCCTTCCATGGAGGTTCTTGATGGCGCGTCCAGCGATGTATCGGGGGGACCGACGGCGGAAGGAAGATCAGCGCAAGGCGAAGCAGGAAGCCAAGCGCGCGAGGAAGGCCGAGCGAAAGGAGAGCGGCACGTCCGGGCCGGAGATGGCTGAAGCCGAGCCTCTCGGGCTGGCCGTGCCAGTCGAGTACGTGTGGTTCTCCCCGAGCACGGCGCGAACGCTCACGACCGCGGCGGCATCGCCTCCAGTGGTTCCCGGCATCGAGGACTGGACGCTCGTGAGCGAGCCGCCGCGCCCCTGACGGGGGTCCTACCCGACTACCGGGGACGGCCGCGGCGCGTCATGGCTCGCTCGCGGGCGAATCGCGCGGCCGGCAGCAACCACCCCAGCGGCAGCACGGCGGCAGCGAGTAACAGGCCGAGATTGCTCCACGTGGCCCAGTCCTTCCACGCCTGGCGCATGGTGTGTGACTGATCGAGGGGTCTCACGGGTCGGGTCTGGTCCACGGGCTCCTCCTGATCGAAGATCCATCCGCAGCGAGAGGAGCAATCCGGGTGCCAGGAAGAGGCCGCGCCTAAACTGGCGAATCGCTACAGCCTGCCCGCGCCCCGGCGGCCCGCCGCGTCCCTGCACGGCCCGAGTGGCAAGTAGGTTGACGAGAAGTGGCAGGGATGGATGGGCCCGTCGGTCCCCGACACCGATCAGGATTTCTGATCGTAGAGGTGGCAGGCGGCGAGTCGACCGTCCACGGAGAGCAGGCGCGGCTCCTCCGCCGAGCAGCGTGGCATCACCTGCGGGCAGCGTGGATGGAACCGGCAACCAGTCGGTGGCCGAAGCGGACTCGGCACCTCACCCGGGAGGATGATCTCCTCCCGCTGCTCATCCGGGTGGGTCGGCAGCGCGGCCGAGAACAGGGCCTGGGTGTAGGGGTGCTTGGGCGTCTTCGCGATGGTCTCGGCGTCACCCGTCTCCACGATCTTTCCGAGATACATGACGGCGATCGTGTGGCTCATGTGGGCCACCGCCGCCAGATCGTGGGCGATGAAGAGATAGGACAGTCCGAGCTGCGCCTGGAGGTCGCGGAGCAGGTTCAAGATCTGCGCCCGGATCGAGACGTCGAGGGCCGAGACGGGCTCGTCCAGCACGACCAGCTTGGGTGACAGCGCCAGCGCCCGCGCGATGGCGATGCGCTGACGCTGCCCACCGGAGAACTCGTGAGGGAAGAGATCCGCGGACCGATCGGGCAGCCCTACCAGTTCGAGAAGCCGCTGGACCCGGCGCTTGACCTCTCCGCCGTCGAGCTTCTCGTTCGTGACGAGCGGCTCGACGATGATGGCGCGCACCCGCATCCGGGGATTGAGCGAGGCGAAGGGGTCCTGGAAGACGGCCTGCACGGAGCGCCGATAGTCGCGCAGCCCCCCGCCATCGAGGGTCTGCAGGTCCTGCCCCTGGAACCGGATGTCCCCGCCCGTCGGCTGCTCGAGAAGGAGCACGAGCTTGGCCGTGGTGGTCTTTCCGCAGCCAGATTCGCCTACCAGCCCGAACGTCTGGCCGGGCGAGATCGTGAAGGAGATGCCGTCCACGGCGCGGACCATGTCCTGGGCTTTGTTGAAGAGGCCCCGCTTCACCGGGAAGAGCTTGGTGAGATCACGGGCCTCCAGCAGGGGCCCGTTCGTGCTCACGGGGAGACCTCGCGGATGGAAGACAGACTGGGTCTCACCGAGCTTCCTTCGGTCACTGGGGCCCCTGGAGCCAGCAGCGCGCCGTATGCCGGTCGGCCTCGCTGAATCCGGGCGGATCTTCTTCCCGGCAGCGCGGGATCATCTTCGGGCATCGCGGGTGAAACGCGCAGCCGGGCGGCGGCGCCGCCAGATCGGGCGGCTGCCCCTCGATGGCGGTCAACCGCTGGCTCGGGTCCGTGAGGCGCGGGATGGATGCCAGCAACGCCTCGGTGTAGGGATGGGCAGGTGCGTTGAAGATCCGCCGGACCGGTCCCAGCTCCACGATGCGCCCCGCGTACATCACCGCCACGTAGTCGCACATCTTGGCCACGATGCCGAGGTTGTGGGTGATGAAGATCATGGCCAGGTGATGCGTGCGCTGCAGATCGCGCAGGAGCCGGAGGTACTGGGCCTGGATGGTGACGTCGAGGCTGGTGGTGGGCTCGTCCGCGATCAGCAGTCCCGGCTCGCAGGAGATGGCGATGGCGCCCACGATGCGCTGGCGCATCCCCCCCGACATCTGGTGCGGGTACTCGTTGACCCGGGTCTCGGGGGCCGAGATCCGCACCGCCTTCAGGAGATCACGGGCCCTGCTCCACGCGTTCGCGCGCTTCGCGTGCTCGTGGACCCGGATGGGCTCCGCCACCTGGTCGCCGATGGTGAAGAGCGGGTTGAGCGAAGCCATTGGGTCCTGGAGGATCATGGCGATGCGCTTGCCGCGGATCCGCCGCATCTCCACGTCGGATTTCTTCAACAGATCCTCGCCCTCGAAGAGGATCTCGCCGCTCACGATCCGGGCCGCGGGCGGGAGGAGTCGGAGCAGCGACAGGGCGAGGGTGGTCTTGCCGGAGCCCGATTCACCCACGATCCCGAGCGTCTCGCCCGAGTCGAGCTCGAACGACACCTCGTTGACGGCGCGCACCACGCGCGTGCCCCGAGCGCTCACGAAGTGCGTCGCGAGGTCCTTGACCTGAAGGAGCGGGCTCGCCATTACCAGGGTCTTCCCGGATCGCGGTGGTCGAGCGCTCCGCGGGCGTCGGCGCGCGGGCCGCTCACAGCTGGCGGAGTTGGGGATCCAGCTTGACGCGAAGCCAGTCGCCCAGGAGGTTCGCGGAGAGGACCATGAGCATGATGCAGCAGCCGGGCAGCACCGTCAGCCACCAGTAGCCGGCCATCATTCCTTTCTTGCCGTCGGCCAGCATGGACCCCCACGCGGGCTTGGGCGGCGGAACGCCGACGCCGAGGAAGGACAGCGCCGCCTCGGTGACGATGACCACGCCGAGCATGAGCGTGCCGAGGACGATGGCGGAGTTGAGCACGTTCGGCAGGATGTGCTTTCTCATGATGGTGCGCTTGGAGCACCCCGCCACGATGGCGAGGCGCACGAAGTCGCGCTCCTTGAGCGAGAGCACCTCGCCGCGGATCACGCGCGCGTAGCGCGTCCAGTACACGAGGGCCAGGATGAGCACGATGTTCATCTCACTCGGGCCCACGACCGCGGCCAGGAAGATGGCGTACGTGAGCGCAGGAATTGCCAGCCACGCGTCGGTGACCCGCATGATGACCTGGTCAACCCAGCTGCCCATGTACCCCGACAGGATCCCGAGGACCGTTCCCAGGATGCCGGCCACGATCACGGCGGTGAAGCCCACCACCATGGAGACGCGCGCCCCGAAGATCAGCCGCGAGAGCACGTCCCGGCCGAGATGGTCGGTGCCGAGCAGATGTGCGTCGCTCCCCCCCGCCTGCCAGAAGGGCGGCCGGAAGCGATCGCCGAGCACGCCGACTTCCGGATTGTACGGGGCAATCACCTCGGCGAAGATCGCGAGAAGCGCGATCCCCACGAGGATCGCCGTGGGGATGATCGGGAAATCCCCGATGCGGAGCGATGGCACACGCCAGCTGGTGGTCAGGGTGGCGGTTCGGCTGCCGTTCATGTCATGTCACCTCTCGTAGCGGATCCGTGGATCGATGACGGCGTATAGGACATCGACCAGCAGATTGACGACGACGATCATGGCGCCGCCCAGGATGACGGTCGCCTGCACCACGGGGAAGTCGCGGAACTGGATGCCCTCGTAGAGGAGTCGGCCCACCCCGGGCCACGCGAACACCGTCTCGACCACCACGGCGACGTTGACCATGATGACGAGGTTGATGCCGGCGAGCGTCAAGACGGGGATCAGCGCGTTCTTGAAGGCGTGCTTGGTGATGACCAGGGCCTCGGGCAGACCCTTGAGCCGCGCGAGCTTCACGTATTCGGATCCGAGCACGTCGAGCATGGACGAGCGCGTCAGGCGCATGTGCGCCGCCGCGAAGTACCAGCCAAGCGCGAACGCCGGCATGATGATGTGCAGTGGCGTGCCTGACCCCGACGAGGGCAGCCACCCGAGGTAGACCGAGAAGAAGAGGATCATCACCAGACCGATCCAGAAGGACGGCAGCGAGAGTCCAAGCAGCGCGAAGACCTTTCCCGCGCTGTCCCACCAGCGGTTCACCTTGACGGCGGCGATGATCCCGGTCGGGATGCCGATCAGGAGCGAGAAGGCCATGGCCGCGACGGCGAGCAGCAGCGAGTTCGGCAGCCGCGAGAGATACAGATCGAACACGGGCGTCCGGTAGTAGAAGGATTGCCCGAAGTCCCCGCGGACGAGATGAGTGATGAAGTCCCAGTACTGGACCAGCAAGGACCGGTCGAGACCGAACTGATGCCGCATGGCGTCCAGATCGGCCTGGCTTGCGCCCGGTTCGACCAGCAGCACCGCGGGATCACCCGTGACCCGTACGAAGAAGAAGATGGTGAGCGACAGCAGGAAGAGCGAGACGAGCGAGTAGCCTAGCCGGCGAATGATGAAGCGCTTCACGGTCCATCACCTCCGAACGTCACCTGGTCTGCCATTCGACTCGAAACAGCCCCGCGCGCCCGCGATCGTGCGGCGCCGGGCCTCGTCCGAGCCAGCCAGGAGGGGAGCGGGACTGCGATCGGGGGGAGGGCTCTCATGAAAGTTCGCCCCGTGATTATGCTGAGAATACCCGCAATGTCAATGGCGCAGTGGGTCAAAGCCCGATGGCGGGTGATTCCTGGCTCGGGAGGTTTGATGCCCCTCCGGTCCCGAGGACGGCATCGGGCCGGGTCGGCGTCAGTCCCTGAATCGCGGGATGACCTTCTCGCCGACGATCTCGATGGCGCGCATGATCTGCTCGTGGGTGGTGCGGCCGACCTGGAACATGAAGATCATCTGGTCGATGCCCGTCGCCGCCCAGCGCTCGACCTGGCGGGACACCCGGTCGGCGTCGCCGCCGATCGCCATCCCGGCCTCCAGCAGCTCGTCGTTCGAGTAGCCGGCCATGCGCGCCTTGATCCGAGCCACCCCTTCGGAGGAGCCGAATCGAATGTGGTTCAGCTCGGCGTCGTTGTCGCCGTAGTAAAAGCGCGCCGCGGAGCAGCCCAGCTCGCGGCCGACCCGGTCGTCGTCGTGCACGCAGCCGACCGCGAACACTCCGACGTGGTTGTTGACGAACCGCCCGATGCACCGCTGAGGGTCGGCGCTCGCGATGGCGGCGCGATACGCCTTGACGTGGGGCGCGATCTCGGCCGGGGTGTAGCGGGTGACGCCGAGCACGCCAACCCCCGCCGCGCCGGCGCGCTCGAACGTCTCCAGGTTCGAGGCGGCATACCAGAGCGGCGGGTGCGGGCGCTGAATCGGACGGGGCACCACCTGACGCGGCGGCAGATCGAAGTGCGCGCCCTTGTATCCGGGGAAATGCTCCTCCTCGAGCATGCGCACCACGGCCTCCAGTGCCTCACGCTGGATCTCGCGACTGTACGTCGCGTCGGCATTGAAGCCGAGCCCTTCCACCATGTACGCCGCGGTCCCCCGGCCTGCGCCGAATTCGCAGCGGCCGTTGCTGAGGATATCGAGCGTGGCGACGCGCTCCGCGATCATGAACGGGTTGTGGCACTGCATCAGGATCACCGCGAAGCCGAGCCGGATCCGCCGCGTGCGCTGCGACAAGGCGGCCAGGAACATCTCGGGGCTGGCCGAGTGGCCGATCTCGGCGAAGAAGTGCTGCTCGGTGAGCCAGAAATGCGAGAACCCTGCATCCTCCGCCGCCACCGCTTGGTCGAGGTTCCGCCAGTAGACGTTCCGCTCGGTCTCGTCGGTCCAGGGTTTCGGGACCTGAAGCTGGCTCAGCAGTCCGAATTTCATGTCGTTTACTCTCCGGTCGCTATAGTGACATCGACGCGCGCAGGAGGGAAGGCGGGGACGGCCGCCCCGTCGAGCAGCGGCTCGGGCGTGATGCCCCGGCACACCGAGTCATCGGCGCTCTCAGTCGAGCTCGACGATCACGTTGAGATGCTTGTCGACGGCGATGCGTGCATCTGGCCCGGCGACGATCGTGGATTCGCGCTCCTCGATGACGGCCGGACCCTGGAGCTGCGCCCCGGCGGTCAGCGAGTAGCGATCGTAGACGGCGCAGGGGGCGAAGCCGGTCTGAGGGAAGTGGACCTGGCGCGTGCCCTTCCGAGGATCACCCCGCCGCGTGGGCTGGCCCCCGAAGTTGAGCGCGACGTTCGGAACGGGGGCGGAGGCAGCCAGGCGCCAGCTCATGGCCTCGATCGGCACGTCGGTGATGCGCCGCTCGAAGAGCTGCGCGTAGGTCGCGAGGAACCGTGTCTTGAAATCGTCCAGGGATCCGGGCCCGAGGGCGCCGTCGCCGATGGCCACGGTCACCTCGAACCCCTGTCCGACGTAGCGCATGTCGGCCGCGCGATGGACCGCGATCTCGCCGGGACCGGCGCCGGCCTCGACCAGCAAGGCCCGGGCCTCGGCCTCCATCTCCGCGAACAGCCCGTTCAGATGGTCCCAATCGATGTGGTCGAGCCGCGAGACGTAGCTTCTCACCAGGTCCGTCGAGGGCGCTGCCACCAGCATCCCGAGGGCCGACGTCACGCCGGCGCCGAAGGGGCAGATGATGCGACGGATCTTCAGCAGTCGCGCGAGACCGTAGGCGTGCACGGGGCCGGCGCCGCCGAACGCGATCAGAGTGAAGCGACGCGGGTCCTGCCCCTTCTCGGCGGCGTGCATCCGCGTGGCGGCCGCCATGCTCTCGTTCACGACGTCGTGGATGCCAACCGCCGCCTCCGCAAGGTGGAGCCCGAGCGGGCGCGCGATGTGCTCCTCGATGACCGTCTCGGCCCGGGTGCGATCGAGCGGCATCTCTCCACCGAGGAAATAGTCGGGCGAGAGATAGCCCAGCGCGAGGTCGGCGTCGGTGACCGTGGGCAGCCCACCGCCGCGTCCGTAGCACACAGGACCGGGCTCGGAGCCGGCGCTCTCCGGCCCCACCTTGAGGAGGCCCATCCGATCGACGCGGGCGATCGAGCCTCCGCCGGCGCCGATCTCGATCATGTCGACCACTGGCACCTTGAGGGGCAGGCCCGAGCCCTTGCGGAAGCGCCGCACCCGTCCCGCCTCGAACTCGTGGACGCGGCTGGGCCAGCCGCGGTCGACGAGGCACATCTTCGCGGTCGTGCCTCCCATGTCGAACGAGATCAGACTCGCTGTGCCCGAGAGCAGCCCGTAGTAGCCGGCCGCCATGGCGCCCGCGGCCGGACCCGACTCGATCAGCTGGATGGGAAACGTCCGGGCCGCGCGCACGGTGGTGATGCCCCCGTTACTGAGCATGATGTAGAGCTTGCCCGGCAGCCGCATTGTCCGGAGCCCTTCTTCGAGGCGGGCGAGATAGCGCGCGATCCGAGGCTGCACGTAGGCGTTTGCGCAGGTCGTGCTCGCCCGCTGGAACTCACGGATCTCCGGCGCCACGTCGGAGGAGAGGCTGATCGGGATTCCCGGGCACGCCTGTTCGAGCACTTGTCTGGCGAGACGCTCGTGCTCCGGGTTGCGGTAGGCATGCATGAAGCAGACGGCGATCGCCTCGACCCCCGTCGCCGCCAGCTCCGCAGCCACCTGACGCAGCTCGCCTCGGTCGAGGGGCAGTACGATGCGTCCGTCGGCGTCGATCCGCTCGCTGACCTCGCGCCGCAACGGCCGGCTGACGAGCGGGCGTGGCGGCTCGAGGGCGAGATCGTAGAGGTCATAGCGGATCTCGCGCCCCATCTCGAGCGAGTCGCGAAACCCTCGCGTGGTGATCAACCCGACCTTCGCGCCGCTCCGCTCGATGATCGTGTTCGCGACGAGCGTCGTCCCGTGGACCAGGCTGTGCAGCTGCTCGGCCTCGGTACCGGCCTCCTGGAGCAGACGCTCCAGACCGCCGACGATCGCGTCGCTCGGGTCGTGGGTCGTGGTGAGCCGCTTGCCCGTGTAGATCAGATCCCGGTGCTCGTCCACGAGCGTGAAATCCGTGAAGGTCCCGCCCACGTCGATGCCGACGCGGATCCGTTTGGCCATCACGCCGGCTCGACTCCGTAGTCGCGACGGGCCGCCTCGGCCGAGAGGTATCCTCCCCGAACATCCTCCTGCACCGCGTGCCGATCGCGGTCGCGGGGGTCACCGTAGCCGCCCCCGCCCGCGAAGCGCATGATCAGGCGGTCACCGGGCTTGATGCTGCTGCGTGACTTCGGGTGCGGTCGCGTACCATCCCGCAGGAAGATCTCGACCGTCGTCCCGTCCTTGCCGCCGCGGAGCCCGCGAGGCGCATGCTTGGCGCGATCGGACAGGAGGGACAGGCGCAGCGGCTCCGTCGACGTCACTTCCACCTCGATCTCCTGACCGAGCCCACCCCGGTAGCGTCCCGCGCCTCCCGAGTCCCGCCGGAACTCCTTCTTCCACACCAGGAGGGGCGCGATGCTTTCGAACGCCTCGATGCTACCGGCCCCGGAGTTCGTGGGGAATGCCGTCGTCGACAGACCGTCGGCGGCCGCGCGTGCTCCCATGCCGCCGCTCGCGAAGAGGATCTGGGAGAAGCGATTGCCGTGCCGGTCGGTACCGCTGAACAGCGCGCGCAACGTCGGCGCGCTCCCGCATTCGGCCAGCACCCTGTCCGGGATGGCCTGAGCGAGGCAGCCGTAGACGGCGCCGGCGAGCAGGTGACCGGTGAGCTGCCGCGCGCTGCAGGGCGCCGGGTAGCGGGGGTTCAGGATGCTGCCCAGCGGGGCGTCGACCGTGATGGGCCGGTACGAGCCTTCGTTGCGCGGCGTGAAGGGGTCGATGGCGCACTTGAGCGGGTAGACCGTGTACGCGTACGTGTAGTTCATGACCGAATTGAGGCCGCGGTCGATCTGCCGCGACGTTCCCGCGTAGTCCACGTGAATCGTGGAGCCCGCGATGACCACGCGGCACTCGATGCGCGTCTCGTCCTCGTCGAACCCGTCGGCGAGCACTGTGTAGCGGTGCTCGCCGTCCGGCAAGGCGTCGATCGCCTGGCGCATGGCGCCCTCGGCGCGAGTCTGCAGGGCCCTGGACAGGGCCGCCAGATCGACCATCCCGGCATCGTCGAGGAACTCGGTCAGGCGCCGGGCGCACACCTGCTGCGCGGAGACCTGGGCCTGGAGGTCCCCAAGGACCTGCTCGGGCATCCGGACATTGCCAGCGATGAAGTCGACGACGTCCGGGTTCGGGCGGCCCTCGACGAGGAACTTGATCGGCGGGATGCGGAGCCCTTCCTCGTAGAGCTCGCGGCAGTCCGCGGCCCAGAGCGATCCCCCGATGTCCGGCGAGTGCGCGATCGAGCCCGAGAAGGCCACCAGACGGCCACGATGAAAGATCGGCGCGGCCATCGTGATGTCGGGTAGGTGTCCGGTCGCCATCCACGGATCGTTGGTGATCACACAGTCTCCCGGATGCCAGCTCTCCCGCGGGTATCGGGTGAGCAGGTGGTCGCGCAGCGTGCGCGGGAGGATCCCGACGAACGACGGGATGCCCGCCGTGTTCTCGGCGAGCGCGTCGCCATTGGCATCCATCAGGACCGTTGCGTAGTCGTTCGACTCTCGCACGATCGTCGAGAACGACGTTCTCAACAGAGCCGCCGCCGACTCGTCGGTGATCGAGATGAGCCGGCTCCAGAGAATCTCGAGCGTGACCGGATCGAAGTCCATGTGTGGCCCACTCATCAATCGTGACCTCCCGAAACCTCTGGAGTTTGTCGAAAACGTCCGGCCAGAGCGAGGAGAAGGGTCCATCCGCAAGGCGGCGCCCGATGGCCGCACGCGAGGCGTACTCTCTGTACGTCGAGCGTGCGGCGGAGGGCGCCAACGCCGCGGATGGACCCTTATCCTCGCTCTGGGGTGGCGGTATAGTACCGCCGGGAGGACACGCGATGCCACCTCGGCTCTACTACGACGTGAAGAACCCTGGCCGGGTCACCGTCGATCGCCCGTTCTACGGGCGCCTCGGCGAGACGGACGGTCGGACGCTCGCGCAGAAGATCGTCGTGCCCATCCGGACGGGCCACGCGTGGCCCGTCCGCAAGGGGCAGCTCTGTCGCATCGTGGCCCTCGAGGGGCCGCAGGTCTGCGATTTCAACGCGTGGAATCTGCACAACCCGCGCGAGCGGTTCTGGGCGGCGCGCTCGCGCCAGTTCGAGGGGGCGCACGTCACCGCCCTGAACCGCCTCTGGTCGTGCCTGCCGTATCTCCGGCCGATCCTCACGTTCACCAAGGACACGCTGCCGAGGACGCCGACGGCGGCGGGCGGGCGCTGCCACGACCTGCTGGGCTCGCGCTGCGATCCGTACCTCTACAAGCTGCAGAACGGCACCGAGTTCAACCTGACCTGCCACAACAACCTGGCCCGCGCCATCGCGCCCTACCACCTCACCGAGTGGGACGTGCACGACGTCTTGAACATCTTCCAGATCACGGGCCTCGATCCGGAGCGCGAGATCTACTTCACGGAGCCGAGCCCGGCGAGGAAGGGCGACTTCCTGGAATTCTTCGCCGAGATCGACCTGCTCTGCGCGATCTCCAGCTGTCCCGGGGGCGACCTGTCGGTCGCGACTCGCGGGCCGAACCGCGGCGATTCGCTGCCGACGTGCAAGCCGCTCGGGATCGAGGTCTACGACGTCGACCCGTCGCTGCTGGAGGGGTGGCGGCCACCCGAGCCGGTGCAGCTCTCGTCGTCGGTGTACGAGTGACCGCCTACTCGATGACCTGGTCTTCAGCAAGAGCGACTGCCGAATCGTGAGGCCAAGCACCTTTGCGGTCCTCGGGTTGATCACGAGCTCGAACGGCGTGGGCGCTGGTGGAGACGCGCATCAACGGCGCTATAATACGGCCTCATCTCGATCACCGCAGGGGAGGCCATCGATGAGACGAATCACCGGTGTGGGTGTCCTGGCGCTCGGAATCGTTCTGGCCGCGAGCCTGGCGAGCGCGCAGGCGCCGACGAAGCTGGATCACGGGGCCTCGACCACGTGGTTCGGCCACGTGCCGCTCATGGTGGCCATCGACCGCGGGTACTTCAAGGACGTCGGGCTCGAGGTCGAGCTGAAGCCGATCGTCAAGTCGAGCGACCGGATGCTCGCGCTGACCCAGGGCGGGATCCAGTGGACCAACACCGGCGTGCTCTCCGTCATCGTCGAGATGGCGAAGGGCAACGATAGCTTCTACTGGTTCGCCAACGTCGACGACTCTCCCGGCGCCGAGGGACTGGTGGCCCAGCCTGGCATCGACAACATCAAGGCCCTCAAGGGCAAGAAAATCGCGGTCACCCTCAACTCGGGCGCGGAGATCACGCTCTACTACCTCCTGAAGGAGGCTGGCCTCGCGCTGAGCGATGTTCGTGTCGTGCCCATGGCTCCCAACGAGATGATCGCGGCCTTCACCAACAAGAACATCGACGCCTACTGCGTCTGGGAGCCGGCGTTCAGCGACGGACAGAAGGCGGTCCCCGGCGCGAAGGTCCTGGCGACCGACAAGGACACGCCGATCTACCGGAAGTTCAAGACGGCGTCTGCGCCGGACGTCGTCGTCATCCGGAAGGATCTGGTCGACAAGTACCCGGAGACCGCCAAGAAGCTCGTCGCCGCATATTTCAAGGGTGTGAAGTTCACCAAGGACAATCCCCACGAGGCGGCGGTATCGGCCGACAAGTGGTTCAAGCGAGGCCCGGACTGGGTCGAGGCGGGCATGCGGAAGTTCAACTACTTCGACGCCGGGCAGCAGAAGGAGCACGTCGACGAATTGCTCGGGAACATCGAGATGGTGATCGGCTGGGCCTACGACACCAAGAACATCGACACCAAGCCGGACCCGCGCAAGTGGCTCCGGCGGGACCTGGTGCCGGCGCCGTAGCAGCAAGCGCGCATGGCGCACCTCAAGACCTCCAGCCTTTTGGCGTTCTACTTCCCGCGCGGGCTTTGCCCGCGCCACCCTCTTCGAGGGAAGGTTCGGAAGGGGGGCGGAGCGCCCCTCCGAGTGTCCTAGCATGAACGGGCGCGCCGAGACGGCGCGGGTCTCCCGAGTCCGGACAGGGCAGGGGATTCGCGCCGCTCGTCGGAGCTCTGGTGTCGGAGCCACGTCGCGTTCCATCGGGCTCGGCGCGCTGTCGGTGCTCGTCCTGCTCGCCATCTGGTACATCGTCACGGCCGGCGGCTACATTTCCCCGGTGTTCTTGCCGTCGCCCCCGCAAGTCGCGAGGCAGGCACAGCGTTACCTCGCCGACGGCAGTCTCTTCTGGCACGTGGTCACGAGTGGGCGCCGCGTCCTCGGGGGATTCCTGCTCGCCGCCGTGGTGGCCGTCCCGCTCGGCATCGCGCTCGGGACGTCCCGGACGGCCAAGGCTCTGTTCGATCCCATCCTCTCGATCATTCGACCGCTGCCCTCGCTGTCCTGGATTCCGCTGACCATCCTCTGGTTCGGCATCGACGAGGGGCAGAAGTACGCGATCGTCTTCATGGGCACGTTCGCCTCCGCGCTCCTCTACGTCATGGAGAGCACGCGCCGCGTCGATCCGCTCCTGATCAAGGCCGCGCAGAACCTCGGCGCGACCCGTCTGGACGTCCTGCGGGAGGTCATCCTGCCCGGCGCCTTGCCCGGCATCATCAGCGGGCTCAAGGTGTGTCTCGCGCTGGCGTGGACGTGCGTGCTCAGCGCCGAGATGGTGGCCGCGACCCACGGGCTCGGCGCGCTGATCTGGTTCGCGAAGGACTGGAACAACATGGCGCTCGTGATGGTCGGGATGGTGTCGATCAGCATCACGGTGCTCGTGATCGATTCCCTGTTCCGCGTCATCGAGGACCGGATCCTCCCCTGGGAGCGCCATACGTGGCGACGGGAGCCCTAAAGTGGCGGCGAGCATCATCGTGGCCGACCGGGTCACCAAGGTCTTCGAGGGCGGTCGCCGGGACCAGGTGGTCGCGCTCGAGAATCTGAGCCTCGAGGTTGCCGAGGGCGAGTTTGTGTGTCTCGTCGGCGGGTCCGGTTGCGGCAAGACCACGTTCCTGAACCTCGTGGCGGGCTTCCTCGCGCCCACCGAGGGCGCGATCTATCTCCGCGGACGCGAGATCGTGGGGATCGAGCCGCGCGCGGGCATGATCTTCCAGAGCTACGCGCTCCTGCCCTGGAAGACGGTGGCCGGCAACGTGGAGTTCGGCCCGAAGATGAAGCGCCTCCCGCGCGCCGAACGACGCGCCATCGCGGAGCGCTTCATCCAGATGGTCGGCCTGAGCGGCTTCGAGCACTTCTATCCTGGCCAGCTGTCGGGCGGGATGCAGCAACGGGTGACCCTGGCGCGGCTCCTCGCCGCCGACCGGGAGGTCTTCCTGATGGACGAGCCGTTCGCGGCGCTGGACGCGATGACGCGGCAGGTGATGCAGGAAGAGCTGATTCGCATCCACGAGCAGAGCGGGAAGACGACGGTCTTCGTGACGCACAACATCGACGAGGCGTTGATCCTCGCCGACCGCATCGTCGTCATGTCCTCCCGTCCGGGCCGCATGAAAGCCTCGATCGCCAACGACCTGCCGCGTCCGCGCCACGTCGACATTCAGCTCTCGCCCCGCTATCTGGATCTCAAGAGGGAGATCTGGGGGCACGTGGAGGAGGAGGTCCGACGCCAGATCGAGGCGACGGCGGGCCCCGCCCGAAGCCGGTGAAGTCCCGCGCTTCGCGGCTCTTCCCGCTGCCGTTTCCACCCGACGACAACGGTCCGATCCCCGCCTACTTCGAGTCCGTCGCGCCGCCTGCACCGGCCACCGAGAAACTGGATGGTGACCGGCAGGCCGATGTCGTGATCGTCGGCGGCGGTTACACCGGGCTGTCGACGGCCGTCCACCTCGCCGAGCGCGGCATCCGCGCGGTCGTGCTCGAGGCCAGGGACATCGGGTGGGGCGAGTCGAGCCGGAGCTTCGGTCAGGTCGTGCCGTACCTCAAGCATCCTCCCGTGCATCTCGCGCGGCAGCTGGGCGCCGAGGTGGCCGAGCGCCTCGTCGAGGCCACGGGCCGGGGGCCCGACCTGGTCTTCGCGCTGATCGACAAGCACCGGATCGACTGCTCGGCGGTCCGGAAGGGCCTCATCTTCGGCGCGCACTCGCCCGCGGGTTTCCGGACGCTGGAGGCGCGCACGACGTTCTGGCAGAAGCGCGGAGCCGCGGTCGAGATGCTCGACCGACGTCGAACCGAGGCGCTCACCGGCACGCGCTACTACGCGGCCTCTTCGCTCGATCCTCGCGGAGGCACCATCAATCCCCTCGGCTACGTCCGTGGACTCGCCAGAGCGGCCATCGAGGTTGGGGCGACGGTGTACGCGCACACGCCCATGACCGGGCTCACGCGAGTCGGGACGGGGTGGCGCGTCGAGGCGCTCGGCGGACACCTTCTCACCCGGACCGTGGTGCTGGCGACGAATGCCTACACGACGAGCCCGGTGTGGCCCGGACTCTACGAGAGCCTCATTCCAATGCGCGCCTACCAGATGGTCAGCGCGCCGCTCGGCGAGGGCGTGCGCGACCGCATCCTGCCCGGGGGTCAGCCGTTGACCGACACGCGCCGTCTCTTCTCCGGAGTGCGCCGTCATCAGGACGGCCGAATCCACGTGTCGGCCGACGGCCCCGTCTTCGACATGAACGGTGCGGCGGACGTCGCGAAGGTGAACCGGCGGCTCGCCACGCTCTTCCCGCAGCTGGGACCGCTCGAGTGGGAGTACCGGTGGACAGGATGGGTCGGGATGACGTACGACCTGAATCCGCACCTGCACGAACTCGAGCCCGGGCTCTGGGCCGCGCTCGGCTACAGTGGCCGCGGCATCGCGCTGGCCACCATGATGGGCCGGGACCTGGCGGCCCGCATCGCGGGAGCGTCGGACGCGGCGCTCGCCTTTACGCCCGTGCCCCTTCGATCGAGCCCCATTCGGCAGATCGCCAAGCCCCTGGTCGGCTGCCTGCTCAACTACTACCGCGCGCTGGACGCGTGGGACGACAGGCGACACGCCAGGGGTGCGGAATGACGAGCCTCAGGGGAGCTGGCTCAGCCAGGAGGTGTCCTTGAACCAGCGGTCCTTCATCTGCCCCAGGGCGCCGCTGGCCTCTTGTTCCCGCAGCCAGTTCTCCGTCCAGTTGACGAGCAGCGGATCGGTGCCCGGCAGGGCGATGCCGATCGGCTCGCGGGTGAGGGGAGTGGCCAGCGCGTACAGTCCTCGATCGGGATAGCGATTGACCGTGTAGACGCAGGCCGGCAGGTCGGCGATCATCACGTCGACCTTCCCTTGCAGCACCATGGTGATCGCCTCATCGTAGTCGCGAGTCGGCACCAGCGTGGCCTTCGGGAGCGTCTGATGGACGAAGGTCTCGCTCGTCGAGCCGCGGAGCGCGGCGATGCGCATGGTCGGGTTGTTGAGCTCGGCGGAGCCTTTCGTGGACAGGGTCTGCGTCGTCGTCAGGAACGACTTGCCCGAGACGAAGTAGGGACCCACGAAGGCGACCTGCGTGTTCCGCTCCGGCGTCATGGTCACTCCGGACAGGACCACGTCGACCGTGCCCGCCTGGAGGGCGGACAGCAACCCCGCGAAGGGCATCGGCACGAGACGGAGCTTGACGTTCATGTCCTCGGCCATGGCCCGCGCCATGTCGACTTCCAGTCCGATGATCTCTCCTGTCTTCGTGGTCATGTTGAGCGGCGGCATGCTCGCCGCGGTCCCGACCACGAGTTCCCCGCGCTGCCGGATGCGACCCAGGACCGACGGTGACGGGGTGGGCTGGGGCGGGGTGGCGCAGCCAAGGACGACAACGAGGCTGAAGGCGAGGAGGATGACGCGGGCCAGGAATGTCATGGTGTCCTCTCGGCGTGCGGCGTATCGGGAACGAGTGGCGCGGCCCTTCGCCACACCATCGCGAAGCTCACGGGGTGATTCCTCCATGGCTCCCACCGGGATTTGAGCGCGATCCACCGGTCGTCGACGAGACGCTCGTGCATCTCGAGCTTAGAGGCCGAGACCGCGGAAGAATTTCTTGACGGGATTCTCGCCGTCGTCCTCGCGGCTGGGGCGCGGGTCGAGCGCGACGTGCACTTCCGAGGTCTCGCCGCCGTTCACGCGCACCTTGCGGCTCTCGGAGCCGAAGCGCGGATGCGTGACCCGGAGCTTGTAGGCCCCCTCCTTGACCCGATGCTGAGCGCGTCCGTTGCTGCCGGACGTGATCGTCGTGAGGAGCGCGCCGGCGTCCGTCACGATCTCGATCGTCGCGTCCCCCACCGGCTTGCTCGTCTTCGAGTCCTGGACCAGCGTGACCAGTTCCCCGTACCCTGACTTCGGGAGCGAGTGCCCGAAGAACGAATACGCGAAGGTGCCGACCGAGATGAGAGCGGCGCAAAAGCCGATGATGGTCCGCACACGGGACACCTGCTTCCAGGTCCGATGCACTCGCCTCGACTTGCCCTCGCTCAGCGACACGGCCCTTATATTGCCCCGGCCTCGGCGCTCTGAGCAAGAGCGTTACCCCTGGCGCCTGGTACTTGACAGGCCGAGGTGGCCTTGGCATAAAGACGACCACTGAATCCGGCGGCAGGCTCCCTTGATACCAGCGCCGGAACTGGCCGGAGCGGTGCTGGAGGGCGCTTGGACCGAGCCCCGACGGGGACGATCACCGGAGCACAGACGTTACGAGGAGGCCGACCACGGCAGGGCCCACGCGGACACGGGTGTGAAGGCGGCGGACACTCGGCTCTCGGCGCTTCCGAATCTCGTCCCCATGGATGTTCCCTGCCCCTGCGCGCCGCCACCCTCCTTCACCTCGCCCTGCGGCTCCTGCTGCCAATTGCCGGCATGCTGACCGCCGCCTGCGTCCCGCCTGGCGTCACCACCGTCGTCGAGAAGGGCGTATCCGAAGCGCGCGGCGGGCGCGGCGACTTGCAGGAGGTGACCCCCCTGCCGGCCGGGAACGTCCTCGATCGGTTCCGGTCCGTGCGCGTGCTTCCCGTCCAGAGCTCGCCCGACAGCGGACCCATCCCGAACACCCTGCCCGGCGTGCTGGAGACCACGCTGGTCAACGGCATCCGTGAGGCGCAGTTGTTCCCTGGCCGGGGCACGCCGACGCTGTTCGTGCGCGTTCGGGTCACCACGTACTGGCAGGACGAAGGCCTGTTGCAGGTCCTGAGGGCCTACAGCGAGATCCTCGCGCGCGTCGAGTTCCTGGAGGAGAGGCGACCGACTCCCCTCGGCGCGTACTACGTGCGCGGATTCTCGACCGCGATCAAGCGGAAGTCGGACGCCGACCTGAGCGCGGGCCTGACCTCGAGCGTGGTCGAGATCATCAAGCAGCACCGGAGCGCGTCGCTCAAGGACAAGTGACGTGAACAGGTCACGCCGCCATCATCCGGGGACCGATTCGGCCAGAAAAACCTTGCCGCGTCCATGTCTCGCGCGTGGTATTCGGAATAAAGGAGCCATGTGGACTCGGCGCCTCACGAAACTCCTCCTCCTCCTGGCGATCGCGATCCTCGGCGGCAGCTGCGCCACCACGAAGACGATCCCGCAGAACGTCCAGCGCGTCGTGGCCGGCCAGCCGGTCGACAACGAGGGCATGAAGCGGGCGCTCGAGCAGGACAAGAAGGAGATCCAGGCCGAAGTTCAGCAGATGCGTCGCAAGCTCGAGGAAGCCTTTGCCAAACTCTCGACCGCGGTGCAGCAGCACTGGGGCCAGAAGGACGTCAAGGTTCCAAGCAAGACCGTGTACGTGAAGTATTCCCAACACTACCGGACCCGTGTCGTCACCGACTTCGACCACGGCCTCATCACGATCGAGACGCTGGAGGACAAGGACCCGAACGGGAGTCTCAAGAACGCGATCGTGGCGGCGCTGCTCACCACGAGCGATCCCGCGTCCGTGGACCTCTTCTCGGACAAGGACGTCACGCTGGAGCCGAGCCGCGAGCCGTATCTGTACAGGCTGGTGCTCGACAGCCAGAACCGGCCGATCCGCACGCGAGAGCAGGCGGAGCAATACGCGCGCACCCTCGTGCCCCAGCGGGTCAAGACGCGCAACATCCAGTCGGAGGAAGGGGTCAAGATCGCGCGGTTGGTCGAGATCCGGATGGTCTCGAACTTCGAGGCCAAGGGTGCGGATCGCTACCGCGGCACCGTGGACAGGTACTCCCGGCAGTACCAGGTCAGCTCGAGCCTCGTGCTCGCGATCATGCGTACCGAGAGCAACTTCAACCCGTTCGCGGTCAGCCGGGCGCCCGCCTACGGGCTGATGCAGCTCGTGCCGACGAGCGGTGGCCGGGCTGCCTATCGCCGCGCGAAGGGCGTGGATCAGACGCCGACCCCCGAGTACCTGTTCGACCCCGACCACAACATCGAACTCGGCACCGCGTACCTGAGCGTGCTCAGCAACAACGAGTTCCACACGGTGAGCAGCCAGAATTCGCGCGACTACTGCGTGACGGCGGCCTACAACACGGGCGTGGGCAACGTGACCCGCACGTTCTCCAAGGACAGGAACGAAGCTCTGAGGATGATCAACGGCCTCCAGCCTCCAGTGGTGTACGAGCGGCTGCGCACCGAGCTGCCTCACGAGGAAACTCGGCTCTACATCGTCCGGGTCATGAACTATCGAAAGCTGTACGCGGATATGGGGACGGGGGCCCAAGGCACGAACCGGTGAGCGGCACGTGATCGTCGCGCCGGGCGAAGCTGGCGCGAGAGGAGGGCGGCGCATGGCCCAGCTCGATGTGGTGATTCGTGGCGGAACGGTCGTGGATGGCACCGGCGTGCCGCGCTATCAGGCCGATCTCGGCATCAAGGACGGCCGCGTGGCCCGCGTGAGCGGCCGGATCCAGGGCAGCGCCGCCAAGGAGATCGATGCGCGAGGGTGCATCGTGGCCCCGGGGGCCATCGATCTGCACACCCACTACGATGCCCAGCTGAACTGGGATCCCTACGCGACCCTCTCCGGCTGGTTTGGCGTGACCTCGGTCAGCATCGGCCAGTGCGGCTTCGGGTTTGCCCCGACGCGACCCGAGGACCGCGAGCTCAACATGCGGATGATGAATCGGATCGAGGCCATCCCCCTCAGGTCCATGCAGCTCGGCATGCGCTGGGACTGGGTCACGTTCCCGGAATACCTCGATAGCCTGGACCGTCAGGGGCTCGGCGTGAACGTCGGCGCCCTGGTGCCGTTCTCGCCGCTCCGCGGCTACGTCCTGGGAATGAGGGCCGCGCGCGAGCGCACCCGAGTGACGGCGGCGGAGCTGAACGAGATGAAGGTCCTCCTGCGCGAGGCCATGAAGGCCGGAGCCTTCGGCTTCTCGGCCGACAAGAACCTGGAGGATCGCACCGAGGACGGCAGCGCCTTGCCCAGTCACGTCGCGTCTCCGGAAGAGTTCCTCGCTCTCTCCGATGTGCTCTCGGAGTTCAGCGTCGGTCATCTCGGCTGGACCATCGGCATCTCGACGACGGCGCTGGAGCAGCAGCGCTTGCTGACGGAGATGATGCGGCGCAGCGGTCGGCCGTTGCACGTGGCGGTGGGAGACGACGAGCAGGGGTTTGCGTGGGCCAAGGAAGCCCGGGAGGCCGGGCTTCCCGTGGTCGTTCAGCAGAACTCGATGGATCCCGTGGCCGAGTTCACGCTGGCCGAGTACAACATGTTCGACTACATGCCCCATTGGATCGAGCCCCTGGTCGGTAGCCCCGAGGAACGCGCCGCCAAGCTCCGCGATCCCGCCGCGCGTCAGGCCATGAGGGACGACGTGGTGGAGTTCCCCCACGTCCGCACCGACTGGCACACCATGACCGTCGTCCAGGTGATCCAGGACCGGAACCGTCGGTGGGAAGGCCTCACTCTCGCCGAGCTCGGTCAGCAGCAGGGCAAGCATCCTCTGGATGCCTTCCTCGACCTGGCCCTCGACGATGGAATGAAGACGACCTTCAGTCACATGCTCGCCAACCGCGGGGACGAGACGCTGGCCCGGAGGATCACCAGCCCCTTCTCGCACATCTCCCTGTCCGACGGCGGCGCGCACATTCGATATCTCACCATCAGCACCTGGCCCGTGCATTTCCTCTCGTACTGGGTGCGCGACAGAGAACTCCTGAGCCTCGAGCAGGCACACTACAAGATGAGCACGCTGCCCGCCTGGCTGGCCAACTTCAAAGCCCGTGGCACCCTGCGGATCGGCGACTGGGCCGACATCATGGTCTACAACCTGGACGAGCTCGGCTACGTCTACGACAAGCCCACGTACGCCAGCGACTTCCCCGGCGGTGAGTGGCGGCGCATGCAGAAGCCGAAGGGCATGCGGTACATCCTGGTGAACGGCGAGGTCACGTTCGAGAGCAACAACTGCACTGGCGCGCTCCCCGGCAAGCTGCTACGCAGCTACGACATGATCGATTGACGGGGGCCCGCGGGTCCGGACCGCAGCGGTCACCCGACGGCATCAGCCTCAGTTCGGACTCGAAATTCATCCCGCGAGGCGCGGAGCCGCAGGTCCTGTCGCGGGGCGCCGCCCCCGGCGGCACGGCGCTCCACCCGCTACTTTCAGTCACGCCTCACGGTCACGGCGCCTGGGCGGCGAGAAGTCCGGTTACGACTGCGTCACCGTCACGATCAGGCCGATGGAGGCCAGGATGTTCCCCACGCGGACGCACTCGGTCTCCGAGGCGACCTTGACCACCGCCTTGCCGGTGTTGTGGACCTGCCAAGCCAGCTCCCAGCCTTTCTCCTCCGAGCACCCGATGGCCTTCATCAGCTGCTTCACGACCTGCTCGAAGGTGTGGCAGTCGCAGTTGTGAAGGATCGTCATCCAGGGCGGGGAGACCGCGATTTCGGTGCTCTCGATCTCCTCGACGTCCGGGGTCTCGGTGGGGCTACCTGGAAGCGTCGACATCAGCCCCGATCTCCTTCAGCACCTCGATGGCCCCGGGTGACGGGCCTGGCGCGGTCGTCGCTCATGGGCCGATGGCTCCGCTCGATCGGAGGGCGGCGATGGTCCGATCGCCATAGCTCAGCGCCTCGCGGAGGATGACGTCGGTGTGCTCGCCGAGGCGCGGGGCCGGAGCGGGACGCGTGACGGCGCCCGCCGTCTTGATGGGCGTCGCCACCTCGCGGATCGTGCCGAAGTGCGGGTGCTCCACGTCGATGATCATCTCGCGGGCCAGCACCTGCTCGTCCCGGAGCGCCTTGCTGACGCTGTTCACAGGGGCGCAGGGGACGTGGCCGCGCAGGCACGTGAGCCACTCCTCTGTGGTCTTCGTCAGGAATCGATCACGGAGCAAGGCAATCAGGGCGTCCTTGTGCCGGAGCCGCTCGGGGAACGACACGAAGCGCGGGTCGCGGGCCAGTTCGGGGAGCCCCAGGATCTCCACCAGGCGCGTCCAGAACTTCTCCTTCGCGCAGAAGACGACGATCCAGCCGTCTGCGGTTGGAAAATTCTGCGCCGGCACGAGGGTCTGGTGGCCCGAGTCGCGAGTCCGCCCGGCAATCCAGTCGCGGTTGAGGGTCCAGGTGGCGAAGTAGGAGAGCATGCTCACGGCGGTGTCCATCAGCGAGACCTCGACCTCGCGTCCCACGCCGGTGCGCTGCGCGTCGAAGAGCGCGACCATCAGGCCGAGCATGGCCGCGTAGCCGCCGGAGAAGTCGATGACGGAGACGCCGCACTTGCCCGGCGGGCCGTCGGGCTCGCCGGTGACGGCCATGTAGCCGGCGTATCCCTGGATCAGGTAATCGTAGCCGGGCTCGGCAGCGCGCGGGCCCGTTGAGCCGAAGCCCGACAGCGAGCAACACACGATGCGGGGATTCACGTCGCGGAGTGCCTCGTAGGTGAGTCCCAGTTTGGCCGGCTGATCGCCGCGGACGTTGTTGAACACGGCGTCCGACACGCGTACGAGGTCCTGGAAGACCGCCCGGCCGTCGGGGTGCCGGAGGTTGATCGTCACCGACTTCGTGCCGCGGTTGAAGGACTGGAAGTAGAGCGAGTCCTGCTCGGCGAGGTAGGGAGGGACGTAGCGCGACACGTCGCCTCCCACCTCGGGATCCTCGATCTTGATGACCTCGGCTCCGAGGTCGGCCAGCACCTGGGTGCCGAAGGGGCCGGCGCCGAACTGCGAGACCGCCAGGATCCTCACGCCATCGAGCGGCGCGCGCGTCATGTCAGTAGGGAAGCTTGCCCTCGCCGAGCGTTGCATGGTTCCTCCTCGGCACGAGGACCTTGCGCGAGTACGAGCAGACCGTGTCGCCACGCTGATTGGTGCCTATGGTCTCGACCGTGACCACCCCCCGATCTCCCCGGCTGGACGCGGTCAGCTCGAGCACCGTGCTCCGAGCGTACAGGGTGTCCCCGATGAAGGTGGGCTGCTCGTGCTTGAGCTTGTCCACCTCGAGATTGGCAATGGCGCGCCCGGAGATGTCCGCGACCGTCATGCCGATCACGACGCTGAACACGAGCGGCCCGAGCACCACGCGCTGGCGGTGCTGGGTGTGCGTCTCCGCGTAGTGCGCGTCGGAATGCAAGGGGTGCTGGTTCATGGTCAGCAGCGCGAACCAGGTGCAATCGGCCTCGGTGATGGTCCGGCCGGGCCAGTGCCGGAACACCTGGCCCGTCGTGAAGTCCTCGAAGAAGCGCCCGTAGCTCATCCGTTGGCGGCCTGACGTCGCCAGCGCCGCGCCAGCTCACGCCGCTCGGCGGCGAGGTCCCGCGGGCTCGTGAGGAGCCAGGCGGCGTCCCGATAGAACCGCTCGACCGGGAACTCGCGCGTGTATCCGTAGCCTCCGTGAATCCGCATCGCCTCCAGTGTCACCTCGGCGGCCGTCTCGGCGGAGTCGATCCTGGCCATGAAGGTGCCCAGCGCGTCGCTTGCCTCCGCGTCGAGCCGCTCGGCGGCGCGGTAGGTCAGCAGGCGGGACGCGGTGATCCGCGTGGCCATGTCGGCCAGCTTGAGCTGGATGGCCTGATGCTGCCCGATCGGCTGGCCGAAGGCGGAACGCTGCTGCGAGTAGCGGAGCGCCGCGTCGAACGCAGCCTGGGCGATTCCGACGGCCACGGCCGCATTGCGAAGGCGCCACAGCGCGTTCGTGGCCTCGACGGCGCCGGCGGCGAGCCGCGCCGATCCATCGACCTGGACGGCGTCGAACACGAGGTCGCACGACTCGAGACCTCGGCCGCCCAGCGTGTCATGGGGCGCGCTCAGCGCAAGACGGTGCGCGTCCCGCTCGACGAGGAACGAGCATGGCGAACCTTCATCGCGATCGGCCGTCACGAGGATGAAGTCCGCGCGCTCGGCGCCCTCGACGAGCGATGCGCTGCCGCTCAGCACCCAGCCGTCTCCCCGCCCGCGGGCGCCGACGGACTCCCCGGGCGCGATCGAGATACGGCGTTCCCCGCGAGTCATCGGGGGCACGTGGCGCTCGCTCAGCGTGCGGCCCCCGAAGCGAACGAGGATCCGGCTCGCGATCGCCTGCAAGCCCACGAGCGCCGAGACCGTCGCCCATCCCCGGGCGACCTCCTCGAGGATCATGACGAAGGTCGTGAGATCGAGACCGAGACCTCCGAGGTCCGTGGAGGCCAAGGCCCCGAAGACGCCGAGATCGCCGAGTCGAGCGACGAGGGCAGCGGGATACCGCCCGGCCGCCTCGTGTTCGTGGACGGTAGGAATGATCTCCTTGTCCACGAGCTGGCGAACAGCGTGGACGATCTGACGTCGCTCGTCCGGCTCACCCTCGCGCGCGGTGAGGGCGCCCGACCGCTCGCCGTAACGGTCGAGCAGGTTCCGGCAGATGACGAGCCGCTGGATCTCGTTGGTGCCTTCACCGATGATCATGAGCGGAGTGTCGCGATAGAGTCGCTCCACGCGTCCCGATGCAAGCTGGCTCGCGGGCCCCACGATCGCCATGGCGGCGACGGCGGCGTCCTGGGCCGTCTCCGAGGCGTGGAGCTTGGCCATGCCGGCCTCGAGGTCGCAGCGCTCGCCGCGGTCCTTCATGGCCGCGGCCCAGTAGGTGACGAGACGCGCGGCCTCGACCTTGACGGCGACGTCGGCGAGCGCGGCGGGCGGAGTGTCGGCGTCGGCCGCTCGTGTCGCCTCGTCGAGTGCCGCGCGGGCCACACCCACCGCGCGCGCGGCGATGTTGATGCGCCCCGTCTCGAGTCCCGACATCACCTGCTTGAAGCCTCGGCCTTCCCGGCCGCCGACCAGGTTGGCAGCGGGGCAGGGGAAGTCCTCGAAGTAGAGCTCCGCGGTGTCGACGCCCTTGTAGCCGAGCTTGGCGATCGACTTCACCACTCTGAGACCGGGATGGCCCTTCTCCACGATGAAGCAGGACATGCCGCGATGGCGGGGCGAGGCATCCGGATCCGTCAGCGCGAGCAGCGCGAAGGTGTTGCCCTCGCGGCCGTTGGTGACGAACATCTTCGACCCGGAGATCATGTAATGGTCGCCCTGTCGGCGGGCCACCGTCCGGATGGCCTGGACGTCCGACCCGGCGTGCGGCTCGGTGAGGCAGAGGCCGCCGCGCGCCTGGCCGGAGGCAAAGCGCGGCAGCAGTCGGGCCCGCTGCTCGTCGGTTCCGTGCTGGAGCACGATGAGCGCGGCCATGGTGTGGCTGTTGATCACCCCGGCCAGCGACATGAACCCGCGGCAGATCTCCTCGATCACACGCGCGTAGGTGGTCACCGCGAGCCCGAGGCCGCCCCATTCGCGGGGGATCAGCGCGCCGAAGAGACCGAGCTCCTTCATCCGGAGCACCATGGCGTGCGGATACTCGTCGGCGTGCTCGAGGGCGGACGCGGCGGGCTCGACCTCGCGCGCCACGAACTCGCGAACGGCATCGACGATCGGATGCTCGGTCGAGGACGGGGTCCGGATCATCGGGGTCTCGCGCTCTCGCTCGCGCGCACGCCGCGCGAGCTCGGGCAGACAGGCATCAGTCGGTCACGGCTGGTGCGCACAAGTGACGTCACGTGTGTCCTCGGGCGGGGCCCTGCAGAACCGGCATCACTGTAGCACGCCGGTCCGGCCTTGGGGAGGCCTTTCGAGGACCGAAGACAGGGGCGTGCATCGATCATTTGTCCGCGCGATGGGCGACCAGTATCCTGAAATGAGATACGCACATCGGGCGTCGGTGGCGGATCGAGCGGCCGAGCGCGCCGCTCGATCGTCGGCGCCCCTCGACGAAAGGACAGCATGATCGTCACGGTCACGAGCTACAACATTCACAAGGGCGAGGGCATCGACCGTCGGGTCGACCTCTCGCGAATCGCTCGCGTGCTGCAAGAGATCGACGCCGACCTGATCGGCGT